>Ga0209203_1000033_pt1 | contig 113165 bp, 102 predicted proteins | sample AD_UKC109_MetaG_FD_184423 | JGI IMG/M metagenome (GOLD analysis project Ga0209203, IMG submission 184423) | Active sludge microbial communities of municipal wastewater-treating anaerobic digesters from Hong Kong - AD_UKC109_MetaG (SPAdes)... | ecosystem: Engineered > Bioreactor > Anaerobic >... | reverse complement strand
GGCGCGAGGTATAAAACCGAACTGGCAGTTATTACGAGGATTGGCGATTGTACAATTCTTTTCATTGATTTACCTTTTAGCGTATCCTTTGCTCATAAAATGAACGTGGAGAAAAGAATGATTATGGAACTCAACAAGACAGCCCCAAATTTTGAACTCAATGACCAAAGTGGCCAACCCCACAAGCTTTCCGATTACATTGGGAAGCGGGTTGTGCTCTATTTCTATCCCAAGGATGACACTCCAGGATGCACTGCTGAAGCTTGCAGTTTCAGAGACAATTATTCCGTATTTAAACAGAATGACATAGTCATTTTGGGTGTAAGCGCTGATTCAGAAAAATCACACGCAAAATTCCAGGAAAAATACGAACTCCCTTTTACTTTACTCTCTGACACAGATCATCAAGTCAGTGAAGCTTATGGAGTTTGGGGTTTGAAGAAATACATGGGGCGCGAGTATTACGGCATCAATCGCACCACCTTCTTGATTGATGAAGAAGGCAAGCTGGTGAAGATCTACGAAAAAGTAAAGCCCGCGGAACACGCGCAGGAGATCATGCAAGATTTTATCTAGGATCTGGTTTTACTGAACGCTGAGCACGACTTTGGCTTTGTGCCACAAGCCTTCGAGGTCGTAATATTCACGCATTTCGGGGCTGAGAAGGTGTACGACAACGTAGCCGTAGTCCAAAACTATCCAACCGGATTGCCCACCGCTTTCAATTACGGGGTTCAGTCCGGTTTCCGCTTTAACAATCTCACGAATGTATTCAGACAGGCTTTCCAGCATTCTTTCGCTGGTGCCGTTTGCGATTACAAATGAGTCTGTAAAATCAGAAATACCGGTTAGGTCAAGGAGCAGAATATCTTCTGCGAGTTTGTCTTCAAGAATTTGTACGATCTTGCGTCCTAAGTTTATTGGTTCCAGGTTTCACCTCACTGCAGAATAGTTTAGCACACATTTTTAAGCGCATGGCTGCTTAGTACAGTGTAAACTGGGCCTTCAGGTTTGAGTATGCTCTGATATAGAAGCACTTCACGGATCCTGGTTGACCCCACGTTGACGCTGCCAAGTTTGGCGAAAAGTTTGGAAAACATTTCACCTGAAACCCCCCTGGCGTTCTCAGCAACTCTGCCAAGAGTTAGATGGGGAGAAAACTTGGCTTTTTCAGGCTCCGCAACCAGACCGGAATCGTTAATTATTGCCTTTGCCAGTGTTGTCACAACCTTGGGATTACTGACACCAAGCCATAAGATGCGTGGGTTTTGACGGGAGGGAAAAGCGCCAAGATTTGCAAACTCGAGGTCGAACTCAGAAAAATTTTGGCAGAGTTTATCCAGTTTGTTTTCAATTTTTGGTATCAAGTTTTCGTCAGTGTCACCCAAAAAGAGCATGGTGAGGTGAAGGTTTTGCGGGGCCGTATAGCGCATGCCTGGCACCGGAAATTCACGTTTGATGGTCGAAATTAGCCTGAAAATCGTGTCTAGCAGGGCTGGTTCGGGATCAACTGCAATAAACAAACGCTTTTGCATGGTTTTTACCTCAATTCTTATATACAGATTATACAGGTAATGTTGATGAAAATCATACCTTCGTAAAAATATGGTATAAAAAAGATACCCTGCTGTGTTTGTGATGCTGACACTCAGTTTTGTACCAACACGAACAAAAAAGGTCCGATCTTATTCAGGTGACGTGATAGACAGAAGTCAAGATCGATCCTGATAGTAGGACCATCCTGCTATTGCAGGTTCAAAACCCTCCAGCACACGGCATGGCGGGGTGTTATTATCCAAGATCAAATCCCACAATATTTCTGGTATCATTATTTTTGTGAAACAGTCTCGCTTTTTCATCCTTTTGGTAATTAGCCTTATCATTCTGAATGGCTGCTCATCGATTCAAAATATTCAAGTAAGCCAGGATAAACTTCCATGGAAATCCAGTGGCGAAATCCTGCTGGAAGACGACTTCAGCGATGATACGACTGGTTGGGAAATTGTGAATAACGTCTATGAATTAAAGGGTTATTCAAGCGAAGGCTATCTGATTTCGATCAACAATGAAGGCGGCAGGTCGATCTCAACAACCGGGTTACAATTTACCGATGTTAACATTCAAGTTGAAACACATAAGCTAACAGGCAGCAATAATTCTTACATTGGCATAATCTGCCGTTACCAGGACAATCAAAACTACTATCGGTTCTTTATCACTCCGGACGGATACACTGGCATTGTCAAGGTGGTCAATGGTCAAAGTATTACACTACCTGCCGGAAAAATGACCTATAACCACGATGTGATACAAGACGATGGAGCGAATTTGCTCGAGGTTTCTTGTGTTGGAAGCGAATTAAGTTTAATGGTCAACAACAAACTTGCGATTAGGGCGGAGGATGACCAACTTGAAAAAGGCGATGTCGGAATCTTTGCGGAAACCGGACACGATGGGCCAGGCTCCTTCATTTTCAATCAATTTATTGTCATCAAGCCTTAGATGAAAGTTTTTCTCAATATGGTCGGTTGCCGCCTGAACCAGGCGGAGATAGAACAGCTCGCGCTTTCCCTGGTGGAAGCTGGGGTGGAAGTTGTTTCAGACCCGACAGAGGCGGACGAGATCGTGATCAACACCTGCTGTGTGACCGCGAAAGCCTCTGCTGATTCGCGGAAAATCCTCAGGCATCACCGCGCCCATTTTCCTGAAGCCCATGTAATAGGCACAGGCTGTTGGGTGAGTATCAACAAAGACAATCCTGCTGAACAAAAGCAAATGATGGATCAGGCTTACGATAACCCCAGGAAAGAAGAGATCCTGGTGGATTTATTGGCGCGATCTGCTCAAGAAAGTATTGGAATCGAACAAATCCGACCAAATCTTGGCTCGCGGAACCGAACTCGCGGATTTGTTAAGGTGCAGGATGGCTGCGATAACCGCTGTGCGTATTGTCTGACACAGGTTGCGAGGGGGCGTTCTGTCAGCACTGATGCCAGCAGTGTGGTTGCTTATAGCAGGAAACTGCAAAATCTGGGGGTTAAGGAAATCGTCCTGACAGGAGTACAACTCGGTTCCTGGGGGAAGGATATTCTACCCAAAAAATCGATTAGTGATCTGGTGAAAATGCTGTTGGATCAGACTGAGATTCCGCGCATTCGTCTTTCATCAATTGAACCTTGGGATGTGAGCTCTGAATTAATTTCACTTTTTGAAGACCCACGCCTATGCCCGCATTTGCATATCCCTCTGCAATCTGGTTCGGATGAAATACTGCGGAAGATGAACCGACCTATGAATACAATAAGGTTTCGGGAAATTCTCGAGGAAATCAGGGCAGCTATGCCCGATTTTGCCATCACAACGGACATTATTTGCGGATTTCCCGGTGAAACCGAAGATTTGTTTGAACAATCCCTTGAATTTATCAAGGAGTGCCAATTCAGTGGGGGACATGTGTTTCCTTTCTCGGCATTAGAGGGGACAGCCGCATTCAGTATGCAGGAACAGGTTCAGCACTACATCCGGCGGGATCGCACTGCAATCGTACGCCAGGTCCTTGAAGACGCTCAAAGGACTTTTATCAGCCGCAGACTAGGACAAAATGCGAAAGTGTTGTTTGAAGGAAAGAACAAACTCCACGGAGAGTGGGGCTGGCAGGGGTGGAGCGAGGATTTCATTAAAGTTTTTGTGCCTTCGCCTGATAACCTTCAAAATCAGGTCGTGAATGTTGTGTTGGAATACTTGTCAGAGTCTGGCGAGGTTTACGCCCGCGTTTTGTGCTAAAACGAGCGATTTAGCAGTTCATATTATTGAAGCTTATTGTCACTTGACGATTAGGGTGTTTAGGGTAAAATTATTTGGTTACTTTATTGACTAAATCTAAAGCTAAAACGTCTGTTACAGTGTGCTAAGCCATCTGTAACGGATTTCTGAAAGGAATTGGAATGTCTACAAAAAGAACTTATCAACCAAAAATTCGCCGCCGCGTGCGTGTGCATGGTTTCCGTGCGCGTATGTCGACGAGTGACGGTCAGGAAGTGTTGAAGCGCCGTCGCCTGCGCGGGCGCCATCAACTTGCGACCAAGGCAAACAATCACGTTAAGCGCGTTCGCTGGTAAACCGTAGCTGGATGGAGTTCAGGTCCGTAAACGGGCTTTCGATCACACACCTCAAGGACCCCAGGATCATCCAACAGGTCAAAAACGAGGGAGAATCAACAGCGAATTCGCTTGCGGTTCTCGTGACGAAAACCAATGGCCTCCAGACCATACGGTACGCAGTGATTTCCAGTCGGTCGGTCGGTGGGGCAGTTCAACGCAATCGGTGCAGACGTCGCTTGCGACCCCGAGTGATAGAGAACCTGAAACGACTCGAAGTAGGCATGGACTGTTTATTGATCGCCAGAAAAAAGCTTCTTATTGCTGAACCGCGGGAAGTTGATGCCGCGGTTCAAGATTTGTTTAACCGAATCAGTAATCGGACGAGCAAGAATGAATGAGCACGACAAAACCAGTGAAGATGAATGCCAGACTTGCGATCCGGAACTTTCGGATTTACCAAAAACACTGAGGAATTTTCCAAGACTACCGATCTTACTGTTGATCAAGGTCTATCAGAAAACATTGTCGAAAGCTCTGCCACCGAATACTTGTCGGTTTTATCCGACCTGCTCGCACTACACCTACCAAGCGGTTTACAAATATGGCGCGTTGAAAGGTGGATGGATGGGTGTGAAACGCATAGCACGCTGCAATCCATTCAATCAAGGCGGATTTGATCCAGTACCTTAGGAGATTTATGAGCAAAAAATACCTTCGTTCTCTGTTGATTGTCCTCCTGGCGGGATTACTTCTCGCTGGGTGTGCGATGGGCCCCCGGGCTGAGAGCACTCCGGGCATCAGCGCCGATGAGAACAAAATAATTGTTTCTTACTTGAATTATGTCTACAAGTTAGATCCCGCCAATGGCAAGGAAGCCTGGCGGTATCCAGCGAAAGCCAACACCAAACAGGTCTTTTACGCACCAGCCTTGATCGATGGAGAGTCGATCTATGTTGGTGACTTCGCGAACGATTTCCTGAAAATCAATGCCATTGGTGCTCCTACAGTTGACTGGACTTTTACAGAAGCAAAAGGATGGTACCAGGGGAAAGCCGCGATAGATGGCAGTCTGATCATCGCGCCTAATTCCGATCGCAATATTTACGCGATTGACGAAAACAACAACCTGGTCTGGACCCATCGAGATCAGTTTGCTTATATCTCTGAGCCACTGGTGGTTGAGAATATGGTGATTGTCAGTTCCCAGGACCACAAAGTGGTTTTCCTTAACAAGGCTGATGGAACGACCATCCGTGAGGTGGCGCTGAACGGGGCTGTGATTGCAGCACCGGTCTACGATCCAGAGACAGATTCGATTTTCGTCGGCTCTCTTGCAGGTGAGTTTGTAAGGATCGACCGGCAGAGTGGTGAGATTGTCTGGCGCTATGATGGCGGAGGAACACTGGAAAGCGTTTGGTCAGAGCCAATCCTTGTAGATGGACAGGTTATCTTTAACGACAAGACCGGGAAGATCATTTCTCTATCTCCGGAAACAGGTGCGGAAAACTGGCCATTCGATGCTGGCGGAACCATGTCGGCAGGACTTGCCCTGGTTGAAGGCAAAGGTTTTGTTGTAGCACTGGAAGATGGCGTAGTCTCCCTTATTGGTTTAGATCGTCAATCTATCTGGTCTCGTCAAGTCAGCGGTACGCTCTTTGACACACCAATTGTTACAGAGAACTTGATCCTCGTGGGAGCCTTCAAGGGTGACAATCTGGTCTACGCATTTGATTTTCAAGGTCAGCAAGTCTGGGCCTTCAAACCTGAGAAATAGAGAGGTCGACTATGTGGGATACCCTGATTGTCCAACCCTTTACTAATGTTTTATTGATGATCACGATGCTGGTCAAGAACTTTGGCGTCGCGATTATTCTGTTTACCATCCTGATCAAACTGGTGACTTACCCGCTAACTGCCAAGCAGATCAAATCCTCGCAGGCTATGCAGGAGTTACAGAAGAACCCGCGTTATCTCAAAATGCAAGAGAAGTACAAAGACAATAAAGAAAAGCTTGCAGAAGAACAGATGAGGTTATACAGGGAGCTCGGAGTCAGTCCGTTCAGTTCTTGTCTGCCTATGCTGCTCCAATTTCCGATCATCATCGGCTTATATCAGAGCATCATGCGGGCAATGGCCAGCACACCTCTTGAATTAATCAAGCTGGAACGGATGATTTATCCATTCCTTGATTCCACCAAGATTTTGCCGATTCAAAACCGCTTCCTCTGGATGGATCTTGGTCAACCAGAGCGCTTGATGATTGCAGGCATAGGAATCCCGGTCCTTGCAATCCTGGTTGTTTTGTCTACCCTGGTTCAGACCAAAGTAATGCAACCGCCTTCCAGTGGTGGCAATGATCAGGCTGCTGCCATGACTAATAGTATGAATATGACCATGCCAATCCTGATGGGCGTCATGGCTTATCAATTCTCAGCTGGTCTGGCCCTTTATTTTGTTGTCAGCAATCTGACTACCATTGGACAGTACGCAGCAATGGGGAAAACCGATTGGTCCAGGATTTTCCCATGGGTAAAATCAAAACCCAAACAAAGCAAGCCTGCCATTGTGATTCCTGATCTTCCGGAAGAAGAAGAGGAAGAGGAAGAACCAATGATTGTCGAAAAAATCAGCAAACCTTCAGCCAGGGCTTCCGCTAAACGCCAACGCCCCAAGATGAAGAAATAAGCAAATTTGAAAGTTGAGTGTGCCTGATGACAAACAACAGAACCACCCTAGAGGTAATTGCGATTACTATCGAAGAAGCCATCGAGAAGGGGCTGGAGCAATTAGGGGTCGAACGAAAGGATGTGGAAGTTGAAGTGTTGGATGAGGGTAAACGGAATTTGTTCCGCTTTGCCTCCAAACAAGCCCGCATCAAATTGACCATTCTGGATTCCAGTGAAGTTAAGAACGAAGACTTGGAACCGGAAGATGAAGCAGCAAGCCTTGATGACGAGGAAAGTCTGAGTTTCGGCGAGATGTTTGAAGCTCATACTAGCTCAAACATGAACGAATTGGTAGATCTGGATTTGACCGACATCGAGTCAGTTGTCAGACAAACCGTGTTAGACCTGCTCGAAAAAATGGATGTCCAGGCCGGAGTAACTGTTCAAAAGGTCTTCCAGGAAGATGAAGATCGGGAAGTAATTTATGTCAACATCGAAGGCTCAGATTTGAGTTTTCTGATAGGTCGCAGGGCAGAAACGCTGAATGCTTTACAGTACATAACCAGTCTGATTGTCAATAAAAAGCTCAACCAGTGGGTTCCACTGCAGCTGGACATACAGAACTTCCGCCACCGTCGCGAGGTGGAACTACAGAAGCTTGCCCGCAGGATGGCTGAGCAGGTGGTTTCCACCGGTCGCAGGCAATGCCTTGAACCCATGCCGGCGAATGAACGCAGGATTGTACACATCGAACTACGTAAAAATGATTTGGTTTACACTGAATCCATCGGCGAGGAACCGAACCGAAAAATTTGTATTTATCCTGCAGAATAAGTGGTTTGAAAATGCGTGCTTTGGATCTGATCATAAAAAAACGTGATAATCTGGCTCTGACAAAGTCTGAAATCGACTTCCTTATCTCAGGCTATGCCCATGATGAAGTCCCTGATTACCAAATGTCAGCCTGGGCTATGGCGGTGCTTCTGAATGGGATGACCGATCAGGAGATCACTGATCTGACCATGGCAATGGCGCATTCAGGCGAAGTGCTGGACCTGAGCGAGATCGGTGACATTGTGGTCGATAAGCACTCCACCGGGGGTGTTGGAGATAAGACTACCTTGAGCGTTGCTCCAATGGTGGCAGCTTGCGGGCTGCCAGTTGGCAAAATGTCCGGCAGAGGCTTGGGATTTAGCGGTGGCACGATCGACAAACTCGAATCGGTACCAGGTTATCGAAGCAATCTATCCACCGAAGAATTTATCAGGCAGATAAAATCGATTGGAATTGTTCTTACGGGACAAAGCGCTGATTTAGCACCCGCGGACGGTAAGCTTTACGGGCTGCGCGATGTGACCGGGACTGTCCAGTCCATCCCATTGATTGCATCTTCAGTGATGAGTAAGAAGATAGCTGGCGGCGCGGACGCGATTGTTTTGGATGTAAAAGTTGGCAAGGGCGCATTCATGCAGACTCTTGAAGACGCGCGAAAACTCGCGAACGTAATGGTTTCGATTGGAAACCTGAGCGGTCGGCAGGTGATTGCGGTGCTTTCACCCATGGATCAACCGCTCGGAGAAGCAGTCGGAAATGCGCTTGAACTCAAGGAAGCAGTTGAATTGCTGAAGGGCAAAGCGCCTGAAGATTACCGCTATCATTGCATGCACCTTGCGGCTTACATGTTGATCCTTGGCAAAAAAGCCGGATCCATGCAGGAAGCACTCGCAATGGCCGAAGCCACAATCTCAAACGGCAGTGCCATGAAAAAACTGGAAGAGTTAATCGCTGCTCAAGGCGGCGATGTTTCCTACATCCGTGATCTTGACCTTTTGCCGAAAGCCAAAATTCACAAAACCATCACAGCCGATAAAAGCGGCTGGGTGAAAACCGTGGACGCAAAAGAAGTCGGCGAGAGTTCAGTGACACTCGGTGCCGGCCGTTCGAAAAAAGATGACAAAATTGATTTTGGAGTAGGCATCCTGGTCAAAGTGAAAATTGGAGAGATAGTCGCTGAAAAACAGCCTCTTTTTGAGATACACGCCAACGATGAAGAGAAACTCAACCAGGTTTTGGAAAAGCTGCGAAACGCTGTGGAGATAGTGGACGAACCGGTGGAAGCGCCCCCATTTTTTTGGGACGTTATTGGTCTGAATGAATAGCAGAAACCCGGTTCGCCGGGTTTTTTATTGGAAATTGGAGAATAGTTGATGCTGTTAGAACGTAAGAATATAAGGAATTTAGCGATCATTGCGCACGTGGATCATGGCAAGACAACCCTGATTGATTCGATGCTGAGACAGGCTAAAGTTTTCCGCGAGAACCAGAAGGTTCAGGAACGAATCATGGATTCCAACGATCTTGAAAGAGAACGCGGAATTACTATCCTGGCAAAGAACACCGCCATCACCCTGCCAGATCTTGAAACAGGAGAGTTGATCAAAATCAATATTGTCGACACGCCAGGCCACGCAGATTTTGGTGGAGAAGTCGAACGGATCATGAACATGGTTGATGGTGTTTTGCTGCTTGTGGACGCGGTAGAGGGTCCAAAACCGCAAACAAGGTTTGTGCTCAAACAGGCCATCGCCAAGAACTTGCCTACGATCGTAGTTATCAACAAGCTGGATCGGCGCGACGCGGATGCTGATCAGGCGTTAAATGCTACATTTGACTTATTTGTTGAGCTTGGAGCCAGCAGTGAGCTGCTTGAGTTCCCGATCATTTACGCCGACGGGCTCGCTGGCAAGGCAGGAACATCGGAACAATTAGCAGATAATTTGATACCTTTGTTTGATAGCATCCTTCGCAACATACCCGGACCTTTGGCAGACGTTGATGCGCCATTTCAGCTGTTGGTTACGAACCTTGGCTACGACGAATACAGTGGCGTTACGGCAACTGGCAGAATTCACGCCGGGAGTATCAAGGCAGGTCAGCCGGTGATGCGCCTTAAGCTTGATGGAACTGCCGAACGGATCCAGGCCAAGTATCTGTTTGCATACCAGGGTCTTGCCAAGATTGCCATTGATGCTGCTGAGGCTGGTGAGATCGTGACCATTGGCGGTCTGAAGGATATCCAGATTGGTGAGACGCTGGCAGATATTGAAAACCCGATTGTTCTGCCTGCCATCAAGGTCCAGCAACCTACGGTTCAAATGACATTTGGCGTCAATACTTCGCCTTTTAGTGGGCGGGAGGGCAAGTGGGGCACCACCAGGAAGCTCTGGGAGCGTTTGACTGAGGAATTGCGGACTAATATTGCCCTGCGTGTCGCCCAAACGGAGCAGAAAGATACTTTTCTGGTTTCAGGACGAGGTGAGCTGCATCTTGGCATATTGATCGAGACGATGAGGCGTGAAGGCTATGAATTCCAGGTCAGCCGACCTGAAGCAATCATTGTTGAGGATGAGAATGGTCGAAAACTGGAACCTTTCGAGGAAGTTCACATCGATGTGGACAGTGATAGTGTTGGGATCGTGGTTGAAATGCTTGGTCAACGCAAGGGCAAGATGACCAATATGACCAATAACCCGGACGGGACGGTGCATTTGATCTATTCGATGCCGACCCGTGGTTTGTTGGGTTTTCGCTACAAATTCTTGAATGCTACTCGTGGAAGGGGCATTCTAAACAGCTTCTACGTGGGAGACCAACCGCTTGAAGGCACCATCGATAGCAAAAACACCAGTTCGATTGTTGCCCGGGAAGAAGGGGTGTCCTCAACTTATGGACTGAAAAATGCCGAACCCCGGGGAATCCTGTTTATTGGTGCTGGAGTGGAGGTCTATGAAGGTATGATCGTCGGGGAGACCCCGAGATCACAGGATCTTTCGATCAACATAGCCAAGAAAAAGCATTTGACCAACATGCGTCAGTCGATCCGGGATCTGGAGGAAAGATTGAATCCTCCACGCCAGATGAGCCTGGATGAGATGATTGAATACCTTGGGCCAGACGAGCTGCTGGAAGTTACCCCCGAAAGCTTGCGGCTGAGGAAGCGCATTTTGAATACCCATGATCGTCTGAGGGAAGAAAAGAATGCCGAAGAAGACGAAGATTAGGGATAAGATTTATTAATTTATAAACTATGCGCGTAGAATAAAGCGCTGAGAAGGCAATCCTGCCACTTGTGTTCGAAAAGAAAAGAGCGCGCCTGCAAAAGGTTGGGCGCTTTTTTCTTTTTCAGGCAGGTCAACAGACGCGCTGGTAATGTAGAGCGTGCGCAAGTCGGTGCCGCAAAATGTGACTGAGGTGGGGCGGCTGACCGGCAGAAGGATCTGCGCCAGCTCCTTCGCTTCAGGCGAAAGCTGAACAACACGCCCGCCATCCCAGATAGCTGTCCACAGATTTCCGTCCGCATCAATAGTCAGCCCGTCTGGCGTACCTCGTGGGGGAGAGTAGAAAACCTCTTTATTGGTCAGTTCTTTACCCTTCAGAGTGTAGCGGTAAACAGAATGATCGAGTGAATCTGTGTGGTAAAAGTACTTGCTGTCCAGGCTCCAGCCAATTCCATTCGAGATCGAGATATTCTCAAGGATAATGCTACAGGATAGATTGTTTGATATGCGGTAAAGCTTGGAGGTACCCCGCGGACCTTTTGAGCCTGCCCAAAATTCGCCAGCGGGTGATACTTTGCCATCGTTGAACATGGAACCGATGCCTTGAGGGATAACATCCAGGAAGTTTACTGGCGGAGGATCTCCAGGTTTATAGAACGCAAATCCAAACTCAGTCGCAAGGAGCAGGCGATCGGTTTCTGTGAGAGCGATGCAGCCCAGTTTTTGACCAATTTGGTGAACTTTCAAGTCGAGGGTCTCAGGCTGAAATTCATGGAGCAACCCCAGCTCGATGTCAATCCAGAAGAGCGTTTGGCGATTTGAATCCCAAAGCGGGCATTCTCCCAACACATTCGCGCAATGAATTAAGGGTTGGTCGATCGAATAGGATTGCATGCTGGGATTTTACCAGCAGAAGCAGGGGTTTGTCATTCCTTGATGGCAGTGTTAAAATACCAAAAACCTAATGAGTGATGGAGATTAATGAAAAAACCGGGAAAACTTTCAGCAAAGACAGAATTCAGTCCCAGGATTTTTCATGCCAAGCCGACTGAATGGCTTGGCGTGGTTGGACTCATGCTCCTTGGCGCCCTTGTTGGGCTGATCATTAGTTTGTTACTCCCTCCTAAATACGAAGCTGTGTCAAAGTTAACCACAAATTTGGAAGTTGTTACCGGGACTAACGTGACAGAGATCATGGTGGATGCCCAGGTAGATATCGTCGGCACACTCGTGTTCCATTCGGATGTTATTGAGTCAGTACAGCAAAACCTGGCAGATGAGGGGCTGACATACACTGCTACGGAATTGACCAGGAAGACCAGGATTGAACGCCAATTAATGAGTACGCTCATCAAAGTGAGAGACGCCGACCCGGAAGTGGCAGCTCTGATAGCCACAGCCTGGGCAGAAAATGCTTATCAACGTCTCAATGAGGCTTATTCCCACGCGCTTGCCCTTTCGGAAGCCAAAGCCACCCAGGCGATGCTGACAGGCTGCATCGAAGATACAACAAAGCAGCAGCTTCCTTTTTGCCAGACGCTTACAGCAGAAAATACTGACGACCTTCTAAGTGAGACTGAGCGGATCATTTTGCAAAAAAGTCCTCTGAGCCTGGGGCTGACGGGTGAGATAAATATCAGCCAGTACCAACCAGCCGCAATACCGGAATATCCTGTTGCCTTTCAACGATCAATCCTGATCCTTGCCGGAGCTCTGGCAGGCTTAGTTTTGGCCCTCTTGCTGGGTGAATTGATGATGAAAGAACCAGAGCGTGGCTAAATTCAGGGAGTCTCTTGCAGAGATTAGCTGGAAACTGCTGTTGCTGGCTTTGCCCATCACAAGCTTTCCCATGCTTTCGAGGCTATTTGGCGGCACAAGTGTCGCGCCGTTGTCTGTTGTGCCAATGGCTTTATTGGTCCTTATCCTGGTGATTCCTGAATTCCTGAAAAGAAGAGCATTACCCCGTCAATTCCAACCACTCTACATATATTTTTTACTTGCAATCTTTTCGATCGCGCTAGCTTTTTTGAGGGAGTTACCGAGTTTTCGGGCAATTCCTGTTTGGAGAAACGCCTTAGAAGGATTGGTAACCTTGTTGTTCGGTTTTGGCTTCTACCTGGTTACCATCTATTATTTGCGAGATCAATACCGGATACGCCGCGCATTACGTTGGATCAACCTGGGTGGAGCGGTTATCATCCTGGTTGTTGCCGTGCAGTATATGACATACAAAATTACAGGAAAGTTTCCACAAATTCTGTGGTTTTTCCAGTCCATCATTTCTGCTTCTGCCATGTTGTATGACGGCCGCGCGACCGGCCTGGCTTTTGAACCTTCCTGGCTGGCTCACCAACTAAACATTTTGTATATTCCCATCTGGCTTGGTTTTACAGTCCGAAAAGAATCTGTTTACTCAAAGCGCTTGTTTGGGAAGATTCCATACGAGGCCATCTTCCTGGCAGGCGGAATCTTAAGTATGTTTCTCAGCTTTTCCAGGATTGGATGGCTGACAATTATTGCAGTTTTTATGTACCTTGTTTTCAGATATGCAAATTTGCTGATAAACAGGTACCTGGAACGAAGAGAAAAAGAGACTGGAAAGAAGTACAACAGGAAACAACACTTCTTCGCGAAATTGCTCCTTTGGCTGCTCCTGATCTCAATCCTGCTTGTTTTGGTTTTTGCTGCTGGTTTGGTCATGCGTCGTTTGGACCCTCGCATGGAACAATTATTTGATGTTTCGCTGTTGAAAAAATATGGGATTCTGGGTTGGGCGAGCAGGCTGAGTTTTGCGGAACGCATCACTTACTGGCAGGCAGCTTTCAATGTCTACCTAAAACATCCATGGTTTGGCAGCGGTTTGGGTGTTGCTGGTTATTACTATCCAGAAGTCCTGCCAAGTTTTGGCTACCAGTTACCGGAAACACTTTCGGCAATGTTCTACGACAGCTTTATTCCGAATGCCAAAAACTTGTGGGCGAGGCTGCTTGCGGAAACCGGTATCATTGGCTTTTCGGTTTTTGTAGCCTGGGTGGTCACACATTGGCGTGACGCAAAGGCGGTTGAAAAACGAAAACAGTCCGGGCTATTTAAAGCCATGGGATTGGCAGGACAACTTCTGATCATTGCATTGGTCGTGGAAGGTTTTAGCCTTGATACTTTTGGATTACCTTATTACTGGGTTGGTTTTGGCTTGATCGTTGCAACTTGGCGTGCCAAGTCAGAGCATTCCGATCCTAAGACGAAGCGAAAGTCGGCCTAAAAGCAGAATTCAGCAAATCCCAAATATCCGAGCTGTGAAAACTATTGGATGATGCCAATTTTTCTTCACCTTCTTTGATAACACGGAGGTGACGCAAAACCGCTTCGTTGGTTCTTTTGTCTATGTTAGCCTCAGCAAGTAACTGCGCCATTTGCCCTGCGAGTTCCGGTGTGATTTGCGAGTTAGCATCCCAGGCTGCCTTGAACGCCGGACAATCTGCCAATCCGAGCAAAATAGGGTAGGTCTTTTTTCGGGTCGTCAGGTCCGTCAGGTTGGATTTGCCGGTACTGCTTGCGTCTCCCCAGATACCCAGGTAATCATCCTGGATCTGGAAAGCCAGGCCTGCATGCTCGCCAATCTCCCGCAAAAAACGATCTGTTTTGTCATCCACCCCAGTTAATAATGCGCCAATTCGTAGAGATGCCGAAATCAAGCAAGCCGTTTTTAAACGGATCATTTCAAGATACTCGTCGACAGATACATTTGTTTCAGTTTCAAAGTGCATATCCAGGTATTGCCCTCGGATTACGTCCATGGCTGCCTGACGGAAGACTGTATAGGCTCTATCAAAATCGGCAAAAGTCACTGCGCTTTCAACTTCTTGGAAGATATCGTGTGCCATCGTGGACAAGAAATCACCTGTGTTTAAGGCCTGAGCCAGACCATAACTCCGCCAGAGGCATTCCCGTCCATGCCGGGTCTCACCCTGATCTTCGATGTCATCATGAACAAGGGTGTAATTGTGCAGCACTTCCATCGCTACCGCTGCAGGCATCAGGCTTAGAGCCTCTCCGCCAAACATTTGGCTGCTGGTGAGCAGGAGCATTGGACGCAAGCGCTTGCCGGTTTTCGGTGCGGATTCATTCCAACCGAAGTGATAGCTGACCATGTCATGTAAACCGCGCAAGCTTTCCGGGATGCGGGCAAGCACAAGCTGCTTCAGGCTGGTTTCAAACTGATCTTTTAACGAGGCGAGGTAGCTCATAGGCGCTCAATGCCTTCCAGGTGGCTGATATTCCACTCTGAGAGGCTGCTCACCCCACTAGCAAACATAGCTGCGTGGAGTTCTGTCTTGATTGTCTCGATCTGGTTGATCAGTTCTTGCTCGCCAATGTTTGCGGCAAGCAGGAATTTGCGAGCAAATCCGCCCAGTCTGGCGCCAAGGGCAAGAGATTTAGCAAGGTCCACACCATCTCTCAAGCCTCCAGAAGCGAAGATAAGCGGATTACCCTCGAGGTTTCGCAGTTGTAACAAGTTCAGGACAGTAGGAATGCCCCAATCGCTGAAGGCTGCGTTGACAGAGGCTTTCAGGGGATCAGGCTGGCGATACATTTCCACTTTCGCCCAGGAAGTTCCTCCCGCTCCAGCAACATCGATACCAGCGACGCCAGCATCTAAAAGCTGTTGCGCGGTTTCAAGACCAATTCCCCAGCCAACTTCTTTGACTAAAACAGGAACGGATAGAGAGCGGCAAACCTGTTCGATTTTGGGGAGCAAGCCGGAGAAATCGTGGTTGCCTTCCGGCTGTAAAGCCTCTTGCAAGGGGTTGAGGTGCAGGTAAAGCGCGTCCGCCTCAAGCATATCCACGGCTTTTTTGTACTCGTCAATTCCATAGCCATAATTGAGCTGAACAGCGCCAAGATTGGCAAAAATCAAGGTGTGTGGAGCAAATTTGCGGATGTTGAAGGACTCGGCTAGCTCCGGGTTTTCAATAGCCGCCCGTTGAGAACCAACCCCCATGGCGATTCCGCACTGCTCTGCCGCCAAAGCGAGGGTACGGTTGAAGGCTTCACCAGCAGCCGTGCCGCCTGTCATGGAAGAGATCAGGATCGGAGCTGAAAGTGGTTTTTTGAAAAGGATCAATGATGTGTCGACGCGTTCAAAATTCAACTCTGGCAGAGCATTATGCTTTAGATCAATCTTTTCAAAACCGGTTGAGATAGAGGACTGTACATCCTGCTCAAGGTTGATCTCCAAATGATCATTTTTTCGTTGTGGAAGAAGCGCATCTTTTTTCATCATAAAGTGTTATAGTAGAGGCTACAAAAAATGTCAAATTAGTTAAGGTCATTATAACAATAGAGGTAAAAATGGAACAAAACGAAATCTTCGAAGCAGTCAAGACAGTAGTAATGGATGTCCTGAAAATTGATGGGGATGATATCACGCTCGAAACCCGTTTCATCGAGGATCTCAAGGCTGATTCGATGGATCAGTTCTTCCTGATCGATGGATTCTGCGAGAAATTTGATGTCAATATTTCAGATGAGGACGCCAGAAATATTCACTCAGTCGGGGACGCAGTGAAAGCCATCGAAGCAAACAAACAATAAATTACGAAAAGGCAAACTACAGAGGCATTCCAGAATATGGGATGCCTTTTGTATTTAATCTATTCAACAAATTACGTTTTCACACAACTCCTTTACAAAGAATTTACCTCTTGTGTGCAGATAGGTAGAATGACATTAGTGAGGTAGCTATGTCTGAAAATAAGCAAAATAAATCCAAAAGTACTGCTTCGGATTGGTCGGACGAAGAGAAAGCGGCCATGCAGGAGCGAGCCAAAGAGCTGAAAGCTGAAAAGGCAAACCGAAACAGGGCAAGTGATGAGCAAGCTGTGATGGAAAAGATCGGCGAAATGCCTGAAGCTGAGCGGGCAATAGCAACAAGATTGCACGAGATGATCAAACAGAAGTTTCCCGCGTTATACGCGAAAACATGGTACGGAATGCCTGCTTACCAGCTTGACGGGAAGACCCTGATCTTTTTCCAAAGCGCGCATCGTTTTGGTTCAAGGTACAGTACTTTAGCCTTTAGCGATACTGCAAAGCTGGATGATGGTCCGTTTTGGGCTACTTCATACGCGTTGCTTGAAATGGATACCACGGTTGAAGCGAAGGTTCGCGATCTAATCCGGAAGGCGATCGGTTAAAAAAAGTGGCTGGTAACAAAAACCAGCCACTTTTGCTAAATTAACACGAATTAACCGCGCAGATATTCCTGCAAGGATTCTTTGCTCACACGGAAAGCGCTGCCGATCTTGCGCGCTTTGAGTTCCCCGGCGTTGATGGCTGCGAGCACATCTTCTTCCGAGACCTTGAGGAAACCAGCAGCTTCGGCGGGTGTCATGATGTCAGGCATACCAGTGGCAGCTGCGGGAGCTGTCGGCTGAGTTTGAGACTGACCCTGAGTCATGCCAGCAAGCGATCCGGACAGGACGTTACCAATTCCCATACCAGCGCCAATTCCGGCTGTAAGACCCGCTCCACCTGAGGGGTTCTGGGCGGCGTCGCGCATGGCATCGGCAGCCTGTAGCTGGGTGTAGGTTTGCATGTCGAGCATGCCCATTTCGCGCAGTTCCTTAGCGGACTTGTCAGAAGGCTTGAGATTGCCAATATAGAACGATTTCAACAGTAAGCCGATTGCCAGGAAGTCATCCTGTGCTTTCGCGCGTACACCAGCCCCAAGTTCATCGGTGAGGCCGATCAGGTCGAGCACGTTCTTTTGGGTAGTAGTCTCACCGAGCAGATCTTGCAAGCGTGAGAGCAGCATGGTGCGAAGACGGTTTTCAATGTCCGATGTTCGATATGCGCCAAGTTGACCAACGATCTGGGTTACAAATTGCTGCGGATCTGTGACCTGGAAGCTATAGGTGCCAAAACCCTGCAGAAGGGCAATGCCTAGCCCAACACCAGTGTTGCGGACAATGATCGGTTGTGGGGTGCCCCATTTGCGATCAGCAAATTCACGCATGGAAACGAAGTAGATCTCAGCAGTGAATGGGGTTCGATCTCCAAATAGCTTACCCAGCAGGTCGGTCAGTAGTGGCACGTTTGCAGTGGTGATCGTGTGTCGTCCAGGACCAAGCACGTCCAGTGCCCGTCCGTCGCGGAAGAAGACCGCCGCCTGGGATTCGCGGACAATTACCTGTGAGCCAAAACGGAGATCAGCAACACCGGTTTCGGGAAAACGATGTACCAACTCATCAGCCATCTCGCTGGGATATTCAACAACATCAAATACTCTTGCCATATTATTCCTCCAAGAATTCCTGAACTAATTTATTATGCGATGCCTTTTAGGGCATTAGAACGCTTGTTGAATAGATCAACGCATTCCTGACTGACTGAGACTAAGTGCCGGAGTGCGGCAGGCAAACCGTCTGTTCCAATGGAAGATTCGACATTGTCAATTGCAGCCGATACGGTAGCGCCTTTTTCCAACAAGGTGGCATCGTATTGGTAGATATTTGACAATTCTTCCTCTTTGATTTTGATCGCATCAAATAAACCCGCATAACCATAGGATGCGGTTCGGACGCGATCAATAAACTGACGCAGCTTGATGGCAGCGTTTTCGAGGTCATCAATGTAAGCCAAGCCACCTTGTGAAATTAAATCGCGCTGCAAACCTGAAATGCGCTGGTAATGCGCTTCATATTCGTTAGCGATAGTCTCCCGCAGTAACTTGTCGGAAAGCCGGCGATCGCCTCGCTCGACATAACCCTTAAAACCCGGTATCTTGGAAAGTAACTTTTTTAATGGGTCGCGATCCTCAGACACTTTATCAAAAATATCACTCATGTTGCTCCTTTTCTTTCTACGAACTACAGAATAATCTTAGATGTTTTATTTCAGACTGGCAATAGATTATCTAAGGTTCTCACGGATTTATAAAAACATTATAATGGATAAAACCGTTTTCATAGGAGGTTTGTATGGCTTCAGGATCGGGAAATCGCCTGGGACCCCTGGAATATTTTCTGATTATCATCCTAATTCTGATGATTCTATTTACCTTGCTGTCCATCTTTTGGCCTGCCATACAACTTTTTTACCAAAACACCTTCGCTAATTAATGGATATTCCTAAAAAGAGAAGACAATTTCCGGACTGGATGTGGAACGCAATTGATTGGGTTTTTCCTCCACATTGCCTCGGATGTGGTGTTGAGGGTGAAATAATTTGCTCTGACTGTTACGCTACCATCAAGCGCGTTCCGTCCAACGTCTGCCCTTATTGCAACGCTTACGTCAGCACGAGCGGTCACTGTCCAAATTGTGGGAATCGCAAGCCAGCTTACTCAAAATTCCGGGCGTTTGCCTTTTATGGTGGCGTGATCAGAGAAGCAGTTCATCATTTGAAATATCAGAACGATATCGGCATTGCACGGATTTTAGCTGGCTACCTGCTCAAAGTAATCCAGGCGGAAACTTGGGAGTTTGACCTTGTTATCCCAGTTCCACTTTCTAGAAGTAAAGAGGAACAGCGTGGCTACAACCAGGCTGAGCGGCTTGCCAGACCCGTAGCGGAAGCTCTCAAGGTTCCAATTTCGACAGAGGGACTTAAGCGGATAAGAGAAAAGGCTTCCCAGGTGGATTTGGATGTGAATTCGCGCAGGGAAAATGTGCGCGGTGTGTTTGAGGCAGATCCTGCGATTGTAAAGGGTAAGCGCATTTTGCTGATAGATGATGTTTTCACGACCGGAGCTACTCTCGAATCAGCCTCACAAGCTCTCAAGGACGCAAATTCCGGTCTCATTTATTGCGTCACGGTTGGCAAGTCAGATTTCAATGTTAATTAAATTTTCGTTCCAATAACATATCATGTATAATTCCATAAAATCATCCAGGAGGTTCCCATGGCTCTACATATGGATATTTACACTAAAGACCTTGATTTGACCGACCGAATCAAGGAATACGCAACTAAAAAAGTCGGCAAGCTGGATAAGTTCCTCAGTGATATAGGCGAATGCCGTGTAGATTTGGGGTATGCCAAGACCGCACGGAATGCATCAGATCGCTTTATCGCCCAGGTAACCATTCGGGGAAGGGGCTTCATCCTTCGTTCAGAAGAAAGGGCAGACAGTATCTACGCAGCGATTGATGCGACGGTAGACAAAATGACCCGGCAGATCGAGCGATTCAAGGGCAAGCATTGGCGCAAACGTGGTCCAGAGACTGCTGAAGTAACTCCGGCAGAAGAAGTTGATGAGGAAGAAGCAGTACCAATGATTGTCCGAAGGAAAACCTTCACCCTGACTCCCATGGACGAACAGGAAGCGCTGGAACAATTGCAGCTGCTTGGTCACGAAGATTTCTTTGTGTTCTACAATGCCGATACTTCAAAGATCAATGTCTTGTATCGGCGCCGTGATGGAACCTACGGTCTGATTGATCCAATTGTTGGTTAATCTAGAATGTTAGTTAAGACATGCAGTCCCACATGGGACTGCATGTGCGTTAAAATAAGTTTAGGAGTACAAAAACATGACTTACGAAGATGATGACGATTTCGTTGCTGCCCCAGGTCTTGATGGGGATTTTTCCTTCAATTTGCCTTCCATCGAAAATTCTGTTAGCGAGATTCTGAAAGCAGTTGGCGAAGATCCTGGACGCGAAGGATTGATACGAACACCAGAGCGAGTCGCAAGAGCCTACCAGGAAATCCTGGGAGGTTATCAGACCGATCCCGCAAAACTTGTTAATGGAGCATTGTTCAACGTCGACTACGATGAAATGGTCATTGTCAAGGATATTGAATATTTCAGCTTATGTGAACATCACATGTTGCCATTCTTTGGAAGAGCCCACGTTGCGTACGTGCCCAAAGGGAAGGTTATTGGGCTTTCCAAGATTCCCCGAATTGTGGATATGTTCGCTCACAGGTTGCAAGTTCAGGAACGGATGACGCAACAAATTGCGGAGTTTATTCAAGAAGTGGTCAATCCATGGGGTGTTGGCGTAGTAATCGAAGGGCAGCATTTGTGTATGATGATGCGCGGGATCAAAAAAGAACAGGCAAAAATGACTACGTCGGCGATGCTGGGTGGATTTAGAAAACGCCTGGAAACCAGGATGGAGTTCCTGAACCGGATCTCTAACTAATAGCTTTCCGTTTCTGCTTTACGAAATATTTCGACTCCCACACGTGAAGTGTTGGCCACGAAGTCCGGTTTTTCAATCCGGATGGTTAACGCTCTCACGCCTGACCATTTAAGCAGCATTTTGGCTAAGTCTTCAGCCAGGGCTTCAAGTGTGTAGAACTGGGTTTCAGCCACACGAGCAATGACAGACTTGGCTACGGTTGAATAACTGATAGTATCCTTGATATTGTCAGTCAATCCAGCTGGTTTAAGATCTGTCAAAAGAGTGATATTGACCAATAGAGTCTGCGGTTGATCTCGTTCAGGGGACTTTATGCCGACTATCCCAGTAGCACGTAAATCAGTGATGATGATCTTGTCCATAAAGACCTGTTCTAGATGAACTCCCCACCGTCAACACGGATTACATGCCCGGTCATGAAATCCTGACTTAAGATATGCAGCACATTCTGGGCTATGATCTCTGGACTGCCAATTTGCCGTAAGGGGATCTGTCGGTCTGCCACAACCTGCAAGTCTATATGTTCAAATCCCTGCAATGGCAGCATCGTACCTGGCGCAATTGCGTTCACAGTAATATTTGGCGCTAATTCCAGGGCAAACATAGCCGTAATAGCATTGATTGCTTGTTTTGTGACCCGATAGCTGAAGTGATCCGTTCCATAGCGAAAAACTTTTGAGTCACTGATGTTAATCACCTTTCCTTGCATATCGCGAGGAAGTTGTTGCGCAAAAGCCGAAATCAATAACCAGGCAGAAAAGAGATTCACATTGAACACCCGGCTAATTTTTTCAGGTGTAGCAGACTTTCCATTACCCGAAGGATAGATGCCCGCATTATTGATCAAAATGTCAATATGACCAAATTCTGAGCAAACTCGACCCATCAGGTCCTGGACATGATTTATGTCTTCCAGGTCTTGCTGGAAAACATGGGCTTTTGTGCCCATTTTTTCAAGATCGGATTTGACCTTTGCAACTGATTCAACGGAAGAATTGTAATGAAGAGCCAGATTGCAACCTGCTTTGCCAAGCGCGAGGGCAATTGCCCGCCCAAGGCGAATACCACTACCGGTGACTAAAGCATTCTTACCTTTCAGGTCCATGATTCGTTCACCTTTCTTTGATAGGTAACCTATCCTTACTAATCTAACATTATTTATGCCGATCCCCTTAATTCGATGGTAGAATTTTATCATCCCTAAACAAAAATAGTAGGAGGTCGTACATGACAAAAATCGATCTGGAAAAAGCACTGAATACCATTAGGTTTCTCTCAGCTGACGGCGTACAAAAAGCCAATTCTGGGCATACCGGGCTACCCATGGGGGCGGCCGCGCTTGCCTATAGCCTTTTTATGCGCCACATGAAGTACAACCCGGTAGATCCTTCATGGTCAAATCGGGATCGCTTTGTACTTTCTGGCGGGCATGGCTCCATGTTGATTTACAGCATGCTTTACTTGACGGGGTATGAAGTCTCGATTGAGGATCTGAAACAGTTCCGTCAATGGGGTTCCATCACACCTGGTCATCCTGAATGGGGGCATACGCCTGGTGTGGAAACCACCACCGGACCACTCGGTCAGGGTTTTGCAACTGGGGTGGGCATGGCGATTGCCGAGCAACACCTGGCAGCAATTTTTAACAAGCCAGATCACAAGATTGTGGATCATTACACCTTTGGTATCGTCACTGACGGAGATTTGATGGAGGGCATAAGCTCCGAAGCAGCCTCTCTGGCCGGGCATCTTAAATTGGGTAAGTTGATCTATCTGTATGATGACAATATGATCACCATTGAGGGCACAACCAAGCTGGCTTTCACTGAAGATGTCGCAAAAAGGTTTGAGTCGTATGGCTGGCATGTCCAGAGGGTTGCAGATGGAAACGATGTGGATGCAATCGATGAAGCGGTCACAGAAGCCAAAAAGGATCCACGCCCTTCGATAATTATTTGCCGTACTACCATCGGCTTCGGTCTTCCGAACAAGGCAAACACGCCAGGAATTCATGGTTCACCAGCCGGTAAGGAAGAATTGGCAAAAGCCAAGGAAAATGTGGGTTGGCCGGTTGAGCCAATGTTCCATGTTCCAGATGAAATTCTTCAACACTTCAGGTCAAGGCAGGAAGCCGGTAAAAAAGCCCAGGAAAATTGGGAGCATGTTTTTGAAGATTATAGAGCCGCATTTCCGGAACTTGCCGCTGAATTTGAACGCAGGCTTACCGGGCAGTTACCCAAAGGGTGGGAGAAAACTCTGCCTGTATTCCCGGCAAGCGAGAAGGGTTTAGCATCCCGTGAAGCATCCGGAAAGGTTATAAACGCGATCTGTGGGGTGTTACCTGAATTATTTGGCGGTTCAGCAGATCTGGCGCCTTCATTAAAGACCTGGATGGATAAAGTGCCCGCATTCAGTCCGGAGACACCTGAAGGTCGAAATGTTCACTTCGGTGTCCGGGAAATTTCCATGGCTGCGATCGGTAACGGCTTACTGGTGCATGGAGGTTTTATACCTTACGTCGGGACTTTCCTGGTGTTTTCCGACTATGCCAGAGGATCGCTGCGTGTAGCCGCGCTTTCAAAAATGGGAGTTATCTGGGTTCTAACGCACGACTCCATCGCTGTCGGTGAAGATGGGCCGACACACCAGCCTATTGAGCATGTCATGAGCTTGCGGATTATTCCAGAATTGGTAGTCTTGAGACCAGGCGATGCCAATGAAGTCAGTGAATCGTGGAAGTATGCCATCGAACATCGCGACAGGCCAGTTGCTCTCATTTTGTCAAGACAGAATATGCCCACTCTTGACCGCAAGGTTTGTAAACCCGCAAGGGGTTTATCCAAAGGTGCTTACATCCTTTATGAAACTGAAGCTGGTACGCCCGATATCATCTTGATGGCAACTGGTTCTGAGTTGAATCTGGCTCTCGAAGCAGGCAAGAAACTCGAGAAACGAGGCCGCAAGGTACGGGTTGTTTCGTTCCCCAGCTGGGAACTTTTCGAGAAGCAAACAAAGAAATATCAGCAATCCGTACTTCCCCCCGAAGTTAAACGGCGTGTCTCGATTGAAGCAGGTGTAACTACAGGCTGGCAGAAGTATGTTGGTTCTGAAGGCGTCGCGATCGGTATCGACGAATTTGGCAAATGCGGACCAGGTGAGATTGTGCTGGAAAAGTTTGGTTTCACAGTCGAAAATGTAGAGAAATTCGCGCGAAAGCTATTTTAGTTATCTGGAGAGATGCGATGAACCGATCAGAAATAATAAAGCAAGCAGGACAATCTGTCTGGTACGACAACATCGAACGCGGAATGCTGATGAATGGTGAAATGGCGCGAATGATCAAAGAGGGAGAGGTCTACGGGATCACATCCAATCCAAGTATCTTTGAGAAATCTATCGGCAGCAGTGTAGCGTATGACGATACTCTTCAATCCATGGCTTGGGCAGGGCTGGGCAAGGATCAAATCTATCTCGAACTGGTCAGGCAAGATATTCAAGCGGCCGCTGATTTATTCCTTCCTGTCTACGAAGCGACTGATGGCGTTGACGGCATGGTTAGCGTTGAGATCAATCCTTTTCTTGCCTATGAAACGGAAAAGTCGATTGAGGATGGTCGTGCGTTATGGGCTCAGATGAACCGCAAAAACGTCATGATCAAAGTGCCTGCCACTAAAGCCGGGCTGCCTGTCATTGAGACCCTGATCAGCGAGGGTATAAACGTCAATGCCACGTTAATCTTCTCGATCCCAAGGTACCTGGAAGTGATGGAAGCCTATCTATTGGGTCTCGAGAAGCGGCTGGCAAACAAGCTTCCGATCGACCACATAGCCAGTGTTGCCTCATTCTTTGTTTCCCGGATTGATTCCCTTGTGGATAGCCGGTTGCAGGAATATGTGGACGCAAATCCTCAGGCAACCGGGCAGGTGGCTGCTCTAGCCGGGAAAATAGCGGTTGATAACGCTCGGCTTGCATACCAGGAATTCTTGAAATTCTTCGCCTCTGAACGTTTTGAGAATCTTAAGCAATACGGAGCCCAGGTGCAACGACCGCTGTGGGCATCAACAGGCACCAAGAACAAATCCTATTCAGATACTTTGTACGTGGATGAATTGATCGCGCCTGAAAGCGTAAACACGATTCCACCAGCGACTATAAGCGCGTTTCTTGACCATGGTGATACTGAAGTGAGAATTGAGCAAGACTTAGAAAGGGCAACCGAAAACTTCAACATGCTGCCAGATCTGGGTTTTGATTTCCTTCGAATAGCGCAGGAACTTGAGGACAAAGGCGTTGAACAGTTCATGCAGGCTTATACCTCGCTGCTCGAAACCATTGAAATCAAGCGAGCATTCTTCAAGGCAGAGCTGGCTGACTTGGGTGATGCAGTCCGGGCTTCCGTAAAGAAAGCCGCGGACGAGGTTTACGTGGGCAGCCTTTTTGACCATGAATCTTCATTTTGGACAACAGACAAGTCAGGACACAAGGAAATTCGGAATCGTCTGGGTTGGCTCAGTTTACCCGGTCAGCAAATTTCCATAATCGAGGAACTGACCGTATTCAAGGAAAAATTGCTTTCTGAAGGATTTGAGTATGCCTTTGTGCTTGGCATGGGCGGATCCTCATTGGCTCCGGAAGTGATGAGCCAGGCGATTGCACCTGTAAGCGAAAAGGGTCTGAAACTTAAGGTTATCGATACCACCAGCCCGGACGAAATTGCTTTCCGGCTACGCGGAATTGATCTGAAGAAGACAGTATTTATCATCTCGAGCAAGAGCGGGGGCACCAGTGAGACCATGTCTGCGTTTAAGTATTTTTGGGCCGAATTGGAAAAACTTGACCCTGAGAACGTTGGTCAGCATTTCGTGGCAATTACTGACCCCAACACTTCCTTGCAAGACCTGGCCTACCGCAAAGGTTTCAGGAAGGTATTTAACACACGGCCGGATGTTGGCGGACGGTATTCAGTGTTCACCCATTTTGGGCTGGTGCCGGCAGCAGTGATGGGCATTGATTTGCATATGCTGCTTGCACAAGGCAACGCTTCCGACCTTCAGAGCCGTAAAAACGTGCCATATCCGGCGAATCCAAACCTGATGCTGGGATTGGTGCTGGGTGAGGCTGCAAAGCACGGAAAAGACAAATTAACCTTCATTTCTGAAGGTTTTACTGGCAACCTGGTTCCGTGGCTTGAGCAGTTGATCGCTGAAAGCAGCGGCAAAGAGGGCAAGGGCATTCTGCCGATAGAGAATGAACCTATCCTGGTCGGTCAAAGCTATCCTCACGATCGAATCTTTGTCTACCTCAAGACTGATGGAACCAAAGCGGGACTGGTAGATGAATTGAAAACAGATGGGCATGTTGTTTTGACAATTACCGTGCCTGAACCATACGCGCTTGCCAAAGAGTTTTATCGCTGGGAATACGCAACAGTGATTGCTTGCGCGGTGCTGCAAGTGAATGCGTTTGACCAACCAAATGTGCAGCTGAGCAAAACAATTGCCAAAGATGTGATCACCGCTTACCAGAAGAACGGTAAGTTGGAGGACGGAGAACCGATCTGGGAGAACGATGAAGCGGTCGTTTTCGGCCTCAGAAATGAAGAAGCCTTGAAAGCAACAGACCTCAAATCCTTGCTATTGGCTTATGCCAGTACAGTCCCAGGGAATGGTTATGTTGTATTGAGTGGATTTATCCCCCGCCTTGAGGAGAACTTCGCATTCCTGCAGACCTTGCGGGGAAAAATCTTGAACGTGGTCAATAAAGCGACAACTTTGGGTTTTGGGCCGCGCTTCCTGCATTCGACAGGGCAACTCCACAAGGGTGGGCAGCCTGGCGGATTGTTTATCCACTTCACGAAAGATGCTGAATTGGATTTTGAAATCCCTGGCGAGGGAATGAGCTTTGGCACACTGCAGAGGGCACAAGCCTTGGGCGATCTGCAGGCACTGGTGCAGAAAGATCGCCACGTTCTACGGGTTCATCTTAAGAATTAATGGATTACAAGGCTAGAAAAGGCGGTGGTGTAAGCCACTGCCTTTTGGTTTAATCGCAGGTGATCCGCCATTTGGGACGTCAGGATGAATCATTGTATAATTTTTGAAATTGGCTGACAAGAAACGGACATTGAATTGAAAATCCTTGGAATTGATCATGGAAATGTGAGAATAGGAGTCGCGATTAGCGACGAAACTGGCAGCTTTGCCCGACCGCTGACCATCATCACGCATGTCTCCCGGGCACAGGACGCTGAAGAAGTATGCAAACTTTGTGAAGAACATGACTGCGGCATGATCGTGGTTGGCATTCCTTATGATTCAAACAGCAGTGAAGGGCCGAGAGCTCGTTCGGTATTGCGATTTGTGGCACAATTACAGTCCGTCTCAAGTGTCCCTGTCCTGACATGGGATGAGTCCTTCTCATCACAGAAAATAATTGCCACCAGCATCCAGATGAAAAAAAATCGCAGTTCACGCCGCGAGGCGCTTGACGATAAAGCTGCCGCGGCAATTTTGCAGGGTTATCTTGACTACCAGGACAAATACACCGGGAGTGACGATGTCTAGAAAACGCAAACCCACTTTCCTGATCATTCTCCTTCTGCTGGCATTTTCCCTCGCGGCAGGATTGGTTTACGTGAATTACCAGGTCAGGGAGGCATTTGGTTTACCTGGAAAGTCGGTAGGCGCCATATCTGCCTTAAAGCATAGTTTTTTGCTTTTCAGAGGTGAAGAACAAATGCTTATCGCGGCGCCTGGCAGTGGATTGTCCGAAGAAAAGGTGACCATTGAGCCAGATCAATCCATTCAGCAGCTTTGTTCAACTTTGGAGCAAAGAAAACTGGTCGAATCGGGCAATTTGACCTGTACTTACCTCATATATTCGGGAAAGGATCGGAATATTCAGCCAGGTAACTATACAATTCCGATCGGCTTGAGTGGTGTCGAGGTTGCTGACTTGATCTCGGATATCTCCCGGAGGGACAAACAATTTATCATCTATGCCGGCTGGAGACTGGAAGAAATTGCTGCCATGGTAGACGGATTGGGTTTACCCTTCACTGGGACAGATTTTTTGACACTTGTAACGGCACCACCGGATTCGTACAGGCAGCAGCTTCAGATCCCACAGTGGATGAGTCTTGAAGGTTACTTCTTTCCGGGTAATTACAGCGTAAAGCCCGACATTACGCTTGAGGAATTCGTGGCAGAGATCCTCACCCGATTCAAGACAACTGTGCTCACTCCAGAATTTGAAAATCAATTACAAAGCAGCGGTTTGACGCTGCACCAAGCCATCACGATGGCATCCATCATTCAGCGGGAGACTTTAGCTGAGGATGAAATGCCAACCATTGCTTCCGTGTTTTACAACCGCCTGGCGATTGGGATGCAGCTAGAGACCGATCCGACTGTACAATATGCATTGGGGTACGACGCGCAAATAAATACTTGGTGGAAAAGTCCATTGACTTACACCGATTTAGAGATAAATTCGCCTTATAATACATACCGTAATCCTGGCTTACCGCCCGGACCTATTTCTAACCCGAGCTTGGCAGCGCTTAACGCAGCGGTTGCCCCAGCTAAGACAGAATTTTTATTTTTTAGAGCAAAATGTGATGGCAGTTTGACACATAACTTTTCTAAAACTTATGAAGAACACTTGAACTTTGGATGTGACTAAAGGAGGAGAAATGCAAGTATTAGGAATTGATATCGGGGGTTCAGCAACCAAAGGCGCGATTGTGGACACTGAGACGGGTCTGTTGGTTTCAGAACGGGTTCGGATTGCCTACAAGACTATCCAGGAGCCGGCCGTTATTGTAAAAAGCATTAACAAGATCAAGAAAGAATTGAATTATGAAGGTCCCATAGGCGCGGGTTTTCCAGGCGTTGTGAAGCACGGTCAGATCTTCACATCGGCTAACCTCCACAAAGACTGGATCGGTAAGAACCTGGAAACCATGATCACTGAAAAAACCGGGCAGCCGGCTGTGGTCCTGAATGATGCGGACGCTGCCGGATTGGCTGAGATGCGTTTTGGGGATGAGGCATTGAAACTGTACGATGTCGTCATGTTCCTCACGATTGGTACAGGAGTTGGTACAGCCATATTCGTTAATGGTAAGTTGCTGCCCAACACAGAACTCGGTCACATTGAGATCCGCGGTAAGGAAGCAGAGCATCGTGCCTCTGGAGCTGTCAAGACCAAGGAAAAATTGTCCTGGAAGGAATGGACCTCCCGTTTTAACAACGTTTTACTGACCTATGAAGCACTGCTTAATCCCGAAATCTTTGTTCTCGGTGGCGGCATCAGCGGTGATTTTGAGAAGTACTCCAAGTATTTCACAACCGAAGCTCCTGTAGTAGCGGCCAAACTGCTAAATTTGGCTGGCATCGTGGGTGCCGCAATGGCAGCTCACGAAAAGTATCCCCAGGGTTAAAACGAAAAAAGAGGTTGAAAAATTAGAAATCAACCTCTTTTTTGATTCTTAATTAAGCTGTTAGTGCGGTTTTACCGTGTCAATGGTCTCAGATTGGTGTTTTAAAGTATTCTTTTCAATTTCCTTTTCCGTAAGACGGCTGTAAAGGAAGTTAAGCTGATATATCTGGTCTTTTAACTCGCTGCTGAGTGCCCGCTTTGACATGCGCCACGACCAGTTGCCCGAAGCGCATCCGGGCAGGTTCATGCGGGCTTCGGAACCCAAACCAAGGAAATCCTGCATCGGAGCAACAGCAAATCTGGCAACTGATCTCCAGACCTCTCTTATCATCCTATCAGGAACTTCACTTTCGTTTGCCCCGAGATAATCCAGGCAGAATTGTTTTTCCTTCGGAGTGGCGTGGTCAAACCATCCCTGGGCGGTTTCGTTATCGTGCGAACCTGTGTATGCAAAACAATTAACGGGATAATGATGGGGGAGGAAGTTATCTTCAGGATCGCCGCTAAAGGCAAACTGGAGGATTTTCATACCAGGGAAACCAAACCCATCGCGCAGTTCTTCAACATCAGGTGTGATGACACCCAAATCTTCTGCAATAATCGGTAGGTCCGGGAAACGTCTCTTGAGTTCAGTGAAAAGTGCAAGCCCAGGGCTCTTGATCCACTCGCCATGGATAGCAGTTTCTGAGCCGAAAGGCACATGCCAGGCTGCGGCAAAACCGCGGAAGTGATCAAGCCGTACAAGGTCAACCATGGAGAGGACTGTACCCAGGCGACGAGCCCACCAGTCATAGCCCTGCTGAGCATGGATTGGCCAGTTGTACAGGGGATTACCCCAAAGCTGCCCGGTAACTGAGAAGTAATCCGGCGGCACACCAGCCACCATAGTAGGTGAGAGAGATTCGTCCATCAGGAAGAGCTGCGGGTTAGCCCAGGTGTCAGCACTGTCCAGGGCAATCACAAAGGGCATGTCTCCTATGATGCGAATTTCTTTGGAGTGGGCGTAATTTTTGAGGTTTTGCCATTGTTGATTAAAAAGGAATTGGCTGAACTTGACTTTCTCGATCACAGTCGCCAGCTCCTGGCAAATTTGTTCCAGAGCGGCTGCTTCCCGGAACTTCAGCGCTTTTGGCCAATCCAACCAGGATTGGCCAGCCTGGGATTCTTTGATAGCCATGAACAAGCTGTAGTCATCCAACCATTCGGAATTATTTAATTCAAATTGCTTGAATCGGGTTGTGATTTCAGCGGAGTGCAAATTTAAGTAATTCTCGTAAGCCACATCCAGTAGATGATTCTTCCACTGGATGACTGGTCCAAAATCCACCGTTGTTTCAGGGAATTCCGGTCGTTGGCGCAGATCGGATGACTTTAGCAATCCAGACTCAAGCAAGAGAATTGGGCTTACCAGAAACGGATTGCCCGCAAAGGCAGAGAAACACTGGTAGGGAGAATCACCGTAACCTGTTGGCCCAAGCGGCAGGATTTGCCACATTTGTGTGCCTGAATCGTGGAGGAAATCGATCCAACGGTAAGCTTCAGGACCTAAATCGCCAATTCCATCCGGGCTGGGGAGGCTGGTGGGGTGGAGCAAAATACCCGAAGAACGTTCAAGTTTCATAGAGAAAACCCTTTCAGAAACTGGTTAAGCCAGAATTTTTTGGTAGACATCGAGATATTTGCTCGCGGAAATTTTCCAGGAGAAGTGGGTGCTCATCGCGTTCCGGCGCATGATTGCCCATGATCTTTTGTATTCATAGATCTTTAAGGCGAGTTGAAGCGCTTGCTCCAGACCCGCTTCGTTCTTTTCCGGATAAAGAAATCCGGTGGCGATACTCAGGTCGGATGAGTAATCGAGAATCGAGTCAGCCAAACCGCCGGTGCTTGTCGCGACTGGCAGGTTGCCGTAACGCATCGCGAACATTTGCGAAAGTCCACAGGGCTCATACAGACTTGGCATTAGAAATATATCGCCGCTTGCGTATAGCATACGAGCAATTACGTCGTCATACTTGATGATGCAGGCTATTCGGTCAGGGTATTTTGCGCTGAGCTCATTCGCCACGCGCTCAAGCTCTGGGTCGCCGGTGCCTAAAAGCGCGAATTGCCAGACCTGATCCAGGAGTGTTGGGAGAACCTTGAGGATCGTGTCGATACCCTTCTGCCGATCCAGGCGGCTGACAGTTGTCAGGAGCGGGATGTCGGGGTTGACTTCAAATCCGAGAGCCTTTTGCAGGTCAAGTTTGTTTTTGAACTTGCCTTCTATGTTGTCAAGGCTGAAATTGCTCGAAATTGCCTTATCTGTCGCTGGGTCCCATTTGGATTCATCTATGCCGTTGAGGATCCCTATGACTTTGTCGCTATGTTTCTCCAGGTAATCTTCGATACCACAACCATATTCAGGCGTCAGAATCTCCTTGGCATAATTTGGAGAGACGGCTATAAACTTATCTGCAGCTGAAAGTCCCATTGGCAGGGGGGTAAATTTGGCCCAATCAGGCAGGTCGGGATCGCTGCTGGGTTCCAAGCCAAGAGCAATCATGGCTTCCTGGGATCCCCATCCATTAAACGGTAAATTATGAACTGAGAGGATGGTTTTCACGCCTGCAAAAAATGGATCGCTGGCGTAGGTCGTCTTCAGGGCGTGTACCGCTAGGGCAGTGTGCCAATCATTGGCATGCAGTAAATCGATCTTCCAATCAAGGTAGCGCACGGCTTCCAAAAGCGCCAGGGAAAAGGTGACGTATTTCATTCCATCGAGCGTCCAATCGCCATGGTAAACCGGCGAGTCATGATTGATAAACTCATTGTCGAGCAGGTAAACCGGTACACCACTGATCTCGCTAACGAACAGATCGGTAGCAATGGAACGTCCATTTGCCTCAAAAGAGAAGTTTCCTACAAGGCGGTGGGGGGGGTTCAATTTTTTAACGGCTGCGTGAAACGGCATAATCAGTCGAATATTAAGAGCGCCGGCAGCCAGATCCCTCAAAGCTGGAGGAAGCGCGCCAGAAACATCCCCCAAACCGCCGACTTTTGCGAAGGGTGCAGCTTCAGCTGAAGCAAATAGTACGTTGATCGGGTCCATCGTTACCTCTAATGTTCTACTTCTCAAGTGAGTTTTCGACTATTTGCAGATAGTCGAGGGTGTTTATCTTGGAAAGATCCAGCCCAAGATATGCGGCAAGCTCGTGAATGAGAGCTGTCTTCTGTTCAGCATCCTGGCGGCTCCAGGTGCGGCTCTTGATTTCAACAAATTTTCCGATATTGGGTGTTTGAATAGTATCAAGATTGATAAAGAATTCAATCTCCTTGAATTGGACCAGATACCGCAGACGATTCTTTTCAATTTCTATTTTTGAAGAAGGCTTGAAGTACTCATGATAAAAACGCAGGCTGTGGGTTGCCGGAGCAAGATAGCGGCTGCGGGAGAGCATGATCTTGGAATCGTTAATGTCCCGGGGAGTATCAAGCTCGCCAATGAGGGTCAGGCGCGATCGCACGCTGGTGATCTTGCCCATTTCATCAAGGAATTCATCTTCGCGGTAGCGCAAACGCCCCTGGGAAGGTCTGTCAAAGCCAAAATACGTATCATATTCGTGATAATGACGTTTTCGCAGGATAGTTATGCCAGGCTTCGAGAGGGCTTCCAAAATCGGCGCAATTGAGTCCACCTTCACTTTAACCTGTACTTCAAAACTTTCCTCTTCGGCCGCACCGCCGATTGCAATCAACTTGGAATAAACCGACTCTTCGCGACCTTTGAGGAACTCGTCGATCTTGACCGCAAGTTCACTGGCCTGAGCAAGCAGTTGTTCTTCCTTGATGGTAAGCAACTCCTTATCCTTCATCAGCCACTTACCATTGACCATAGTATCTGTGACGTCCGTTGATTTGCCTGCATAAATGAGCTGGGCATAAATACCCTCAGGATCTCGCAAGAAACGCGGCTGGTTGTGGACGGGAGAAATATCCACCAGGATTATATCTGCCCGTTTGCCTGGTTCCAGGCTTCCGATTATCTCGTCCATATGCAGCGCTTTAGCACCGATGATGGTTGCCATTGCCAGGGTCTGACGGGCAGGTAGAACAGTCGGATCGCCGGCAAAGGCCTTGGCCACCAGGTTGGCGAGGCGAATCTCCTCGAACATGTCGAGGTCATTATTCGAGGCAGGACCGTCCGTGCCAACACCCACATTGCATCCAAGCTGCATCATGCGGGCTACCGGTGCAAAACCCGATGCCAGCTTGAGATTGGAGGTGGGGTTGTGCGCGATACCCACGCCAGTGTGCTGCAATGTGCGGATTTCACCTTCGTCCAGGTGAACACAGTGAGCCGCGATCAGCTTGGTCTCGAGCATTCCAAATTTGCGGATATAAGGTACCACTGGCATACCTTGTGCTTTCCGCAGGTTCTCGACCTCATCCTTGGTTTCTGAAACGTGAAAGTGAACCCTGGCATCGTATTTTTTTGCAAGTTCAACAACTGAGGTAAGCACGTCAGGGGTACAGGTGTAGACAGCGTGTGGCGCGATAGCGGGGACAATCAAGGCATGATTCTGCCATTTCTGAATTAGATTCTCGCTTAATGCAAGAGAATCCTCGTACGAGTCTGCATCTGGTGCAGAAAACTTCATCACCGTTTGACCAACGACTGCCCGCAATCCAACTTCAGCAGTGGCTTCGGCAACGTGATCTTCAAAATAGTACATGTCATTGAAAGTTGTCACACCAGATCGGATGAACTCTGCGCAACCAAGCTTGGTGCCGAGTTCCACAAATTCAGGCGAAACAAATTCACGTTCAACCGGCATCATGTAACCCATTAACCAGACATCAAGTCGCAGATCATCAGAAAGTCCGCGCAGTAAAGTCATTGGGATGTGGGTGTGAACATTGACCAAACCGGGCAGAAGCACCTTATTACCGCAGTCGATTACTTCACTTGCCTGGTACTGCGAAAGAATTGCGTTCTCGGGGCCAACCGCAACAATTTTGTCACCTTCGATGGCGATAGCGCCTGGATCAAAGATTTCATAGTCCTTATTCATCGTCAGAACAATTGCATTCTTGAGAATGGTTGTTAAGTTTTGCATCTCTCTCCTTTAGTTTTCAATCAATTTCCAACGGATCATGTCCAGTGCATAATTTACCGCCCAGGTGACAGCATCGCCAGACGGACCACCATACAGTCTGTTAACATCTGAAAGCTGTCCGTTATGAAGCAGGGCAATCTGGACATGTGGATCCGCATCCTTAGAGCTTACAATGATCGCAAGCACCATATCTGCATTCTTTTGCTCCTGGTACTCATGCATCAGGAGATTTAAAGTCTCGCCAGAAAAGACCAGATCCACGTTGTCTCCGCTGAGTTGTCCATCTGGCATGTGTCTTTTTAATTTTTCAAAGACCTCGCTATTTGTCCCGCTTTCAATAATCGAAACGCGGGTTTGAGATTGGTTTAGCAGGTCTGCGACTGCCTGTTCGAGGGTAGTCTCGTTTTCACCGTAGATGTAGTCTTTCAGTTTCTCGCGAATTTCCTGCAGAACAGGTTGCATCATTTCCTCAGCCTCAGCGGCAGAGGGGGCTTTGGCAGTTACACGTATATCGGTTTGACCTGGATGCGCAAGAAGGCCAACAGTCGGATTGGAAAGGGTCTCCATTTCACCGATGATTTCGTCAATGCTCGATTCGCCTTTGGAAATGGTGTGGATCACCCAGGGGAGAATGATTTCGTCACGCAGGTCGTAGCGATGTTTGAGGTACTCCACCACAAAATGATTCATGAGGTATTCCATCTCGCGTGGAACGCCTGGCAGTGAGATAAGAGTCTTTCCTCCCAGTTCAACATAAAATGCTGGAGCTGTGCCGACTGGATTTGAAATGGCAATGGAATTTGCAGGAATGTAAGCTTGTCGCTTGTTGTTCTCGGTGGGAGTCCGATTGTAGCGGCTAAATCGTTCTAAAATCTGCTCCCACAACTCTTCTTTGTAAATAAGTTTGACATTGAAAACATTGGCAACAGCCTGACGGGTCGGGTCGTCAACGGTAGGTCCAAGCCCTCCGGTGGTGATCACAATATCGGCGCGCATTAAAGCTTCTTGAAGGGTTGCGGTGATGCGATTGAGATTATCGCCTACTGTGGTTAGCCGGTAAAGGTCAACTCCAATATCCCGAAGCGACCTGGCGATAAACCTTGAGTTGGTGTCTTGTATCTCGCCCAGCAGTAACTCGGTACCGATTGTTACAATTTCACAAATGGCCATAGGAAAATCCTGTATATGTAATTGGTCAATTTTATCTTAAACCTTGCGTTAAAGCTAAATTTTTTTACTTTGCTAGCAGTATTCCGGAGCGTAAAAAACGCAAGGTGTTCAGCTGGGGACTTTTCTTGTGACCAATTGAACCACAAAGAATCCATTTTTGATGCGGAAGGATAACTTTTGCAGATACCTTGAGAACCTCAGCGAAACGATTATACTTTTGGCATGAACTCACAAAGCAGGAAAATTACCGGTAATTGGGGGGAAACGGTTGTGCTTGATAAGTTACTCTCGGAAGGTTATGAATTGGTCCAAAGGAACTACCATTGCCGCTATGGTGAAGCCGATCTGATCATGCTGGATGAGACGCAATTGTTGACGTGTGTTGAAGTCAAAACCCGCCGAAGTCAAAAATTCGGACCTGGTGAGTATAGCGTTGGAAAAAAGAAACTCAAAGCGCTTGCCGCGACGATGAACGCATTCCTTTTTGAGCACAGCGAGTTTCCGAATTTTTGGAACCTCGACCTTGTTATTGTGGAAGATTTTGTGCCAGGAAGTGAGCCTGTGATACTGCATTTTAGGTCTGTGAGAATCGATGATTAAGAGTCCCTTACTCGTCATTGTAGGTCCCACCTCCTCAGGAAAGAGCGCCTTTGCCATACAGATGGCTCAGTCATTGAATGGCGAGATCATTTCTGCCGATTCAAGATATCTCTATCATGAACTCGAGATTGGGGTAGCCAAACCCACTGCGTCAGAACTCGAAGATGCCCCCCATCACCTGATAAATGTTGCCAGCTTAAAAGACCCCTGGAATTTGGGGCTTTACAAACAAGAAGCTACTTTCGTAATCGAAGAAATCCACGGCCGCCACAGGCTGCCAATCCTGGCAGGTGGTACCGGACAATATGTGCGGGCAATCCTGCAAAACTGGCAGATTCCATCCCACGGACCGAATAATCAATTACGCGAGGATCTTGAAACGATCGGCAATCTTTTAGGATTCGACAAGCTTTTCGAAATGCTCAACGCCATCGATCCACAGGCAGCAGCAAGTATCGATTATCGCAACCATCGCCGGACCATAAGGGCGCTGGAAGTGTTCCTGAGCACTGGACAGAAGTTTTCTGATCTGCGGGACAAAAGCGAGACGCCATACGACGTCCTAATCATCGGTTTGGAGCTTCCACGTGAGGTTCTGTATTCCCGCATCGACCAGCGAATTGAGGGGATGATCAGGCAGGGTTTGGTAGCGGAGGTGCGGCAACTGCTTGAATCCGGTTTTGGTCCAACGCTTGAAACCATGCGGGTGATCGGATACAACGAGATCATCTCCCATCTACGAGGAGAAATTACTCTGCAGGAAGCAATCGCGTTAATAAAACGCAATACGCGAGTATACGTACGCCGGCAGGCTAACTGGTTCAAACCTTCCGATCCGGATATTCACTGGTTAAACGCACAAGATCCAGCGCTCTTGCAAAACGCGCTGGATCTTGTTGAAAGTAAGTTTGAAATTAAGCCCGGGAGATAACAGGTATTCCCTGAGTTTTATCGACCGGAGGAGGGAAGATCGCCTCAAACTCCTCGTTCGAGATTGTTTCGACCTCGAGTAGCTTCTCAGCTACGGCAATCAATTTATCCTTGTGGGTTTCAAGGATTTCTTTGGCGGTCTGATAAGCTTCATGGACCACCCGCTGTACCTCGCGGTCAATTTCCTGAGCGACCGCTTCAGAATAATCGCGTTGTTCAGATATTTCACGTCCCAGGAATACCAACTCTTCCTTTTGTCCATATACCATCGGCCCAAGTTTGTCACTCATGCCGAGGCGCGTAACCATACTGCGGGCTATCTTGGTAACCCGTTCGATGTCGCTGGAGGCGCCTGACGTTATGTCGTCAAACATGATTTCTTCCGCCGCACGCCCACCAAGCATACCGACTATATCGGACATGAGCTTCTTCCGGCTCTCAAGGTTGCGATCCTCGGTTGGCAGCGAGCGTGTAAAACCGCCCATCATACCACGGGAGATGATGGAGACTTTCTGAACGGGATCCCCTTCGGGCAGGGCATTGATTACCACTGCATGTCCAGCCTCATGGTAAGCAATGATTTTCTTTTCCTTAGGATTGATCAATCGGCTCTTGCGTTCAGGACCGGCAATCACTCTTTCAATGGATTCTTCCAACTCAGCTTGTCCAATGATTTTTTTATTGCGACGGGCTGAAAGGATGGCTGCCTCGTTTACCAGGTTTTCAAGATCGGCGCCGACAAATCCGGGGGTGGAGCGGGCGATTTCCTCCAAGCTAACACCCGAAGCAATCGGCTTACCGCGGGCGTGCACTTTGAGGATTGCTTCCCGACCTTTGAGATCAGGTTTGTCGAGCATGACCCGACGATCAAAACGTCCAGGTCGCATCAGGGCTGGGTCGAGGATGTCAGGTCGGTTGGTTGCCGCGATAACGATTACGTTAGTATCCGTCCCAAAGCCATCCATCTCGACCAGCAGCTGGTTGAGCGTTTGCTCACGTTCATCATGGCTTCCACCAAGACCTGCGCCGCGATGGCGACCAACAGCATCAATTTCATCCACGAAAACGATACACGGGGAATGCTTTTTGGCTTCATCAAACAGATCCCGCACGCGGCTCGCGCCAACACCAACAAACATCTCAACAAATTCAGAACCAGAGATGGAGAAAAATGGCACGCCAGCTTCACCAGAGACAGCTTTTGCCATCAAGGTTTTACCAGTGCCTGGAGATCCAACTAAAAGAACGCCCTTTGGAATTCTCGCGCCTAGAGCGATGAACTTTTGGGGCTCTTTAAGGAATTCGACGATTTCGCGCAATTCTTCTTTGGCCTCTTCAACGCCAGCAACATCGGCAAATGTTACCGTTGGATGCTCTCCGGTGAGCATTTTGGCGCGCGACTTGCCGAATGCCATGGCGGCGTTGTTCGAGCCTTGCGCCTGGCGAATGAAGAAGAAGAAAAAGACGCCCATCAATATGAATGGGAGAAAATTTAATAACGCGACAAGTGCTTCGGACCAAAAACCGGGGACAACAATCTGGATACTTAGCTGAGGGTCTCGCAATTTTTCAGGAGAGACTCCAAGCTGCACCAGTTGTTCTACCAAACCGCTTTGGGGTTCTTTGGAAGAAATGCTGATCGTTTTCTGTTCAAGGTTCTTGTACTGAACCTCGACCTGATTACTATCGACTTTTATGCTCGAAATCTTGCCTGCTTCGACATCTGCCGCAAGTTGATTGATTGGAATCTCAGTTCTGCCAAAGCTATTCTCCTGAACACCGTAGAAAACCATGGTGATCAGCGCAAAAAGCAACAGTGCTGAAATAAAAAAAGACTGATTTCGTGGTTTCAAAACAACCTCCGTATATTTAACGCTTTACGCGTCAAACGAGAATTATACCAACAAGCCAGGCTGAAAAATCCCCCGGGCGAACTTTGCACAAGTTTCTGATAGAACTCTAATGATTCTCAGTGTGCGGGGGCAGGTGACACAAACCACAGCCGACGTTTGGATTTCGTACGATTCCGTGTGAACGTGAGCACCAGGCTTTCACACGAATACGCTTCCCGAACAAAGACTTGTGGAAATAGGTCGTGAGAGCCATATACGGACAGGCGTTATTCAGAAGAATACCCGGTACAGGGCATGATTTACATGCAGCAGAGTTCCATTCCTTCTTATCCTGGGGATTAATCAGGGCGCGGCATTCCTCAAAATTTCGACCGCGATAATAATCTCCATAGAAGAATTTACACTCGCGGCCGTCGGGAGTCCTCATATTGATCTAGACCCGTGTAAGATACTCGCCGGTGCGGGTGTCAACGCGGATTGTGTCACCTTCATTGACAAAGGAAGGGGTCTGCACTTTCAAGCCCGTATCAGTAACAACCAGTTTGGTCACACCTGTGGCTGTGTTACCGCGTGCTGAAGCTTCCGCGCTGATGACTTTCAGATCTACGCTGGTGGGCAATTCGATATCGAGCGGCTCTTCCCCGAAGAAAGTCAACTTCACTTCCATGTTCTCTTTCAGGTAGCCGGCGTAGTCTTCCGCAAGATCGTTTGGGATTGCAGGTTGTTCGAAAGTTTCCATATCCATGAAGTAGAAAAAGTTATCATCACGGTAAAGATATTGAACATTGTGGTAATCAAGACGAACATCCTGGACTCGATCTCCAGAGATGAAGGTCATTTCGAGGGTGTTACCCTTGCGAATATCACGCGCTTTGATGCGGATTGTGGCGGAGCCCCGACCCGGCTTGTTGTGAGCGTACTCCATAACGCGATACAGGTTGCCATCACTTTCAAACGTGACACCTTTGCGTAAATCATTTACATCAATCATACAAAAACCTCTTTTCAGACTTAACTTTAACAGGCGGATTATATAACAACTCGTATCGCTCGGCAAGTATCGCAAATATGATTTTGGGGTTATAACTTAGTAATTAATTATCTCAGACACAAACTCCGTTGGAGGAAAGAATGATTTATATTATAAAAGTTGATACAAAGGCATTGAGGAAAGAATTCGTCGAGTTTCAGTACGATCTTTATCGGGATTGCAAGCAATTTGTCCCACCGTTCAAAAATGATATTTACACCATGATGAATGAAAAGAAACATCCATTTTATGATCATTCCATCTCCGAGTTCTTCCTGGCAAAACGCGACGGCAAAGTGGTTGGAAAACTATCGATGCTTATCAATCGCCCCTTCAACGAGTATCACGGAACGAAAGACAGCGAGTTCTACCTTTTTGATTGCATCAACGACCAGGAAGTCGCGAATGCGCTTTTTGACCACGCTACACGCTGGACTCTGGAACACGGGATGAACCGTATCGTTGGACCAAAGGGTTATGGACCTTTGGATGGTTACGGCATCCAGGTGGAAGGTTTTGAACATCGCCAGATGATGAACATGATGAACTACAACTATCCGTATTACCAGCAACTTGTTGAGAACTATGGCTTTGTCAAAGAAGTTGACTTTGTCTCAAGTTACGCCAAATTGGATGAATTTGTTTTGCCGGAAAAAATTAAGAAAGCCATCGAAATTGCCAAAAAGCGTGGTTCTCTGACGGTAAAGAGTTTTAAGAACAAAAAAGAGATCTACGCCTGGAAAGATAAACTTCGTGCTGCGTACAACAATTCCTTCGTCAAGAATTGGGAATATTACCCGCTCAGCGATCGGGAACTTAAATTTGTGGTTGATAATGCTATTGGGTTTGTCATTCCTGGAATTGTGAAGTTCATTCTGGACAAAAATGGCGACGCGGTCGGATTTGTGCTCCCATTTCCAGACGTATCAGCTACTATGCAGAAGAATAAGGGCAAGCTTGGACCAATCGAGATCTTGAGGCTAATGCGTGCATTACATCGGACTGATTGGCTGGACTTTAATGGCATAGGCATCCTGCCTGAATACCAGGGGATGGGCGGTAATGCTTTGCTGATGGAAGCGCTTGACTCTGCTGCACGCGAACACCCCCGTTTTGTGCACACTGAGTTGACTCAAGTGGCAGAGACAGCCACCCAAATGCGCAAAGACCTGGCAAACCTGGGTGTACGGTTTTACAAGAATCACCGGGTTTACAAAAAAGAGCTAAACTAATCAAATCAAAACGCCACTGGTATCCCGGTGGCGTTTTGATTCTTTTCGAGACTATAATTGGTTAATAGAAAAAAGCGGGTGATGGGATTCGAACCCACGAATGTTAGCTTGGGAAGCTAATGCCTTACCACTTGGCAACACCCGCAATTGAGTTTCTATTTTATCTTAATTATATTTTTTTTGAAGGGTAGAAATCGCCATGAAATCCAGAAAGAAGGAAACCGAGCAATTCATCCGGGGCAGAAGAAATTCATTCCAATACGCGTTTGCAGGCATCAAATATGTGCTAAAGACTCAAAAAAATGCCTGGCTTCATTTAGCAGCAACTGTGATTGTGGTAGCTGTTTCGCTTTGGTTGAGGATTGATCGGATCAAATGGATGGCCATCCTGTTGGTGATTGGGTTGGTTTGGATGGCGGAGTTTATGAATACCGCGCTTGAAATCATTGTAGATCTGGCCAGTCCGGAAAAGCATCCCCTCGCGAAAGTTGGTAAGGATGTTGGAGCGGCTTCAGTGTTGATAGCTGCTAGTCTGGCTGTTATCATCGGGGTGCTTGTGCTTTGGCAACCTCTGATTGATAAATTGGGTTGGTGATCTGAATAAGCTTTTGGATTGAAATTGAACCTAAATGCTTGTATACTGTAACAAATTAACCGGAGGATTTTTTATAATGATCGAAGAACCTATTCATGTTACAGATGCCGCTTTCCAAAAGTCTGTCATCGAGAACACTTTACCCGTAATTGTCGATTTTTGGGCCCCCTGGTGTGGCCCTTGCCGCATGGTTGCTCCCATCCTTGACAAAATTGCCAAGGAAAACGCTGGCAAACTCATTGTAGCTAAAGTCAATACTGATGAGAATCAGGAATGGGCTGGCAAGTATGGGGTACAGGGTATCCCCACCATGCTGATGTTGAAGGATGGCAAGATCGTCCATCGCCAGGTCGGCGCTTTACCTGAACCAATGCTGAAGGACACTGTCAAGCAATTTCTGGAAGTCTGCGAAGCTCAGAAGTAAAAGGACTTAACTTAAATTAATGAGGTTGGTCAAATCAACACCAACCTCTTTTTTTTATCCCTAAACGAATATCTAATTTGAATCTAGGCTTTTTCCCGGATGATTTCGGCTCCTAGCCCGCGTAACTTTTCCTCAATGCGTTCGTAACCGCGATCAATTTGGGCAACGTTTCGGATAGTGGAAGTGCCATTAGCTGATAACGCTGCAAGGACCAGGGCGATACCTGCCCGAATATCCGGACTATCCAGCTTTTCTGCGTTAAGACGAGTTGGCCCATTAACAATACAGCGATGAGGATCACAAAGAACCACTTGGGCTCCCATGGAGACCAATTTGTCAGTGAAGAACATGCGGCTGGGATACATCCAATCGTGGAAGAGAATCGTGCCGGTAGACTGGGTGGCTATCACGATGGCAATACTCATCAGATCAGTCGGGAAGGCAGGCCAGGGCATCACGCTGATCTCAGGAATGGCGTTGCCCAAATCTGGTTCGATCACCAGGCGTTGATTGGCACCCACGAGGATGTCATCACCAATGAAAGTCATGTCAACCCCAAGCCGTTTCAGGACCATTTTGATCATCGCAAGATGCTCAACCCCGGCATTTTTGATGCGGATCTCACCATGGGTCACGACAGCAGCACCAACAAAACTGATTACTTCCAGGTAATCGGGTCCGATGGTGAATTCAGTACCATGGAGCGTTTCTTTCCCTTCGATAACCAGGGTGTTTGAGCCTATGTTCTGGATGCCAGCGCCCATTGCGTTCAGCAGTTTGCATAGTTCCTGGATGTGGGGCTCTGAGGCAGCATTTCGTATAGTCGTTGTGCCGTTGGCAAGCACAGCAGCCATAATCGTGTTTTCTGTTGCTGTCACACTGGCTTCATCGAGCAGGATATCAGTTCCTTGAAGCCTTTCGGATTTGAAATCAAATATGCCATTAAACTTGAAAGTAGCGCCGAGTTTCTCCAGCGCCATCACATGCGTGTCAACACGGCGCCGTCCAATGACATCTCCACCGGGTGGAGGAAGCACCAGATCACCAAAACGGGCAATCATCGGACCTGCCAGGAGGATTGAAGCACGAATTTGGCGGCAAAGATCCGGGTCAAGATCGGATGGGGTGATATTCTTTGCCTGCAAACGCCAGGAAGATGGGTTTTCCAGCACCTCAATTTGCATGCCAAGGCTCTCAAGGAGCTCTCGCATGGTTTGGGTGTCCTTAATATTCGGCATGTTGTGCAAAATAACAGGCTCTTCTGTCAGAAGGCAGGCTGCCATCATCGGTAAAGCAGCATTCTTATTGCCAGAAGGCTGCATTGTGCCTCGTAGTGGTCGCCCCCCGGTAATAACAAATTTGTCCATCAGACCTCCAATCAGAAGTTGTTTGGTTAGTAAATGCGAGGTCCTGCTTCCGCTACAGCGAGGGAAACCGAATCGCGATACTTTTCAAAATTTTTGGCAAATTGCTTTGCAAGTAGGGTTGCTTCCTCGTGATAGCCACCTTCATCGCTCCATGAAAGTTCTGGATTCAGAACTTCCTTTGGAACACCAGGAACTTCATCAGGAATTTCAACCCCAAAAATCGGGTGAGTATGTGTCGCAACCTGATCCAATGCGCTGCTCAGAACGGCTGAGATCATTGCCCTGGTCAAAGGCAGGGCGATGCGCTGACCAACACCAAAGCCACCGCCAGACCAACCGGTATTCAGCAGCCACACCTGAGTGCTGTGTTTGGTCAACTTTTTGGACAGCAATTCAGCATATACTGTTGGCTTGAGGGGCAGGAATGGATCGCCAAAACATGTTGAGAAAGTAGCCTTGGGTTTATCGCCCAGACCGCGTTCTGTACCTGCGAGTTTGGAGGTGTAGCCGCTCAGGAAGTAGTACATTGCCTGGGCATTGCTGAGTTTTGCCAGTGGAGGCATGACGCCAAAAGCGTCCGCAGTCAAAAAGAAAATGTGATTTGGATGTCCGCCCATACCACTTGGCTCATAATTTGAGATGAACTCCAGGGGGTAGGATGCACGGGTATTTTCGGTGATGGCGTTGGAGTCGAAATCAGGGTGATGTTTCTCGTCCAGGGGGACATCTTCAATTAAGCAACCAAAACGGTTGATCGCAGACCAGACCAGGGGCTCGTATTTCGGATTGATCCGGATGGTTTTCGCGTAACAACCACCCTCAAAATTGAACATACCATTATCGCTCCAGCCGTGCTCGTCATCGCCAATTAAGGCGCGTTCCGGATCAGAAGAAAGTGTGGTTTTGCCAGTACCGCTGAGCCCAAAGAAGAGTGCCACACTGCCATCGTGACCCTTGTTTGCTGAACAGTGCAGGGGGAGGATGCCCTTTTTCGGAAGCAGGTAATTCATAAAAGTGAAGACGGATTTTTTAATTTCGCCACCGTAAAGCGTGCTGCCAACCAGAATTTTTTTAGCATCAAAATTCAGGATAACCATTGCTGGCGATCGCAAGCCGTCTGCTTGTGGATCTGCCGCGAATTGAGAGGACACCAAAATGGTGAAATCAGGATCAATGTGCGTTTCACCCGACTTGGTTTCGATAAACATATTCAAAGCTGCCAGATTCTGCCAGGCAAGATCTGTGATTACCCTAACCCGGGCAGTGTAATCAGGGTCGGCGCCAACAAATACATCCCGAACGTAAAGTCGCTGGGTGTTCATTTTTTGTACGAGTTTAGCTTGCAGATTAGAGAATTGCTCCTCTGAAAGAGATTCTGTGCCAGAGGCAAACCAAAGATCCGGATCCCCATTTTCGATCAGGTACTTGTCGTTTGGAGAACGTCCAGTGTAGGGTGAATTGTCAACTACCAAAGCTCCTGAGTCGCTAAATTTGCCTTCGCCATCCAGGACAGCATGAGTGATCAGATCAGCCTTATCAAGGTTGTACCGAATATCCTTTACGTCACATAATCCTAATTTCTCCAACTCAGATCTTAATGCTTCGCTCAATGTTTCCATTTACCTTCCTCTTACTTGTTTAGTGTGGTGAGACTAATAAAAGAATTCATAGCTGGCTTTCCGTAGATTGATGAAGAAAAGTCAGTCAATTGCAAGACAGGGAAGAAACCGCGCGCGCTGATGCCGCTGACCCAACCTCTTTGTGCCAAAACGGCGGTGTAGACCTGGTAAAAGTAATCCTGCGAAACAAGATCCACATTGCCTGGGCCATATTGCGGGTTAGAGGGACTAACCAACAGGCCATTCGCTGTCTCAGAATCGATCCGATTACTCGTGAGAGAGGCTGCGTTAAGACCAAAGAATAGCGGTTTTTCAACCACTTCGTAGAACGCGTAAATAGTCCCGTCAAGGTAAGTTCCCACAGAGTTCTGGTCATACGCATAGGCTTGTAGATTCTGATCACTCATGATTAGGTAAAAACCATCGACCTGGTCAAAAAAGCTGTAAGGATTGAGATTTCCATTGTCGGCAGGCATGCCAAACAACAATTGACCGGTGTAGTAAGTGTTGACTTTTGTGAGGAGATCGGTCCAGAGCTGTTCTGCGGTTTTGGGAGTTCCAAAATTGGTTCCAATAGTTTTGATTGCACCAGGAAGGCTTGATTCAACGCCGTTTCCCCCAATGATTAACTGATCAACCGCGTTTACATTCGCAAACTGGCTGTAACTCATGATAAAACGTTCATACTCTGCGTACCACTGCTGCCACCACGATTGGCTTTTTTCAGAGTTCTCCCACCAGCTTTGTGGTGAGGAAGTGGGAAAAATGATCTGCGGGTAAATCGCAACTGTAAAACCCCTGGACTTTGCTAAGGCAACAATCTCCGCCATTTCACTCAGCAATGCGGAAGAATTGGCATCAAACTCAAGATTAGGCAAACCATTTCTTTCCATCACAGTCCAGGAAGGGGTAAGTATCAGCCAGTTGACCCCATATTCTTTCAAATCATCTGGAAGCTGTCGGTAACGGCTAAGAAAACTTGGATCGTACCCGGGCATCAGTTCCACACCAATGAGATGGCTGGTTTGTGCTACATTTGTATTTATCGGAACAGACTCATCAGCACTCCAAGAAGTCCAGCTTTCAATTTGACTTGTTTGGGGTGAATCAGAAATATATTCAATACGGTAAGGATTGGCGCTGCTTATGGGGTCTACAGATAAATCTGCCTGATCATTCCTGGCAAAACGATAGGTGACCGTCCCCAGGCTGGAGCTGCCAAAGAAAAGATACATCCACTGGTTGTTATCCATCAGCCACATGGGAATGGGGTTATGGGCGTGGTTGGTGAAAAACTGAATACTGACGCTATCCTCCAGCGGTGTCCCACCAGGAGCTTGTGCGATGATGGTCGTGGGTTTTTGGTCATCAATCCGCCATGTGGTCACTTGGTCGGTGATTGTCACATCCTTGTCAGGTAGTGTTATCGTTCTCAAATACAAAGCCCCATTTTGATCTCGTTCAGCATTGATGTAGCCATTACCCAGCGTGTACTTGTAGCGAAAAACGTTGCCCGCGTGCAGATTGAGTTGAATTGAGTAACTCCCATCTTCGTTGCGCGACATAAGAGGCATGCGTGAAGCGTAAGACCCTTGAAGGAATTCATTGAATATTACACCGCCCTGCGCGTAGTTACCAGAAATTCTAACGGGCGCGCCAACAGCGTCGGTCAGTGGCAAGAGGTTAAAAGTTACCTTTATCTCTGGTAATGGCATCATTTGAATCACAGCCGGGGTCGAGAGGTCCGCCACGAGGTTTGCCTGCTGTTGGAAGGTAACATGACCACCGTCAATTGTTACCGCACTAAGGGTGTGAACCCCAACTGGCAGGTCGTTAAGCACAAACCTTCCCGTCATGTCTGTAAAGGTCTGATATCCTGCAACGTTGACCAGAACATCTGGAAGAGGTTGGTTGCTTTTGCTGTCGTGAACAATGCCGTTCAGATCGGCGGTTTCACCAGTATAAGGCGTGTTTGGCCAACCCGAAATGGTATCCTGGAACACTGCGCTCTGTTGCACAAAGGCAATGCGGTATCCCAATGGCGTGCCGTCCGCCTTTTGCTCCGCAACCTCAAGTGGAGCAGTCATTACATAGCGATATCGCAGTGTGTCGTTTTCGGGAAGCATTAATGTGCCCAAAAATTTCCCGTCTGGTTGGCGAGTTAGCGGATAACGTTCCATGTTGTAAAGCATTCCACTGACTTCATCAAAAACATCGATTGCCAGTTGAGTGTCTTCTGATGCTGGAATGCGCAATTCCACCAAGAATTCTTGCGGGATTAATTCTGGAGTTGTAACGTTTCCTGGAATGTCGGGGGCTTTTGTGGGGACTGGTTTGTCGACAGGATCAATCTGGATCGCGCATCCAAACAGAAAACTGACCGCTAACAAACTCAAGATAAGCCGGAGGGTTGTTTGATTTTTTTTCGATGGCATACCAACCTGCTATTTGTGTAGAGTCTGTGTAATCGTCTCGATATTATCAGCAAGACTGCCTAATACACCGTTCACAAAGCGGGCGGAACTATCAGTTCCAAAAGCCTTAGCCAGTTCGACTGCTTCGTTTATTCCAACTTTAAGAGGTGTTTTTCGGTAAACTGCCACTTCCCATAAAGCCAGCCTCAAAATGTTTCGATCAATTACAGCCACTTGATCCAAAGGCCATTCGGGAGCGTGTTCAGCGATCAATGAATCCAGTCGATCCGCATACTCGCGTACTCCTGCAGTTAACATTCGCGCAAATTCAAACTGGGTCTCGTCAAGACCCATTGCGCCAGCCCTGTCAGCAACGACCTCACCGAGCAAATGATCGGTGAGGTCGAGCTCGTAAAGTGATTGGAGGGCACAAATGCGCGACTCTGTCCTTGATTTCATTGCACCTACGCTTCTAAATCGATATCGGTTACATGTACGTCTACACGAGCAACTTCCATGCCAACCATTTCTGTGATCGCCCTCTTGACTCTTTTTTGGACTTCCTGAGCCACAAGACGGACGTTTTCTTCACTACCAGGGATAATGTAGATCTCAACCTCAATTGTTTCCTCCTGAACTGAGACCTTCACTCCATCCTCGGGTACATTGCTCAAACCTTCGCGACTGCTCAGCCGGCTAACGCCTGGCGTGGCCAGGGTGGTCAGCTTGGCGATGGTATGCAGCACGCTTGGCGCGATTGTTGTTTTTCCAGTTGTTTCGTCCATGATCTCTCTCTTCTACAACAGGTAACCTGTCAATAAAACACCTAAGAGAGCAGTTTCATCCTTACTTAATGGAAACTTCTCTATTTGTGTGGTGATCTTTTCATAAAGGGTGTCGAAGTCAATCCCTTCAGGCCAACCTTCAAGAAAAGTGTTAACCGAGTCTGGATAGTCCGCGACAGCCTGCTCTGAAATGGAAAACCCAAGATCCACCAGGATCTTCTTCAATTCTTCATGCCATTTGGAATAAAGTGACTGCCAACTTTTGAGGGAGATCAGACTGAACCATGTGTCTTTTTCGAAAACAGCTTCCGCTTCCCGAATTAGCAGAGCCCGAGGGGCAGCCATAGTATTTCGGAAGCCACTGATCCTTACCTTTTCCTTCACCTCAGCTATTAATTCCCGGCGCAAATCAGCAGGGAGACTGTCGATGTTCTCAAATATTTTTTGGAAAATCTCTTTTCGAAAATATGGTTCGATGAAGACATTTAAAGCTAAAGCTGGTCTTAAGTCTTCCATAAAAACTCCATTTCGCGCAGATTTCTGCGCATAATTAACAGGCGGGACTAATAGTCTTCGTTCTCTCCAGCCAGGTCATCGTCGTCATCTTCGTCTTCTTCGACCGCCCAGAGATCTTCGTGTTCGTCTTCCGCGCCCATTTCATCCCAATCATCCAGTTCTTCGTCTTCCCAACTTGAACCGGCATGATCCTCCTCATTGGGGGAATAAGTTAAGCAGCCTGCATCAGGGTTAATCTCAATAGCTGCTGCGCTGCAATAGCGTTCATCCAAAAAAATACAATCCAGATAATGGCAGCGAATTCGTGGCATTTTCATAAACTCCGTAAAAAAAGATAGTTAATTTTCGAGGGCATTTTACCTTAGTAAACACAAACCGTAAAGAATAGCAAGTTTGCTATCCTGGCCTGACCCGAATGGCTTCAATAACATTTGGAAGATTCTCAAGTCTCGACAGCAACCGGCTCAACTGTGAGATGTCAGCAATCTCGACTATAAGGTTTACTTTCACAATGTGCTGCCTCATATTCAACGAGAGATCAACCAAACGAGCCGGTTCGCTGGAAAGCACAGCAGAGATATCAGCCATTAAGCCCTGGCGATCGTAAGAGGTGATCTGCAAAGGAACCGGGAAGGTCTTTGTCGCGCTACCCCAATCGACACTGATCAAACGTTCGGTATCGCGGACGCGTAAAGCATTCGGGCAATCAGATCGATGTATGGTAACTCCACGTCCACGGGTGATATAGCCTATGATCTCATCGCCAGGCATTGGGTTGCAGCAGTGGGCAAAGTTGGTTGCCATTCCTGAAAGACCGGAAACAGTTATTGAGGCGCTGTCACCGCTGCTGCGAGGTGTTTCAGGGATCAGTTCGTCGATATCCGCAAGACTTGGCTTGCTGAGTTCCTCAATTCGGGTGATGAGCCTTCCCATTGGGATGTCACCGCATCCGATACCAACATAGAGGTCTTCAAGTGTCCGAACATTAAAGCTGGAGACGTAATCATTGAGGTCAATGTCGGTCAGTCCGAGCCGCTTAAACTCTTTTTCAACCAGAAGTTTTCCATGTTCCAGGTTTTGTTCACGGGCTTGCTGCTTGAACCATTGCTTAATTTTGGCACGCGAGCGTCCAGATTTTACTAAACCAAGGTTAAGGTTTAGCCAATCCCGGCTGGGACCGCCGCGATTGACTGTCAAAATTTCAACCTGATCGCCAGTATGGAGGGTGTAATCGAGTGTCACCAATTTTCCGTTGACCCTCGCGCCGCGGCAGCGATGCCCAACGTCTGTGTGAACCTGGTAAGCAAAATCAATGGGAGTAGAACCGTAGGGTAGGTCAACTACGTCACCCTTGGGTGTGAAGACGTAAACCCGATCGTGGAAAATGTCTGACTTCATTCCATCAATTAAGCTCTGACTGTCATCAACCTCTTGGGACCAGACAAGTAAATTGCGCATAGATTGAACTTTTTGTTCGTAATCACTCGAAAGGGTAGCAGCGTTTTCTTTGTAACGCCAATGAGCCGCAATACCATATTCAGCATTGTGGTGCATCTGCCAGGTGCGGATCTGAACCTCGAGTGGTTTTCCGTCGCTGTAGATAACCGCTGTGTGCAATGATTGGTAGTTATTGGGTTTCTTGGCGGCAATGTAATCGTCAAATTCGCCAGGAATTGGCTGGAAATGCATATGAATGATGCCAAGAACCTTGTAGCAGGTCTCAACATCATCAACGATTGCCCGGACAGCCCGCAAGTCTCGAATCGAGTCAAAGTTCTTGCTCTTTCCCTGCATTTTGCGATAGATGGAATAGATGTGCTTTGGTCGACCGGAAATGGTTGCTTTTACTTCTGCTTTGGTGCAAAGCTGTTGCAAGTCCGCCACGATGTGGTCGATTTCTTCCAGGCGTTTTGCTCGTCGCTGGGTAAGTTGATCGGAAATTTCTTTGTACTTTTCTGGATTGGTATACCGAAAGCCCAGATCTTCAAGTTCCCACTTGAATTGCCAAATGCCGAGTCGGTTTGCCAGGGGTGCAAAGATATCCAGGGTTTCCTGACCGATGATGCGCTGACGGTCCAACGGCAGAGAATTCAAAGTCCGCATGTTGTAAAGGCGGTCAGCCATCTTGATCACTACAACCCGAATGTCGTCACCAATTGCCAGCAGCATCTTGCGCAGGGTTTCAGCCAGATCGTCAGAAAGTTTTAACTCTGAGAGTGGTGTTGATGGCGCAAGGGGAGTGCGTTCAGGCGGATGCTGGTCTGCCCGGGAAAGTTGAGGAAGTGCCGTGATGCGGGTGACGTCCTCCACGAATCCAGTTATGGTGCGCCCAAACTCTTTGCGCAAGCGTTCAACAGTGGTAGGTGTGTCCATCAGGACGTCATGAAGCAGGCCAGCAGCGACGATGTTAGGCGAGGCTTCAAGGTCAAGCAGGATGTTTGCTACGCCAAGACAATGCGTGAAATAAGGCAGACCGTTCGCGCGTGTCTGACCCATATGCGCTTCTTCCGCAAAACTGTAAGCTTTTTGAATAAGCTCACGTTCAGCGGCGGAGTAGCTCTTGGGTAGTTTGTTTATGAATTGATCTCTATCCATGATTAGGCTAATTGTAAGCCACAATTAAAAGCTTACTTAAGCTTTTCCATGCTTGTCCAGTCCCTGTTCAGACGCATACTATAAAGGCATTGGCTCTCCTGATCAGACAACGCCCCCTGGATCAAATGGGTCATAAGTTGCCCAACGCCGGGTCCCAGCATAAAACCCTGCCCGCATGCGCCAGTCGCAAGCAGAAAGCCTTGTACGCCTTCTACTTCTCCCAAAATTGGGTTTCCATCAGGGGTCATCGGGTAAGTACCGCGCCAGGTGCGCCTCACCCGGCAATTTGCCAGTTTTGGCATGGTTTCAACCAAGCGTCTGCTTGAAAGAGGCAGGAAACCACTGGTATCCTGGTCCAGGTACCCCCAGATTTGTGGATTTGGGGTAACACAGAAGATGATTTTGCCGGTCGGGTGTTGATAAAAATAGAAGTTGCTGGAGCCCGGCCTGGAGCGGATATCGACGATCATCGGTGTGAACATCGGCTGAACCGCTTCAGTGATGCCAGCTTCGTGCGCGTCCGGTCTGACTGGCAGATCAAGCCCCACCATCCTACCGATTTCCGCAGACCAGGATCCCGCGGCATTGATGACGCAATTGGTGGAATAATGTCCTTTGTCAGTCATGACCGATCGCACCTTGCCTGCTGTTGTTTCAATGCCAATGACTTGCTCATTGAATTGAAATACTGCACCATTCCTGACTGCTTCCTGGTATAAGGCAAAAGAAGCTTTTAGCGGAGATGCCGAACCGTCCTCTGGTGAGTAGGTACCTCCATGCAGATCTGCTGGATTAATATCGGGTACGAGTTCCAGGAAAGCCTGGCGATCAAGCCAGTTGATGTTTAGCCCGAGGTTGCGCTGCATGTCGAGCAGGTCTTTCAGGGTCTTCTCGATTACATCGTCATACGCCACAAAACTATAGCCGCCAGCCCTCCATTCGATATCCTGCCCATGTTCAGCCTCCCAGTGTGAGAAGATGTCTATAGAATTTGAACAAAGCAGGATTTTGGCAGGGTCTGAGTGGGTGGCACGGATGCCGCCGATGGCGTGTTTGTTGGAGGCTTGACCCGTGCTGGGGCGGGAATCGAGCACCAAAACCTTAAATCCGGCTTTAGCAAGGAAGAAAGCGGTTGGAGTGCCGATTGAGCCAGCGCCGGCGATGATGACGTCAAAGTTGTTCTGTGGGCTCATTCCTGCTCTCCTTCATCAGTCAAATTCGCCAGAACCCTGACGGGCATTTCGACGAAAACCGGTCTTACAGGCGTTTCTGTGACCTCTGAAAGTGGAATGCCTTCGGCCAGATACATGCGCTTGATCATATTGAGGCAGGTTTTACCGCCGCAAGCGCCCATGCTGGCTTTGGTAACGGCTTTGATTTGGTTGATGTCCCGCACGCCCTCGCGGATCAATGCCCTGATCTCACCGGCTGTAACCCTCTCACAACGGCAAATGTAGGCATCATCAGCAAGATTTTCGGGATGTTCGGTATCAAACTCGAAGGGGGTAGGTTCAGTGGTCTCAATAATGCGCAACCCGGAGACCAGTTTGGCGATTTCACGTGGGACTTCCACTGTGAGCAGGGAGGTGCCATTCGCATAGTCTTTTATTTTCTTGATAGTTTTGATGATTGCACTGCCGAGGGACATGCCTTCAGTGCTTGTCAGCTCGATCTCATCGCCTTCAGCTACGCTCAAGGGGTCCTGTTCAAAGGGCAGGGTCACCAGCGCGTTTTGGTTACCCTTGCGATAATCGACCAGCGTGACTGCCAGACCCGGGCAGACTGCCACACATCGCCCGCATGCAATGCAGCCTTTATCGGCAAAGTAATCCACCTCAGGAAGGTGGCGGATGTCTGACGGATCCACATGGATCAGGTGGCGTGGGCAGACGGTTGAGCAGGGGTTGCAGGGGATTTCCTGCGTGCAGTGCATAATAGGAAAGACCCCAACTTCAAGATCTGGTATCACTTGTTCTTTGACGGCTCCCGGGCGGGATTTGAGGATTTCTTCGATGGTTGCCCAATCTGTGGGGATTTCTTCAGTTTGTTTTCCAAGAAATCCTGCTATTTTGCGCCCTGAAATCTTGCCAGAGAAAATTGCAGCCGAGGCTTCGGCGATTTCCTGGGCATCACCAGCCGAGAAAACCGGCAAACCAACGCGTTCCGCCTGCCCGGTAAACTCGTTTACCGGGTCAAGCCCAACCGCAATCAGAACGGTGTCGCAGTCATATTGTCTCTCAGTGCCTGGAATGGGCTTGAAGTTCTGATCCACCTGGGCAATGACCACTTTTTCGACATAGTCCTTCCCCAGGGCTTCAACAATCGTGTGCGAGGTAAAGACTAGCACACCGGAACGAACCAGTTTGTCTTTGTGTACTTTATATCCGCCGCATTCGGGAGCCGCTTCCACCAAACCACACACATTGATCCCGGCCTGAATTGCGTGATAACCGGCAATCAGGCCGACGTTACCGCCGCCGATGATGAAAAGATTCTCACAAGGCCGCACCAGATCCCGGTTTACCAGCGTTTGGAAGGCGCCCGCTCCGTAAACGCCGGGCAGGGTATTGCCGGGAAATGCCAGGCTTTTTTCACGCGCTCCGGTTGTCATAAGCAGCATTTTTGGGTGCACCAGAACGTAATCTTTCCCGTCTTTGTAAACTCCGATGGACTTATCCTCAAACACAGCAACGGCCGTACTATTCTCCCAAATCTCCACCGAAGCATGCTGCCGGAGAGCCGATTCAAGCTTTTTAGCAATATCGATCCCTCGCGTGCCGGCGTAGACTGCTTCGCTGGAACCAAAGAATCGGTGTGTCTGCAAAACGAGCTTGCCGCCGAGATGCGCCTTGTCATCGATCAAAATCGCCCTCATGCCAGCCTGTCCCAGTTCGATTGCCGCAGAAAGTCCGGCCGGACCTCCTCCAATGATCAGGACTTCGGTGTCATATTTCGGTGTTGGCGGCGTCTCGAGGTTCTCCCAGGGTACAACATCAGGCAATTTGGGCAGTCCTTCGGTTGGAAAAACTCTCATGCCGCGCCTGACAGGGGTCATACAGGCTTTCACAGGAAGTCCATCGGCTATCACCATGCATTGAGAGCACTGCCCATTGGCGCAAAAAATCCCCTGGGGAGAGTGGTCTTTGGGGTGATGTCCGAATATGGTGACGCCATTTGCGATCAGGGCGGAGGAAATCATTTCACCTTCCTTTGCCAGGAAGGTTTGGTCTTGCCAGTAAAACGGAATGTCTGCTACAGAATCATCAATCAGAATTGGGTGAGCTTTGATACGATTCTCAGTCATAAACTCCTCAAAGGTTCGGTTTCAAGGAAGTATGATACCACCAACAAGGCATCAATCGAAGATTTGCTGGTATTCCTGGTCCAACTCATTGTCGCTCAGATGGGAGTAGCGCTGGGTGACAGCAATGTTGGTGTGGCGTGCCAGCACTTGCGCGAGTTTGAGGTTGCCGGTGCTGCCGAGGATCGTGGTCACAAAATAGTGGCGGAAGGAGTGGGGGGTGATGGTTCCGACGGCTTCCTCGCCGAGGGATTCCCGCACGCGCTGGTTGACAATCTCCCGTCCGGTGGTGGTTGAGATCGGCTTGACCTTTTTGCCTGCGCCGCGATCGTGACGCGCGAAAACCGGTTGCGAAGCCAGCGCTTTGCCGCTGTTACCATCCAGGTTTGCGCGCTCAGATAAGTACATCTTGAGGGCGTCCAGGCTGCGTTTTGAGAAGCGCACTACTGCTTCTTTGTTGCCTTTGCCGATCACGATCGCGCGATGTTCGAGCCAATCGATATCCCCTCGGCGCAGGTTGCAGGCTTCGTGCACGCGCAAACCGGTATCTGAGAGAGTCAGGAGGAAAGCCCGGTCGCGTAAATTGATCAGGCGGTCGGATTCACCTTCTGTGGGTTTCGAAGTCAGCGTTGCAGCATAGTCCAGCACAGTGTCGATGGCGCTTTTGGGGAACTGCGGCAGACGAATGCCAGGTCGGCGGGCGCGCTGCTTGATGAGGAGACGGATGCGGGGGAGGTTGATGGGGGCGATGTTCTCCCCGGCGATGAATTCAAACAGCCCAACGACAGATGTGACGTAAACCTGCTCCGTGGCGGAGGAGAAATCCTTCAGCGCTGTGAGCACCCAGATAACAGCTTCTTCAGGCAGGGACGTAACATCAGCCTTTTCCACCAGGATGCCATTTTCGTTAAGAACCTCGGTAAATAAGTTCATTGCGTTCGTATACGTGCGAAACGTATTCGCACTCCGCGAAAGCTTGATAGAGTTCAGGTACTTCTGGATGCAATCAGAGATCGTTATTGCCATGCTATGCCCATTATATATCTAGCAGTTCGCAAAGTCGTTTATTGGTATAACGTGATTAGAATTTTTTGAGGAATAGATAACCAATACTTGACAGATATCCTTGTAATGATAAACTAAGCTTGAGGTAGCAAGAAGACGGTTACTTCGATCAGCCTTTGGCTATATCACATGGGTGACCGTGCGGTTGTTTCAACCAAACAATATGTCACCAACATACCGCCTTCAATATTCTCCTCATTATTAATCGCGAAGCTTTGGAGGAATTCTGGGTTTCGTGATTTTTTTTAGAAATCTATATTGTGTTTTGGTTTGCGGTTTGCGTAAACGTGTGAAAGTATCAATGCTGTAAGACACCTGGAGGGATAATGAAATTCAACAAAAATCAAACAACAGAAATCGAAAATCTCGCAGGAGGCTCGGCTTTTTCCGAATCTCCCAAACTGGAGCTTGTGGCTATATTATTTACTTCCTTTGTGAAGGACCAACATTATCGTTCTGAGGCAGCTGCGGTTTTAAGAATTGTCGAGTTGATTGATGCTATCAATGATCCGGAATTTGTCGCCAAGGCGGCAATCTTTGCCCGTACAAAATACGGGATGCGGTCCATTACCCATGTTGTTGCCGGTGAAATTGCGAAAAAAGTCAAAGGGGCAAGATGGACCAGGAACTTTTTTGACAAGATTGTTTACCGACCAGACGACATGATGGAAATCCTGGGTTACTACTTTCAGACTGAAAAGAAAGTGACAAATCCCCTCAGAGACGGTTTTGCTCGGGCGTTGGTCCGCTTTGACGAGTATTCCCTGGCGAAGTATCGAGGTGAAGGAAAAGCGATAAAACTCGTTGATGTTGTCAATATATGTCACCCAAAAAGCACTTTAGCTTTAGATAAACTCATGAAAGGGACGCTTCGGTCCACTGACACATGGGAGGCTGAGTTGACCAAAGCTGGGCAAACTGCCGAATCCACCGAAGAAGCTGACGCCTTAAAAGATAAGGCTTGGAAGCAGTTAATTTCGGAAAGAAAAATCGGTTACTTTGCTCTGCTCAGGAATCTGAGAAACATCATTGAACAATCACCAGATGTGTTGCCTGAAGCTTTGCAACTGCTGGTCGACGAAAAAATAATTAAGAAGTCCCTGGTTTTACCATTCAGATTCTTGACTGCCATCGAGGAAATTGAAAAGTTGAACGGTAATGGAGTCAAGGAGACTTTGCAAGCTCTATCAACTGCAACTGAATTTTCTTTATCTAATGTTCCAAGGCTGGAAGGAAAAACTCTCGTAGTCTTGGACACTTCCGGCTCTATGAGCGGTCAACCTATAAAAATCGGTTCGGTGTTTGCCGCAGCCTTCTTAAAAACAAACGATGCCGATTTTTTGACTTTTGACACGGATGCCAGGTACATGACGTTCAACACTTCAGACAGTACGATATCCATTGCACAAAGGATCATCGACAAGGCGGTTGGGGGTGGAACCAACTTCCACTCAATATTTGAAACTGCAAATCTTCCGTATGACAGGATTATCATTTTTTCTGATATGCAAGGTTGGATTGGCTACAGCACGCCAACTAAAAGCTTTAAAAAGTACAAAGAGCGAACCATTTCCAATCCACTAATCTACTCATTCGACCTCCAGGGTTATGGGAGTCTTCAGTTTCCGGAGAAGAACGTGTTTGCTCTGGCTGGTTTTTCGGATAAAGTGTTCGACACGATGAAGCTGCTGGAGTCTGATCCACAGGCTTTGCTGCACGAAATAGAAAATATTGATCTATAGACCTGGGATGAAATGACGTGCAGATCGCTTGGACAGTCTTCTGACTTGCCCATCTAACTGGTAAGATTTTACCGAAGTGCCAAGATAAAGTAGCTCACCCAGCAATTGTTGGGTGAGCTATTTTATAAACCGACTTCAGTAGATACGACTTAGGACCAGTATTTCTTCCTTTCTTCTCCAACCACCCATTGCAGGTCAATAATCACTCCAGAACGACTATTTTTATGATCGCTTCTCCTATCCAAAGTAAAAATCACCTCATCCTAGGGTATTCCAAGTAAAATCAAACCCAATCTCCCCAGTGCACACTGGGTGCACTGGGTTTTGATACACTCCCTTACAGTAAAGGCAGGTGGCCATGTCGCAACGGCAGCAGTTGGAACGTATCATGGAAATTGACAGGCGCATCCGGGAGGGGGAATACCCGAACGCGGAAAAGCTGGCGGAATCCCTGGAGGTCAGCAGGCGGGTGATCTTCAATGACCGCAGTTTCATGATTTATCGCTTGGGGGCGCCAATTGAGTTCGACCGGGAGCGGGGGGGTTGGTTTTACACCGACAAGACGTGGTCCCTGCCGGGGATATATGTGACTCAAGGTGAGTTGATGGCTTTCTTTCTCTCTCTGGAGATCGCAAGGCGCTACATCGGAACTGACCTTGAGTCACCTCTCCGCTCTGCCGTGGATAAGATCGCCAAAGCGGTCAAAGGTCCGGTCAGCGTGGAGATCAATGAGTTGCGTTCCCACTATACCTTTTCGGAATTCAACACCATCAGCTTGGATGCCCAACTGCTGATCGACCTGCACCAAGCTATCCTCAACCGCCAGCAGGTCTGGATGCGCTACTACTCTGCCAACCGGGGCGTGGTTTCGGAACGCGTCGTGTATCCCTATCACCTGCATAACTTCCAGGGGGATTGGTTTCTGGTCGCCTTCGATACCTTCCGCAGCGATTTCCGCCTCTTCCTGGTTGGGCGTATCCAGGAGATGAAGTCGCTCAAAGAGAAGTTCGCCTGGGATGAGAATTTCTCAGCGGAGGATTGGATCGGCAGCGGCTTCCAGCTGCACGCTGGGGGAATCGCAGAGGACGTGGCGATCTGGTTCAGCCCGAACAAAGCCCAGTTCATCCGGGAGCGCAAGTGGCACTCCAGCCAAACGATTGAAGAAAAGCCAGACGGCAGCCTGATCTTGCACCTGAAAACCGGCGGTCTGGTGGAAGTGCGCAACTGGGTGCTGCAGTTTGCGGACGACGCGGAAGTGCTGCAGCCTGATTCGCTGAGGGAAGACATCGCTAAAGAGATTAAGAAACTATCTGTCCGCTACGGCATCGATCGCAACGCAGAATGATAAAATTATTGAAAAATTACTGGGAGGAAAGACATGGAAGAAAAAACAATCATTTACGGCATTACAGGATTGGGTTTATTGTTCGTACCTGAGAGCAGGGGTAAGGAGCTGGCTGAGGGTAACAAAGCCCTGTTGACTGCCAAGACCTGGGGGGAGTTCAAGTCGTTAGTGTCAACTGAGTTGTACGTGTTTTATCTGACAAAATCAAGTTATTACGAAGGTCCGTACGAGCCTGAAGATGGCGATTACAGGTCTTATGATATCGCGCCTGAGACACCCTTCACCCCTAATGATGTCCTTACCTACGAAGAGCTGCCTGCCAATCCTGAGATCGAGATGACCGAGTGGATGCCGGAAGAGATCCAGCAAAAATTTGGCCGGAAAATGCGCTACTACGCCATGGATATGAACGTACCACGAGGTGAGATTCTCGTTCTGGAAGAGAAACAGATGGACGAGATCGCGGCTGAGCTTGAAAAGGCCGGATATGTCTGCAAGCGCGATGATGATTTGCTCAATGCTGGAATCACCCTCGACTTCGACCCGGATGACTATCCGTATGTTGACGATGAAGATGAAAATGACGGCGAAGAGGGATAGCACATTCAGAGGTGGAAAGGCATGAATCAAAAGATCATTGACCAAAAGTATCATTTCATATCCATATTCAACCCCAAGTCGGGGGCGTATGTGCGTACTGGCATCATCAACGAATACGGCCTGGATAGCGGCGTGGACCCGTTCATGGCTTCTTTTCCCCATCTGATCGATGTTGGCATCATGGGGCACTGTATCCACGGCAAAACCGGCTTATGTCTGAAGGCTGGTGTGGGCTGTTACCAAAGCGGCTTATTGATTGAAGAACCCAACATGCGGCTGGAGGACTTTGTGGACATAGCCAGGCAGTGCAAAGGCAGGGTGAACCAGTTTGCCCTGGGCGGCAGGGGTGACCCAGACCAACACGAGAATTTTGCTGAGATCCTGACCGCCTGTGCTGAAAACAACATCGTCCCGAACTTCACCACCTCCGGCTACGGATTGACGAGCCAAATGGCTGAGCTTGCCAAGCGCTATTGCGGCGCGGTGGCAGTCAGCTGGTATCGCAACGACTACACCCTAAGGGCGATCCAACTCTTGCTCGACGTGGGTGTGAAGACAAATATTCACTATGTTTTGGGAAAGAATTCGATTGACGAAGCCATCACCAGGCTTGAAACTGACGACTTTCCAAAGGGCATCAATGGGTTAGTGCTGCTGTTGCATAAACCTGTCGGATTAGGTGCTATCTCCAACGTGCTTTTACCCACGGATGAGAGAGTTGCAAAACTATTCCAACTCATCGATCGCGGCAAACACAGGTTCAAAGTCGGGATGGACAGCTGCTCTGTGCCTGGGGTCGTCAACTTTTGCGAGAATGTTATCCCCGAAGCAATCGATCCTTGTGAAGGGGGGCGTTTTAGCTGTTACCTCAGTCCGGATATGGTGTTGCTGCCTTGCAGTTTTGATCAGGTGCATCGCTACGGCGTCTCGCTGCGAGAGCACACCATCGAGCAAGCCTGGAACAGTCCAGCTTTTGAGGAATTTCGAGTCAGCCTCAGATCGCGCTGCTCAGAGTGTGGAAAGCGGGAAAACTGCATGGGCGGCTGCCCGCTGCTGCCCGAGATCGTACTCTGTAATGACAAACCAATTTATAGTACCAACTAAGGAGACAAGAACATGAAAATCCGCACCGACTTTGTTACCAATTCAAGCAGTATTAGTAATGCAGAAATAGTTATCGACAATCCAGTCTTGCTGGAAATCCTCCAAAAATATAAAGACATGGGAGCGTTTGGAGCTGAAAAGCCGTTCTTCGGGATTGGTGAGTATTTTTCATACGATGAGAATTTCGATGATTCAGGAGGGGAATCTGAACCAAAAAAGCCTGCATTTTACTACTTTGAAAACCTGAGGGGAGAGGGATGGCCTCGGGTGTGGGGTTGCCCCAAGACACTTGGTGAGGTATTGGGAAAAATTATCGAAGTAATTGATGAAGCCTATGATGAACGGTACGTAAAGTTTGATAAAGAAATAATGAAACAGATGAAAGCCGAAATAAACCAAAGAGCAGAGGAGATAAAGAAAAATTTTGCCAAAGTTTGTTGGGAGCAAGAAGACATAACTGCGTTGTCTCAATCTGATGAAATTAGGGGAAGGGCTTACTGGTATGACCCAATCAATGGAGAAGGATATGCTGAGACAGAAGCTAGAGAGACCGGTTTATTTGATTCGTGGGGTTGGGGGTCTGTTAACGATTAATAATAATCTTACAGGGTATGAAACAGAGGAGGAAGAGAGAAAATGAAAATCCGCACCGATTTTGTAACTAATTCAAGTAGTGTTAGCACTGCAGAAGTTGTCATTGACAATCCTGTCCTGCTTGAGATTTTGCAGAAGTACAAGGATATGGGGACTTTTGATCTTCGTCGTCCAGATTTTGCAATTGGATATTACAATGGTTTTGGCTCAGTTCCTGAAAAAGTATCAAAAACACCTGCACTCTCTGTCTGGCTCTCAGAAGATTCTTGGGGCAACGTACCTTCCAATTTGACAGCAATCGTTGAAAGCATTTTGGACGGCTTAAGAGGAGGATATGCAATCAAGGAGGAAAACCTGTTTACCCAGATGAAGAATGAATTTGAAGGAAAGCAAAAAGAAATTGACACAGCATATAAACATGTTGCCTGGAAAAGAAGTTATTCATGCAATGATGATGATGACTACTATGGGGAAATGGAAGAGACTGAACTCTTTACTTTTGATCCGCTTACAGGTGAAGACTATCACTTTACGAAGGTAGCTGGCATGGGAGAAGATGAAGAGATCGAAGAGGGATTCGTCTTCGCAGAGAAACACGTAGTCAATGGTGAGGTAATTGTCGATTTTGTGTTTGAACCTGAGGACGAAGGTAAAAATGACGAGGAATCAGAGGACGAAGAATCCGAGGACGAAGATTACGATGAATAGAGCTGTATTTGCCTCATGCAGGTGAGTACGCACAGCCACTGATGAGATCAACCATCACTAAGGATTGACCTTTGCATGTCTCAATAAAAGCATGGAGAGGAAAAACATGAAAATCCGCACCGATTTTGTAACCAACTCAAGCAGCTATGTCACCACTGAAGTTGTTATCGACAACCCAGTCCTATTAGAGATTTTGCAGAAGTATAAGGACATGGGTTTGTTTGCAGGCAAAGAACCAATCTTTGGCATTGGCACTTATGATACTGTTGATGCTGAATACAAGAAATCAGGACCATCTGGTTATATTGATTACGATGCTCAAACGAAAACCCCTGCTTTTTTCTATATCGAGAATCAGAATGAAGATGGAGAGCCATCACTGTCTCTTGTTTGGGATTATTGGCCAAAATCTTTAGAGGATGTTTTGAGTAGTATTATTGAAATCTTGAATTCAGCTGACGACTACATTGACGGAGAATTGCGTGATAGGTTAGTACAAGAGCTAGATCAAAAAAATGCAGATGTTCTGCAAGCTTATAAGTATGCAAGTTGGAGTTCACGGGGTTGGGGGGATGAAATGGATTATCGGGCACTACTTTCACATGATCCAATTACTGGCACCAAATATGAATGCAAAGGGTACAACGTTGGCAGAGATATTTATGGAGAAGAAGATTGGGATTGGAATTAAGGTGAGAACGAATAGGATGACGAATAACTCTCTACTCGTCGTAAGCCAACTAACTTTCTTAGTCTACTAAATGAAGCCATCCATGGAAAAACATCGTACTTTAAAGATTTAGTTAGGAGCATAGAAAGGTTTAACATGAAAATCCGCACCGATTTTGTGACTAATTCAAGTAGTGTAAGTTTTACAGAAATTATCATAGGCAATCCAGTACTATTGGAAATTCTACAGAAGTACAAGGATTTAGGAACATTTGGAGATATGAAACCAATTTTTGGAATTGGTGAGTATTTTTCATACGACGAAAATTTCGATACCTCCGAAGACGAATATGAAACCAAGACACCTGCGTTTTATTACTATGAAAACCTGGATGGAAGTGGGTGGCCTCTGGGTATGGGTTCCCCCAAGACGCTTGGTGAGGTGTTGGGGAAAATCATAGCAATAATTGATGATGGCTATGACGATAGGTATGTAAAGTTTAATAAGGAATTAATGGATCAAATGAAAGCCGAGCTAAATCAAAGATCCGAAGAGATTAGGAATAATTATGCTGAAGTTTTTTGGAGACGCATTGATGACCAAACCGACAATGGGGATTACGAAGAGACTGAAATTTTCGAATTTGATCCCCTGACTGGAGAAGATTATCACTTGTCAAGGGAAGCTAGCATCGGAGATGACGAAGAGGCCGAATAGAAATATTCTCGCCCAATCACAGAAAACTAAATCTGCCTTCTGCGGAAGTAATTAAGTGATGAAGATAAACGAAAGTTAGAAAAGAATAACATGAAAATTCGCACAGATTTTGTAACCAATTCAAGTAGTGTAAGTACTGCAGAAATTGTCATTGATAATCCAATGTTATTAGAAATTCTACAGCGTTATAAAAACTTGGGGGCGTTTGGTGACCACTCCTCGTTCGGAATCGGTGAATTTGTCTCTGAAAGTGAGGTATCCAACATCAAAAAGCCTGCTTTCCATTACTCTGAAGAACTGCACGGGGATGGTTGGGCTAGTGTATTTTCCTCCCCCAAGACACTTGCTGAAGTTTTGGGCGAAATAATCACGATAATTGGTGACAGCTCTCAATTCAACAAAGAATTAATTGCGCAAATGAAAGAGGAATTACGACAAAAAGAAGCTGAGATCGAGAATAACTATGCAATGGTCTATTGGTCCAGCATACAAGAAGGTGAAGATGAGCCTGAAGTTATTGGAGGGAAATTTACATATGATCAAGAGAACGGAGAGAAATATATTGGCTATGGCTCAACCGAAGTCATGATCGACAACCCGATCTTGCTTGAGATCCTGCAGAAATATAAAGATTTGGGAACCTTTTATACTGATCCTGGTTTTTCGATCGGAAATTATCCAAGGAAAGCCGAGATTTCTCGTCCTTCCAGCGATGTTATATTAATGACCCCGGATCTCTATGGGGGAACAGGTGAAGATGAGGATTCTTACCGCAAAATAGACCCGCCAACAAGTTTGAATGATGTTGTCAATTCTATCCTCGACTCTTTAGTTGTTTCGGAAGAAACCGAAGCGGAAGACCTATTCGAGAAAATGAAAACCGAAATGACCGAAAGACGTGATGAGATCATGGGGGCTTATAAGTTCGTTTCCTGGAAGTCAAGAGAACTCCTGCGCGAAGATATCTTCTACAAAGACAACTATGATGGTTATGTAGATGAAAGCAGTGAATTTGTGTATGGCGCTCTTAATGGGGAAAAATTCCACTACATTAGAAAAGCTGGGTTGGGTTGGGATTCAACAGTTGAAGAAGGATTTATTTTCGGGGAAAAACACATCGTCAATGGAAAAGTATTGACTGATTTTGGGTGCGAGCTCCAAGGCAATGGAGAAGGTGAAGAAGGCGAGGATTACGATGAATAAATCTATCCTAGTCTCATTAAAGGTGAGTGCTACCAATCACTCATGAAGTCCCAAGTAAGAAGAATTGAGCTTAGCAGATATCAGAAACACAGGAGAGAGGAAAAATCATGAAAATCCGCACCGATTTTGTTACCAACTCAAGTAGTTTTATCTCGGCAGAAATAGTCATTGACAACCCCGTCTTGTTGGAAATACTTCAGAAATACAAGGACATGGGATTATTCGGCGAACATGAGCCTATTTTTGGTATCGGTGTTTATGAGACCGCTGATAAGGATTATAAAAAGAATGGTCCGGAAAGTTCAATTGATTTTGAAAACCTTACAAAAACACCTGCGTTTTCCTTTTTTGAGCATCAACAAGAAGATCCACCTAACGGAATTGGCATTTTCGTCGATCATTGGCCAACTAAATTAGAAGATGTATTGAAACGCATAATTGAAGTTATTAATGACTACAAGGCTGGGGAGTACCTGGATAAGAAAATCCGAGATGACTTGATAATGGAACTCCATCAAAGAGAAGCAGATATTTTACATGCCTATTCGCGCGTCCATTGGTGGTCAGCGGGGTGGGGGGATGAAATGGATTATGAAATAATGTACAACTATGACCTAAATAGTGGCAGTACATTTGAGGGCGAGGGATACACACAAGCTATGGATATCTTTGATTTTATGAAAGCAGCAGATAGGATAACCTACGTAGAGCAGAAGCCCTTGTTTGATGTAATCATGAAGGCAACCGGACCTAAAAGGATTGAGGTCATTAGAGTCATCCAACGGCTCACCTATTCAGATATGTTTACAGCCAAGAAAATGGCTGATACTGATAATCCCAAAATTCTTCACGCCGTCACTGCAGAGCACGCCGCCGACGCCAAAGCCAAACTCGAGCTAGCAGGGGCTGAGGCATGTATCACTCCTGTCAATGAAACAGCCTAATGAGGAAGATTTATCTACTCACAGCTCCACCAGCTGCTTGAAAACCATCAGACACTCCGTGGGAGTTAATAACAACATACTAAAGGTAAAAACGCGTGAATCAAAAGATTATTGACCAAAAGTATCACTTCATCTCCATGTTCAACCCCATGTCGGGGGCGTATTTTCGTACTGGCATCATCAACGAGTACGGCCAGGATACCGGCGTGGACCCGTTCATGGCTTCCTTCCCGCATCTGATTGATGTCGGGATTATGGGGCACTGCATTCACGGTAAACACAGCCTATGACCACTAAACTCATCATCGCTCCACCTGCTTCAGGCAAGACCGCTGCCTGTATCAACCGCATCCTGGCCATACAAAAAGACAATCCGCTTGCCCAGGCATGGGTAATTGTGCCTGACCGCCAGAAAGCCCCATATTTCCGCCAACGACTAGCAGAGGCCGGAGGTGGGATGGGAGTTCACATCGGCACCTTCCGTGATCTTTATGTTGAAATCCTGGAAAACAATGGAATATTTACGCCGGTTGTCACTCCGGCTTTGGACAATCGCTTGGTGCGAGAGACGGTTGACGCAGCATTGACAGCCAATCAACTTGATCATTATGAGAACATTGCGCAAAAACCTGGTTTCATTCTTATCTTGCAGGATGCTTTTGCGGAACTGCGAGGTGCTTATGTCACGTCGGAGACTTTCCTTGACTACACACTTGCTTCTTCACCGACCAAATTCGAACTGGCGGTCCTATATGATCGGTATATAGCTCGCCTAAAGAACTTGAATTGGATCGATCTCGAGGGACAAAGCTGGTTGGCAGTAGAGGTCTTAAGAAATAACCCTCAAGCTGTAAAAGGGGGCGATTATTTATGGGTGGATGGCTTTACCTCCTTTAGTGGGGTTCGGCGGGAGTTCCTGAGATTATTATCTTCGCAGGTTGAAGAGATGACAATCACTTTGCCTGGAGAGCAGGATTCGTCACGCATGGTGTATCGTAAATCGAACCTGGTCATCAACGAGCTAAAGGATTCTCTTCAAATACAAGAGCAATATCCTGTGCTGAAACCCCACTTACCTGAATTCCTCCAGCATCTCGAGAAGCACATTCTCGAGACTGGCGACAACGAATTTTTTAAAACGTCTCAGCCGATCATGCGTGAGTTATCTTCACAGGCCGAAGAAGCTCGTGAGGTTATGCGCTGGATCAAAGCGTTGCATCTGCGCGAAGGAGTTGCCTTGAGCGATTGCGCTATCTTTGCAAGCGACTTGGACACCTATCAGCCCCTATTGCGTTCCGCTGCAAATGAATTTGGTGTCCGTATCCACTTTTCACATCCGCAACCTATCCTTGATTCTCCCGCTGTCAAATCGCTTTTAGCCTTGCTTGCTCTTCCCAGCAAGGATTACAACACTCGATCGGTTTTGAATATTTTACACTCGCCCTATTTTGATTTTGGGTTGGACGCGAAGAAGGTGGAACACCTCGAAAAAGTCAGCCAGCAGGCAATCATTGTGATGGGTAAAGACCAATGGGAAGGCGCCTGGAAGATGCTGGAGGAGATGAATCTCGAGGATGCGGATTATCTTGACGAGGACAGGCACAAGGTTAACTTGCTTAAAGGGGTTGACCTGAATGCCTTGCATACATCATTCGAAAGCTTCTGGCAATTTTTCACCGGGATCGATGCTATTCAATCTCAAAAGCAATGGATCGCTTGGCTTGAACATAGCCTGGCAAACATACACTTTGTGGACAAACTTTCGGGCGAGTGGGATTGGGAAGCATATCAATCGCTGGGTGAGGTGCTTAAGGCGCTGGTGATTAGCGAGAGTGTGACTGGCGAGCGTGATATTGATTTTAGCCAATTTCTCAAAGAACTGGAGGGAACCTTAAGCGGAGCGAATGTAGCAGAACCGCGGGAGAGCCGCCAAAACGCAGTATTGGCAGGGGGTATGGTTGAAGCCCGTGCTTTCCGGTTTAAAGCAGTTGCTTTGATGGGTTTGTCCGAAGGTCAATTTCCAGTAGTTGAAAACCCGGATCCATTCCTGGATGAAGCTTTGCGTCACGACCTTAAGATGGAGCCCCGTTTGGGGCGTGAGCAGGCCAGCATCTTCCACCAGGCTTTCACCAGAGCGGATGAACACCTGCTGCTTACGCGACCTTACCTTGCCGAAGATGGTGAAAAATGGGATGCTTCTCCCTATTGGAATTCAGCTAGATCTTTGTTTGAAAAAGATAGCCTAAAGAAGATCCAGCCGGCAGCGCTGCGTCCTCAGGCGGATGCCTGTTCCGCAGAAGAATTGCTATTTTGGGCAACTCAGCAGAACAACTTATTTATCGAGTCTGATGAGTTAATCAAGCGACGGCTGCGTATTAAAGAGGGCGGTAATATTCTCAAAGCCAGACGTGCCAAGCTCGCAGCTGGAGCACATGAGGGATACACAGATCAGTTGGCTGATATTCTGTGTACGAATTATTCTCCCAACAAGATTTGGAGTCCGTCCCGTTTGGAAGTGTACGCCACTTGTCCATTTTACTTTTATGCCAATCACATACTCGGTCTGCAGGAACGTAAAAAACCTGAATTGGGGTTATCGCCCGCTCAAAGAGGATCGATCTATCATGAGATCCTTGAAATCGTCTATCGAAACTCAGAGGGAATCAAAGATGTAGACACCCTCCTCACTATCCTGGAGGATTGCGCAGCCCGCGTCTATTCCATCTCACCCAAAAAACAAGGTTTTCGTGAGTCACCTCTTTGGGAAGTAGAGAAAGCGGAAATGACCATAAAGCTGCGGGATACGATCACCGCCCTTGAAGAAAAATGTAAGGACTGGGTTCCCCTCCAGTTGGAGGCTAAATTCGGGATAGTTGAGCCGTTTGGAATTGATATTGGAACTGAGGAAGTACTTGTAAGAGGAACCATTGACAGGGTTGACAAGAATCCGAGTGGTGAAATACAAGTGATCGATTACAAGAGCGGTGTTAGTAACCTTTCGAAATCAGATCTCATCAACGGGCGCAGGTTGCAGATCACTATCTATGCCCTGGCAGCTCAAGAGGCTTTGCATTATGGAGATGTTGTAGACGGCTTTTACTGGGTTATTGGAGGAAAACAAAACCAATACCTACAATTATCGAGTTTCGAACATGAGGAGCTAAAAGGTCTGGATGGAGCATATGAAATCCTACGAAATCATCTCGAAAAGATTTTCAATGGAGTAAGAACTGGGAGATTTCCACCTAAACCTCCAAAAGGAGGTTGCCCTTCTTATTGTCCAGCTGCAGGTTGGTGTTGGCGTTACCAAGCAAAGGTGGGCTAAATCATGACAGATCCCAGAATTGTAAAAGTCCTGAATGTCTTTCACAAACTAAATGCTGACCAGCTTGAGGCAGTAGAAGAACGTGGATGTGACGTGGCGGTAACAGCCGGCGCGGGTAGTGGAAAAACCTACACCCTCGTGGCGCGTTATGCTACGCTGCTTGCGGAGGGAATTTCCCCCAGGCAAATTGCAGCAATTACCTTCACCAAAAAAGCAGCCCTGGAGATGCGTTCAAAAGTGCGAGACGCACTGATTGAATTACAAAACCAGGCAAAAGGCGATAGCGAGGAACTTCAAAAATGGTCAGATCTTGCAGCAAAAATGGATTCAGCTCGTATCGGTACAATCCACAGTCTGTGTACCGAAATCTTGCGTGCCTTCCCGGCTGAGGCAGGGATCGACCCGCGATTTGAAGTGGTGGATGAGAGTGTAAGCAAGGCTTATCAACATCAAGCGGTAGAAGATACGCTGAAAAACCTTGTTGCCAAGCAGCAATTTTTGCCTCTATTGAAGAACATCAGTTTATTTACATTAAGAGACATTCTGCAAACATTGTTGGAGAAACGTTTCGATTCTGTAGAGGTTTTTCAGACCAACATCGATAACCGGAAAAGATTGGTACAGGAATTCCAGAACAGATTGGGCAAGCCAGATTTTCAAGAACCAATACGAGAATTGAAGTCGATGTCACAGTCAACCCTGATTGCTGATGGGGGAGAGAACCTTGCTGGTGTCCTTCTTGAGGTCAGGCGATTATGGACAGTTGCCGAAGCTGCGTTGGGACGTGGAGATCCCGTCGCTTGTGCAGTGGCTTTGCATGACTTGCGTCGATGCCTGACATTATCTGGCAAAATGAGAGACTGTGATTCAAAAGAGATATATAAAGCGCTTCAAACTAATTTTGATCTCCACCTGAATCCACTCACAGGTGGTAAGAAAAGTGATGACGAGTATGCTCTACAAGATACAGAAGATCTTTTTGAGGAACTACTCCCCCTTCTAAGAGAAGCCTTTGAGGAGGTTCACAAAGCTTATCAAGACCTATTGGAAAACGATCAGACGTTGGATTTTGATGACCTGGAATATCGGGCACAACAGCTTCTAAAAATACCTATGATCCGTGAATACTGGCAAGGTGAACTGCAAGCATTGCTGGTCGATGAATTCCAGGACACTAACCGCAGGCAGCAGGAAATCGTGCGGGCGATAACCGGTTCTCAGGGCAAGTTGTTTATGGTGGGCGATCCACGCCAATCAATCTATCGTTTCCGAAAAGCAGACGTGACTGTTTTTAGGTCAGAGGAAGCACGTATAAACAGGGAACAAGGTCACGTGATCGATCTCAAGCGTACCTATCGTGCGCATGCTCCTCTGCTGGATGCGACTGGCAACCTGTTAGTAGGAGTGATTAATGCTGAGAGAACTTCAGCACCTGATTATTACATCCCTTACACGCCGATGGTCGCGGACCGGGTTGATCCTGATAGCGGCTACAACTCACCTCACATCGAATTTGTCTTGGGTGAGGGTGAGGACGCTGAGTCAGCCAGACCTCAAATGGCCAAAGCACTGGCAGCCCGCCTAATTGAGTTAAAGGCGGAGAAACAATTTCTAAAGTGGGATGAAGTTGCATTATTATTCCGCGCTTCATCTGGGTTCCCTTACTACGAAGAAGCTTTTGAAGAAGCGGGTATTCCCTTTGTTACAGTGGCAGGCAAAGGCTTTTATGACCGTCCGGAGATCCGTGACCTTATAAATATATTGCGGGCACTGGCTGACCCTATGGACGACCTGGCATTTGCCGGGCTATTACGCTCGCCGGCTTTTGGGCTTAGCGATGCCGCCCTTTACTTGCTAAGGCAAACAGGTCAACCTTACTGGACAGCGCTGCAAAACGACGCGTCAGCGCTTTCAAGCGGTGATCAGCTCTCAGTAGGACGGGCGCGGGAAATTTGTGCAAATCTCATACCGATGGTCGATAGAATTCCGGTGGGGGAGCTGCTTAAATTGGTGGTAGACACGCTGGATTATCGTTCGCTGCTTGCAACGGCCGATAACAAAGGGGGCGAACCGGCTGGAAAAGTGTTGGGTGGCAGGCTCTGGCGAAACGTGGATAAGCTACTGCTAGATGCTCGCAAGACCGGACAAGTGAGTGTGAGAACTTTTCTGGATACACTCGAGACCTTGAATGATGCCGGCGCTCGAGAAGGGGAAGCTCCTGCGGAGGCAGATGGTAGCGCAGTCTTGATGACTATTCACAAATCCAAGGGGCTTGAGTACCCAGTAGTGGTGTTGGCGGATGCAGGCCGGACGCGTAGAGGTCCAAGTGAAAATGTGTATCTTTTCAACGAATTAGGCGTCACATTCAAAATGGAACGATCCCCCATGCTGTATAAACTGGCCAAAGAATTGGACGTGGACCAGGAGAAATGTGAAGATTTGCGTTTACTCTATGTTGCCCTTACACGAGCCAAGTCCAAGCTATTGATCAGCGCCCATTGTATACCGAATGAGAAGGCAGGAATTGCTCTTAATCAATGGGCAAAAGAACTTGTAAGTGCGACCGGTGTGGCAACCCAGGAAATTGCGAAAGCAGCGGGCAAACCGTTTGAATCCCCACTGGAAATAGAATATCCACTGCGATTCTGGTGTGCGCTCAAGGATAATCCTATCTTGATGCCTGATTTACCAGACCCGGAAAGGAAACCTATCCCAATCAATAATCAGATTGCTCTCTATCAACCTATCGGAGGCTTCCTTGCAGTAAGTTCAGAAGTAGATATAAGTCAAGGTTGGCAAATCACACAACAAAAAGGGAACATTCCCGGAACTATCCTGGGCAAAATTGTGCATAAAGCCATCCAGCGCTGGCTCTTCCCTGACGATCCGCGACTAACCGCCATGTTGGAGACGGAATCGTATAGCGCAGGCTTGGTGACCTCCGAACAACGCCGGGAAGTGACCGAGCGTGCAACTGAATTACTGAATAGGCTGCAAGCCCATACTTTGTGGAAAGAAATCAATCTAGCACAGGAACGTTATTCCGAATTGCCTTATTCCTACTTAATCAATGACACGGTTGAGAACAGGGTCATTGACCTGCTTTACCGGGATGCTGGCGGCTGGCACATCATTGACTTCAAGAGCGATACTATCCATTCATCTGTGCAAAAAGAGCACTTGATTCAAGTGTATGCGCCTCAAGTCCGCCGCTACAAAGCCATCATAGAATCCAAGCTGGGCATAAGCGTGAGCGGGCAGCTTTGTTTCCTGGACGACCAGGGCGAAGTTAGCGTCGTGGACGTGTGAGGTGCTAAACAAATCACGTGATGGAATGCGCAACATTACCTATCAAGAGAACAAGATGAGGTGAGCATGACCCCTAAGATAGCTCCAATCACATCGAACATGGAAAAGAAGACCGCCTACCAGATTCAAATGGAGCGTTTCAAGCGTGCCAAGGCAGGGGGCTTTCAACTCGAAGCGATATTCATCCTCTACGCGCTGATTGAAGATCGCCTTTCAGCGTTCTTGTTCCATGCTGGGATTGCCAACGCCACCCGAGAGAAGATAACCAGGAATGGCAAGGTTCGTCCCCACTTAGTCAGCGAACTCACTGTACTGAGTGCCAAGCAACCAAATATTCGCAACGTGAGTGCCAAGATCAAATTAATCAAAGAACTGCTTGCCTGGTCAATGAACTACACCGTCAATGAACCTGCCCGCAATTACAAGGATGCACTCTGCAAACAGATCAACCGGACTGCCGGGAGAGATCAGATGATAGAGACGTTGATCAGGATCGAGGGCTGGTGTGCCAGCAGGAACGAACTCGTGCACGCGCTACTGAACAAAAAAGTTGAGGACCAAGAGAAAATTTTACAGGATTTAGTTCATGAAGGTGAAGCTTGTAATCGTTCACTGCAAAACTTTGTCAAGTCTTTCAAGGTCAGAAACACCTTGCGCAGACAATTCAACATTCAGTAAGGGAAGTTGGGAAAAACAAAATGAGCTCGGACCAAAACAACAACTCAGGCTGCCTTTTTCCTTTCGGGGACGACTTCCTGCCAATCCTTATGTTCTTCTTCCACGTCAACCAACCAAACCCTGGCGAGCCTTCCTTTGATGACGATGATGAGGACGAGGAGCAGGATGAAGATACTGATGGCGGAAATTAGTCTAGTAGCAATATTCATTTCGTTGGAAATGCGATAAAGTAGAATGAAATTTTTTAAGGTATTAATTATTCAATACTAAAACATGAAAAGGAGAGGGTAAGATGAGCAACAATTTTGATGATGAATTTGAAGACGAAGAAGAAGGCGGTCCAGCAGGTGAGACCTTCGAAGAAATGCTCATGAGGCTGGCTGCCAGCGGCAACCTCACTACCAGACATGTTAGCGATGACGGCGAAGAGGGCGAGAGCCATGAAATCAGCGTAGCAGACTTTCTAGCACAGATGTCTGGCGTTTCTCAAAGTGAAAGCGACGACGACGAAGAGGACGATGAAGATGATGAAGAAAGTGGTAGGCAGAATCTTTTCTTCGGCATCGGTCAGAATGGCGAAGTAACTAACATGACTGATGAGGATGGTGGCTTCTCCTTCTCCTTCACCCTTGACCAGGACGGCGAAGATGTTCCCGAGGTCAGATGCCCGAAATGTAACAAAAAAGACACTGATGTCCTGGATTGGGATACTGACACCTACAAGTGCAATTCCTGCGGGCACGAATTTGTTCCCGAGATCTACAAAGTTCTGGATACCGCTGAAGATTACTTAAACCGAGCCTGGCGCAACTTCAAAGAGAGGAACTACAAGCGAACCATCAAAGACACCACAAAAGCAATAGCTCTAGATCCCAACTTAACGCTTGCCTATACGATTCGTGGTAAAGCACTTGGGGCAAGAGAAGAATATCAAGAGGCAGAAAAAGATTTTAGCGAAGCTATCCGAATTTCTCCAGATGACGACAACGCTCATTTTAGCCGCGGCGAGACCAGACTTTACTTGGAAAAATATGATGAAGCCATCGAAGACCTAAGCGCTTCCATCGGTTTTGACCCAGATTTTGCGGATACATACATTCATCGGGGAAACGCTTACTTTAAAATTGAAAATTATCCCCAAGCAGTCAAGGATTTCTCAGAGGCGATAGAGCGAGAACCGGACAATGCCTCTGCGATCTTCCAAAGAGGATATACCTACAGCATGCTAGGTCAAGATGATAAAGCTCTAGCGGATTACAACGCTGCCATCGAGCTGGATCCGGAAGATGAGGATTCGTTTGTTCGCAGAGCAGAATTGCATGAAAGAAATGACCGCTATCAGGAAGCCATCACGGATTACAAGAACTTTTTGCGTAGTGCTGGGGGCGAACCTGACCCGGAAATAATCGAAAGGTTAAACGCCCTTCAACTTAAGGTTGACCCAAACGCAGAACCTGTAGCTTTTAATCCCGATGAGGAAGTGTCCATTTGGGAGGATGTCACATTGTCAGAGGATTCCAAGGTATACCGGTCAGAGGAACGTGGTGAAAAGTTACTTGAGCAAGGTGATTTTGCTGGGGCACATAAGGAATTTTCTGACTTTATCGCCCATCAACCCAAAAATGTTGCGGCCTACATCCACCGCGCCTGTGTCAATTTTGCAGCTGGTAATTGTGAAGGTGTCATTGAAGACTTTACAGGTGCAATCAACTGCGGTGCAGCTATTTATCCTCAAAAGGGTCCGTTTTCCGACTCAGTGGATCCTAGATATGAACAAATTCATCTCCTCAGAGCGTTATCATACGCTTTGGCTGGGCAAGAGGAGAAGATCCTTCCTGACCTGATTGCTGATGCCAAAATCGGTTTTGATAAATCATATACCAGCAAGAATTGGCCGAGGCGTTCTTCAAACTTGACCGCCAATGATGCCGCAGCGGGCAAGTTTATTCGGATGGTTATTAATGAAACTGAAAATAATCGAACACCTGTTCAAGACGCCTTATTGGCACGCCTTACTAAGAATGTGGAGGCTTTCGCAACAGCTGCTGAGTTATTGATGCAAAATGATCCTCGAAACCCAATTTTTCTCTGGGCATTTGGTCTCAACCAAGAAAGTAATGAGGACCATCCGGTTATTTGGGGTGTACCCCTCACTTATCCGAACGAAAACGCAGAAATGCAATTCGTTCGCGGGCTTAAATGCATGACTGCTGGCGAATTCCAGCGGGGAAAAGAATTAATGGTCGAGGCCATCAGATTAGACCCAGATAATGCTGAATATCATGAAAAAATAGGGGTATACCTGGCAAGGGCAAATGAACAGGATGAGGCAATCGATCACCTAACAAAGGCGATCGAATTAAATCCAAATGCTAAAGATGCCCATTTCTATCGCGGTATCGCACACAAATCCAGGGATGAATTTTCTGAGGCTCAGGCGGATTTCCTTCAAGTAATTGAACTTGAAAGCGCTCCAGGAAACACTTTCCCAGAGGATGCCCGACAACAAATCGATGAACTCAAGGCATTGGAAGCGAAGAAGGAACATTTTCAGAATTTGAAAGCCAAACAGAATGAGCCTCTCGAAACCGCGGCAAAATACATTGAGCGAGGTCAAACCTACCTAAAAACTGGCGAATGGGAGAAAGCTTATCTGGACTTTGGCGAGGCCATCAGGCTTGAACCGACCAATGCCGAAGCCTTCCGTTTTCGCGGAGCATCCCTTTACAAAATGGGAGAGGCTGAATTAGCAATAAAGGATTACAGCCAGGCAATCAAACTTGACCCTAATAACAGCGACTTACACCTCAGCCGAGGCATTCTGCAGGCAGATTCTGGCGATTCCGATGACGCTCTGGTGGATCTCAACGAAGCCATTCGATTGGACCCCAGCAATGCCATGGCTTACCATATGCGCGCAAAGGTGCATGCTGAGGCTTGGTACGATGGGGACAGCATCGACCAGGCTACTGATGATTTTGAAAAAGCCATCGAGCTCAACCCCAATGATCCTCAGGTTTACGTCTCAAGGGCTGAATTCTGGGGGCAACCCTGTTTCCGAGGCGCAGAGGACGATGCTCTTGCTGATCTTGATCAGGCCATCCGCCTGGCACCGGACAATGCCGAGTACTATCTGGCGAGATTCAAAGTCAAAGCCAAGCTAAACGACGCTACTGGCGCTTCGGAGGACCTGACCAAGGCCTTCCTGCTCGATCCAAGCAATGAAGAGGTAAAGGAGTCGGTCCAAAAATTGACCTCTGGGAGCGACAAAGCCCAGGCTGCGATTTTCGCCCAAAGTGGACTCGACAAATACCAAGGCGAGGATTATGAAGGCTGTATCCATGATATGTCAGAAGCAATCAAAAATGATCCAAGCACAGAAGTCTACTTCAGCTTACGCGGCCTTGCTTACAATCAATTGGATATGGAGGATGAGGCTTTGTCAGATTTTTCAGAGGCAATAAACTTGGACACAAAGAATGATGAAATCTTTTTAAAACGCGGAATTATTTATGCTGAAAGAGATTTACCTGATGAAGCTCTTGGTGACTTTGATAAGGCAATTAGCCTGGGATCAGAAGAACCGATCGTATTTCTCCGGCGAGGTTTCTTGTATTTGGAAAAAGAGTTGATTGATGAGGCCATTAATGATTTCACAAAAAGCATTGAATTGGATCCAAGCTTAATGTCCTATGTAGCCCGTTCAAATGCATACCTCCAACAAAAATCCTACGATCTTGCCATTTCTGATATGTCCAAAGCAATCGAGCTAGATCCGGGATATGACAATGCTTACCTGCAACGAGGATTTAGCTATCAACAGCTTGAAGATTACAAATCCGCTACTGAGGATTATGAGGTGTATCTTCGGATTACTGAAGATGATGATTTCCGAGAGGAAATAACTGAATTGATAAAGGAGTGGAAAGATAATGAGGCTCCAAATTCCTCTCATAAAAGGGAAGAGGTTAATGTTGAGAAAAAACAAGATTCCACCTTAAATGATATTCAGCAACCCTCCCCAGAAACTCAAAAAACTCCACTCTCGATTACTGAGACTTGGATGCAAATGGGAAAAAACGCGCTTGAGAAGGGGCTTTATCCAGATGCAGTTCTGAATTTCGACAAAGTGATCAAAAAAGAACCCAATAACTGGGAGGCAACGATTTACTATTGGCGGGCAATTGGTGGCCAAACTGATTTCGAAAATGAGGCTTGGGATATTTTCTTTGAGAATATCAATCAAATCAAGAGTTATATTTTAAATCGCCTTACCGGTAATGAACGCAAAGAGGCTCTAATGCTCATTGCTGAATCAGTTCACTGGTACACGAATCTATATATGAAGCTTGTAAAAGAACGCCGCGACAAACGACTCTACGATCTTGAAAACCAGGATGACCTACTCGCTGTGATGGAAGTTTGGAATTTGATCATAAGAGGCATAAATCGCTTTGAGTATTCCTTAAACTTCCTGGAAGCACTGGAAGGCCGAGAAGCTGATACCCTCAAACTACAGCTCAGCAAGTCAAAAATGAATTGGATTACCACATTGTGTGAACCCACCAGATTTATCTCTAAAGCTGCTAGAGATGGATCTGGTTATGCCGGTCTCCCTGATGAAAATCGGCCTGAATATATAGCAATGTACGATGCCTTGATGGATGAAATCGTTAAAGTTGAGCCTGATTACAAACCTGAAAAGCTGATTGATCGTTTGCATAATCCAACCTGTGTAAAAGAAGAGCTCGAGCGCCCGGCTGTATTAGCCAGGATGCAAGCTGAAGTGGACAAAGCCAGGCAACAAAGATTAGCTGACTATGAAAAACAGAAGTACTGGGAAACGCATCCAGAAGAATATGCTGCATACTTGGAAGAAGAAAAGCGAAAAAAGGAAGAGGAAAAAGCCCGGGTGTTGGCTGAGGAGCAGCGTAATGCGGAGGCACGTAAAGCGCGTGCTTTAGCGGAACAAAAACGCAAACAAGAGTTGTTTGAAGAACACAAGCAAAAGCTGCAAAAAGAGATTGATGAACACAATCTAAAACTCGAGATGCTAAAGCGTGAGACTGGCAGTGAGATTGAGCGATTGAGAAAAGAACGCGATAGCCTAGGCTTCCTGTCAGTGGGCAAGAAAAAAGAGATTGACCAAAAGATCCATTCCTTAGAAAACCAGTTCTTAGACTTTGCCACCAAAGCCGAAGCACTTAAAAAACAGTTGAAGGATCTGAAACCTTAAGAAGCAAAACCATCAAGCAATCCGCCGGTGAAGTTCACCGGCGGATTATGGTTATCCTACGTTTGTAGTTTTAGGAATGTGTTTGAGCCAGGTGTACCGTGCTTGCATGTACGATTTCCAGTCCTGCATTTCCTCAGTTTCAAACCCTCTGAAAAGATTTTCCGCATGCACGCTGATGAAACGCCCCTCATCCTTGACCAATCTTTTCCAGACTCCGGTTGGTGTAGCCCCCAAGCCCTTCAGCAGTGGCGAGGTGATCCGTTTGAAGTCGCCATTTGCATCCGGTGAGATGTGCAGCAGGCTGACTACATCCGCACCCATCTCGTGAGCATCTTCCATCCTGGCTGCAAGGAACTGCTGGCGCATGAATTGGTAGAACGGCTCGTAATAAAGCGCGTCGACACCTGGCAGCAGGTCCGTGTCCACGATGCAGTCCGGGTCATCAAACAGGTGCTGATAGATTTTCCGCCGGTCTGTGCCGCTTGTGGAAAATCCGAGGTAGCTGCCTCCGTAGGACTCGGTGTATTTCCACTCGATCAGTACTGCCTGCCGGATTTTATCCCTGTACTCAAACATGACGATCGTGTCGGCGCTGGTGAAGTTCGCTCCGCGCGTGCGGTTACCGGTTTTGGACGCACGTTCACCCAGGTAATTTTCTGCCCCGATCCACTCAAAGGAAACGTAGAGTCCATCTTCAACCGGGATCATGTGGTCTATTTGCGGGAAAACCGATCTCAATAAGTTAGCCAGCTCAATGGGTTTATCCGTGAATGGAAACAGGAAATTGACACACGCGACCTGGGAGCTGCACAGGTGATTGCTCGGTTTTCCATTCTGACCCTGATGCCAGGCAATGTTGTGATTTGCGAAAAACGCCATGGCCGCTTGCCGGATTGGGGGAAAGAGGTTCTCCTCCGCGTATTCCGAGGGTAGGCAAAACGGGCGGGGCTTGCCTTTGAATAGACCGTCAACTTTAGCATTCTCTGAAATAGTATCAGAAAGGGCTTTAAACCGAATTTGTTTAGGTTTTTCGCTTTCGAGAAATTTACCCATTTAGGTTCACACTACGCGCTTTTCTCTTTTTTCCTGTTGGATCTCCCAAATTCTTTTTTGAAGCTCCACTTCTTCAGGTGTCCATGTGTGTTTTACATTCTCTGCGTGTCGTTTGACATCAACCCAGGTCCGATTAATCACGTTCGGTTGTTTTTCAGGGTCATCAGAATTGGGGTCACCCATGTGCCAGTATTTTCTATCACAAAAATAGAGGTATTTACTCCGATACTGATTGAATGGTTCAACAATGCCATATTTCTCGATGAAGACGATCAAACTCGCGTGATCATCTAAATCACACATGGCTTTGGTCGTGTACTCATGAGGCAAAGTTCGTGCATATCGCCAGGCAAATTTCCATTTTGTCCGATCGAGCCTTCGGGATAAATCTTTGTGTTCATCTTCTGGAACAGGCGAAAGTCCCATCAAGATCATTAGTCGAAAATCGGCATCTGGTTGTAATTCGTTCAAGTAATCATCCCAATTTCGAGGATTTTTGACCTTTGGTTTATACAATTTATCCAATTCAGGAAAAGATTGATCACCGCAGGCTTCGATATTTTTGTTCTTTTCCCCTTTCGTGATGACCCAAGCGCCAAAACGGAAACCGCTTTTTTTATAGGTCATAGATCCACCAAGACTTTCGACTAGAGCACGAACCAAACCATAAGGTTGATCTGACATTTCACCTCCTTGTTGTCTATGTGTTGATTATACAGGGAAAATAGATGGGGTTACTCGCTAACCAACTGAGCCACCTGGTCCCCGCTAGCTTGCCACACACGTGGGGAGGGTTGCCCTCAGCTTGCTGCTTTCGCTTTCAATCTTGCTCCTCGAAGCCCTCCAAAACTGATTTCCTGCATGTATGTTTTCCACTTTTTTATAGAAGCTGCTCTCGAAGCTGCCGAAGAGCCTTTCTGTGTCTATACTAATGATTTTTTCTTCGTCATTGACTAACTGTTTCCATACTTCAATTACGGTTTTGATCTTCAGTCTGTCTGGCAATAATCACTTGACCGTTGTTTATGTATTAGCGCACCTCAATATCGAGGAGCTAATTCATGAATCGAGGAAACGACATGGAATTTTTCAATGAAGCAATCAATCTCCTGAAAATATTAGTCATTGCACTAGGGGCGGGTTTGTCCGTCTGGGGCGTCATCAACCTGCTGGAAGGCTACGGCAACGATAACCCGGGCGCAAAGAGCCAGGGGATCAAACAGCTCATGGCTGGTGGCGGAGTCGTACTGATCGGGATCCAATTGATTCCGCTCCTGGCAGGTTTGTTCGGATAAGCTCTTGATGTCCGGTCTGCTAGACATAATTGAGGAGGCGATCAGATCATTTTTCATTGGCTTGATTGAAAGCAATCTGACCACGATGTTTGCCGATGTCAACGAGAAGACGGCCACTATTGCAGAACAAATCGGGCAAACGCCGCAAGGCTGGAATGGCAACATCTTCAGCATGATCCGCTCCTTGTCAGAAACAGTCATCATTCCGATCGCAGGCATGATCATCACCTTCGTGCTCTGCTATGAGCTGATCACGATGATCACCGAAAAGAACAATCTTCATGAAGGGGACACTTTCAGTTTCTTCAAGTACTTCATCAAAATGTGGGTGGCGGTTTTTCTGGTCTCCCACACCTTTGACATCACCATGGCAATTTTCGATGTCGCCCAACACGTGGTTACAGCCGCTTCCGCCTTGATCAGAGGGAGCGCGTACATCGATATCGGTGAAGTCCTGGCAGCCATGATCGCAGCGTTGCAGGATAAGGACATCCCGGAACTGGCCGCGCTTTCCATGGAAACCCTCCTGGTCAGCAACGCCATGAAACTGCTCTCAATGCTGATCACTGTGATCCTGTACGGACGCATGATCGAAATCTTCCTGACCTGCTCGGTTGCTCCGATTCCTTTCGCCACCCTGACCAATCGTGAATGGGGGCAGATAGGCAATAACTATATTCGCAACCTGGTCGCGTTGGGCTTCCAGGGCTTCTTCATGATGGTCTGTGTGGCGATCTACACGGTTCTCGTTCAAAGCATCGTACTCTCGGAAAACATCCACGCCAGCATCTTCCAGATTGCGGCCTATACCGTGCTCCTCTGCTTCTCGCTCTTCAAGACGGGTAGCCTGTCCAAATCGATCTTCAATGCCCATTAAGTGAAAGGAGGAATTGATTGGCTTATGTAACTGTTCCCAAAGACCTTAACCGGGTCAAAACAAAGGTGGCTCTCAACCTGACCCGCAGGCAATTGATTTGCTTCAGTGCCGCAGGATTGGTGGGGATTCCACTTTATCTGCTCACACGCAATGCGTTAGGAAACGACCTGGCAGCGCTGCTGATGGTAATGGTCATGCTGCCACTGTTTGCCTTTGCTTTATACGAAAAAGACGGCATGCCGCTGGAAGCTTTCATTGAAAATTACATCCGGGTTCGCTTTCTCTATCCCCACATACGGCCATATCAGACCGAGAACTTCTATCGACTGATCCAGTCTGAAATCAATCACAGAAAGGAGATTCGCATCAGTGCAGCAAAAAAGAAATGCAATAAATGACAAATCAAAAAACACACCGCGCAAAAACAAGTCCAAGCCTGAAAGAAGCTCCCCCAAGACAGCGCAAAAGACGATCCCTTACAAACTGATGTATCCGGATGGTATTTGTCAGGTCAAAGAAGGTTACTTCTCGAAGGTTGTCCAGTATCAGGACATCAATTACCAACTAGCTCAGGAGGAAGACAAGCGCGCGATCTTCGATAAGTATTGTGAGTTTCTTAATTATTTCGACCGTTCCATCCACGTCCAGCTCTGTTTCTATAACTACTCCGGACGCATCGCGGACTACCAGGTCACCATCGACATTGAAGAGCAAAAGGACGCTTTTAATGATATCCGCCAGGAATACGCTGAGATGTTGCGCAACCAGCTGGCAAAGGGAAACAACGGCTTGATTAAAAACAAATACCTGGTCTTTGGAATTGAAGCTGACAATTATCGAACCGCTAAAACCCGTCTGGAAAGGATTGAGCTGGATGTTGTCAACCACCTGCGAGGATTGGGTGCTATAGCCCAATCCCTGAACGGAGCTGATAGGTTACACGTGATGCATGACTTGTTGAACGAAAGTCAGCACAAATTCCACTTCGATTGGAAACGATTGAAGCAAAGTGGGTTAGCGACCAAGGATTTCATTGCTCCCAGCGGCTTTGACTTCAATCTAACCGGCAGCTTTGGCATGGGTCGCAAACATGCCCAGGTCTCCTATCTTCAAATCTTAGCTCCTGAACTTTCCGATGAACTGCTCAAGAATTTCTTGATTATGGAAAGTGACCTCGCAGTTACGTTGCACATTCAAAGCATCGAACAAACGGCAGCGATCAAGATGATCAAGCACAAAATTACTGACCTGGACAAGATGAAGATTGAAGAGCAGAAGAAGGCAATTCGCTCCGGGTATGACATGGATATCCTGCCAAGTGATTTAGTCACCTATGGCGCTGAAGCCAAAACTCTCTTGGAGTCCCTGCAAAGCAGGAATGAACGCCTCTTTTTGGTGACCTTTCTGTTAATGAATATCTCCGATAACAAGCGCAAACTGGAAAATGATTATTACCAAACCGCTGGCATTGCCCAGTCTGCCAATTGCAATCTGCGACCGTTGGATTTTCAACAGGAACGCGGTCTGGCAGCCATGTTACCGCTTGGGATTAACCCCGTTCCGATTGAGAGGGCTTTGACCACCTCCGCCACGGCTATTTTCGTCCCCTTCACCACCCAGGAACTCTTCCAACCTGCGCCGGCTTTGTATTACGGCTTGAATGCACTTTCCAACAACCTGCTCATGGCAGACCGCCGCAAACTCAAGACACCTAATGGATTGATCATCGGGACCCCAGGATCCGGCAAGTCCTTTGCTGCCAAGAGGGAAATCACCAACGCTTTTTTGGTCACAGAAGACGACATTATTATCACCGATCCGGAGAGCGAATATGCGCCGTTGGTGAGAGCCTTGCAAGGCGAAGTAGTGCGAATCTCGATTAATTCCAACCAATACATCAACCCACTTGACCTGAACCTGGATTACAGCGAGGAAGAGGACCCGGTCGCGCTTAAGATGGATTTCATCTTTTCCTTCATGGAACTGGCAGCAGGTCGCAAAAGTGGTCTCAAACCAGAAGAAAAGTCCGTCCTTGACCGTTGCGTCCAGCTGATCTATCAAAAGTATCTGCAGGATTCTATCCCTGAAAACCTGCCCATCCTGGAAGACCTTTACATACGCTTGATGGAAATGGAAGAGCCGGATGCCAGATACATGGCAACTGTTCTGGAAATCTATGTCAAAGGCTCCTACAAGGTCTTCAACCACCAAACCAATGTGGATACCCAAAATCGACTGATTTGTTTTGATATCCGGGAGTTAGGCAAGCAGCTCAAGAAACTGGGCATGCTGGTAATTCAGGATCAGGTCTGGAACCGGGTCACCCGCAATCGGGCAGCCAAGAAAACCACCTGGTTTTATCAGGATGAGTTCCACCTGATGCTCAGGGAGGAGCAAACTGCTGCCTATTCAGTGGAGATCTGGAAACGTTTCCGCAAATGGGGGGGTGTTCCAACTGCCATCACCCAAAACGTCAAAGATCTGCTTGCATCCAGAGAAATCGAGAACATTCTAGACAATTCTGATTTCATTTATATGCTCAATCAAGCAGGGGGTGATCAGGAAATTCTGGCAAAACATCTGAACATCTCAAGAGACCAATTGTCTTATGTCACACATAGTGGAGAAGGTCAGGGATTGCTCTTTTATGGCAATACCATCATTCCCTTCAGCGATCACTTCCCCAAAGACACCAAGCTCTATCAGATCATGACCACCAAACCGGATGAGGTTTAGAGCGGAAAGGAGCTTGAACATGCAAAAGAAATCCCGATCCAGACCCAAAGCTACCTATCAATACAACCCTGACTCAGAGGCAGGTGCGGTCATGACTGAAGCTGCCCACAAGAATATTGAATCAAATTCTGAGACAGTCAAGAACAGGACTGTTACAGAATCAATAAATCAGCCCACCTCAGCTGTGCCTTCTCCACCAACTCAAACAAAGAATGTTTCTCAAAAGCGAAGCAGAAAGGTCATCACTCAAGATGATGGATCAACAGAGAAAGCTAATGGCCTTCTAGAAAAGGGATTGACGGCTAAACCTTCTATCTTGCGTTTTGAGAAGGACAGTGTAATCCCTCCATCTCCCTTGAAATTCAAGCGAACCAAACAGATCCAGAACATCAATCGCTTTACCCAAGTTGCTAACACACTGCCCAAACCCAAGCATCAAACGGAAGAGACTTCTCAACAAGATTTCAACAGCGCCAACGATGTATTAAAGGCTACAGAAAGCACCGCCTTCAAGACGGGCTCACTGATCCAACGTGTTCAACCCAGACCTATTTCACGCACGTCAATTCCCACCCAACAGCTTCAGGGGCAAAGCCTGAGACAGCAAAGTGGCATTGCTCATTCAGCCCAGATGGCACCTCACAACTTAAAAAATCCTGTGATCCACTTTCTACAGAAGCAGCGGATCAAAATGGAATATGCCAAGGCCATGCGGGCATCCTCTTCATTAAAGACATCAACCACGCAAAAAACAGCAAGCCTTGGTTTGAAAAAAGTCGTCGAAAAGGTGACGCAGCGTGTCAGAAGTCGAGCCGCGCTTAATGCCTCCATCGCCCTGGTGCTGCTCCTGCTGGTTGGTTCATTGGCTTCTTTTGTCTTCTCCGCCAGCACCGTGATGGGCGGCAGTATTGTGGGTGGGCTTGGCGAAAGCTTACGCGGCTCAGAAGGTATGGTGGAGGTAGCGCGTTCCCAACTCGGTCAGGTTGGTGGTGAACCATATTGGTCCTGGTATGGCTTTCCCTACCGGGTGGAATGGTGCGCCATTTTCGTCTCCTGGGTGGCAGATCAAAACGGATTGATCTCAGAAGGATTGTTCCCCAAGTTTGCTGGATGCAGCCTTGGTGAATCGTGGTTCAAATCCAACAATCTCTGGCAGGATGGGGGCTATTGCCCCGCCCCTGGTGAAATCATATTCTACGACTGGGATGGAGATGCCTTCCCTGATCATGTCGGTATTGTTGAAAGCTGTGATGGCAACACAGTCTATACCATTGAAGGCAATTGGGCAGACAGTGTCCATACCGATAGCTATCCTGTCAACAGTCAATATATCTTCGGGTATGGAACCCCCGATTTCTACGAGTAAAGGAGGACTCGATGAATTTATCCCAACTCAGAACAGAAAAAATCAAATTAGAGACCCGCATTCAAACTTTGCAGGTAAAGCTCAAAGCGCTCAATGAAAAGGAAATTGAAATGGAAAACAGTGAAATCCTCAAAACAGTACATGCTTTGCGACTGCGACCATCCGAACTGGAGACCTTGCTAAAACGTTTGAAGCAAAACCCCTTCCAGGAAATAGAGGACGTGAATGCCTGGATTCCAGAAAGCGAGCTGGAAGAAGATGAAAACTAGCCACAAATCGCTTTTCCTATGTTTATGCTTAGCATGTGCCTTGATCTTCAACCTCTTTGGAGCGCGAGCTGTCCAGGCTGCTTCCCTTCCCAACGCGGGAAGTTTTGACGCTGCTCCACCTACGGATGCCAAGGGCAGTCTGATTGCGGATCTACCGCCGGGCAATGCCCTTCTGAGCGAATACAGCATCGTTCGCTTGCCGATGGGCGGTGGGGCGACCCCCGTTCCAACCGAAGAGCCAACGGAAGAAGCTACCCCCAGACCACCCACCGATACTTATCTCGAGCCACCGGTGGTGATCACCGCGCCAGCCCCAGAGAAGGAATTCTTTGTGATCAAGACGCGTAACGAGAAAATATTTTACCTGATCATTGACCATACCAAGATGAGCGACAATGTCTACCTGGTTACAGAAGTGGATGAGGAAGATCTGCTTAATTTTGTCAAAATCGAAGAATCCCCATCCCTCTCACCTTTTCTGCAGCCAAAGGAACCAACGCCAACAGTGCAAGCCACCCCAGTGAAACAAGAATCCCCGCCGGTCAACCAACCATCTTTTACTATCCCTTTGACCAGTGGCATGGCGATTACCGGCGCGTTTCTTCTAATTATAGGAGGCATAGCACTTTTTTATTGGAAAGTCATCAAACCCAAGGATCAAACTCCCAATGAGGGAGATTTCTTTGAAGACGATTTCCTCGAAAAAAGTTCAGATGATGACCTTGAATAGGATTTTAGAAAGGAGCTAAGAATGAATATCAAAGAATTGATCTTCAGCCTGACAGGGGTTGAAGTCAACACCGAAAACCTGGCAGATCTTAAAGCTCATCCCCGGGACTATACAGAAAGCGATGAAGACGCCTCGCTTTTAGCTGAGCTCTTCTTTTTGCTTGAACAAACTGAGGAAAGTGAGGAGCTATCATGAACCAGGCTGAAGAAAATCGTTACATCGCTGCTTATGCCCATATCATCGGCGTGCAGGAAGCAGTGGTTACAGAATATGCCGAGCGCAAAGGCCTGGCAGCCCTGGTGGATAACGCCTATCAACTGCTTGAAACCCCTGAGCAACAAGCCAAACATAAAGCGTTCCTTGATCTCTACCGCATGAGCAGTTCTCTCACCCGCGACAATCCGATCCTTAGTTCGCCGTCTGCAGCAGCAGGTTACATGCACACTGTCATCGACCAGGTGCATGATAAGGAGTCAATGGTGGTGGTTTTCCTCAATACCAAGAACAGAGTCATCGATTATGAGCAGGTCACAGTGGGGACAATCAACAGTTCCGTGATTCACCCAAGGGAGATTTTCCGCAATGCAATCCTGAACAAGGCTGTTTCGGTTTTGCTTTGTCACAATCATCCTTCAGGAGAGCTGACACCCAGTGATGAGGACCTGGCGGCAACCAAAGCCCTCAAGGAGGCAGGTGAAATGCTTGGGATTCCTGTGGTTGATCACATTATCATTACCGGTCTCAATCGAGATGCGGTCTATTCGTTCCGGGCACATGGCATTCTGGAACAAAACACTCATTATGACGCAGGACTCAGTCTCGCTGAAAAGACAATGGATGTCGAGGACAAGGACAAAGCCCTCGATGAGATTACCGCAAAACTTGAAGAAGGCATCCAGGAAATCTTTAGCAGCGGTAAGTATGCAGATTACCTCAAGGTGATGTCCCGCTTCCATCGCTACAGCCTGAACAACACAGTTTTGATTGCGATGCAAAACCCGGAAGCCTCGCTGGTTGCCGGCTATCATGCTTGGCAAAAGAGGTTTGAACGCAACGTCCTTAAAGGCGAGAAGGCCATTCGAATTATCGCTCCCGTTGAGGAAAAACGACTGGTCGAAAAAGAAAAGATCGACCCAATATCCAAAAAACCTGTTCTGGATAGTCACGGCAATCCGGTTTTGGAAGAACAGGAAGTAACTGTGAAGCGCTTTCGGGTAGTCCCGGTTTTTGATGTCTCCCAGACTGAAGGCAAAGAATTGCCAATACTCGCCAAAGAGTTGGAAGGAAACGTCAAGGATTACGACTTACTCTTTGAGGCAATAAAAGAGGTCTCCCCTGTTCCGATTGAATTCAAAGCCATGAAAATCGGGAAGGATGGTTACTACCACCTTAAAGAAAAACGCATTGCCTTGCGTCAGGGTATGAGCGAGATTCAGACACTCGCGACGGCAATCCATGAGATCTCACACGCTAAACTGCATAATCGCGATCTACAACCAGCAAAGGGTAAGGATCAACGCACTCAGGAGGTTGAAGCGGAAAGCGTCGCTTATGCCGTTTGCCAATATTACGGTATCGAAACTGCGGATAACAGCTTTGGCTATCTGGCAGGTTGGAGTAGTGATAAGGGACTCTATGAACTGAAGGCTTCGCTGCAAACCATCCGTGATACCGCCTCAGACCTGATTCAATCAATTGACGGCAAACTGCAGGAGCTGAAACAGCAAATCGAAGTGGAAGCACCTAAGACACGGGAAGCAGCCATCAAGGCGGTCAACAGCAAGGTAGCTGCCTTAGCCGAGACTCTACAGGATTACCAATTTGAACCCTTACCCAAAGGGGAGCTCAATCTGGAAAATAACGAGCTTACTCATACCGAAACCATCCGACACTGGCTGGAAACAGTGGTGCGGGAAGACACCAGCCCGTACACCACCCGCGCAGCCAAGCTCCTTCAGCAGATCGATCAGATACAGGAACCTTCCGCAACTCATCTTCTTGAAAACGGAGAAACACTATCACTGATACGCGAAGGCTCTGAGATTCAATATCTCCTTGAGGATGTTATGCAAGCAACTATCTCCGAAGGGCTGCTCTCCGAACCCAACCTGATGTTGGATGCTGCCAAAGATATCAGTCTCAGTGAGAATGGGCGGGATGGGGTCATGGCCGCCCTGCTGACGCAGGAAGCCCAAGAAAAGCTGCAAAACCTGCGGATCAGTGAACCGCTGGTGACCTTTAGCCACAGCTTGCATGCGGATATTCCATATGGGGTGAGCATGCCGCTCTCTCAAGCCAACCGTCTGATGGAAAGGCTCGATCAACGCCAGGCGATTGACCGGCAACGTTCCGACTACGCCGGACCCCTCACCTACAGCACAGGCTTCCGCATTGAGTACATCAAGGAAGGCATTCCTGAAAGCTACTCCGGCAGGCAGGAAATTGGTGCTGGGGAAGGAAATCTCTCTCACCACATGCAAGCCCAGCTTGAAAATGCCCTTTCAGGCCGTTCTGCTCGTTCCTATCCTCAAGAACCTGGTGAAAACGGAAGTATCACTGAGCAGAACCCACTGTACAACCTCCAGAATGAAGTTTTACCGTATTTTCAACAGCATGAAGCCCTCACTTTTGTCAAAGAACGCACAGAAGGCTATCAGGCAGGCTTACCCACGGTTGCAGAAGAAAAACGCGAGGCACTCACGGCTTACTATGCGGATGTCGTCGCTTACGTGCAAGAGAGCAGGCTGCAAATGAACCTCAGCTCTAATCCTCAAGTGCTTGAGTTTCCCCAACTATCCAGCTACAGTCCAGAGAAAGTTGCTGATAAGGATCTCGACCATGACGGTTCCCCGGAACGGGCGGACATTGATGATCAGGACAGCCGGGTTCAGGTGACCCACCACCTGGACAAGCGGGATGGTGTTACAGAGAAACAATCTATCCGTGATCGGCTTCGAGCTGGAAAAGCCGATACCGATGAGCGTCTGGAGAGTAGAGCAAACCTAAAGGAGGTAGAGATAAGCTAAAGCTATATTGTTTTGTAAATGCCAAGCCTTCCGGTTTTAATGCCGGAAGGCTTATCAATTAAAGATAATCTTCAGGAGGCAATACTGGTGTCGGTGTAAGCCTGGGTGCCTGGTCATCAGACTGTTGTATTTTCTGAGAGGGCGTGATCTGAGTAACAATAACGTTTTCTCCTCTTTGGTATTGGATTTCCATCTTCATTTCTTCTGTATTTGACCGGATCAAGTCCCGAACTTTATCCCTTTCTGAGTTAACTGAAATGCTATCTATGCTGATCAGGATGTCGCTGGAGACAAGGCCGGCTCTCTCCGCAGCGCTTCCAGGTTCAACATGCAGGATTTTTCCATCGCTATCAATAACAATCCCAAGGACTGGCTCTGGGTACAAAGCATATGCTACTATTTTTGTTTCTTCGCTTTGATCAGGAATATTTTTTGTCGAGTTTTGAGAAACACACCCCGTTACCAAGAATATGATAAGTAACGAAGTTTCAATAAGTGTGTAAATTTTCTTTTTATTCATCATATCTCCTTCTGATCGTTTAAGTCATATTAGTTTAACGCACAGGGTCCTTCTGGCGCAGGCCCCTGATAATCACTTTGATATAAGTATTTACTTCCATTTTTTGCGTCGGTATCAACAACCCTAAGGACTCCTGTTCCTATTGACCGATACATCAGATAGCTAGAAATCCCTGAATGGCATAAACCTTGCGCATGACCAAGTTCATGGTGCATAACCGATCTTAAATCATAATAGTTTGAAGGGAGGGTCGGAGCTTGAGTCCCATCGTAGAAAGCATAACCACTTCCTATGTTAACAACAATTTTGAATTGGTAAATTGGGTTACCCCAGACTGAAGCCTGAGCAAGACAACCATTGCAGCTACTAGCAATATTCGATGCTTGGATATGGTTAGAGCTTGAGCTATTCGAAGAAAATCCAAACGCCCCAAGTTGTGTCCAATTACTTGCAGCAGAATTAAATCTACTAGACCAACCTGTACCTTGACTACTAAAACTTGAATCGATAACATAAGTCGTAGAAGTAGTAGACCATTTTCCTGACATGACGGTGTAAGCTTGAGCAATTGAGTTTTGAATTGAAATCAGGAGAACAAAGCTGAATAGTACTAATAGGGTTGTAAGTTTTCGATTGATTTTATACATTTTTCTCCTTTCTTGCCTGTTAGCATTTATAGAATACTGGATTATTGCCTTGTTGTCGCCAGTACTTTTACCGGTTTTATTCTTTTTCAAATTTGGAGTATTCTTGTAAAAAAGTTCATTTTACATCTCCTCTCAAGATTAAAAAAAGGTATGGCATACATTGGTGAACTATTCGTTTGCTAAAGTAAAAGTATTATGTAATACCTCCTTTCAATACGTAGATACTGGTTCTGTTATAAAGCTCAGGCTCCGATGATGGAACAAACTAAAGTCGGCTTGTCAATTTTGTAGAGTGTAATGGAAACGATGTTAAATCCACATTAAATACATTCTCAACCCAGGCGATTTCTTTTAGACCCCCTACAAGTGACTGATTATAAAAAAAGCCAAACAAATCAAAACAATAAGGAAAAACGAATTTATACGGCTTGATAAAACTACCCTATTCAAAAATTAGGTAGCTGCCTTAGCGGATGCCTTGGAATCTTATACGTTCAAAGTCTTGATTGAAAGCGCACTGCAGTTTGATGACGGCCAGCTCAACCAAACGCAAAGTTCACATCCTTGGTAGGAAACGATTACCAATGAAGATAGCAGTCCCTATACTACCCGGGCAGCCAAACTCCTGCAGCAGATCAACGAAATCCAGGAGCCTACTGCCACCTACCTGCTCGCAAATGGTGAAACGCTCTCCCTCATAAGGGAAGGTTCTGAAGTGCAGTATAAGCATCAGAATGCCCTCTCAGACCGCTCCAGGCAGAAGGCCCATGGGAGAAACGGAGTTTTCTGTTGATCAAAACGCCCTACACAGCCTCCAGAATGAAGTTTTGCCGTATTTCCAACAGCATCAAGCCCTCACCTTCGTCAAGGAACGCACCGAAGGCTATCAGGCAGGTCTTCAGACGGTTGCAGAGGAAAAACGCGATGCCCTATCCGCCTATTATGCTGATGTGATAGCTTACGTTCAGGAAAGCAGGGAGCGGATGAACCTAAGCCCTGAGCCGCAAATCCCGGAGTTTCCGCAACTGGAGACTTACCTCAAAGGGAAAGTTACCGAAAAGGATATTGATCATGATGGTTCTCCGGAGCGGGTTGACATTGATGATCAGGACAGTCGGGTGCAAGTTCAACATCATGTAGACAGACACGACGGTGTCGAGCAAAAGACCTCCATTCGTGAAAGATTGCGTCGAACAACTGGGAGAGAAAAGAATCTGCCGAATGATCAAAGGACAGAAAAAGAGATAAATCTAGGTATATAAAAACAAGAATAAACCATATTGCGATTTTGTCGGCTGGATTGGATATATGGCAGAATAAGTTTGTGCTTGATCAATTTTACTACACCGAAGAATACGAGTATACACAGAGCCTCATTTAACATTGCAGGCGCAAGAACGATGGGACGCTGGATTTGCGCCCGCAAAACTATCCGCTACGTTGAGCCGCAGAGATGGGCTGATTTGACCGACAGCATACTGGGAGTTTCCTTTCACGCAAGGCTTTGTAAAGGAGTGTTTGCTACATCGCCGCATACTCTGTTTGAATACAAAACTATTCGTTTTCCGAAACCAAGCAAATGGTAGTTTTAACGTTACCGGGATAATACAACTTAGATGACCAAACTGGAACTAATTTTTATTGCTATTATAAATCCACATAACAAGCCGAATGCCATTTGCAAATATATACCCTTTATATCCGCACCGTTGCAGTGTGATTGAACTTTCAACCTGTAACTGAAGGCCTTCTGGTAACGGAGTACGCCATGAAGAAGACGCGCATACCTTCAATAGTCAGATTCATTAGAGTGCGTATTCGCCAAGTCCGTTACAATTTTACACAGAAATACAAATTGACTTGAGTGAAATAGTATTAAATGAAATCTATTTTGCTTCTCAAATTGTTAACCTCAACCCAAGATTAATTAGAGAAATCCAGCTAAGTTCAGCTTTGGATAGCCTTCTAGGAATGTTTTTTAAAAAAAACAATTGTTAAAGAGACCTTTTTGGTGAGGTCTGTCTTCCAAAATGTAACCTGGGTGACAGGACGGGTAATACTCCCAAGCGAGAGACCGAACATATGGCAACAACATCAGAGACACCGCCTCCTCTCAGATAAGGTAACTCGTTAGGATTACTTCCCCTACCCTGACGAGCTACCTACTATTAAGCCGATATTAAGGGTGTAAAGACAATATTGTATTCCCTGCAATATACCAAGATCCCTCGATTTTCACTAGTGTTGACTCATTTGTGCGTGGTCCATCATCATAGGTAACAGTTGCGACATCTCCACTGATTGTCAGACTATGGAATCTTATCAAATGCTTGTCCTCATCACCCTCAGACCTTGACGGTGGGATTAATCCAGCACTTGCTTCGATGATTTTTTGTATATCTTCTTTTGTAATTGGCCGATTTTCATTTATTGCCTTTGATTGTAGTTCCTCCATTTGGATTGCTCCATTTGCCCACCAATTGTAATAGGCCGTTTTGTAAGTCAGATACCCAAAATACCTGGTGTTGGGTTGATTCGTGACTTTTTGCATAAATGCAAGTTGCTCTTGACTTAATTCAGCCCCTCTCTGATCATCTACGAAAACTTTTATTAAGTTAGAGGTATCAAAGGTAGTTGCAGCTTCGCTTTCTAACACGTAACTATACTCAATAGCTTCCTGAATAAGCTTTGCGTCTTCGTTATTTGGAATTGCTGCGGAGGCTAATGATTTTATCGGTGACTTTAATAGGACAAAACAAGTAAAAACCCCGATAAAAAGAATTGCTACCAGCATAATTATTTTTTTCGAAAATTTTATTTTCATCATATTCTCCTTCCGTCTGTGCCTACAACAATCCAGCTACCAAGTCACATGGTAATACCACCTCCCAGTTGAGCTTGGGAGATTGTAATTCCATCGCACATGCTTTCGATCAACACAATGTTGATTAATTATTAGTGTGTATACCTGAGATGGAATTTGTTCATTGCTGCCACAACCATTGGTATAGTCCGCCTGATTTGTACTTGTATATCCATTCCCAACGACGAATCTAGCATGGTCAGGAATTCCATCTCCTGTCAAGTCTAGCAAAAAGAAGTCACCTCCAGAAAGACTTGTATAAGAAGTAACGTATTGAAACTCACTTGGAAATTGCGCTAAATATGTATTAAACCAATCTGTTGCACTCCAGGTTTTGGAGTTTTGCTTTACGAATAAATAAATTCTTGACCACCATTCAAAGTAGCTGTCAGCATTCCAATTTCCTGTTCTCATTGGGTAGCCCCCATTATATAAAGCTTGTGATACATAATTTGTACAATCGGTACACCCACAACCGGAACCATAGCTCTTGTATGCACTATTGCGATCATGTGCCCAGGTGTCTGCATAATTGACCGCATTTGTACGATTGTAAGAACCTGCTCTCGCAGTTGATACACTGAACACAGCCAATATAATTATACTAATAGAAAGAATTCGAATTTTATGCTTCATATTTCCTCCGCAAAAAGTCTATTCGACATCCATGCTTGTGGGTAGACAAAAATCTATCACGTACATACGATTTGTAAGAAGCCAACAGAATCTATTAACATTTACATTTTTTACTTTAGAAGACCAGAGCTCTCATATACCAAGGGAGGAATTTCGTCGGGAGAGGTAAGGCGCAGTTTGATGTGACCTGTCCGGGTTTCTGACAATTCGTTATCTTCTGGACCTTTCACAAATGGTTCAACTAATTCAACATAATCGTTACCAACAGGGACATAGAACGATTCAATCAAACCTGTAGAACCTACTCTGAACAGAAGGTATGCCGTACGATATTCGTAATGGTCTCCAAGCTTTTCTGCACAGTTAGTCACTAACCAAATCAAATTTTTGATTTTGTGGATAGGTTCCCATTCACAAGTAAATTCGCTCTGGCTTGAAAACTTAAGTGATGCTTGTCCAATGAGTTGTTCTGTTTCTTTCCAATTTTCTGGATCATTGTAATGATCAAAGCTATTGGATATAAATGGGTCTTTCAATGAAATCCAACCACCATATTGTTCAACAAGAGCCATAACCTTCCGCTCTTGGGAATCTCTGACGAGAAAGATTGCCACAATGACAAGAGCAATGACGGTGATAATCAATGGGAGAACTCGTTTGGTTAACATTAGTTGTTGTATCCTGTGATATTCAATGCAAAGAAATTGGAGGGCGAAAAATAAGCAAGGTTGTAAGAACCGAATGGTGAATGGCTTGCTACTTGGATTTTAGTATAGTCATGACAGCTTCTGGTCAGCGTTTTCATCTTGCATCTCCTTTGTTTATATAAATACTTGGTTAGTATAGTTTTCTTGTTCAAAACTATTCTAGGAAATACATAAACTATTGGTACATACTTTCTCCAAATACTTTGTAAAATTAATTTTTTTCAAATGAAAAAATAATCAATCAAGCAATACAGAAGTTATCCTTTTTCCATTTACCGATAGTTTAGATGATGGAACATTAAATCCGCGTTAAACCAGTTCCAAAACTTACATAATATGGACGCCACTTGGAATTTTTGTATATTGGATAATCCCTGAGCCACAGCCACTGGTCGAAAAGTTGGAAGTGAGGATCATTAGAACTGTAATTGAAAAATTCAGCAACGGCTTCTTAATTCATCTTGGAGTTAATTCAGATTTGCCTCAATATTATCTCAATGCATCTTTGCTTAAAGGTCAGCGATTGATTTAATGCCAATTTAATGTCCGATTTTGTATGCTTTTTATATAAGCGTAGTCAAGTGTTTAATCGCAAAGGAGGCATATATTAGTATATTAATTATTGGCGATCTACTGGACATTAGCTGACCTCTAGGATTTCAGGTTAATCTTCAGGAGGATTGAATACTTGTCACCAAGCTGCAAAAGAGAGAAGGAAGAAATCGTCAATCGCAACTAAGAAAAAATCTTGTCTTATAATCAGGAATAGGAGAAAAATAGTGAGGTGGATCTTGTCAGGTTTATTACTGGTTTTGGTAGTATATTCGTCGCTTACATCTACCGCATTAGCCAGTCAGTCAACTCCCCATAATGGGTCATTTCCTTCTGGGTTTGACCTAGATATCCAATTAAACAACCCAATGTACCAACAAAATTGTATTTATATACATAATATTCAGAAAGGATCTCTAACTTACAGAAAGAGGGTAGCAAAATGATACGCAAGAAATTGATTATTATTTTGCTTATTTTTGCCCTTGTTTCATGTCAGCCGATTGCGCCAATCAACTCCACGGACATAACATTGATTGATCAAACCCAAGTGAATAATCCAGAAGCGATTCCCACCGACCCAAGGATTTTTATTGACCATATGGACATAAGAGACCTCTTTGAAGGCTCAGCGTTGATCGGTAAATATGAAGCGTTGCAGCATTACGGATCACCTCAGGAAGCTTCTTCACTCCTTTGCTGTACCCTTGCTAAACATTTGGATATGGAAGGATATACAAGGGACGCGGGTTGGATATCTCGCTTTGAACTGGATGCCTTATACCCACTTGCTCTCGAACCTGATTCGCTGCTTAGATTGAACGACGAGGATATCAAGAATGGTAATTTGGTGTTCGTACGTCAGGCGAGAGCATGGCAAACGCAAGATTCATTGCTCGCAATTGAAAATGGTAAGTTGTATTTTAATTACCTGATTCTGTCTCATACGAAAGATGGATGGCGAATCGCTGAAATTAATACCGCTTACCCGACTGAAAATCTTTTTGGAAATTGGTCACCGGACGCAACGGCAACAGCCGAGATGCCGAGCCCCAACGCGTATCTTGAGACTGTTGCGAGCCAACCGGATACCTACCTAAGCTTAGCGAGGGTCTCAGGATTTCTAACCCGGGTAGATTTACGGTTGCGGGGTATAACAAATGAAGCGGTTTTGCAGGATGACGAATTTGAAGAAGACCTGAACATTTTTGTTGAACAGCTAAATCAGCCACAGAGGGTGATTGTAGAGCAACTATTACCACTTCCCTTCACGGATAGCGAATCGAAAATAACCAGCACGGACCTCCAGCAACATCGTGTTGTAATTGAAGCCAAGCTAAGCGTAGATGGTAACCCAATAGTGTTATTTTTTACTCTGGAACGTTCAAAAGGTGGGCTGCAAATTTCCAGAATAGCTCAACATTATCCAAAAACTCCATGATATCCAAATCCAATGCCCATAAACGGGTATAACTGATAAAGAATCTGTTCCATAGCTAATGAAAGACGAGTTCCACGATTTGCTTTAAGCAGGAGATTATGATCATACAAACGCACTCCCTGACCAAACATTACAAAGCCGGTGTTTTTGCCTTACGTGACGTTAACCTTGCAATGGATGAAGGCGTTTATGGGCTTTTGGGTCCGAATGGCGCTGGCAAAACCACCCTGATTGGCATCCTGGCTGGTCTCATTCAACCAACAGCTGGTCGGGCAACCGTATGTGGTTTTGACACCCAGCGTCAGGTCAGCGAAGTCAGAAAGAACATTGGGATCATCCCGCAGGAATATCTGCTATATCCGGAATTCTCTGCTTACGAATTCCTAGACTATATGGCGCTGCTTTCCGGTCTTGACCTTTCTCGCCAAACGATCATGAGGCTGTTAGAGGAGGTCAACCTGGCTTCCGTGGCTAAAAAGAAGATTAAATCTTTTTCAGGTGGCATGAAACAACGCCTCGTGGTTGCTCAAGCCCTGGCACATGACCCACCGGTCCTGTTTGCAGATGAGCCTACCTCAGGATTGGATCCCGAAGAACGGGTACGCTTCAGAAATATGTTTTCAGACCTGGGTCTTAGACGCACGGTACTGCTTTCTACCCATATTACTGAGGATATCACTGCAGTTACCAATCAGTTATCGATCCTCCATAAGGGCAGACTGATATTCTCGGGGAGCATTCCTGAATTACTGGACCAATGTCGGAGAAAGGTATGGGAACGCACGGTCGCAAGAGAGGACTGGGTCACTTTTAAGGATCATAATCTCATTCTTTCTTTTGTTCACGAGGCTGAAACCCATAGCGTGATCGCTCGCTATTCCCCCCTGAGCAGCAAGGTAACCGAGGGCAGCACCCCGTTGACACCGAATCTGGAAGATGCATATATGCTGCTCATTTGCCAACACAACTCGGAGCAAGCTGAATGAAGATATTCCTGAGATCTTTTACTGCCCAGTGGAAACTTTTTGTCCGGGATAAGGTCAACTGGTTGTTTTCCTTGCTTGTGCTTGTGGTCGCCTTGGCGACGAATCCGATTTCTGAATTACCTGAGACCACTGCGTTGGGATATATTGAGAACATTGCAAGAATTACGGGTTACATAGCCAGCTTACTATTTGTCATATTGTATCTGCGCTTCTTCTTGAGCGAAACTGCAAAGGGACACAACCATCTGTGGAGTCGCAATGCGTTTGGAGATGATTACTTGCTACTCAAAGCAGGAATTGGGATAGTGGGTTTTCTGACCCTGATTGTACCAACGGTCTTCGTAACTTTTGTTTTGAGCATTTCATTCTTTGGGATTGCAAATGCCCTAAGCGCCATCTGGGTCTGGTTGCTCATATTGCTCCCTCCTATTTGTTTTGTCATTGGCTTATGTTCCCTGATTGGATTGCTGATCAATCATGTATTGATCGCTTCGGGACTGATTATTATTTACCTTGGGTTTGTATTAACCCGGTCTGTAAACTTGGGGAACTTGCTGATTTTCATGCCCTCGTTGCAAATGAATTCCGCACTGATTGGTTTTGGTCCTGAAACGGAGATGCTGATATACCAACGTCTCTTTTATGTTTGTGTTTCGTTGGTCTTGCTTACGATTGCGGTTTTTATTACAGACCTGCGACTCCCCAGGGTAAAGCCAGAACACAGTTGGATCGCAGTGTCAGCAATGGCAGTCTTGGGTGTAGTAGCCTTATCTCTGTCTATCCGCTGGGGAAGCGAACTACTTAACCTTCAGCGTTTACGCTCTGCTGAGCCGAATTTGCAGACCCGCCAAAGCTTGGAATTTGCCTGTGCGGGCTTTGAATCCTACCGCCTGCAGCTGGAACTTTCTGCCGATGGCGCCATCGCCTCGGGGCTGGCAGAAGTGGAGCTGACTTCCGGACGTGATTTATCCGCTTTAAGTTTGTTAAACACCGGGTTGGCAGTTGATCGTTTTGCAGTCAGCGGTGGGGACCCACTACGGATTGAACTCCAATATCACGGCAGTTTTGTTGTACCATATTATGCTTATACGGTCTTCGACCTTCCAAAAGAAATCGAACAAATTGGCTATGCCCCCGGCGCTTATTTAGAAACGAACCTGATCTTTCTGCAGAAGTTGGGGGAATGGCACCCTTATGCCCTTTGCTCCCCGGATGAGATCACACTCATTTTGCCTGCTGATATCACGATCAATTACAACAGCGCTGATACCGAGGAAATCGATGGAGGCATGAGACGGTTGCAGTGGCAGCAACCATCCGAAGAAATACTTCTCATCGCCGGGGTAAATTACCAAATTGAGGACCAGGAAAACCAGCGAATTTATCTTTCGCCGGATGCTGGACACCGGGAAGATATCCGGAATGAGCAATATGGGACCTTCTTTAGATTAGTATGGCAGCATCTCAATGAGATGGAAGTATCAGATTTTGCCCTGATTCCGTTGCCGTTGATAAAGCAGAGTTTTTTGGAAAGTCAGACACTCACTCTGATCATACCAGAGCGATCAAGGCAAATTGACTACATGTGGCCTGACGATGAGGTCGGGTATAGCCTAAATGTTGCCATGGATGTTTTGCAGGCATGGTGGTGCCGGCAGCAAGCTTGCCCTGATTTGGCGGATGGGTTGTTCTCTAAGGGGGTAGATAATGTCTACTCGTATGCAAAAGGCGAAAATACCTCTGAAGCGGAGCAGGAAGATACAAGCAGCTTGCCTTTGATATTTTATGCAGGCATGAAACTGGTCGAAGAGGCTGAAGTGCCTGGATTTGACCAGGAAGCCTTGCTGGAATCCTATCGGAAGTGGATGAGAAATGAACAAGCCTTGATTCCATTTAACTTTATTCAGGAAGACCAGGAAACCTTGTTAAGGTTAGCTGATTTTGACTTGCAGTATGGCTCGGAAGCCTTCTGGGATTTATTTCTTACGGCTTATGAAAAGGCAGATGAAGGTTGGATAGAAAAAGATGTTTTGCTGGAACTAATCGGTTCGGTCTCTGAGCAAGCTGATGGTATTGAAACAGGACCATGAATTGAACATGAAAAGATTTCTTCGGTTGGCATATTATGAGATTTTCAAAGTTCAGCCTTTTTTACTGATCGCACTGGCAGTGTCCGCCCTGATTACTTTATTTCTCACCCTGGATGAAGGTCTTGAAGTTGCTGAAAGGCAGTTGTACATCATGTATATCCTGGGAGCATATTTCCCATTATTGATTGCGCTGCTCACCAACAATGGACTGATGAAAGAAAAAGAAGGACACACAGCAGTTTTTGTGTGTAGTCGCGTCAACCTGGGTGTGCTTTGGTTAAGGCGTTTGATACTGGGTTTCTTCACGGTTGCGATTTTTATGGCTGCCTTGCTTGCGCTCATGAACCATTTGATCCCAGGACTTTTCCCACCAATCTTCGCATTAACGCTTTTGATTCCAGTCCTCTTTTTCAGTGCAATCATGGCATTGGTCAGCGCGTTGAGTTGTTCATCCGCCGCTGGTGCAATTGCGGGACTATTTGTTTGGACGTTGCTGTATTTCTATTCGCCTGCAATTTATTCCCGATTTGGACCCAATTTTTTTCCTTTTCTTGAGTGGGCAATTTTTTTCAGGTTTAAAGCACCAATCGGTGCACTGCCTGTCAACAAATTCTATTATGCCATGCTCTGCTTGCTTTTGCTGGCTATAACTTTCTGTTTACATCGGTCAAACTTGCAGGTTGAGCGCTTCTCACGGCAATGAAACAAAACCTGTGAAAGCATTCATTTGTATGAAAATTAATTCGAATGAGTTGTTTGTTTTGCTACTTTCAGGTCATTTACATACGTGACTATTGCACAAACTCCCAATTTGAAACTCCTTCCCGGTCCGATTCGTTTCCTAATAGAATTGCCTTGAACCAAAAGTTCCCGGATTATAGTGTCTTTCTATAATTCCTGAGGGGGATTTTTTTGTAATACCTGATCAATTTGTCTCCTAGCTTTCTGGATCCCTTTATAGTCTTGTCGAATCCTTCGATATCTTCCATAGAGAACCTCCAACTGTTCTCGCAGATCAACTATCTCCATTGCAAAGGAGCTGCTATGGGGAAAAGGTTCCTTGAATCCTTTGTCTCTAAGGAACTCGCTTGCGATTTTAGTTAATTCCAGCTCGGCACGGGAGGTCTTCTCAGCTTTTGTTTGAGGTTTATCGAAGGATTCAATTACCCTAAGTTGTTTCGTGATCAGAGAAATATCTTGTATTCTTCTTTCTAAAATTCGCAGTTCTCCTTGAACGGTTTGCAGACTTAACTTGAGTTCCTTTTGTTTAGTCTCAAATGCCTTATATGAGTCAATCCCCTGGTCAACGATGAAATTCAAAGCTCGCTCGGTGAGTTTCAGTTCACGGAAAGCGAAAGGAATTCTTCGATAACGAGTTTGATTTCTCGATGGATCTTCATTACAGCTATTAGCGATGATCCTCTGCTCTATTTGAGATTTTGAGTATCTATAACCAAGGTTTTGAGCCCGAGAAAATCGCTGATCGCCAGCTTTTCGAAAAGCAAGTTCCTTTCCATCTTTCACCTCTATTCCCAAAATGTTCAACTTGATGAGATATTCTTCATAGGTAAGACTACGGGTAATAGCTAAATCAATAGATCTCCGGATGTGACTCTTCCAGCTGGTACCGTCAAGATCTGTTATATATTCTTTATATGACTTGCCCCGGTCCCTAACTGGATCTATGATTGATAATCCATTGACTTCACAGAGTCTGTCACTAATCTTCCTGATATGGTGATAAGACTTCCTATTAGAGACAAACTTACGGTAATCATTAAAGTTTGCTGCACAAAAAACTATATGATTATGGATATGTCCCTTGTCAACATGGGTGCACAGAACGTATTCATAGTTTCCTTTCAATAGGTCCACGGCTAATTCGCCTCCTATTTTGTGTGCAGTTTCAGGATCAATTTCACCAGGCTTGAAGGATTGGATCAGATGAAATGCCAGATTATTCCCCTTCTGCATACAATGAGAAAGGGTAAAACTAAATTCAATGTCAGCGGTTTCCGGAGAACAGGCATAACTTGAAACAAGGATACCCTCATTAGTTTTCTTGCCTTCCAGAACATAAGCCAAGGCTTGCTTTAGCGTAGACTTGATAGGATGGATCTTTGTAACTGCCATATTTCATCGAGCATTTTCTTGATTGCTTCTATGTCAGACCTGTAGATGTTGCCTGTTGCGTTCAGGTAATGTGCAATCTGATTGATATTGATCCCAACCATCCTGATTTGGCGAGTGTGCTCCTTCAAAAAGGAGTGGTCAACATAGATCAGGTAAGTGTGAAGGGCAGCCTTCCTTAGATAAGCACTTCTATTGTTAAATCCTGTCCTTCTCATTCTTGACTGGATGGTTTTAAGTTCATCTTCATTTACATAGAATAAGATTTGATTATTTCGCCTTCGATTAGCCATAATGAGTCCCATTTCACGATTTCAATTCCTAATTTGAATTCCAAATAGGCTGTAAATGTAAGCGTTTAAAAGTTTTTTCGGATGTGTATATACACTTCCTTTGCTTGCTAAAACTCCTTAACCGCATTTTTCAATACCTTAAACAATCTAGAAGTAAGTTTTGCCAAAGCTAGATACAACAGGTCAAAGAATTATTGAACAACCAATGAAACGAGTTCATATGGAATCGAGTATATATAGAATCGAGAAATCCTTTCAGATATTGGTAAGCTTCTGTTTCCCCGCCTGTTGTAGGAAAATAAAGAAAGAAAAGTAACTAATAAAGAGTTAGAAGCTATCTCGCGTGATAAGGAAATCTTATGGATCTTTGGGTCGTCCTCAATTTGGTTTCTCAAGATTTTCAAGACTTGAATCAAATTGACGGGTTTTACAACAATTGAGGTTCGATATGGAGAGAATAAAGAAGGTTAGAATCCAAGTTAAAAAAATCATGAACCCATCAATAAAAAGGATTCCCAATCAGATTTGGAACAAGCATTTAATGCGGATTTAACACACAATCCTTTACACTGCAGACCACTTAGTAAATGCACATTAGATTAGAAAAAGAAAGTGAGGAAAAATGTCAAAGCAAATAAAAGTAGTAGTCTCGATCTTGGCGTTGTTACTGTTAGGATCGACGATCGCCTAAGCAGGGACGAGCTACGAATACTACAACACAACAGTAGGTAGTTTTCACGGAAGTGGTTACACTTCTTACCAAATAAAAGCGTATGGTGGTGCGAACGGAGGATTAAGTTCGTATGGTGTCGGTGGCGATTACCAAGTGAGTGCCGCGATGGAAGACGATGACGGCACACATGGTGCGTATACGAACGGAATAACCGATAACACTTTCTATACTCTGGCCGGTAATTCAAACCATTTAGCTGGCGAATATATACGGGTTCATTTCAGAAATGGATGGACAACCCCAGTAAATGTACAAGTGGATGGGGCGTGGGCGAGCAATTAGACTTTAAGCTCTGGTTGTGTAGTCTAAGAAATTGATAAAATAAATTAACTAGACAGGCGTTACAGATTAAGGAATATAACTTAGTCTGTAACGCCAGTGAATAGAGAGTAATGCATATTATTTGGAAATCAACTAAACGATTATCACTTGCGTGGCTAATTACGACGTTTGTTTACATGTAATGGTCACGATTTAATCTGACACGATTGATATTTGATGTAACAGTAGACATGGAGTGTCAGAATGACAAACGAAGAAAAGATCATCAAAACGAAACTGGGATTATTGAAACTGGCAGAAGAATTAGGGAATGTCAGTCAAGCCTGCAAGGTGATGGGGTATTCACGGGACAGTTTTTACCGTTTCAAGGAACTGTACGAAGAGCAAGGGCTGGCTGGATTGCAGGAAATCAGTAGGAAGAAACCCATTCTAAAGAACCGAGTAGACCCCTGGATAGAAGAGGCGGTTGTAAAAATGGCCATCGACCTGCCCGCCTATGGTCAGTTGCGGGTCTCAAACGAGCTGAAGAAGGAAGGCGTATTCATCTCGCCAGGAGGGGTACGGTCCATCTGGATCAGGCATGGCATAGAGACCTTTCAAAAGCGCTTGAAGGCGTTGGAAAGCAAAATGGCGGCAGAGCACATGATCTTGACTGAGACGCAGGTGCAAGCCCTTGAAAAAGCCAAGGAAGAAAAGGTGGCACAAGGAGAGATTGAGACTGAACATCCAGGCTATTTGGGAGCGCAGGACACCTATTATGTGGGCACAATCAAAGGGGTAGGACGGATCTATCAACAGACTTTCATTGACACTTAAACCAAAACGGCTTTTGCCAAGCTGTATGACCGCAAGAATGCGATTGTGGCAGCCGACATGCTCAACGATCGGGTGTTGCCATACTTCGAGGAGGAAGGCATACGCTTGCTGCGTATCCTGACCGATCGGGGAACCGAATATTGTGGATCGTTGGAACACCATGAATTTGAGCTCTATCTGGCCATTGAGGATATTGACCACAGCAAGACCAAAGCCCGTCATCCACAGACCAATGGCATATGAGAGCGGTTTCACAAAACCATTCAGGATGAATTTTATGCCGTGGCATTTCGAAAAAAGCTCTACCACACCCTGGAGGAGCTACAGGTAGACCTGGACAAGTGGATTGAGATCTACAACCATGAGCGCACCCATACTGGCAAGTACTGTTTTGGTCGGACACCTTATCAGACTTTTCAGGAAGCCAAGCAACTTGCTAAAGATAAAATGTTAGAGACCTTGTTTCAGAAGGAGGATGTTGTTATAGAGTCTGAATCAGATTTTACTCCCCAGGTTGTAAGGTAATTCTGATGTGTCAGATCAAGTCTTGGCTAGTACATTTGATCTGTTGGGCGGTCACAATAGTTTCGTCATCCATTTTAATTCGGAAAATTGATGGACCCAACGACATAAAGCACTGGAAGAAACGCCATAGGCATCTTGCAGCTCACGAAGTGTTTTGCCTTCCTTGTGGAGAGTTACCAATGTCCGCTTGAAATCATCGGTAAATCGGTTTGATTTCATAGTACTCCTTCATTACTAGTCTACTTCCTTCCTCCTTATTTTACTGTCTACTTTTTTGAGTACTGTCCAAGAAACGATTTAATGCGGATTTAACATCGAATTGTGTAGAATGCTTGTAACGCGAAGGGTTAGATGAACACCCAATGCAGAAAAAGAGAAAGAGGTGCCCTATATTTCACCGCTAAAAAAGGAGTAAATGATGGCACATCGAAAGAGAATATCTACTGCATTACTACTCGCACTCGTCTGTTCCGTCTTAGTGATTGGAACAGTCTTTGCCGCGAGTGGTATCCAACATTCTAACTTTCAAAACACGTTAGGTCTGGGCAGTGCTGGAGGCTGGGGCAAAACCCGGGTTCTCTCTCCAGGAGCAGCCTATCGTCCTCAAGTGAACTGTGAACTTCAAAACAATGCTGGTGCCACTATTAGCACTGCTGCGGATTGGGGTTACTACGGCGCATCCCAAGCCTATGCCTATTGTTCAAATAAGACAGGAGCATCGCCAACCCGGTTATGGTTGACACATAACCACTGTGTAAATGGAAGCTGTGAAGCATTTTATTACACTTTGCCCTAAACCGAATCACGGGAAACATTAATTAGTTTTGTTTCTGCCACCTCTTTCTCGTTTTTTAGGAGAAAAATGAAAAACATTAAAACAATACTGCTTATCGTGTCTCTTCTATCGCTGGTTGCATGTTCGCAGAAACCAGCTGAGGACACATTGAATAACTCACCCACCCTCCTCCCGAATCCATTTGTTGAACGAACCTCTTCTGGAGTAGGTACTGAAGAAAGCGTTTCGAAACCAAGTTTCCACTTTTCCTATAATAGAAAGCCAATAGCAGGATTCGAAAATTGCAACCACGATAACAGAGATTGTTATATTAATTTTTCAGGAGACCCTATTGAAGTTGTCTTTGGTTTGGGAGACAATGGAAACAGTGATGGAATCGAACTTGGACTGGCTATCTTCATTGATGGCGCAATTCAACCCCATCAGGTCATCAAGTCGACACAATCGTCCGAAGGGTTACGACCGGTTGATGAGCTGCAATACTTAAGTACCCATAAAATGAAAAACAATGAACACATTGAGGTAACCATCCGCTTTATACCAGTTACAGGAAAAAAAGGACAAACCTTGAGCTTTAATCAAATGGTGATGCTTTACCCTTCATACTTGCCAGACTCACCAGACAAATACTTTGGAATCATGCATGATGCCCATCCTTATGATTATGGAACAGTTAGATTCCTTGAAGATGCCCCATCCCAGATAGAAAGTCCAGACGTTCAGGTTGAATCGCAACCTATTCCTGAAAGCTTAAAAAGGGTTAGTGAAGACAATCCGACAGGCAGGGTTCAAAATCCTTTTTACTATTTTAATGATGGCAGCGGAGACTATATTGCCAGATTATTTCTGAAAAATGGCAAAGCTAATCTCAGACTTCAAATCGGTGGTGGTGTGGAATCAGATTTTCGGGTTACAATCTTTATTAACCATAAGCCCGTCATGGTTGAGGGAAACGATAGTTTCATCATCAATACGGCTTATGACCAGATCGTGACCTACAACTTCGAGTTAGATGTTCAAGGACTTCCGAGATTCAATAGCCTCTACGCAACCATTTTGCCGACTGGTGATGGTTACCTGTTAAATCCTGAAAGTGGCTATAAAACCGGCTCGATTTTATTAATAAACGAGGATGCACCATGGTCGGGTGCGGTTCCGCCAACCTCCACTGACGACCATGATGCTATTACTCCTGAACACACCCTCAACACGAATTTCTCACAGGCGAGTCTGCAAGATCTAAGTAATGGGTTGATGAGCCATAAAACATCATCCAGAGACCTGCTCTACTTGTCAAGTATGAGTGAATCGACTGTTCTTTTAGTGCTTCTTGAGAAGATTTTGCTGATTGATACGAATTCCGGAGAAATTCTCAAAGAAATTCCAAGCGATATTCCTTTGACAACGGGGAGCATTGTTTCATTTTACAAACTGCAGAATGGGATTGCAATTTCCGTGACTGATGTTGCTGCAAATACAACACTCATACGATTTTTTGATTCCGAATTAAATGAAACGATGCGTATTGACCCAAAGAAACACCTGGAATTAGAGCAATATGTAGGTGAAAAGTGCGCCGTTTCCGAGTCGGGTGAAAAGTTGGCTTGTCCTAAAGATAATACAATCATTCTGGTCAACGACTTAGGATCTGTGCCTAACTTGAAGAACATCGACCTATCGAATGACTTCGGAAGTTTGAAGCTCGGAATTACAACGCTCTTATTTGTAAATCAAGATAAGTATTTAGCATTTGTTGGTTTTGACCTTTCTGCCACGCCTTCAGATATACCAACGGTTTATGGCATTATTGACATAGAACAAAACCGCGTCTTGTCTATTAAGTCAAAATATAACTTGAATGAATATCTAATTCAGTCCACCTTTACCGATGTGCTCTTTATTGAACGAAGGCAATACTTCGATAGAAGTGATGGAAATGTAGTTCTGTTTAATTTAGCTTCTAACTCCGAAAAATTAGTACCTTTCTTACACCATTCTTCCGATGGGCGTGAAAGTTTTACGGTGCGGATCTCTCACAGTGGACAATATCTAACTGGAACCGAATACTATTCTATACCGGGTATCAATGGGTATCAGTCTATAGTAGTTCGTATTTATGATGCCAAGACCATGGGTTTAGTTATGGAAATACCCCTCGGAGGAAATCTGTATTCCTTACCGCTCATTAGTTTTACAAAAGATGAATCTTCGGTTTTGATTGCATTATCCGAATCGAACGACAGCTACCAGGTCCGTCTATTAAAGTACACTATTCCCTAGATCGATTTCGAATCTGAGGAGTCGTTTGGACTGTTTATAAGGAGTTTTGATGCTGGAAGTTAAACACCTGACAAAAAGATTTGGCAGACAAACTGCTGTCAATGACATGAATATTCAATTCAAGAACGGGATCTATGGATTGCTCGGGCCAAATGGAGCTGGCAAAACCACTCTACTGAGCATGATTATGGGCGCGCTGCGTCCAGACCAAGGTGAAATATTTTTTGAAGGTAAATCGTTATCGAAGGATAGGAAGAACTTCAATTCTAAAGTTGGGTACTTACCCCAAGGTCCGTTATTTTACAAGGAATTTACTGGACTTGAATTCTTGGAATATATCTGTGTCCTCAAAAACATTTCCAGACAATCGCGGAGCCAACAGATTGACCGTGTTTTACGGGAAGTAAACTTGAATGACGCTAAGAACAAACGCATTGGCGCATATTCCGGCGGGATGCGACAAAGACTAGGGATAGCCCAGGCTTTGCTTGGCGATCCGCAAGTGTTGGTTTTTGATGAGCCAACTGCAGGCCTCGACCCAATCGAACGCATCCGCTTTCGGAATACATTGGCTAGATTTTCGAACGAGAAGACAATAATCATTGCAACCCATATCGTTCCAGATGTCGAATCTATCGCTCACGCAGTTGTGGTCATCAAAGATGGTGTTTTTATAACACAGGATTCTCCTGAATTTCTCATGGATTCGATTAAAGGAACGGTTTGGTCGCTCACTGTTCCGATTACAGAGATTGATGCATATATAAACAGATTCCGCATTAGTAGTATTCAACTTCTGAATCAACATTATGTCTTAAGAATTATTTCTGAAAAAAAGCCCAGCGCAGATGCAGTATCTGCAGTGCCTCGATTGGAAGAAGCCTATATCTACCTGACGGACGGGAGTCCCCATGACACTGCTTCGCTTTGAAATCATCAAAATATTCAGAAAGCCTTATGTCATTGTCAGTATCCTGCTTTTTACGCTGATAAATTTTGCGGCGATTTTTATAACAAACAAAGGCTACCAACAATGGGTAATGGAAGAGCATCAAAACCAAGTTTGTGAGGAATTTCTCTGCGGTCCGATAGACAGTCAAAAAATTGACAAGGTTATCAGTGAGACTAAACGGTTGTCAGATATCGTTGCCTCTCAAAAATTCAGCCGAGAGTATGATTCAAATACTATTACTGGGTACTTATTCGGTGATTTCAACCTTTATTATGGTTACCTGGAGCCTAATCTTAAATACGCAGTAAGTTATGCTTATGATATGCAAGATATTATACAAAGAGCGTATGAAAATGTCGAATTTTATGAGCAAGTTGGAAATATAAAAGAACTGAATAAGAACCACGACATTATTCAGTTGTATTCCGGTCGTTCGATCAATGAATATCGGAACTTATATGGCGCCAGATATCTGTTGTTCTATGATTTTTCGGGACTTCTAATCATGTTTCTTCTAGTCTTGACACTTACTCCTGGTTTCGTCTCCGAAAGAGAAAACCGAATGTACCAATTGTTTCCAACATTTCCAAGCGGGGAACGGAAGATAAACTCTACAAAGTTTTTATTCATAATTCTCATCACTTTAATGTATTGTATCTGGTTCTTCATCATGGATCTGATCGGTTTTGCTTTGTTTTCTCACTTGCAGGGCTTTTCCATGCCACTATACTCAATCCAGGAATTTCAACTGACGCCTCTTAATCTATCAATCGGCCAATTTTATGTTGTCTGCCTGATCCTCAAGATATTTGGCATGCTTATCATCTCCTTTTATATAGCCATCTTATCCAAGTTCCTTCCTAAAACCGTCTATGTCTTTCTAGGAAGCGTACTGCCCCTCGTATTATTCGTCTTTTGGCTGCCAAGAGCACATTCCGCGTTGGGTTGGCTCGATTTCGTTAATCCAATTCATTTGATAAAGAACAGGTATTTATTCCTTTCATATAACCCCATTTTTATTGGATCTACCCCCATTCAACCTGTGTTTATTGCGGTTTTGGTAGCTATGCTCTTGATCATAATTTCTAGTATCATCATCCAAACCGGGATACGTCCAAGGTTTGCTTAGGTGTTTCCGGAGGTATGAATGGCTCTATTTGTTGCAGAATTAAGAAAACTAATGTCTAAATCTTTCGGTCTTTTATTAGTTATGTTAATGTTGATTCTCAAGATCGCTTACTTAGGGTTCGAAGATTCAAAGACGAACACCTACATACTGGATAATAAAACGGATTACTTATCGATTGTGAATCGTTATACGGGAAAAGTAACTCAGGAGGTTTCTGACCAGATCGAAGCAGAAAATGCTCTTGTCTTGCGCGCAGAGAGTGAGCTGCGTCGCCTGCGATTAGATTACAATGATGGTTTAATCACAACTGAACAATTTGAACATGAGCTTCCTATCCTAGAGAAACGCTCCAATAACAAGGAACTATTTCTATACTTGTATAGCCAGTATTTGACTGCAAGAAGTGAACCAGACACCAGGTTTATCCTGTTTTCAGAAGGGTGGGATCGGTTTTTCTCAACAGTTCGATTAGATTGGTTTTCTGCACTCGTGATAATTATTTTTGCAGCCTTGGTTTTTGGAAAAGAGTATGAAGCGGACATGCGGAGACTCCAGATTTCGACTTCAAAAGGGGATGCGAACTTGGTTTTATCAAAATTTGTAGTCCTATTATCAGTAATCATTGTGATCAGCCTGCTCAGTTTTTTAATCGAGTTTATCTTTTTCAATGTTCGATATGGTCTGCCAAACTGGAACTTCCCTTACCAAAGCCTTGCGACATTCCAGAACTCATTCTTGCCGTTAACACTATTTCAAGCAACCTTACTGATATTCTTTCTCCGACTCTTTGGTTTCTGCATCCTTGGGATCATAACAATTTCAATTTCGATTGCCTCCCAAAGCGTAATCTCCTCTTTGATAGGAGGCTTAACACTAATAGCATTACCATATGTTTTGCCTGTCAGCAGTACTTCGAAGGTATTCCTTCCAAGCCCTTATAGTCTTGTTATCGCCACTCCGTTTCTTTATGCATCCTATGATCCCATCCTTGAAAAAAACACCTTTGCTTTTGTCACTCAAGTTACTGACCAACATTTGTTAGGGATATTGCTTATGTGGTTTATTTTTGCGGTCTTCTTGCTTTTATATATCAGACGAAAATTTGGTTACATCCGGTATAAACCTCACAGAAATAAATCATCATTGCTCTTCTACCTTCTACTTATTCCTCTTCTTTTTGGCTGCACATCACCAAGGTTAAGCGACAGGGATCCGCTTACAGTCAACTTTTCATTTGACTTCATCTATACCTACGATGACCCTTATATTGTGTCTTTGTTCCCAACCTTTATGATTGAAGATACAAGAAATTCTTCTGTTGCAAAGATTAGCCGCAATCCGTTTCTAAATAAGGAATTCATTGATAAACATGTCGGAGGAATCTTCATAGACAATAATGTCCTGTATTATTCCATCACGGCCATCGATTATGAGCAAATTAATTCGATAAATCTGACAACCTGGGAAACTCAGGAGCTGTACACGAGATATCCTCAGCAACAGGTTTCTATCATAAATGATGACCTCGAAACCCACATCAAGTCTGAGGGTAAAAGTAAGTTATCCTTCATGATCTATGATGATAAGATTTTTATTTTGGATGGGGAAGAATTGGTCATGATAAGTATAGGAGGTTCAAAGGAGATTCCAATTATTAAGAAGATTAGTCAGCAAGTAGGACTGGCTTTCAAGGATGGCAATTTCTACTATATTAATAAAATCAATGAACTCAGGACGTACTCCCTGCTTGACAAATCTGATCAGTCTCTACTTGGGATCAAAGCGATGTATCAGTTGTTTATTAGTGGTAATCAACTTTACTTTCTAAATCTGGATCGAGGATTAAATCTGTTTTCGGTTAATATTGATTCTAATGAGATACGGCAGGTTCTGAATGCTGAAATCGGTAATTATGCTTGTGATGACACTTATGCCTATTTTACCAATCAAAAAGACAATGGGTATTTATATCGGGCTGATTTAAAATCCGGTGAACAAATTCTGATAGCACCCATCTCCAATATTCTGAACATCCAGGTCCTTCCGGGTAAACCGTACCTTTATGTCCGCGCTACAGATCCTTTTGTAGAGGATAGTTTTATAACATACAAGATAGATAAAACAGATTGGTCTTCCGAACGCTTAAAATACTATGAGGACTTCGATAAATCTCTGAATTAGCCTCGAGCTTATCGATAATACATTGAAAAATAACACTTGTGTGGCTAATTGCGATGTTTGTTCGTCGATACTGTTTTATCAATGCCATAATTGAGTGTAATTGGTTAAGTGTCATATGGATAAATCACAACACCGGGAGAGATCAGCGATTCTGTGAATTCTCGATTTGCTATTTAACGCGAATTTAACATCAAATCATGTATGCTGAAATATGAAGTGGAGTAGGTTTCATGGAGAGGTGCTGAATATGATAGCAGTTTTGATGCACCAGTTGCAATTAGGTTTTGGATACTATAAAAACCTGAACGTTCCTCGCATGATTTGTAGATTACAACCTTCTAGAAAATAGATTATGTTATAAGCAAAAGAATTATTACTGAACGAAAGGAGAATATATCAGATGGGTTTGCCCTTATTAAATGAAAATAACTTTATTAAAAGAATGCTTACTTTTTTGTTGATCATGCCAATAATGACTCCTTTTTTAATTGCTTGTAATCAAAAAAAGGAGGACCGTGATCCAAGCGATTGCGTTCACTCTATGTTAATCGCCATGGAAAATGATGATTTCCAAGCATACAAAGAAAAGTTTTACTATGAACCTGAAATAAGTCAGACACAGGCAGAAAATGGGTTTGGCGTCGTTAATCTTGCAATCACTGATATTGAGAAATCTGAAGAAGAAACAAATTAGTTCATCGATTCGTATACAGGATCTGAGTTGGCAAAATATCGAAGTTGGACTGATGAATTCATTAGTCGGGTTGTAGCCCTTAAAGCTACATACAAAATAGACTACGATAACACCATTAGTCCTTCACCAGAAGGCACACTCACGCAGGTATTCTTTGTAGTTAGGGATCAAAATGATGATCTTTGGAAAATTCTTGAAGCTGAATCTCCGTCTGCTCAAGACAACTTAATCGACAAATAAATTTATAGTAATGTGCGAAACTTATGTTACATTTTTCGTAATCCATCTTGAATCACTAATTTGGTAATGAACGGGGAATTTAACACGGATTTAACACGCAATCCATTACACTGCAGACAACTTAGTAAATGCA
>Ga0209203_1000032_pt1 | contig 116258 bp, 108 predicted proteins | sample AD_UKC109_MetaG_FD_184423 | JGI IMG/M metagenome (GOLD analysis project Ga0209203, IMG submission 184423) | Active sludge microbial communities of municipal wastewater-treating anaerobic digesters from Hong Kong - AD_UKC109_MetaG (SPAdes)... | ecosystem: Engineered > Bioreactor > Anaerobic >... | reverse complement strand
TAACAATAGTTTTAGCTGATTGAGAACATCCGGAATATTTTTTACCTGAATTTCCATCGCTTCCGCGGTGGGAATGTGGAAAAAATCGGGATGATTGCGTAAAGTTACCTGAAGAACGACAATGGCGATCGCTGAAATCATACCTAAAACATACATACCGCTCCCGATCGTCATGCCGATTCCCGCTGTCGCCCAAATTCCGGCAGCAGTTGTTAACCCTTTAACCGTCGATTTCTGGATAAAAATCATTCCGGCGCCCAGAAAACCGATACCGGAAACAATTTGAGACGCAATTCGGGAAGGATCAGCGTTTCTTCCCTGAGCGATTACATCCGCAAACCCATATTTGGAAACGACCATCATTAATGCCGAGCCGAGACAGACGATCATATGCGTTCTGACGCCGGCTTCCTTCATTCGATTCTTGCGCTCGTAACCGATGACACCCCCAAATACTGCGGCAAGCATCACTCGCAGAAAATATTCCAACTGGGTTGAAATCGGCACAATATCCGCAAACTGCATAACGCTGCTCCGATAATATCTTTTCGGCATGGGAAAATCATGCCATAACTTGTTATGAATTAATAATTTTAGATGAAAGCGATAAGATAAACGTCACTAAATTGACTGCTGATTGTCACAATAGTTTAGAAAAAACTATTTTACAAGTCGGTCTTGTAAATATGTTTATAGCAATATGAGAAAGAGGTGCGAACATCTTGCGAAGAAAAAGCTTCATGGTTTAAACCGTAGGGGATGGCGTCCTCGACATCCCGCCAAGCTTGCGAGGCGCAGACATCTTGCGAAGAAAAAGTCTCATCGTCCAAAATGTAGGGAATGGCGTCCTCGACATCCCGCCGAGCTTGCGAGGTGCAGAAATCCTGTGAAGAAAAAGCCTCATGGTTTAAACCGTAGTGTATGGCGTCCTCGACATCCCGCCGAGCTTGCGAGGTGCAGACATCCTGTGAAAAAAAGTCTCGTCGTCCAAAATGTAGGGGATGGCGTCCTCGACATCCCGCCAAGCTTGCGAGGTGCAGACATCCTGAGAATGAAAAGTTTCGTGGTTTAAACCGTAGGGAATGGCGTCCTCGACATCCCGCCGAGCTTGCGAGGTGCAGACATCCTGCAATAAAAAAGTCTCATGGTTTAAACCGTAGGGGATGGCGTCCTCGACATCCCGCAAAATATAATTACATTTTCTAACCATTTTGCAGAAACTCTATTTAATATCTGCATCCTTGCGTAGCACACCAGGCTCATAAGGCGTACACTTCCAAGTAAAATAAAATTATCTTTCTAAAAAAATGGCAATAATCTTGTGAATCACATAGAAACGTAAAAATTAAACGTCTCATTATTTGCACCGGAAAATATTACTCTTTTTGTCGAATTCTGAATAATGCTTATTTAATTTTTTTGATTGATTTTTATAACATCCATTTTTTTCTGGAAAAAGAACTAGTAAATCGAAATGTGTTGTGAAATCAATTTAGAGCTTCAGCTTTTTGGATACCAAAAACACGGGACGTCGAGGACGCCGTCCCCTACACCTTTTCAATAGAATTAGCTTCCAAAATTATAAGGCCTTGCTGATCTGCAATTCACGGGACGTCGAGGACGCCGTCCCCTACACCTTTTCAATAGAATTAATTTCCAAATTATAAGGTCCTGCTGATTGACAATTCACAGGACGTCTGCACCTTACAAGCTCGGCGGGACGTCGAGGACGCCGTCCCCTACACCTTTTCAATAGAATTAATTTCTAAAATTATAAGGCCTTGCTGATCTACAATTTACGGGACGTCGAGGACGCCGTCCCCTACACCTTTTCAATAGAATTAGCTTCCAAAATTATAAGGCCTTGCTGATCTACAATTCACAGGACGTCGAGGACGCCGTCCCCTACACCTTTTCAATAGAATTAATTTCTAAAATTATAAGGCCTTGCTGATCTACAATTTACGGGACGCCTGCACCTCACAAGCTCGGTGTGCTACGCAAGGACGCCGTCCCCTACACCTTTTCAATAGAAGTAATTTCCAAATTATAAGGTTCTGCTGATTAACAATTCACAAGAAGTCTGCACCACGCAAGCTCAATGTGCTACGCAAGGACACCGTCCCCTACAGGGCGTTCCTTCTTATTGGTAAATCTTTTGCTGAAAAAAGGTTTAAAGGGTGATTTTTGATGATCACTCTCCCATAAAAAACAAATGATCTTACTAAAAAAGTATCACAGCCGGAGACAACAAAAGTCACCCCTTCTAGGCAGAAAGGGTGACTTTTGTTATGTTTCAAGAAATGTCGGAAATTGGCATCTCTGCTTTTTTAGATTATTGCTGATACGGTTCCGAAGATACCAGTGTAGCCTGAACAATATAACGTTTCTGATATGTGTCATCAATGAAGTTATAGTCATCACAGGTTACCAAAGTTAACGATTTCTCGCCGTTTGGCTGGAACAGTTGATAAACATTGTTCGGTTCCGTCCAATAAGAATTGGTAACCTTGTAAATATATTTCATCCCATCAGTGGCATAAACGATGATTTCATCCTCAAGCTTCAGATTGACCAAGTTAACAAACACGCCTTGGCTATAAAAATGTCCGGTCAATACCGCATTTCCCGGATAAGGAATGTATGCTCCTCCCTCCAACTCGCCGACATATCCGCCCAACATCGATAAATCCCAACCATTTTCAAAGGCTCCGTTCAAATAATAGACATGGACGATCGGAATCGGTGTTTCCATTCCCAATCCGATGGCGGGAATCTGCAACGAATTACCAGTAAAAATAAATTCCGATTGATCTTTCACGGACATCATCGGTTGAGGTGATCGCAGCGAATATCCGGTATCAGGAATCGCTTCCTGGGGGCATTCTTTAAGAACCATGTCCAGGAACAGATTCATATTGCTGGACGTTTGAGGTCGGTTGTAAGCCAGAATGTACTCATAATCCGCATTGGTGTTGAATGCCGGTTTCTGGCCAATCGTAAACTTTCCGCCTTTAATGATGGCACGGGTATACGGAGGCAATTCCAGCTTTTGCGGCGAGCATACCGCTCCGCTCGAACTGTAACCTTCAGCCAAAACTTGCCAATCGCAATAAAGTTCGGTGATGTTGATTGCCGTAGGAATGGTTGAGTTTGTGGAGCTGAACTCATAAGTTAACTTTTGATTGGAATAATTGGAGACGAAACCGTATTGTTCCTTGATCGGCAAAAATTCAAGTGTTTGCTGAACATAATTTTCACCACAACCGTCCCAGCTCGCTTTAAAAACTCCATCCTGTCCCGAGCTCTGGCAAGTAGATTGTCCGGACTTTTCCGGAATCGTGATATAGAATTCCATCCATGCCCGATCAATGTATCCGGCATCCAGATTATCCGGAATAAATGCTCGAACCCGATAGGTTCCGGAAGAGCGCGCGGTCAGCAACATACTGTTCACTCTAAAGGGTCTGTCAGTACCTTTATAAACCCTCATTGCAAATTTTGTGATTGTGCTGTCACTTGCTTCGGCATAATGCCAATAACGATCATCTGTATCTCCGTCACTGACATACACCCGATAAACATAGGCATCGGTACCCGCTAATGTTGTACAATCGGCATTGGTACATTTTTTAGTATCAAAATAAAAATGTCTGCCATTCGTGCTGTCATACGTTCCGGTTGGGATTGAAAGAGTAGAAGGTTTTGTTGATGGCTTAGGCCAAAAAGTAGAAACAGTTTCGATTTCATAACCCAGTCCGGTATCTTCATTAATAAAGGGAACCGTAAAAGTTTGTTTAGATGCGATACAGGGATCATACGCTGTTGAAGAAATTTTATATTTATTTTCATCGGCAATACAAGGTGCGAATTCAACCGTCATCGTTCGGATAAAATGGAACATTGAATTTTCATACCCGATCGTCGGATCGATATTCTTATAGTAAAAAGTGAAGGTAAAATTCGTTTTCTGCGGCATGGAATTTACTGGAGTACCATCACGATTAATCGTAAGAGAACCCGATACTAATTTTAATGGTAATATAACATCAGACCAATCAGAATCAGAATCAGGACCAGGAACAACAGAACCGGATTTTGGATCCGTCCCTTTTTTATAGCTATAAGTAATTGTATATTTTTTCGGAGTCGTATCTAAATCCTCAAAAACCAATTTCAATGTATATCCAAACTCATTAATCACCGAATTCCCGTAAAGGACAAAACGTTTTGGATCGATCGTTTCACCTGACGGGAAGCTGACAATCGTGAACGGATTATCAGAGTTTTCCAAAAACTTAAATTCTTGTTTTTTACTGTCATCCTTATCGCATAATTTATAAATAAATCCGGCTCCTTCTTTCGGGATAAACTCCTTCGATGTCTGGTTCCAAGCACAAGCTGTGGAACCGGCATCGATTTTGGCTGTCCCGGTAAAAATAACGTCAGTTGGTGTCCCTTTTTTAAATATATTGATTCCATATTTTCCCTCAAGAACTTGATTTGGTGATGTTTGAATTTTGGGAATAAACCGGATACTGATTCGTGCGATCGTCCCGCCAGCCGGAAAACTATTACAACTGAAATCATTTTCGATTGAATCCTCGGTAAGTTGTTGGCATTGATACGCAGTATTGTTCGAAGCGGCATACAGAGTAAGTTCTTTTACAACATCTTTGGGAGAAAGATAATTATTAGAACCATTCGGATCCGTGACTGTGACTTGGATCCGGTCGCGCCAGACTTCAATAGCTTGTCCGGAAATAGAAGTCGCAGTTGTAAATGGAATCCCATCGTTCACCACATCCTTACAATTTTCATTTAGCAATGTAAATTCATTTGCGGCTTCAACCGCGAGCGTGCCCGCCAGAACACAGACGAAGACGATAGCTGCCATCAGCCGGAAGATAGATTTTTTTGAGTTCATGCAATTCTCCTTACTTTACTATCCTGCGGAGCTTCCCGCGGAAGTCATTAGATCATTTTTATCACTATAATTATTGCTAATCCTACCATATTTCCCAAAGGTCTTTCAAAAATTCAAGAAACGCGACCCTTCATTCTCAATCCTATTCAGTTGCAATTATGACCTTTAAAAATCCTTCATCTTAAAAATAATGACATCGGTTTGTAACAAAACAAACGAAATCCGAAGCCGCTTAGTTCCCAAACGCGACTAAAAGCCATAGAAATCAAGCGAATCAAAGTTGATGACCTCATGTTCAGGAAGTTGATATAAATTCCCTTCATCCGTTGCTCTCACCTGCCACGCTTGACCATGTCCCAAGACGAGATTTTTTTTATCAGAACGCTGAAAAGTAACAGTACTAGTCTGTGGAAAATCTCCGGAAATAAAATAGAGCACCAAATCGGTTTCCAATTTTTTATGATCAACCGAACGGACTCTGCCCAATTTTGCCAATCCTCGTTCAGAGCTGCCCGCATATTGCACAACATACAAATTGTCCGGGATCGCTTTTCCGGTATACTGCTGCATAAAAGTTTCTTGATCCATACCAGTCACCGGCAGCAAACCATTCATAAAATTCCGGCCGCTCGTTATGGTATAAAATTCCGAATACAGCCCTTTTCGATCCCAATTCGCTTCCCACAGGTAATTGTCGGAGTTCAATGATACTAATTGTGCCTCAGCTGGCAAAAAATCCACTAATCCATTGCGGAGAGCCCGCTCACCGGCTTGACGCGGATAAAGAAAGGAACGGTTTAGAAGTTCAATGACCGATCGGTTATTTTGAGAATTAAACACAAAACCAATCGCTAAACTGCTTGCGATCAGCAAGCTTAAAACCGGTCTAAGAGAAATCGGTCTGATCCGTCGATATCCTTCCAGAGCCAGGCAGATCGATAATATCCCGACACCGAAATACTCGAGATAAACCGGTAAATAACCCAAGCCAGGAATAATTTGACCCTGATAACGGGCGCTCATAGCGATCGTAATACCCGGCAGCAGCCAAAAAGATAACCCGATTCCTGTCAGCAGACGGGTAGAAGTATCTCTTTGATTTTCTTTCCCCCCTTTCAGGATCAGCGAGAAAAGAGAAACAACTCCCAACGCCAGCAGCCAATCCGCGGCTTCCGTGCGGGATAAAATGTCCCATGCCCGATCAGAAAAAAACTCTGATGCCAGATATTCACTCCCCATGATCGGTATGCTCTGAGTAAAAATATAATAACTGAAAGGAAGACCCGCCAGCAGCTGCAGCCCATAAGTTTTCAGGATTTTCAGAACATCAAACTGAAATGCGATGCCACTGTAAGGAGTCCCTTGAATGAATTGATTGCGTACAAACAGTGCCATCGCCAATATCCCCGCAAAAAGAATCCCATAGGGAAAACAAACTTGAATTGTTTTCTTTCGATCATGTGTTTCCAGCCAAGCGATAACGGGGATCATCAAGATAAACGGAAAGCAAACCTCATATGTTACCAATCCACAAAAGAACGGAATCAACCCCAACCACAGGAATTTAACTCTACCTTCCCGCAGATATCTTAATAGAAAATAGGCTGTCAACATCAATTCAAGCAGAATCACTTGCATCAGAGAATAAAAACCGGTGACTGGATCCTGATAACCGCGGAATTGAATTAGGAGCGGTATCAACAACATCGCTGCCTGTCCCAAACGCTTCGAACCGCCGGCATACCGGACCAGCATTCCAAAAATGACTTGATTGATACACACCGACAGGATAATGATCAATTTATAGAGCTTCACATTTTCGATATAAAACAGAAAATAATAGTAACAGGAAAGGAGATTGATCCGGCCTAATTCTAAATATTTTCGCATAAAATTGACCAGATTTTGGATCAAGGGAAGCTGATCCTGCTTTTCAAACAGGTAAGCCGTGGAATTTACGGCATCATCCCAGTAATACCCGCTGTGCACCAAAAATCGTAAAGACAAAGCCGTCAAAATACAGATCAAAATTTCTATTTTCCAGCGTTGAAAGAATGCGATCAGTTTATCTTCACTTTGCGAAAGAGCATTTTCTCTCATGAGAACCGGTTTTCCAAATAAAAGCCAAATCAGCAGGCTGATTCCGAAAAAGAAAAACATCAGAATGAAAAAAGATAATTTTTCAAGAGTGGCTGCTGCCAAAGATAACCATTCAATGGAATCTTTTATTAAAAAGAGAATCTCCCAACCTGCTTCTAGCCATACCGCGATCCAAGCGATCACCCGTTCGAGTGATTTCCCAGACAGATAGAAATCCATTCCGGTTATCAAAATCAGTAAAATCGTAAATAACGGCAATGCCTGCCGGTGAATACTGCCGCTCATCAAACCGATCACAACGGCGATGAATATCAAGAGAAAGAGAATTTGGATGGTTCGCTTTTTCATTTCATTGGTATCCTGCCAACCCGATTGAATCGAAGTAAACAGCATGCGCATCATCTAATTTATATAAGCGGCCTTCCGGGGTCTCCTGCAGGAGCCACTGTTCGCTGATGTTCGCAAAATGACCTGCCCCATCCCAGGTAGTCCAAGTAATCACTTCCGGCTCTTTTTCTCCTTTGCGGACAAAGAAACGAATATCATCTGCGATGGGCGTCCGAAGGGATTCGGATTCATCGAACCCCGTCTGAACCAATTTCCCCATTTTGGCAAATCCCGTAATCCAATCTCCCGAATATTCCAACACCCGCACATTCGAAAGCGGGACATTTCCCTGCGGATCGGTCGGATCCCAAACCAGTTCTTTCAATTCATCCACTCCCACTGTCTGAATCGACATACCGGAATTCAGGAAGATAAAATCATCGCGCAAAGATCTTCCAAACCAATCTTGTTCCCACAAATTGAACGGATTGTTCTCCACCAGAATTTCTTTTTGTGGATCCGCCTCTTTCAGAATTCCGGCTTGCAAGGCTGCCTCACCCGTTTGTCGGGGATATAAGAATTCCTCGTTCATCAGAGCCACCGACCGCCGGTTTGATTGCTGATTCAGCAGGAATACCACCATAAAAACGGATATCCCGAAAGTCAGAATCGTATCCGCCGAGATCACTTTTTTCAGGCGCCGATATACGTTGGCAGCCAAGCAAAAGATCAGAAAGGCGGCGCCAAAATAGCCGAAGAAAACCGGCAAATACCCTAAGCCGGGAAGTATTTCATTCTGGTATTTCTCGCTCAAAGCCAATACCAGACCGGATCCGAACAGGAGCGTACAGCCGAATGCCCAATGAAATCCGGAGATAACCGGCAAATGGATCCGTTTGCGAATCTCGACCCATAAAAATAAAAATACCGTTAACGAAACAATATCCGGCCAAACAATGCCGCGGATAAATGCCGCAAAAGACTGACTGAAAATTTTGGATGCCGGAATTAAGCGCTTTAATATCGTCGCATCATTCCCCGCCATTTGATAATTGAGTGGAAGCGCGGCAAGAGACTGGTGAAACCAGGTAGATAAGATTTTTCCGATGTCCAAACTGAATGTAGTCCCCGAGTAAGCACCCACTCCCATTTTCGCCGAATAGGAACGGAAGCCGAATGAAACCGACAAGAGAATCGCTTCGATGCATGCAAAAGGAATGCAGGATGACAAAGTTTGTTTCCGGTTCTTTTGGGAATGCCAAGCCAGCAAAAAATACAACACAAGAAGGGGATAAAACATTTCATAAGACATTAAACCAATCGTAAAAAAAATGATACTGATAACCAGATATTTCTTTTTCCGATTTTCCAAATAGCGGTTAAAACAGATTAAGGAGATCATTAATTCCGCAAACATCATTTGCATCAGTCCATAATATCCCAACATCGGATCATGATAAATTCGAAGCTGAATGCAAAGCGGCAAGAGCAACAAGATCGCTAAAGCGGCAATTTGATTCTTGAATAATTCGGAATTGAATTTATAAAATAATAAGCCATCTATTATTGTTAGAATCAATAATATCGCTTTATAGACATGAACATCCGGAAACAGGTAAAAAATTAAAAATTGAAAGGTAGCGAAAGGATTGGTACGCCCTCGTAACGAGTAGCTGATTATTTCTTCCTTGATACGTTGCCATATCGACACTCCCGAAATTCGCATTGCCGGAATCGCTGTGGAGAATGCTGCATCATCCCAATAAAAACCGCTCGAAAGAACCGGAAGCAAACTGAGAAACAGAAAAAAAACGGCGAAAATGATCAAAAACGATTGGTTTACAGAAACCATATTGTTTTTTCGGAACGAGAAAAAAAGATTCAACCTTAAACCGATGCCGAACAAGCAGATGATAACCGCGAAAAAGCTCCATCTTCCGAGTCCGGCTAAGCGATTCGAATTCGGAAAAAGATATTGTGAAAGAGAAAATATGCCTAATAAAGTGAAGCCTGCAAAGAAAAAGAACCATGCATTTAAAACAGAATGATTCCATTGATGAAAACAGAAATCAAGCGAAAAGAAAAAAACGCTCAACAAAAAGGAAAGAGCAAAAGCTTTGTATGGACCTATTCTGAAATGATGAGGATTTTCCAATGAAGTTTGGAGAATTAATACCAAGATCAGAATTGCGGCCAGCGTTGGAATAATGTAATAGAACTTTTTATGAATAACTTTATTCTTTTGCATGACGATATTATAAATGAATGATTCTTGGTTGCGTATTTACCAAGTCCTTTTTACAGATCCTACAGAGAAAAATCTTTTTCTTTCATTTTTGTAGTTTAATCAAAAAATAAAAAGAAGATTAAAAAAATATCTCGAATTAATCAAATAAAATTAGATTACGGAGACTAATTGAGCGAAAATCCGAAAGACACCAAGATTGCAAAGAACATTTTGCTTTATGGCATAGGTGGAATATTATCCCAAGCAGCCGGATTGATTACCCTGCCGTTAATGGTTCACACTCTGACATCGGCAGAATACGGTACGATTGAAGTTATTACCGCCGCAACCGGCTATTTTTCAATTTTAATCGGTCTAAATACCTTATCGGGGCTCTATCGGTTTTTTTATGAATCGGAAAACAATCGGGATAGCCAAAAAACATTAGTCAGTACCGCCGTAATATTTGTTATGCTTTGCGGCATAATTGTCGGACTCGTTTCATATTTTCTGAGCCCGATTTTTTCTCGGAACCTATTTAACAGTCCTGACAATACCCGAAATATTCAATTGGCATTTTGGGCTTTAATTCCGGTTGCACTTTATAACTATTCGATGGGCTTGTTACGTATTCAAAATCGAGCATTGGCATACAATATTATTTCATTAATCGTCTCCGCCTTCTATATGGGATCGATTGTTGTCTTAATGGGGAGTTTAAAAGTCGGCATTCCCGGATATTATTATTCGCAAATTATCGCAAATTCGGTGGGGACAGCCATCGCTCTTTTTCTTTCTCGGCATTTTCTTATTTTTCGCTTTTCTCGTTTTTGGTTTACTAAATTAGCTAAATACAGCTTCCCATTAATACCCGGTTCCCTTTTTGCCTGGAGCCTTTCCGCAAATAATCGCCTTTTTCTGAATGCCTCCACCGATCCAATTCAGGTTGCTTATTATGGACTGGCAAATAAAGCAGCCATCGTGATTACTCTCGCCACGCAAGCATTTTGCAATGCCTGGGAACCTACCATGTATGCCCTATTAAAACAAGAGGAAAAGATGCGAGAGAAACTTCCGACTGTTCTGACGCTGTATGGATTTGGTACTCTTTGTATTTGTATCCTAATGATGACCTGTGCCCGAGAATTATTCCTGCTTTTAGCGCCTCCCGAATATCTTGCAGGGATCGGTCTATTGGGGATAATCCAATTACGCTGGATTTTCACGATGGGAGTTTATATCATCGATCCGGGCACCGCCAAATCCGGCAAAACCTATTGGGTAACGGTCATGTTGGGTATTGCGGTTGCAGTTAATCTCATTTGTAATGCGATCCTGACCCCTTTGCTGGGTTTATACGGCGCAGTGCTTTCGGAATTGATCGGATACGCCTCTGCGATGATCGGACGCTGGATTATATCAAATCATTTTTTCCCTATCCGTTGGAATTATCAATATTTCAGCCGGGCTGTTATATTCTACAGCTTATTTGCTTCGGCGCAAACTTTTATCATTTTTTCGGATCTGACATGGTTATGGGGTTTTCTGATTCGATCGGGGTTAGGAATTATCTTTATCATTATCCTCTGGAACAGCATGGATTCGGTTTCAAAGAAAACTATATTAAATATCCTGAATAATTTTCTTAAAAAGATTAATATTACAAAGAAGCCTGTCCAATAACCTGTCTTTTCAAGCAATACAATTAAAACGAGTCCGATTTTTTCCATAATAAATCGAACTCGTCGGGTTAAATTTATCTATAATCGTTATTTTACCGTTTCGGCAACCAAATTCCCAAAGCCGAGCAATTCTTTCACCATCTGCGGTGAACGGCCTTCGGCGTATACTCGCAAGACTGGTTCCGTCCCGGAAGGGCGAATTAATAACCAAGAATCATCCGCCATGATGTACTTGACGCCATCCAGGGTGCTGATTTGTTGAATCGTCTCGCCGCCGATTGAAGCGGGAGCGTTATTTACCAACGACTTAATCATTTCATCCTTTGCCACAGGGTGCTTGAGGCGCAGATCGGTTCGGTCATAGTAAAATGCTCCGATTTCATCCTCAAGTTGCCGGACCAATTCGCCCAATGTTGCGTGATAAGCTGCAACCATTTCTGTGATTAGCAGCCCCATTATGATACCGTCACCCTCCGGGATATGACCCTTGAACGAAATTCCACCGGATTCTTCCCCGCCGATCAACACATCCCGCTCCATCATATGATCGGAAATATGATTGAAACCGACTGGTGTCTCAAAAACTTCCAATCCATATTTCTTGCCTAAGCAATCGATCATTCGGGTGGTGGAAACCGTCCGCACCAATGCTCCGCTCAACCCGCGCTTTTCGTGGAGATATTTAATAGAAAGCGCCATAATTTTATGAGGATCGATAAAATTCCCCCGTTCATCCATCGCACCGATTCGATCCGCATCCCCATCCGTCGCCAGCCCCAAATTCCCCAACCCGGCCGCTAAGGCGCTGGCTAATGCGCCCAAATTACGATAAATTGGCTCCGGATGGACCCCTCCAAAACCCGGATTCAATTCTGCTCGGATTTCATTGACTTCCACGCCGGTCCCGCCTAACAGATTACGAATCACCCCCCGGCCGGAACCATACATGGAATCCACAACAATCCGTAGATCTTTTGCTTCAGCGATTGTGTCAAAATCAATTAATTTTCGAATATGATGGCTGTATTCGAGGAGAGGATTGAACGTGGTAATCAAACCCAGTTCACGGGCTTTGTCATACTCCAACAAATTCGGGCCGCGACCCAGTGTTTCGTTGTCCATCAAATAGACTTCCACTAATTTACATTGTTCGGGAAGAGCACCTCCCCCGTAAGCGGCTTTCAATTTAACACCGTTATAGCGCGGAGCATTATGCGAAGCGGTGATCATTACGCCAGCAATCGCTCCCAATTGTTTCGTTGCAAACGAAATAACCGGCGTCGCGGCATCAGATTGGCTTAAAAAGACTTTAAACCCGTTGGCAGCCAGAACCCGTGCCACCTCTTTTGCGTAACGATCCGATAAAAATCGGGTGTCATAACCGACAACAATTCGATCTTTATTGGCAATCTCCGCTCCTTTTGACAAATCTTCCCAAGCGGTCGATTTCACCGCATCCGCAACCGCCTGTGAAACAACGCGCAAATTCGCAAAAGTAAAAGTGTCGGAAATAACCGCCCGCCATCCGTCTGTTCCAAAATTAATGGCCATAGATTTCGCTCCTGGTTGATAAAAAGGATTCTTTTTTAAGCAGGTTAAATATAACACTATTTTTTATTTGAAAAAAAAGGCGAAATCAGATAGAAAAATCATCGTCAACCGTTGATTATCCGTTTCTCCGCGATCATCTCAACGGATTTCAAGTAAAATACAGATATGCAAGAAAAAATTATAATTTATGGCGGCGGAGGGCATGCCAAAACCATAATTGACATCCTTCGGTCTTTGGATACCTGGCAAATCATCGGCATTGTCGACGATGGAATTGAGCCGGGAACGGTTATTTCGGGGGTTCCCGTTATCGGAAACGGATCGGTTTTGGAATCATTAAAAGCAGAAGGAATTCACTCGGTTGTCAATACCGTAGGCGGAATCGGGGATTATAAAATCCGCTGGAAAGTATTCGAACGACTCATTGCGGCTGGCTACGACTTTCCAACCTTAATTCATCCGACAGCATTCATAGAACCGAGTGCCAAACTTGAAAACGGAATCCAGATTCTGCCGCAGTCGTATATCAGCAGTGCGGCTCAAATCGGTTTTGGAACACTCATCAATGCCGGCGTTGTCGTTTCACATGATTGCCGGATCGGAAAATGTGTAAACCTATCCCCGGGAGCATTACTTGCCGGAGGAGTCAAAGTCGACGACTTTGCTCAGATCGGTATGGGAGTCACCATTAATATTAATGTCCGCATCGGTGCCGAAGCGTTGATCGGCAACAGTGCGGTGGTTAAATCGGACGTTCCCCCTCATGCACGGATATATGCCGGACAGATTTGGCCGAATCCGTTTTCTCATCGTGACACGAATCCGAAAGAATATAGGAAAATTGCCTGATGTTTAAAAAGAATCCATCCGGTCCGCCGCAACAAGCCGGTCCGGCAATCGAACGGGTTACTTCTATTCTTGGTCCCGGTATCATTTGGCGGGGAAACCTGCGCGGAAGCGGAGGGATTCGAATTGAGGGTACCTTTGAAGGCGAGATTCAAATTCAGGGGATGGTCGTTATCGGAGAGACCGGCAGAGTCACATGCAACAATCTGCGCGCAAACACTGTAATCGTTGCCGGCACAGTACGGGGCAACATCACAGCTGAAAAGCTTGAGATTCGCAGCACCGGCCGGGTTTGGGGAGATGTCAGCGTCGTAGGATTTTCCACCGAAGAAGGCGCCTTTTTACGAGGCCAGGTTCGAATGGAGGATAAAGTGATTATCGAGCCACAACCTCCTTCAAATTCGAATCTACCCTATCCTTCCTTTTAGGAGTTATACATGGATTATTTGAAAAAATTTAGCATTCCGATGTCACAACCGGATATTACCGAATCGGAAAGAGAGGCAGTTAATTCCGTCCTGCGCACTACATACTTGAGCATGGGTCCTTATTTAGATGAATTTGAAAAATCTTTGCGAGAATTTACCGGATCAGCACATGCGATCGCAGTCAGTTCGGGCACTGCAGGACTTCATCTAAGTGTTCGCGCGGCAGGTTGGCAGGATAACGATTGGGTTATTACTTCCCCCTTCTCTTTTGTATCTTCAACAAATGTTCTCTTATATGAACGAATTACACCGATTTTTGTTGATGTGGATCCGATGACGGGGAATATTGATCCTCAACAGGTCGAACAGGCTGTCCATGATTTGACTTCTTCTCGTGCAGCAGCACAAAACTGGTTACCGCCGAAAGGAGTATCCGATTCAGGGCAGTTGAAAGGCATGATTGCGATCGATGTATTCGGCCAACCAGCTGATTTTGATACGTTGAGAAAAATCGCCAATTCATTTCATCTGAAAATAATTGAGGATTCTTGCGAAGCATTAGGGGCTGAATACAAAAATCAAAAAGCGGGGACGCTGGGAGATTTCGGTGTATTCGCGTTTTATCCTAATAAACAAATCACAACCGGAGAAGGCGGTTTGGTAATTACCAATCATGACGAAGAAGCTGATAAAATCCGCGCCATGCGAAATCAAGGGCGAGCCCCAGGAGATACTTGGTTAGAGCATACTTATTTAGGATATAACTATCGTATGGATGAATTAAGCGCTGCCTTGGGAGCTGCCCAGATGAAGCGAATCCAAGAACTAATGGCTGCCCGTCAACGAGTGGCTGACTGGTACCGAGCCGAGCTTTCTTCTGTCCCCGGAATTACCTGTCCAGTGGTTGCCCCCACCACCACTCGTAGCAGTTGGTTCGTTTATGTGATCCGGTTGGACCGTGGAATCGATCGAAAATCGGTCTCGGAAAAATTAGCGGCATTAGGGATTCCGGTACGCCCCTATTTCTCGCCCATTCATTATCAACCTTATATTCGAGAAAAATTCGGATATCAGAAAGGCAGATTTCCGGTTACGGAAGATCTGGGAGAAAGGGGATTGGCATTACCTTTTTCCGGAAAGATGACCGAAGAACAAGTACAGGAAATCGCATCCGCTTTGCGACAAATCCTGTAATTCTCTATTCCTAAAGATGAAACCCTCGAAGAAAAAAACGAATGAATTCATTTTCTTTCCCGATCGATTTTTGAGATTGATTGTCCTGGTTTCTTTATTTTTATTGTTTTTGGGAATCAGTATTTTCGGGTTCACTTTCTTTCCGCGACAGGAACCCGGTCCGGTTTTTTTTCTGTCTTTTATTCTTTCGATTTTATTTCTGGTTCCGGTTGCTTTTATTTTGTATCGCTGTTACGGTTTGCTTTCTTCCTCTTATACATTGACGAGGGATCGGCTTCAAATCAAATGGGGATTACGACAGGAAATCATTCCACTATCCGAAATCAACTGGATCCATACCCCTCAAGAAATGTCAGAAGAAATTCCCTGGCCGTTTCTACCGATGCCCGGCGCCTACCTCGGGAAAGTTCATACCGCGTCAGGTGAGGAAATCGAGTTTATGGCTTCAAATATAAAGAAAATGATATTTGTGGGGACTTCAAAAGGAATTTATGGTATTTCACCGGCTGATCCCGAAGGATTTCTGGATGGTTTCCAACGTGTGCTTCAAATGGGATCTGTATTTGAACCCACCCATCAGACCATTAAACCCGCGGATTGGATTGCTGCTTCATGGGAAAACCATATCGCCAGACGTTCTTTCATCTTCTCAGTTGCTTTTTTAGTTTTGATGTTTCTTTGGGTTGGTTTTCGCTTTTCCAGTTTAGAAAATTCCCGACTTAATTCCGGGAGTGAAATGACATTTCCGATGAGCAGTATTTTGATTCTGCCCTTTCTTGCTGGGATATTTTGGATAATCAACATGGGAATCGGGGTTCGATTGTATAAATCGGACAAATTGAAACAGATTGCCGAATTGATCTGGGGCAGCGGTGTAATCAGTACTTTTTTATTCTTTATAGCAGGATTTATTATAAAATAGTTCTCTAAATAATAATTGATGATGGAGATAAATCAATTTATGGTAAAAAGCGGAAAGAAAAGAAATATTTTACCCATTGTCTTTTTATGCCTCTTTTTCAGTATTTATGGGATTTATCTTTTCTTTGCATTTGCACAAGTACCGATGGATTCCGACTTCGCCTCTCTGGTCTTGGAAGCAAACGACATTCTTAATGGGAACATTCTTCTAAAAGGTTGGCATCTTACGAATGCACCCTTTACTTTTACGGAGATCCCTTTTTATGTGCTTGGCAGTGCTTTCTTTGGTATCAACGTCTGGTCATATATTTTTGCAAACATGGCTATGGTCTTGAGCCTTTTTTTCTTCGGATTCTTATTGATTTTTGACCGAACAGATCATCCCTTTAATCTATTCCATTTAATATTTATCGCAATTGCAGGCTTCCCCAATCCATATTTAATGCAAACCTTACGAGGCCATGTAGGATTGTTTGTCATCATATTCGCCGCGTTATATTGCTTGAAATTAATAAATAATCTACCGGAATATTCACAACAAGGGAAAAGATTAACAATAATTTTCTTGATTCTTGTTGTTCTGGGAACTGCAAGTGATATCTTCATTTTCCCGATCCTGATTGCACCGATTCTTTTTATTTCTGTCTTTAAATTCATAAATTTTATTGAAATTACCGAAAAGGAAAAGAGAATTTTTTGGCTGACTATTCTGGGAGTGATTTTCGGGAAAGTATGTGAAAAAGCTTTGGTTTGGGCAGGGGGTGCGCCTACTTCAAAAAGACCTTCAACATTCACATATAATAATCTCTACGAAATACCCCAAACTATCTTAAAATATATTGACTATATATTCAATACATTTGGTTGCAATTTAAATCAAGTATCTGTTTTTTCTTTAGAATCAATAATAAAAATTATTCATTTGGGAATTCTTATATGGGGAACAATTATTGTATTCCAAACAATTAAGGATTTTCTTCGAAAAGAAAAAGCCGATTCCTTATCTTTAATAATTAGTCTCGGAATCGTCTTTCTCACTATTTTGATCATAATACTGCCATTTTTGCAAGATCCATTAACCGGCAGATATTTTTCCTATTTTCCAACTGCATATGCAATTCTTATTATTCGTTCTATTCAAATAAATAAAATCTTTGTCCGATTTATTCCTCATACAAAAATTTCTATCAAAATTCCTTTAGAGATATTAAGTTTGTTCGTGATCTTATTTTCTATTCAACCTATATCAATATCACGAATCGTCACTCCGCAAGATCGATTGGCAACATTTTTAAGAGACAATGGTCTAATCGAAGGCTATTCTGATTTTTGGAATTCCAACCACGTAATCGTTTCCTCTAAAGATCGAGTTCGTGTAAGACCCATTGTTTTCTCAGCCAATAAAAAAACCGGAGAGAGATTTGCTCAACCCCTATATTGGTTCAGCAAATCCGAATGGTATAAAAATCCGAATGCAAATTTTGTTGTAATTAAGACACAAGGTGATTATGCCGGATATCACAATGTAAAAATTGAGCACGTTTTAAAATATTTTGGTGAACCCACTCAAAAATTAGAATTCGAAGATTATATAATCTTCGTTTATCCGAAAGGAATCAGCGAAAAAATTGTGCCATAGTGGTTTTCATGAATTCAAACTGTTTAAAGAACTTTTACCCAGGAGATAAAATTATGAATAAAGATAAATCAGAAAGACTTCGGTTCTTCCCAATACTTTTGATCTTTGCAATATTAATCATCTATTTTGTTTATCTTTTCTTTGCATTTGCTCAAGTACCAATGGATTCCGACTTCGCCTCTCTGGTCTTGGAAGCAAACGACATTCTTTCCGGGAATATCTTTCTGAACGGTTGGTACCTAACCGGCGCAACTTTCATTCTTTCAGAAATGCCTTTCTACCTGATCGGTTCGGCGATTTTCAACATCAGCGTAAAGTCCTATATCCTTGCTGTTTCGCTGATGACATGGTTTATGATCATCTCCGCTTGCCTTTTGAGTCTCAGCTCAAAGAAGAGATTATGGCTCCAAATCCTGATTTTTTTCGCCATTGCCGGCTTCCCCGGGATGTTTCTCTTGAAAAGTTTGCGCGGACATGTCGCAATGTTTGCCTTTACGTTTGTCGCGCTGCTTTGTCTGCAATATTTATTCCGAAACCCATCTATATCGAAATCTTCTGTTTGGATTGTATATTTTCTTTTAATTACTTTCGGCATCGCTAGCGATTTGTTCATCCTTCCGATACTGGTGGCGCCCGTTATTTTTTACTGTGCCGTTATTCTATTATCCAATCGCGATTATCTTCGAAAATTCCATTCGAAATTACTTGGGATAACGGTAGTTGCCGTAATCGCGGGAAAAATAATCGAAAAGTTGTACCTTTCACAGGGAGCAAATCTCAACAGCCGTATCAACCTTACTTACTTTACTAATTTCGAAGATTTTCCGAATATATTTATGATCTATGCACAAACTTTATTGAAGTTGTTCGATTGTGATATTACGGATACTTTAGTTTTTTCCCCGCATTCTATCTTGATTTTTCTGCGTGTCGTAATCATTTTCTTCGGATTTTGGATCGTTTTCAAATCGATCCGCGATTTTTTCTCGCAAAATAAATATGATCTGGTCAATTTGTTGATCAGCCTCGGAATCGTTTTCCTTTCAACCTGGTTAATAGTATTACGATTTTTGGGCGGATACCAGGGCGGACGTTATTATGCCTATTTTCCAGCTGCCTTTGCCATATTAATCATCCGATATTTGAATGAAAAAGATGTTTTTTCAAAAAAATTTGCGCTAAACCGAATTCAGGCGACCGTTCCGCTGGCAGTTATTTCTTTCATCTTAATCGCCGGAAGTATTCAGCCGGTTAAGACTACTCGCGTCCCCACTCCACAAGACCGCCTGGCTACGTTTCTGAAAGATAACGGTCTGATAACCGGCTATGGAGATTTCTGGGATGCGAATCATACGGTTGTCGCCTCAAAAAATCAGGTCCATATTCGGGCGATTCAAATTGCGGAACGCGATCATGTTATCCGCCCATATCCCTACTATTGGTTCAGCAAACCGGAATGGTATGATGATCCATCAGCGAATTTCATTGTGATCAATAAAAACAATAAAAAAGGCGTAACGGCTGAAAATGTTCTAACTTACATCGGGACTCCGAACAAAATCCTTGAATTTGAAGACTATCAAATTTTCATTTATCCTCCCGAATTATGTTTTAAAATCGATTATTAGCCGATCCATTCACTTACAATAAAGAAAATGAACTCCAAAGAAAAAAAAGATTTGACCTATTTCCGCTTTTTACCGCTGTTGCTTATTTTCCTCGCGGTCTTGAGCTATGGGTTGGTTATTCGTAAGCTTGGCATCTATTGGGACGATTGGGCATATCTTTGGACAAAAATGGAATTGGGATACGCAGGCATTGTTCGTCACTTTAGCTTTAGCCGTCCGTTGGCCGGGCAGATTCAGAATCTTGTTATGGAGATTACCGGGAAAAACCCGTTCTATATTCAAATATATGGATTAAGCATGCGGGTGATTTGCGCATCCCTACTGGGACTTCTGTTTCATCAAATCTGGCCAGGACAGTATTTCGCCGCATCGGTTTGCAGCCTGCTCTTTTTTATCTATCCGGGTTTCACCATGCAACCGATTGCGCTGAATTTCGGATTTTCATACCTTTTGATGAGCATCCTGTTCCTTTCATTTCTGCTCATGATCCGAGTGCTGCACCATTCCAATCATCGGATTTTGTTAACCACTGTAGCTCTAATCCTGAGCGCTATTAACTTAATCGCATCCGAGTACTTTTTTATGCTCGAATTTATCCGTCCAGTATTGATCTGGATTGACTTATCGAACCAAAATCTATCTGGTAGAGAACGCCGTAAGCAAACATTCCGAATTGAATTCCCATACTTCTGCATCCTTCTCATCGGCATCATTTATCGATTGTTTTTCAATAAAACCCAAACATTGCACTATGAATTTTCGTTAATCGATGAATTAAAAATAAGTCCATTGAGTGCTATATCCGGTTATTTCGTTTCAATTGCGAACGATTTGTTCAAAGTTTTGTTTGCCGCTTGGGGGCGCATTTTCGATTTTCCCGAAAAACAAGTACTCGGGGAAAAAACTTTTATAGGCTTCTGTCTGGTTTGCTTACTCGGATTCTTATTAACCGCTCTTTTCCTTTTTTTGATCACAAGGCACCAGTCAACTTCCCATCAGAAAGCCGGAATTCAATTAATAGTTACAGGGCTAATTGCTTTGATCTTGGCAGGGCAGCCTTTCTGGCTGACAAAATCTTATCTTTCCTTAGTTTTTCCAAACAGTCGTTATACTTTACCTTTTCTGCTCGGAATGTCTTTCTTTTGGACCGGCATATTGCTTCTTTTTCCGCTGCGTCGACAAACGGTCAGAATTTCGATATACCTGCTCTTGGCAATCATAATCGGTTTAAGCAGCGGATCACATTTCTTGATTGCCAACGAGTATCGTCGGGATTGGACATTGACAAAAGATTTCTTTCATCAATTGAAATGGCGTATCCCTGCCATTGAAGAAAATACGGTAGTCATCACCAACCAGCTTCCCATTCGCTTCAGTACAGATAATTCTTTAACAGCTCCTTTAAATTGGATCTATGCGCAGGATTATGAAAAAAACTCGATGCCGTATATGCTCTATACAAATGTAAAACGAGAGGAAACGCTCAGCAAATTCGAAAAAGGAAAAAAGATTTATCAAGAATACCTTTCCGCCAAATTCGAAGGGAACACCGAAGATGCCATCAGCATCTATTACAACGCTCCCGGCTGCGTCCACATTCTTGATCCGGAAGTGGATGTCCTTAACCAGACAATTCCCGTGATCGATCGAGACGCGGCTCTATTAAATAATTACAACCGGATTTTAACTGAAGTTCCTTATATGCCGCTTGATCCGGTATTATTCGGCGAAGAACCATCTAAAAATTGGTGCTGGTATTATGAACATGCCGACCTTGCCCGCCAACAAAAAAATTGGAGGCTGGTTGCGAAATTAGGGGATGAAGCATTGTTGTTAGATGATCATCCAAACGATCCAATGGAACGTCTCCCATTTATCGAAGGATATGCCAATAATTCGGAATGGGATCAAGCCTACTGGCAGACTGAAGAAGCATTGAAAGTGACACCCGTAATGAATAACCCGCTCTGTGCTTTGTGGAATCGAATTCAAAATGAGACGATTCATTCCAATGAGAAGGAAGTTACAATTCAAAATATCAATCAACTGTTAGATTGCAGCTTTCTCGACGGATAAGGAAATATGAACTCTGCTGATCGAAACCCAAAAGTCCTAATTATTTGTATGACCCGCCGAGGTGGATTACTCCAATTTAGCGATTGTTTGGTCAAAAATCTAGCACAATTTTGTCCCATAGCAGTTGTTACGGCAAAGAATGCGGAACACAGCGAACCGGATTGGGATCAAAATACGATTTCCGGCTTCATTTTGGATATGGGTGAAGGAAAAGAAGGAACTTTTCAAAAATTATTTCATCCAGGCACATGGAAAACTTTATCCAAAGCGATGAACGAATTTAAACCGGATATCGTGCATATTACCGCCGCTCAGGAATGGAATCCTTTCATCGGATTTTATATTCGATATATTTGTAGGAAACCGCTTGTTTACACCATTCATGATGTTACTTATCACGAAGGAATTCCTATCTATTTTAAAATTACTGAATCGTTATTTCGCAAGATTCCAAATTATCTTATCGTATTAACCCAAAAAGGGAAGGAACAATTAATTCAAAAAGGAACACAAGCGGATCGGATTCTGGTCGTCCCGCATGGCGTCTATGATTTTTTTACACTTTATAGCAAAGCGGAAATCGAGCCACAGCCGCAGATTCTGTTTTTCGGTCGGATTGAACCCTATAAAGGATTAGAAATCCTACTGAAAGCAACCGAAAAAGTTCTGAATGCACACCCAGACTGGAGTCTTCATATTGCCGGAGGTGGAGACCTAACACCATATCAACAATATCTTTCAAATCCGCAAATTATCGTTTCAAATCGTTTTCTCAGCAACGAAGAAGTTGCTATGGCAATGCAACGAGCTTCCATTGTTGCTTTACCATATCTTTCCGCAAGTCAATCGGGAGTTATTCCTACCGCCTTCGCTTTCAAAAAGGCTGTTATTGCAACAAACGTCGGTGGTATTCCCGATATGGTAAAAAATATGGAAACAGGGATATTGATACCGCCCAATAATGTTCCCGCGCTTGAGAAAGCTTTGAATCTGTTGATCGAATCCCCAAAATTACGAAGACGTTTAGGAGAGAACGGTTATCGCTTTGCTCATGAAGAACTAGGATGGGGAGCGATCGCAAAAAAGCATGTCGCTTTCTACCGAAATATTTTGGATCGGAAAAAGAAGGGGAAATAAAAGATTATGGAGAAAATACCGGACTGGCTGAAAATATGGAGCGAATTGGCGGAAATCCGAAACACTCATTTTGCCTTACAAGAGGAAGGACAAGCGGATCATTGGAGCGAAAATGCCAGAAAATTCTCTGATCGTGTGATAGAACGGTGGCAAGAGCCCGATACCTCACGTGATTTCCTAAAATCAACCTTATTAAGAAACCCAGAATCAACTTTGCTGGACATCGGCGCCGGCACAGGTAACTGGGCGATTTATCTTTCTCCCTATGCAAAAAAAATCACCGCCTTAGAGCCCTCTGCGGGGATGAGAGCTGTCCTTGAAGAAAATCTGATGCTGTCCAAACCAAAAGTTAATAACGTTACTATCATGATGGGTAAATGGCCGGAAACAGATGTGCCGGAACATGACTTTTCACTTTGTTCCCATGCCATGTATGGGATACCTAATTTTGGTGAAGCTGTTCGGAAGATGAATGATATAACCAGAAAGAGCTGCTTTTTACTAATTCGCGCACCATTAACCAACGATCCTTTAGCCCAGATAGCCCAAAAAGTTTGGGGACAACCCAATGACAGTCCCAATTTTACAATTGCTTATAATGCCTTAATTCAGATGGGGATTTATGCGAATGTCTTATTCGAAGAAAATCGATCGATTCATCCCAAAGTATATCCTTCATACGAATCGGCTTTTAGTGATATTAAAAGCCGATTCGGTCTTGAAAATGATAGCCAATTTGATACCTTTATCCGTTCCGTTCTTATAGATCATCTCGTTCAGAGTGAAAATCGATGGATCCTTCAGCATAATGTAAAAGTCGGTTTGATATCTTGGAACAGTATCCGTTAACCTACGGAGGAAATCGGTATTCATTCGTTCATTTCAATAAAAAAAGGATGCTTTTTCGACATCCTTTTTGAGTATTAATCTTTTCTTCGCTCTATTTTGTCAGTTGCGGCTCAGCATGAAATAGATCAATCAAATTCGCCTGAATACTTTCATCACTCAATCCAAACCATTTGTAAAACTTCAGCATTTCTGCATCGATGTCGATGTCTTCCGCTGATTCCGGATAAAGTGTTTTAAATGTCCAAAGCAGTCCCAATCCCCAACGGGGAGAAGATGAATCCCAACTAAAGGTGTCTTTTGCAAACGGGAAAATCTGATTTTCTTTTACCGCCCGAATTTGATCCCACCCTGTGGAGTTTTTCAATTGTTCAACACTTACCTTTGGATCGGAAAAATAGTTCACGACTAAAATAACATCCGGATCCCAGGCAGCGATCTGCTCAAAGCTGACATCCGTCCAAGAATTGGCATTTAACCCGATTTCCTTCCATACGGGCTCTCCTCCAGCCATTTCAACCATTGTAGTTTGTAACCAACCGGCTGGAGCGACCTTCAATGAATACGCACCGTTTGATTCGGAGTATTGAAGTAACAGGACGTTTTTCTTTTCTTTGATTGCGGAAGCCTTTTCCGTGACACGTTTGACAATATCATCATAGTAAGCCAGGATCTCCTCAGCCCGTTTTTCTTCTCCGAATATCTTCCCTACATTCATGACGTCCGTATGATAATCATCGATCGATTCCAAACTGAGGTAGATTACCGGGATACCGGTTTCCTCATAGGCGATCCCAGCATCTTCCCGTGTATAGCTTTTCAGAAAAATGACATCGGGTTTCATGGCTGCTACCGATTCCACTGTGGCATCCTTCAGTTCTGGAAGCGGATTTTCCAAAAGAGATATAAATTTCCCGCCATCCGGACTTTCGGACGGAACAGCCACATGTCCCTTTCCGTATTCGAACATAAACGGGACTTCGGTGATGGTAGATGTCTTTTTACCCGTTATCACTGCCAGCGTAGGAGGAACCTCTACCGTAACTTCGCGATCTAAAATGTCCGTAACCTTGACCGGTTCAGCAAAAACCGACCCATAGATCAGACAAAACAGCGTTAAAAAACATACTACAAAAAATATTTTTTGTTTCACATTTCCCTCCATAATACTTAATTAATAAATCCTTATTTATTAAAGTTTATTTCAAAGTGAACATGGCGTCAATGGTTTTTATAAAGATCAAGGTATACTGCATCGAAACCGTCACACCTTTACCTTGTTATTCGCCATAATGGGGAAAAACAATATAGCACCGATGATCGAGGTGACAATGCCCAAAGGAATTTCAGCCGGAAACAGGACGCGTGCAAAATCATCGCAGATCATCATGAATAGTCCACCCAACAACATCGTCGCGGGAACAGTATAACGAGTATTTGCGCCGAATATCTTCCGTGTGATATGAGGCACAATCATCCCAATCCAGTTAATCATGCCGCAAAGCGAAATACAAAGCGATGTCACAACTACAGCACAAAGTAGAAAAATCAACCGTTCGGCTTTCAAATTAACACTGATTGACAACGCGGTTTCATCGTCCAAGGATAAGAGATTCAAACGCCAACGCATCAAATACAGAATCGTAAAAGCAATCAAAAGCACCGGAATAATCGGCAATAAATTTTTCCAAGAAACGCCGCCGGTTCCTCCCAGTAGCCAAAAACTCAATTCCTGTAACTTTTCTTCACGGTCCGCGAGGTACTTTAATATTCCCAAACCCGAAGAAAACAACGCAGAAACCGCAATGCCGGCCAGAACCAGGCGTATCACCCAATGTCCGAAATGAAAACGACTTCCGAGAAATATCGAAAAAGTCAGGCCAGCAATTCCAAAAGTAATCGCCAGAATTTGAATTTGCCATTGTTTTCCGCTCAACAATACAATCGCCAACGCAGCTCCGAAGGAAGCTCCCTGAGAAACGCCCAAAAAACCCGGCTCCACCATCGGATTGTTTAATATCGTCTGGAATATCAACCCGGCTGTAGCTAATGCCATCCCCATAAAGAGGGAAATTATTACCCGCGGTAATCGAATATGGATAAGAATCGTCCGATTCAAGGATGATTCGAGCAATGCTCTCGGGCTTTGTAAACCCGGGAGAGGGAATCTTCCCGCCAAACTTGAAAGAATCAATGCAATCAACAACAAAATCGCCAATAGAAATAATTTTTTGGCGGGAGAATTAAAAAGATTGTTTTTTATGTCCAAAGCACAACCTTTCTTCCGTCCAATTGCATAATTTCGATCGGAGTATCATAAATATGTTGCAAATTTTCTTTTGTGAAAACGGATTCCATCGGTCCGGCTATGAGAACTTGTCCGTTTTTCATTAATACCGCCTTATCCGCTAAAGCCGCCGCCACATCAGGCTCATGGGTCGACAAAAAAATCGTCTTTCCGGCAGCGGCGAGATTCCGAACGATATCCAAAAAATGGCGCTTATTCGCCAGGTCCAATTGTGAAGTCGCTTCATCCAATAAGAGGATCTCAGTCTCTTGTGCGAGTGCTCTGGCTAATAAGATTAATTGGGACTGTCCGCCGCTGAGTTTTGTGACCGGCAAATCCATAAATTTTCCCATCCCCACTTCCCGGATCGCCTCCCGCGAAATCTCAATATCCTTTTCGGAAGGTCTCTCTAAAGGATTCAGCCAAGGGGTTCTCCCCATTGTGACATATTCCAAATTGGTATATTCAAAGGATATCTTTTCGGCTTGCGGGACAAAACCGATTCGTTGGCCGATTTCCCGTCTGCTGAAGCTTTGTAACGGCTTTCCTTCCAGGTATACTCCGCCGCTGTCCGGCTGCAATCTTCCGTTCGCAATTTTCAGGATGGTCGTCTTCCCGGAACCGTTAGGACCTAAAATAACGACGATTTGTCCCGAATGCATTTTGATATTGATCGAGGAAAGTGAAAATGAATCGGATTTATCATACGAAAATTGAATATCCCGTAACTCAAGTACCGTCTCTTTCGGGCTCATTTCTTTTTTCCTCCCATCAACAAAATAAAAATAATTACGCCGACAAAAGAAGTTATGATCCCCAAAGGGATCTCCGAGGGGCTTAATATTCGTGCTCCGTTATCACAGGCTAAGATCAGAATAGCTCCGATTAACATACTTCCGGGAAGAGAATATTGAGTGTCAGAACCGAATAACCTTCGGGAAAGATGAGGGACGATCAACCCAACCCATCCGATAATTCCGCTTAACGAGGTTGCCGCCGAAACTGCGAATACGGCGGCGGTCATCAGGAGCATCTGCTCCATCCTTATTCGAACTCCCAAAGAGGATGCCACTTCCGAATCTAAAGCCAAAAGATTTATCCGCCACCGGTATTTCCACAGAATGAAAAGACAGACACACGTAATAACAATCACCAAGGGAAGCCCCTGCCATATCGTGAAGCCCAAACTTCCCATCAGCCAAAATTCGATTGCATGCAGTTGATTTCGCGAATCGGCGAGAACCTTCAACAGAGATAATCCAGCTCCGAAAAGCGCAGAAATAACGCTTCCGGATAAAATCAAGCGTAAGATCCAACCACCATAATGAATTTTCCGGGCTGAGACGACCGAAAGGAACAAGCCGGACATTCCCAAACCGATCGCCAACAATTGAACGATCCAAGGATTGGAGTGAAAAAAAACAATTCCGATTGCCGCACCGAACGAGGCACCCTGTGTCACGCCTAACATTCCGGAATCAACCAAAGGATTATTAAACACCGTTTGAAAAAATAAACCGGATGATCCCAATGCCATTCCCAATAACAGACCTAAAATAATACGCGGAATACGCAAATTAAAAAAAATGTTCCGTGCGGTAGTATCTTCTTTTAAAGTCGCTGGCGAAAGAAACCCAAGCTCGGGATAACGGCCGGCAAATATGGAGAGAAACAAACATAAAATCAAAATTCCCGTCAAAGCGATCAATTTTATCCGTTGATTTCGTTGTATCATGCCATAACCGATTCTTAAATAATCAATTTATGAATATTCAAATTATGCCACATTTTCGAAAAGACGTATAATCAAAATTCAGACGGAAGAATAGAATTCTCTAATAGAGCGAGTCGAGTGGATTTATAAAAATTATGGCAGATAAAAAAGAAATTCTTATAATAACCGGTTCGCGCGGCGCCGGAAAGACCGCCTATTGCCGGAATGAAGTTCAAAAAGCTCGAGAAAATTCGCTGATCGTCCGCGGGATTCTCTCACCCGCGATGTTTTTAAACCATAAGAAAATTGCCTTCTATGCACAGAATTTAAAAAATGATGAAAAACGTTTAGCCGGATCCTTGGCTTCATATGCCAATCTCGGAAAACAATTTCACGATTGGACGTTGGATCCCGATGTAATCCGATGGGTCAATGAATTCTTATCCGAAAAAGAACCGTGCGATCTGTTGGTAATCGATGAATTGGGGCCGCTTGAATTTTCGGATCACGAAGGATATCTTGCGGCATTTGATTGTCTGAAAAATCAAAACTATCGGAAAGCGTTAGTCGTCATCCGGCCGGAATGCATCGATGCGTTTCAGTCTTTTGGGCTCCCTTTTTCAATTATCGAGATCGAGAAAGCGGATGCCGATTCGTGAAGATGAACGAAACCTACTTTCCGAACAGGACATTTATAAATAGCCGCTATCAGGACAATTGCAAATAGTATTGACACCTATTTTCACCCTTCCTTGACGGATTGATGGAAACGGTTATAATAATTCCCGTTGAACGGCTGGTGTAAGGAAGAAATTGCGGGCATAGTTCAGTTGGTAGAACACCTCCTTGCCAAGGAGAAGGTCACGAGTTCGAGTCTCGTTGCCCGCTCTTTTACCGGAAGAAAGATTACGGCGACGTGGCCAAGTGGATAAGGCATGGGTCTGCAAAACCCTGACCATCGGTTCAAATCCGATCGTCGCCTCAGAGAAATATTACAGCACTTAAATCCTCTTAATCGGAGGATTTTTTATTCGATGTTCTTTTTCCCGTTTTTTTGAAGTTCCTCGCGAGAGTTATAAAGAGCGGTTTGAGTTTATTTGGATTTTTTGCGAACCGGCTTTCCTTTTACCGGGTCCGATTTTCGGGTATGACCGATCCGAATTCCATATCGGGGTAAGATTTTATCCGTAACCAAGTAAATGATTACCGTGATCAATATCGCAACCCCAAAAACAAGTAATGAACTCGAAAGATTGTTCATCAAAGCCGGATCAATTAACATCACCAACGAAAGAGATACCATAAGGCATCCGCTGAAAAGCTTTAGAATTTGCCCGTGTGTTTCCTGCATTCGAGACGATTTCATCGAAATTACCGTAATGGTGAAAATTACCAGTTCATCCAGTTGATAGAGAAACAGATAAAGAATCAATAATGCGATAAAAGTTGCTTTTGATGCGTGATTTGCGACCAGCAAGTTGCTCCAAACCACCGGAAATGCGGCGGTACAGGAGAATTCGACCAACGAAACTCCTAACGCCAGAACAATAGTCGCTCCGATCATTGCCCAAAGATTTTCACTGTTATTAACAACATTGCGCATTTTTTGATAAATACCCGGCTTTTTTTCGTCGGCAATCGTCAGTGAAACACCTTCTTTGAAAAAGAAATAATCTTTCAGATTAATTAAACCCAATACCAAAGTAATTACGGCAACAACAATCTGGATCCATTTCAGGTAACTCGCATAAGTCAACAGTGTGAAGACACCGGTTATGAATAAAGCGTAAATCAATGCGGCCACGATAATAAAAACCAAGCCGATGATCGTCATCTTTTTCCGAGAATTGGTATGGATCAGCATGGCTAAAAGCATCGTTAATACCCATAAGGAACAGGGATTTACGCCATCCACCAATCCGATAATGACTGTGCTGACGAATAAAGTCTCCTGTGCCAAATCAATCTGACCGATCAAGGGAATGGTAATTTTGGCGGATAAAGCCTTTTCGGGAGGAATTAATTCCGTTTTTCCGTCAACAATGTCTTGGGTATCAACCACCCCGTTCTGAATTCCGCTCGAAATAGCCGTCTCGATTTCCTGCTGTTTGATATCATTGAAACCGACCCAATATTGATTTCCGATAAAAGTAACTGGAACTCCGGAAGGTTCAAACCCGTATTTTTCGGCAAATTTTTCCAGAAGTGTCACGTTTTCCGGATGATACCAGACTTCGTATTCGTGTATCACCAGTTGATCGCCATATTTTGCGGTCATCTGTTGCAAAAAAACCTCTTCCTGTGCACAATGAGGGCAGCCTTCTCCCCGAAAAAAATATAAATTAACGATATATTGGGTTACGGAACTCTGTGCCAGTCCGGAGAAATTCGGTATCGCAAGAAATATAAAAAGGCTGAGAATAATTGAGAGTAATTTTTTCTTCATAGAAGTCCGGCTTCATACCTTCAAATTTGCCACCGCTACAATTTTACCGTAAAAGGGTTATTAGGGTCTTTTTCTATCAATGATCTGATTCTTACTTTTCAAAAACTTTTCAAACCATTTGAATTCCGGAGAACGATTTTGATGAGTTTCGCGAAATTCTTTTTTCACTTCTCAATAAAATTGATGCCATAAAGTCCGCTTTGAATGAGTTCACCTTTCTCCCCGATTAAAAATTCCAAAACCGGTAAATCGCTGAAATCTTCCGCTTGAAATCGGTCGCTGAGCAACCATAATCCTTGATTTCCCGATGCGCAGAATCGCTCCAAAGCAGGCGGATTGGAATGAATATACGGTCCGTATAAAATCGCATCGATCCATGGCAGGCAACGATTTCGCTTGGGATCAGACAGTATTTTCTCTTTTTGATATCCGCTGAAAACAAAAACGGAAAGAGTCGTTTCCGCTTTTATCATTCTTACCAGTTCACATAAAGCCTCAGGTTGTTGAAATGGTTCACCGCCGCTGATTGTGATACCGTCCACATTTTTCGCGACTGAACGGATTTTTTCGAAAACGGTTTCCACCGGATCCGATCTGCCGCCTTTCGGATCTTGCAAATCGGGGTTACAGCAACCTTCGCAACCTATCGAACATCCCTGAAACCAAATCACGCAGCGCTTGCCGGGTCCGTTCGCTGAACTTTCGGGAATAAAATACCGCCACCGGATATTCATCAAAGTTCTCTTTTCGTTTTTAACCGTAATCGGGATCTATTTTCAACCGGTTTATCCGAATAATATTCATCGGTATATTCTCGCTTGATGACCTCATTCCCCAAGGCTTCCTCAAGCTGTTTCGTCGTATCCAAACAAGCCTTCCCCGGAATTCCACGAACCTGAAAGGTTACTTTCCCCTTCTCATCAATCAATATCTCAATTTCTTCAAGCTGCGCCATTTATGCTCCTAATTTAAACGAATGATCGGATAATCTTCGAAAAGATATAAGCCGGATGATAAATCATAAACGGTTATCAATAACATTTTATTGCGGTCGACTTTAAATTCCGCTTTGAATCTGGCAATCCCTTTTTCCGCGGGAGGATCCGCATGCAGGAATAGCGGGGCATGTTCATTGAGCCAAAAAGTATCCTCTCCCTCTTTCTCGGTATCTACTCGGGAAAAAAGTCTGATTGCGCCCTCTTCGTCGAAAAATATTTCTGTTTGTGCTTCCGGTCGAAAAGCGGGTTGGCTGATTTCATAGATTGCCAAACCAAAAAGGGATTGATTTTGTCGGGACGCCTTAATTTTCAGAGTGGTAACCGGTTCATCGGAAGGATAAGGGGTACCGGGTTGAATAATCGTATGAAAACGGAACTCACCGGTTTTGCCGTCCCGAATCCGAACCGCATATTGATGCCGCACAAAATCCAAAACTCCGAAACCATCGATCAAATTTATCGCACCTTTGGCGACGGCAGTCATCGGGTCACCGTTTAAGACTAAGGCTTTACGGAGAACATTTCCCAATTCGGAACGGATCGCAGGAATCATACTGCCTCCGCCGACCGGAATTACCGCCGTAATCGCAGAGGCATCGATGCCGTGATCGGCTGCCTGTAACAACGCATCCCGAACTACGGCGTCAACTGATTGAAACAATCCCCTTTTCCTTAACAAGGTTTCAAGATCTTCCCGAGACTGCCGCAAAGTAAATTTTCGATGATCCGTTAGGATTAATGACAGATCCGCTTCTTCGAAAAAGGACAGTCGCTCTTTCAATTGCTCACATGCCGCCAAAATAATTCGTCCGTCCCGATGAATCACCGGATCGGAAAAATCTCTTCGATTCTGCATCAGCGCTTCTTCAAATATCCAACGGTCTACCGTTGATCCTCCAATGGAACAACCGGATTTCCCAATCACCTGAAAAGATTCCGGCAGAAACCCTTCCCGCCCGTTCGGTTCATGTAAGAGAACGACGGTAGCCTGCATGGTGCTGCCCCCGAAATCAAAGAACAAAGCTGGTTCACCCGGATGCATTTTTAAGCCATATCCGGCAGCCGCCGAAACCGCTTCATCCACGATCCGGACTTTCCGGAAGCCATCGATCGTAAAACAGGAAATCAGCCAATTCGCATAATATTCGAAGGATTCCACCGGTACGGAAAAAACCAATTCGTCGGCATGTACGGCAAAGCGTTCCTCCGTTTCACGGATAAGATTCGAAAGAAACTCTTCAGCAGCTTGTTTTGCGCTGATTTTCTCGCCGTTCACTCGGATATGATAGGGGCTGTTCATGCCGATATAGCGTTTCATCCAGCGAAACGTATTATAAGAATTTTCTTTTTCCTCTCGGATTACCTGACTTCCTATGAGAGTTTGCCCGTCCCCATAATGGATCATGGAAGGAATCAAAACACTTCCGGGCTCACTGATACCCGGCAAATCAATACACTGCACCTCCCGAGAAGAACTTTCTCGGAAAGCAAGAACTGTATTGGTATTGCCGAAATCAATGGCCAATGTCTTCATTCGTTAAACAATCTTTTCTGCTTCTTTGAATTCAGTCGCTTTTGCCTTATCCCCTGCCAACCTAATGATAAAATAAATCGATCAAAGGAAAACGAATTGATTATTTTTTATCAAAGCTGCCGAAAGGATCATTGCCATGCTTGAAAAAATCATAAATGCATTTAAAAACCGATTTGGAGCCGATCCCGATTTCGTCGTTCGTTCACCGGGGCGTATCAACCTCATCGGCGAACACACGGATTATAACGAGGGGTTCGTTTTCCCGATGGCAATTAAATATGCACAATGGTTGGCAATCAAAGCAAATAAAACCGATCATGTTTCCCTTTATTCTGCGGATATCGATAAAGATGTTGTATTCTCCGTTACCGATTTTTCCCAAAAAATCACAGGGTGGGCTTGTTACCCTCAGGGCATCGCTTGGGCGCTGCATGACAACGGATACCCATTAAAAGGTTGGGATGGCTTGCTCTTAGGAGATCTTCCTCTGGGTGCCGGCTTATCCTCATCGGCTGCTCTTGATTTGGTTACCGCTCGTGCTTTCTCCCTGACCGGCGGGTTTCAATGGGACCCGATACAGATGTCCGTTATCAGCAAGCAATCGGAAAATCAGTGGATCGGCTTAAACAACGGGATAATGGATCAATTGATCTCGGCTACCGGTGAAAAAGGGAAAGCCATTCTGATCGATTGTCGTTCATTGGATATTCAACACCATGCTTTACCGACCGATACGATTATTGTTGTCATGAATACGATGGTAAAACACGCATTGGTTGAAAGTGGATACAATGATCGCTTCCGGCAATGTATGGAAGGCGCCAAAGCCTTCGGGAAAAAATTCTTGCGTGATGTGACAATGGAGGAGTTCAACGATGGCGCCGATCAGTTAGATGAGGTGATCCGCCGTCGTTGCCGGCATGTTATCAGCGAGAATGCCCGTACGTTGGAGGCTGCCGGATGTATGGAAAGGAATGATCCGGTCCGCCTGGGGCAGTTGATGAATGAAAGTCATGCCAGCCTTCGGGATGATTTCGAAGTTTCTTGTGAAGAGTTGGATATTATGGCAGAAGAAGGGCAGAAGCAACCCGGTTGTTACGGCGCCCGAATGACAGGGGGAGGATTCGGAGGCAGCGCCATCGCACTGGTAAAAACTGAATATGCTGAACCGTTTATGAAAAATATTGCTTCGATTTATGAAGCGAAAACCGGCATTAAACCGAACATATTTGCTACGGATGCCGAGCGCGGGACATCCGTTGAATATACCAAAGATTGATTTTTATCTATAATGGTTCATCAAGAATCTTTTTCTTTGTTTGCAGAATTGAAACATAGAAGATTTTTTCACTGAGGGGAGGATGTTATCCCCTGATTCAGCAAATGCCAGACTCGATCCAAAGCTTGCAAACCGGTTAAATTACGAACTGTCCAGCCGTAAGTCTGCAAATCATCGCCACTGAAATCACAAAGGCTCGTATTGTTAAATGTGGGATGAACATCATTTTCACGAAGCCCATGCCCGGGTAACGGATCCATCGCCCGCCATAAATTCCACAAGGGCACCTCATAATCCAAAGCAATTTGCGCAATTGCTTGATTGAAACTGCCGTCTCCTTCCAGATTATCCGCTTTTGTCACTAATATCGGTACCACATATCGATCGATGGATTTTTGAACCAACGAACGCATGTGTTTATCAAATTCGGCTAATGGCATGTAGACATCATTCGTACCCAATGCGATAAAAGAAATGGATGGTTGCCACAACCGGTATTCACAAGACGTTGCGGATTCATAGGGCCAACAGACATCATCCTCATACCAATGATAGGTATCCAGTTGCATCGCCGTAATACCGTTGGCTGTCGCCCGGGATTCGCGCGAAAAAGACCATTGAAATTGCTTAATCGTTTCTTCCAGAGCGGCATACTTGCCTAATTTATACCCATTTTCACCGTAATCAAAGCATCCCAAAAAAGAAGGCATAATGCTGTTACTGTCACCGACTTTGCTGAACCGGTTTGCTTTGTTGCCATTTTCCTGCCCGGCTCGATAAACATCGATCATCTTTGTGCTGACCCTTTCGGGAAGAATCGGCCAGTTTTTCCAGTCTGCGGCGCTCAACGCAGTCGGTTGAACCGTCGGTATCGCAGAAGGGACAACCGGACTCGGCATCATTGTTTCGGTCGGCAAAACGGTCGTATGGGTGGGAATCATTTCCGAAATCAGGGTTACGGTCGGCAAATCGGTCGTTTGAGAAGCACGGACACGATGATTGTTCGACAGAAAAATAGACAGAACCAATCCTGCCAGAATCGCACCGAGGATAATCGCCGCGCCGCCTAAAATATGAATTCTTTTATTCATTCTGTTTGTCTGTTTCATACCCACAAAAAATCTACCGCCAGCGCCACCAAAATTCCGAGAATAACCCCTATATAAACCTGCCGCGGAGTATGACCGATGACTTCTTTCAACAACTGATCATTGATCGGTTGTCCGCTGAAAACATCCCGTAATAATTGATTAATCTTCTGAGCATGCAGCCCCGATTGCCATCGGACATTGGCCGAATCATAAGTCACAATAACCATCAACCCGAAAGCCGCCGCAAAAGCAGCGGTATCAAATCCTTCCCATAATCCGATCGATACCGCAATGGCTGTGACCATTGCGGAATGGGAGCTCGGCATTCCGCCGCTCTCAATCAGTAAAACCCAATCCCATTTTTTGTTTAATGCATAATTCAGTAACAATTTTAATAGCTGCGCAAGCATCATGGCAGCCAATCCGGAAACAACCGCCGGATTACCGAAAAATTCAGTCAGAAACACTGTCTTTATCTCCGTTTACGGTGGTTTGACCGATCGTCCGAATTTTCAATTCAGCCTGCTCCAATAAGCTGCTGCAATATTTCGATAATTGCATACCCGCCTTATATAACTCCATCGCTTGTTCTAATTCAACTGTTTCACTTTCGAGTTGTTCCACTATTTTTTGAAGTTGCTCGAAAGCTTCTTTAAATGTTAATTTTTCCGAAGAATTTTCCATAATTTTATCCCGTCCTTACAAAATCATCGCATCCCTATCTCCGTCTTTCATCCGAATAGTCACTTTTTCATCCGAATAGAAACATGAGGCGGAAACAATTATTTTTCCGTTTTCATCTTCGATTAATGCATACCCTCGGCTTAAAACAGAGCTCGGGCCGGCACTTTCCAAACGACGGCTCAAACCGATTAATAGTTCCCGTTGTTGTTTAAAATATCGATCGGCCCAAAGATTCAGCCGAATATGGATCTGTTCCAATATTTTTTGTTCCTGTCGAATCTGATTCAACGGAGCAGCCAGCTCAAATCGTCGGTTTAATTGATTGATTTTTTCCGCTGTCTTATCCAACTTTTCACGCATCAATCGATTCATTTTAACCGTCAGAAAATCAACGGCTTGGATAATTTCCAATCGATCCGGTGTAGCCGCGACAGCCGCCGCGGTCGGAGTAGACGCGCGAAAATCAGCCGCGAAATCGAGCAGTGTGAAATCCGTTTCATGCCCGACTCCGCTGATAACGGGAATCTTGCCGCTCGCGATCGTTCGCACCAGCGTCTCGTCATTAAATGCCCAAAGATCCTCCAAAGAACCGCCGCCTCTGGCAATCAAAATAACATCCGGATTCATTTCCACCAATTTTTTATATGCTTTGATCAGTTCTGCGGGAGCATCCTCGCCTTGAACGGATGCGGGACTCAAGTATATTTCAGCCAAAGGCCACCGTTTCCGAATCGTATTGAAGATATCTTGGATCGCTGCTCCGCTGCTGGACGTGACAACACCGATTCTTTCGGGCATATAAGGCAGCGGCTTTTTTCTGCCGGAATCGAACAGTCCTTCCTTTTCAAGCTTTTCTTTCAATCTCAAGAACTCTTCAAAAAGTTTCCCCCTACCGACGGGATAAACAGCATCCGCGTAGAGTTGATATAGCCCGTCTCTTTCATAGACACCGATCCGGCCATGAACAATCACAGCCGCACCGTTTTTAAACAATTCCTGAAATTCGGCAGCAACAGTCCGCCACATAACACATTTTAAGCTGGATTTTTCATCCTTTAAAGTGAAATAAACATGACCGGAAACCGGTCTGGATAAATTGGATATTTCTCCCTTAACAGAAATATCCTCAAGCACCGGATCACTTTCCAACAAGTCTTTCACCTGTTGATTCACTTCCGATACACTGAGCGCAAAGTCGGCAAAAGAAAAAAAGTCAAAATTTTGCATAAAACCAGTATATCACCGGTAGTTTTCACTTGAAATTCTTTTGATAATATCTATCGGGATGACAAATTGTTATGATTCGAATTTTTAAAACTTTCAGCTGCTTTCACCGCCAGTTCATCGCAACGGTTATTCAGCGCATTTTCCGCGTGCCCTTTTACCCATTTCATTGTGACGGAATGGATCTCCAATAAACGTAAGAGTTCCTCCCACAAATCAACATTTTTAGCCGGCTCTTTTTTATTTCGCATCCAATTATTTTTTTGCCAGCGCTGTGGCCATTTTCCTTCAACCATATCCACCACATACTTTGAATCCGAATATAAAAGCACTTCGCACGGACGTTTTAGTGCCTTCAGACCTTCAATCACGGCTGTTAATTCCATCCGATTATTTGTGGTCAGAGCGGCACCACCCGAAAGTTCTTTCTTTCGATCGCCGCAAATCAATATCACACCGTATCCACCCGGACCGGGGTTCCCCAAACAAGCCCCGTCGGCATAAATGGTCACTTTGGTTCGTTTGTCATCCATTGCTACCGGATCTTCTCCTCTTATTCTTCTCTAAAAGCATCTTTTATGATTCCGCATTTTTTGATCATCAACCCAATAAAATCGAATAACGATTAAAATAAGCCTATGAACGAAACAATTCAAACTCTCATGAATCGGAAATCCGTCCGAAAATTTACCGATCAATCTGTTTCAGATGATACAAAGCAAATCGTCCTCGAGGCGGCCATGCATGCGCCTTCTGCCGGCGCAATGATGCTTTATTCTATCATCGAAGTTGAGGATCAAGCCTTAAAAGATATCCTTGCGGAGAGTTGCGATCACCAACCGTTTATCGCAACTGCCCCGTGGCTGCTTTTATTCGTTGCGGACTATCAACGCTGGTTTGATTATTATAAAGTTTCAAACGCTCCGGCGCTGTGTGCCGAATTCGGCAGAGTTCCCCGAACTCCGCAAGAAGGTGACTTTTTGCTGGCTTGTATGGACACCCTGATCGCTGCGCAAAATGCAGTCATCGCAGCGGAGGCACTCGGCTTGGGTTCGTGTTATATCGGTGATATTGTCGAACATTATGAACAAATTCGGGATCTTTTCCGCTTGCCACGATATGCCGCTCCAATCGTCTTATTGTGCTTCGGATACCCGACGGAAGACCAAAAAAACCGAAAACCGGTTGAGCGGTTTGATAAAAAATATATTGTTCATAAAAATCAATATCCGTCTTTTTCCGATCAAGACCTGTTGAACATGTTTCCGAAAGAAGATATTATCCCGAATAACCCCTTGGGGCGTTTACCACAGGGTCAACGGAATTATATTCGCAAATTTACCGCTGATTTTTCAATCGAAATGTCCCGTTCGGTCCGCGAGATGTTGAAAAATTGGCAACAAACAAACCCCGATTCATGAAACAAAAAAAATCCGAAAAAATCAAACAAATCACTCTGAGCCTGATAATGGCTGTCATTTCCGTCCAATGTGCGTTAAGCATCTGGGGACGATATCAGGAATTCTTGTCCAAAGGCAGCATTGTTCCTTCGTTTTTGCTGATTTGTACTTTTTGGATTGTGGGAATTCTTTTTATTTATGCAATCTTATGGCGACCGGAGCTGCTGAGACCGTTCTTGTTTTTAAAAAAGCTCCCCGATCCGATCAGACGAATGGGGTCATTTTTCATTTGTCTGCTTCCTATTTTTCTCTATACATTTCATCGTTGGAGTGAACCGTTTGGAAATCCTTGGATCCGCATATTTCTGTATACGGTGATCATTCTTGCCGCCGCATGGCTCCTTACAAAAGAAAAGGGAATATCCGGCGGGGCATTGATCGCTTCAATGTTGGCTTTCAGCGTTTCATTTTTATTGATCAATCAGTTTCGTGATCTTACCGATTATCCGTTCAGCGTCGGTTGGTCGGAAGGAAATCGCTTTTGGGATTATTCCGTTCTTTTCGGACGACGCTTATATAACTGGCCGCAGGATAAACCGATTCCGGCTTATATCGATCTCGGACGTCAAAGCTTATGGGGAGCAATCTTTTTACTGCCCAAAGTGACAATTCGAATGATGCGCGCTTGGAACGATTTTCTTTTTACCATTCCGTATGCGTTGCTGGGTTGGGCATTATTGAATTACCGGTCCGTCACTCAAAAAAAATATCTGCTGGCAGGCTCTCTTTGGGCAATGATTTTTTTGAATCAGGGACCGATCTATACACCTTTGGTTCTTGCCGCAATATTGGTCGCATTAGGACATAAACTTCCTCTTTGGTTGGGATGCTTGTTCACATTTCTCGCCGGGGCTTATGCGGTAATGTCCCGCTCCACTTGGATCGTTGCTCCGGCAATTTACGGCGGAATGTTAACCCTTGCCGATACTTATGATAAGAAAATACTCAGTCAAAAAAGAAGATGGTTTCAGGCAATTCTGATCGGCTTGTTCGGCATAGCGGGCGCTTTCTCTTATTTGAATCAATACTCCATCAAAGCGTTTTTTTCCGAATCATCCGTAACCGAAAAATCAACCGTTACGGTACCGTTGAATTATGGGGAGGAATATCAATCGGTCGATACATCTCCGAAAGAAACGGAAGCTTCCGAAAGCGTTCCGGCGATGCTTACCCCGGCATGGTTTCAATATTATTTATCCCGCCAACCTTTGCTTTGGAATCGGCTATGGCCGAATGAAACATACAAGCTCGGAATCGTACCGGGACTCTTGATGGCAGTCCTGCCTTTGGTTCTTTTATTGATATTTTGGGATCATGAAAAACATTGGAACCTCAGCGGAATGCAACGCTTGGTTTTAGGCTGTATCCTGTTCGCTTTCTTATGTGTGGGGCTGATCGTATCGGTCAAAATCGGCGGCGGGTCCAATTTACATAATTTAGACATGTTTCTCATTGCTCTCCTCATCATCGCAGCGATGGCATGGAATGCCGGAATGGGTGAATGGTTAATCGATAAAGTTCATTCCGGACATTGGATCAACTGGATTATTCTGGCGGCAATCATCCTTCCGGTTCTGCCGGCCATGTTAACCGTTGAACCGAAAAAATATCCGGATCCGAGTACAACCGGCGAGGCACTGGCCAAAGTGCAGCAGGTTATTGCCCAGCATGCTCAGGAAGAAATACTTTTCATGGATCAGCGCCAGTTGCTGACTTTCGGATATGTTCCCAAAATTCCTTTAATCGCCGATTATGAGAAAAAATGGATGATGGATGAAGCAATGGCGGATAATGCCGAGTGGTTCAAACCATATATCCACGATTTAAAAAACCAACGTTTCGCGGTTATCATCAGCGAACCGCTCCAAATTAAATTTCAGGGGGCAAACCGAAACTTCAGCGAAGAAAATGACCTGTTCGTTAAATGGGTTTCTATCCCGACCCTATGCTATTATGAGCCGTTGGAGACATTCGAAGAACAGGGTGTTCAAATCCTTGTGCCGCGTAAAAGTGTATTGGTTCAGGAGGGGGTAACCTGTCCATAAACAGAAGACACCATGCTTATTTTACAATTTCATACGGCCAATCGGTGATTCCTCCCAGATCATAAATCTTCTGATATCCCGCACCCTGTAATTTTGAAGCGGCTTCCGAACTCCGCCTTCCCGTGCGGCAATAAACCATAACCGGTTGATCTTTCGGGATTCCCAATCGAATGACCCCATTTACCACATCTCCCAACGGGACATTAACAGCATTCGGTATGTGCCCACTCGCAAATTCATCCGGTTCGCGAACATCGATCAGAGCCGGTGGATTCTCACTTTCAAGCATTTTTCTTGCATCTTCTGGTTTGATTTTCATAACAACTGTTACCTCTTCTTCCGGTTTAGTTTGACCTTCAATCGTGCCCCGTTCCGAACAACCCCCGAGAAAGATTGAGATATAGATTACAATAAAAAATAGAAAAAGTCTTTTCATGGCGCCCTTTGGGGAAATAGGATTGATGCATAATGATGGCAAATTCTAACATCAGAAATGATTTGGGTTGAATATATATGATTACATCGATACAGAATTCGAAAATCCAACGGGTAAAAAAACTTTTAACAGAAAAAAAAGAACGCCAAGAATCGGGCTGGTATGTCATGGAAGGAATCCGATTGTCAGAAGAAGCTCTGCAAAAAGAAATTCCCATTCAATTTGCTCTGTATACATCGCCCTTGACAAATCGTACAGAAAATTTCATCAAAGCACTGCAAAAAGCCGGAATTGAAGCGGAAGAAATTCCTCCGCAACTGATGCGATCCGTATCGGATACGACGACTCCCCAAGGCATATTAATCGTTGTCAAAGCGCAACCGTTGCCGATTCAGCCCGATCCGAGTCTTGTGCTCATTTTGGACGGAATTCACGATCCCGGCAATTTGGGAACGATTTTTCGGACGGCTGCCGCAGCGGCGGTCGATTTAATTCTTCTCGCCCCCGGATGCGCCGATCCATATTCGCCGAAAGTGGTTCGCTCCGGAATGGGAGCTCATTTGAAAATTCCTTTTTCTCAATCCGATTGGCGGGAAATCGATGATTTTTTCCAAATTCATCCGAACATTATTCCGTTTGCATCGGATATGAAGGGAGGAAAATCTCTTTGGGAAGAAGATCTCCGCCGACCGGTCGCAATCATCATCGGATCCGAAGCGGAAGGAATCTGTAAAGAAGCGGAACGGTTGGCAAAAGGCAAAATTTTTATCCCGATGAGTCCGGGTACGGAATCGATGAATGCGGCAGTGGCTGCCGGTATTCTGATGTTTGAAGCAGTCCGGCAACGATCGGGGAAATAAAAGCACGGAGGTGAAATCGATTGAGTAACATTCGTTTTATTGCGTCATCCGAAAGCAACCAACCTTCTCTGAGTAAGACAGATTGGCTGGATATCGCTGTCTACGGCGAGTTAAATGATGACCAAACGGCATTGAAAGAGGAAATCCGCCCTTTGATTCAAAAAGCGGTTGAGTCGGCAGTTCCTCTGAGAGTAAAAGCTTCATTGGTACTGGTAGGAAACGGAATAACTTCCAAAGTCCATGATTTTTCTCATGCGGGACCGGATCGGATCTTTCTATATGATCATATTTCCTTTTCGGATCACAATCTTTCAGATATTGTGATCGCATTGAAACATTTCTCGAAGGAATATAAACCTTCGGTCATTCTTTTTTCCAGTTCCGATTTTAGCTCTCTTCTTGCGGAAACCTTAGCTACCGAATTGAATCTGTCCTTTGCCGATCATATTTCGGATTTTAAAATACAGCCTAATAAAGACCTATCTTCCCCCAGAGAAGAACAACAGCCAATCTTTCAGGCGGTCGCTCAATCGAGACCACAGATAGTAACGGTCCGAACAGAAACACTTCCGATCCGGCCCGTCAGCCCACGCTCCGTCGGTGAAATAATTCTATGCGAATTACCTGACGAGCTTTTTCTCCGACAAATCGAAAAAGGTTCATCATGAACATAATCGTTTGCATCAAACAGGTCCCGGGTACGACACAAGTTGAAATCGACGAAAAAACCGGCGTGATGAAACGGGACACCGGTTCGGCTAAAATGAATCCTTATGATCTGTATGCGATTGAAACCGCACTCCGGATCAAAGAGAAACTTATCGATGTGCAAACCACAGCGATAACGATGGGGCCTCCGCAAAGTGAAGCCGTTTTGCGCGAAGCCTATATGCTCGGAATCGATCACGGAATTCTGTTAACCGATCGGAAATTCGGCGGTGCCGATTGTTTGGCAACGGCATATACACTCTCTCAGGCGATTTTGAAAATCGGTCTTCCCGATTTAATTATCTGCGGCAAACAAACCACTGACGGTGACACAGCTCAAGTCGGTTCGGAATTAGCTGAATTTTTGGGACTTCCCCATATCGCCTGTGTCTTGAAAATCAATTCGATCACAAATCAATCCTTGGAAGGGATTATGGATCTCGGTGACTTCACACAGACTGTCGAACTGACATTTCCGTGTCTGATAACAGTCGATAAGGATATCTGCGAACCGCGTTTACCGTCTTACCGAAAAAAAATAGCAACCCGAGATCGTCCGATTCAAACTCTTACTTTTTCGGATTTACCCGATCAAAATCCGGTTCATTACGGTTTGGACGGTTCCGCGACTCGGGTGATGAGAGTTTTTCCTCCGGTACATCATAAACAAAATCAAATCCTGGAGGGAACGCCGGATACGCTTGCGTCGGAAATCAGCAAAATCTTGATAAAAATGAAAGTTCTCTGAGGCGACCATGGCCGGAATATATATCCATCCGGAAAATATTTCCGATTTTGAAAAAGTGAAAAACCTATGCCCGTTCGGTGCGATTGAAGTGAGTCCGGACGGAACGATTCAAATCAATTCGGGGTGTCGTGTGTGCAAGGTTTGCGTAAAAAACGGCGAACCGGGAGCGTTTGAATACAGAGAAGATGTGATTTCCGCCACCGATAAATCCGAATGGCAGGGTATCGCTGTTCTCGGTGAATTCCTTCCTTCGGGAGAGTACCACCCCGTTGTATTCGAATTGTTGGGGAAAGCGCGAGAATTGGCGGATAAAGTCGGCTTCAGGGTCTCTCTTGTTTTGATAGGCAATGAAATTCCAGCCGTTCCCGATCGTTTATGGTCGCAGGGAGCGGATCAGGTATTCGTCTATGACGCTCCGTTGCTGAAATTTTTTGATGCCCGTCTTTATGCGGATGTTGTTGAAGATTTCGCCCTTAAACAGAAACCTTCCGTCATATTGGTCGGCGGAACACCGGCCGGTCGCTCCTTGGCACCCCGTATCGCCGCCCGTTTACACACCGGTTTAACAGCGGACTGCACTGAATTGGATATCCAACCCAATTCCGATCTGGATCAAATCCGCCCGGCTTTCGGCGGAAATATTATGGCACATATTCGCACGCCTTATCATCGACCGCAGCTCGCCACCGTTCGCTATAAGATTTTTTCACCCGTCCAACCCGACGATTCACGCAACGGCGAATGGACATATTGCGACCTACCGGAAGGATTATTCGCTTCGATGAAGCACATCGCTTCAAATGAGAAACAAAAAGTTCAAAATATTGAAGATTCCGATATTTTGATCGTTGCCGGACGGGGTTTCAAGAAAAAAGAAGACCTGATTCTCGCCCGGCAATTGGCGGATGAATTGGGAGGAGAATTGGCTTGTACCCGACCTCTGATCGAAGCCGGATGGTTGGAACCACGCCGGCAGGTGGGCCTTTCCGGAAGAACGGTAAAACCGCGTTTATTGATCGCCTGCGGGGTTTCCGGTTCCGTCCAATTTGCCGCGGGGATGAAATCGAGTGAAATGATCCTTTCAATCAACAATGATCCTCATGCCGCTATCAATCAGATTGCAAATTATTCATTTATCGGAGATCTTTATCAAATCATTCCGGCGTTATTGAATTTCATCAAGAACGGGAGAGAAAAATGAATTATAAAAAATTGGATGAAAAGGATATCGCTTTCCTTCGGGATGTTTGCGGTGAAGATCGGGTAATTCTCGGCAAAGACATACGGGAGGATTTCTGTCATGACGAGATGGAAGGACAATCCGCCGTTCCCGAAGTTATGGTTTTTGTTTTGAATGCGACGGAAGTTTCATTGATCCTGTATTATGCCAACCAAAAACAGATTCCGGTTACTCCTCGCGGTCAAGGGACCGGTTTGGTCGGCGGAGCTGTACCGATCTATGGCGGAATTTTAATGAACCTCTCCAAAATGAACCGAATCCTGGAATTGGACGAAGAAAATTTCACATTAACCGTCGAGCCGGGCGTATTAATCATGGATATTTATGACTTCGTCGAAGCGCATGACCTTTACTATCCTCCCAATCCCGGCGAAAAAAGCGCCAGCATCGGCGGAAATGTCGCAACCAATGCCGGAGGAATGTCAGCAGTCAAATATGGCGTAACCAGAGATTATGTCCGCGGATTGGAAATTGTTACACCGGAAGGAGATATTCTCGAAATTGGAGGAAAAATCGCAAAAAACAGTTCGGGATATTCCTTGGTTCAATTAGTTACCGGTTCGGAAGGGACGCTGGCAGTTATTACAAAGATCATCTTAAGATTATTACCGAAACCAAAAGTCCAACAGAGTTTGCTGGTCCCCTTTCAATCCCTGTCCGAAGCGATTCAGACAGTTCCGAAAATTATTAAGACGAAAGTCATTCCCCGTTCGATTGAATTTATGACACAAGATATGCTGCAAAGCAGCGAGCAATATCTCGGGCGCCGCTTTCCCGATCATACCGGTAACGCTTATTTGTTGCTCGCCTTTGACGGAAACAGCCGGGAAGAAGTGGAAAAAGACAGCGATCAATTGGCTGAATTATGTCTCCGAGAGGGAGCGATTGACGCTTTCATCATCGATACAGACGAAAGAAATGAGGCGGTCTGGAAACCGCGCAGTTCCTATTTGGAAATCATCAAAGCCTCGACCACGGATATGGATGAATGTGATGTTGTCGTTCCGATCAGCCGGATCGCGGATTATCTGGAATTTTCTCGTAAAGTCGAAGAAGAAGCGGGGTTTCGAGTTCGCTCTATGGGACACGCGGGAGACGGTAATTTACATATTTATGCTTGCCGGGATCATATGGATGAAACCGTCTGGAAAGAAAAACTGGATGAATTTTTTACTAAAATGTACACGCGTGCCGGCGAAATCGGCGGAAAAGTCTCCGGCGAACATGGTATCGGCCTTGCCAAACGCCGTTATCAGCGAGAGCTGGAAGGTGAAGATGTCATGCGTCTGATGCGCCGTATTAAACTGGCTTTTGATCCGAATGAAATTCTGAATCCGGGAAAGGTGATTTGAACGGATACAAGCGGGGTTATGTTATAATCTTAGCGTTAACCGAAAAAATACCGATGGCTAACACAAGTTAAAATCAGGAGTGTAAGAAAAGATGGAGCAAGATACTTTTGATATTGAGTTAGCAGGGATTAAAAGAACCCTTCGTCTATTTGAAGTGAAGCCCGGCTTAAAAATCGCGATTCTGAATACCCTTGGGGATACGGAATTGGTGGAAGCTTGTGCGACCGAAATCGCAAAGCGGTTGGAAAATGTTGATTATGACGTGCTTGTTACTGCGGAATCGAAGAGCATCCCATTCGCACATGCATTATCAGTTCGCACGAAAAAACCTTATGTAGTCTGCCGAAAAAATTACAAATCCTATATGGGACGGGCACTTGAATCCACTTCGAATTCCATTACAACCCAACTGGAACAACATTTGATTCTGGATGAAAAAGATATTCCTTTGGTAAAGGGGAAGAAAATTGTTATTGTGGATGATGTCATCAGCACCGGATCAACCATGCATGCCATTCAGACACTGATGGAAATGGCCGGAAGCGATCCGAATTACACGTATGCTGCGATTTGCACCGAAGGGAATGAGCACGACTGGGAAAATATAATCTCCCTGGGTCACCTTCCTCTGTTTGAAGGCTAATCGTAACGGAAATATTTCCTGATTGATTCGATCTGTTTTCGAAGATGATTTCCGAACGAAAAGAAGGGAATTAATATAGAAGTGAGTTATTCATAGCGGGGCGCCAATCGACGTCCCGGCTTCTTTCAACACAGCAAATTTGTTTAATCTCTTTTATTGCTCAGAATGATTATCGGTCTGCCGCTTGAATCCAAAGTATCGGGGAAAACGACCGCTTTTCCCTCGAACCAACCTTCTTCCGTGAAACTGCCGACGACGAAACAATCCGCCCGATGAGGAACCGCTTCGGGAGGCTGCCGCAGAGGTAAAATCACATCCTGATTTTTTTCATTCAGAAGGACAAAGCTCAGCCGATTAAAATCGCGAATTTCATTAACCACCCACGGGTTGGCACTGGTTAATCCGTCTCCGGCTTTAAACCAACGAGGATAAATCGTCCGGCCGTTAATCACATCCCAATCTTGTTGATTCACCTCGGTAGAAAGATCTGCGTAAACGCCGCCGTAATGCTCACCGATTTGTTGAATGAGCGCCTTATTCTCCGCGGTTGAATTGAGTTTAAGCTGATCCGGAATGATTCCGCTAAACGGTGGCGCCCATCCGAGGAGAATTAACAGGATCAATAAGACGTTCCATAAAAGCTTTTTCCGAGGCAAGATTCCCGTTGCGGTTCTTGCTTCGGTCGATTCGGGAACGGTAACCTCTATGAATCTCGATCGGAACCAAAAGACAAATTCGAATACCCCGCAACAGAAATAAAAATAAATCACCCAATCAGCCGGTAATATAAACCGCCAGCCGGAATAACGCCCCACTGCAGCCGTCAGCATGTATAGAGGACAAAGAATCAAAGGGAGCAGACCGGCGATGCCGTGACGTTTCCAAAGAGATGCAATTCCGCTCGCAATCAAAAATGCACAGACGGCAAATAGAACGAGCGATCCTCCTGCAAGTCTCCCCGGAACATCCTGATATGCCGAATCGGCGATATTCAAAACGGTGAACCCCGGCGGAATTCCTACCGGCAGCACCAGCCAACTGTCAACTAAATCTTTCACAAAGTGATTCAGTGTATATTGAACAATTTTCCCTGGATGATCGATTAGAAAGTCGATCATTTCCTGCTTCATACGTTCGGCAAATGTCGCTTCACTTTCGCCGGATATTGAGGTCGGCTGCCAATTCGGATCACAGGATAATCGTCTTGCCAGCTCATAATTATGGATTCCCGTATCTTCCAAAGCTACACTTCCGGTTAATGAGACGCTGCGAATCAGAGCGGGAGCCAAAACGATCAGAATCGAAGATGTAAACAGCACGAAATTCCGAAACCGCCGCTTCCCTGTGTCCTTTCGATGAAAAACTAATATTAACCAGATAACCGGTATCGTAAGGAATATTTGTGAGCGAATTAACCCGCTTAATCCCAGTAAAATTCCCGAAAGAAACAGTTGTTTTTTCGAATCGGGTTTTTGCAGCCAAGAAATGAAAGCGAACAGAAATATTAAGAGTGACAGCATCATCGGCAAATCAGATAGGAACATTTTCGAATCCGACACACCGAAATGCGGAGCTAAATATAACGTGTTAAATTCTCTGAAAATCGCAATTCCGGCCGCCATTAAGCCGGCTGCATGAGAATGCAACCGGCTGCCAATCAGAAACAACATCGCCGGAATCAAAGCCAAAGTAATTGTCAGAAGATTGATCGCCGCCAAAATATTATTTCCGCTGAGTCGCTGCAGAACCGCCAGTCCGAATACAAAAAGCTGGCGGGAAACATTCTGATCCTTTAATCCGAAACCTGCCAAAATACTTTCCGACCAAAGTCCGAAATATGCCGCATCCGAAGCGGGATATGGAAGATAATTGGGCGGTGTAATTTCCATAAAATAGCTGTTTTTAAGCACTTCTTCCGTAGGAACAGAAGTCCATATTATGGCTGCCAATCCCCAGACAAACAAAAATAATAGCCATGTCATGGAGGACTTTCTTTTTATCTTTTTTTTCAACGGGAAAACGATTGCACTCAGCAACAATGAACCGAGAAAAGAACCGAGAAGTTGCCACCACTGTATAGACATTCCGTTTGGTTGCCAATCAAATGGATCCGGAGTAATGCCCAGACCGGTAAAGCGTATCAGCAGGAAAAGGATCATCTGAAGAATAAAAAATAACAGAAGAGAGGGAAAAAGCATCCGATAAAAGGGATTTTTCTCTTTTATGACATTCCTGTTTTTACCGTTCAGAAACAGAAAGGATTGGGCACACACCAGTAGCCATAAAATCCCGATCGGTTTCAATCGTTCGAGAATCGCATAATAACGAATCGGTTCAATATATGCGAGGTAATATAAACCGGCGGCTGTCAAGAAAAAAAGGATCAATGAAAAAGCGGATAAAATCCTTCGAAAAGCGTAATTTCGAATCGCTCTTTCAAACCGTCGATAAAATGATATTTGTCTGTATGCGCCATATAAAATAATCAACCCGCCGATAAATAAGATTCCCATCAGCGTTAACATGATCAGCCGTGAAATCGAAAATCCGAAAAAAACCGCATTTTTTTCATCGGCGGTGATGGATGCCAGCCATTTCATGCAAACCGATGATTCTGCCATCGTCAGGATACCCCAGATGATTGAATTTTTTCGGATTGGCGTGGCTTTAATTTGTTGATCCATGTTTGATTCCCTTCAAGCTGTATCGATAATTTTACCTCGTGGAGTGCTAATGTTATACTTTCAGTATGGCAAAAAAGAAGACAAATACGACGAAAAAAAGTACTTATCGCGGAAATAAAAAGCCCTCCATGCAGGCCAGAAAACGGGCTACTCAAGTCACAAACCAAAAGAAAAAACAAAATCGAAATACACAGCCGATTCCGAAAACCCAAATTATTTTCAGCGCCCTGCAGGATATTTTCGGTACTGTTTTAATTCTCGGAAGTACTTTTAGTCTGGGGAGCCTGGCATTTCAAGATATGAATTCTGCCACAGCTTGGTTAGCGGGAAAAATGCACTTTATATTTGGACAAACTGCCGTTTTTGTCGGCATCGTCGGAATTGTTTTGGGAATATGGTTGGTATTCCTGCGTAGGTTGGACAAGCCGTTTTCTTTTTCTTGGAAGATTTTCACCTTTTGCTTACTGGTTTATTTGTTCGTCCTTGTTTCGATTCAACATTTTGCCGTTATGCAGATTCCTTTCACTTCTTCGGATCAAGCGGGGGGTATTTTTGGCGAGAAAGCGGACAACCTGCTGATCGGTGCCTTCGGGAACGGAGGAACATTAATTATTCTGTTCTTTATCGCCACCATTTTTGTGTTGATTACTTGGCGCGAATTTCTCAAAATTCTTCCCGAATCCGTCGGTCAAAAACTGGATATCACCGAAAAAATGTGGAAAAAAGTTAAAGAGATTTTTATGGTTACTCCCGCTGAAAACAGCCGAGAAAAAATGATGGAACCCGAGATCCCTATCCAACGATTGACCGGCGAATCAACTTCACCGGAAAATCCTTCTTCCGGAAATGAAACCGTGAAAATACCGGGGGAATCGGAATATAAAAATGATTCTGCCAAGAATCACTTTCATCTATCCGATCAAAAAGGCGAATTCCGCGAAAAAGAAAGAACGGAAAATAAAAATCAGGAAATTTCGACAAAACCGGTTCAGCCGGTGGTTGTTGCCGCTACCCCCGAATCGATGAATAAACCGTTTACTCCGCCTTTGCTGAAGAAAATCCAAGTAAAAGACCTTTCTTCTCATAAGCCGCTGACGGCGGAAAAATGGCGGTTGCCTGCTACGGATGAAATTTTGGATCCGCTTAAATCTCAGCAAAAAATTACTCCCGACGATCCTTATGTACAAAGCCAGGTTCAAAAGATAGAACATGTTTTGGAAATATTTGACGCGCCGGGGAAGGTAGTTGATATCCAATGCGGTCCGACATTTACGCAATTTGGGATTCAGCCCGGTTTTCTGGATCGTCAAGACCGAAAAGTCCGGGTTCGGGTCAAACAAATTGAAGCCCTAAAAAAAGACTTGGAGATGGCACTGTCCGTTAAACAGCTCTCCATTGACGCTCCGATTCCCGGAAAGACCTATATCGGACTGCAGGTGCAGAATCGGCATCGGTACCCCGTTACCTTACGAGAAGTAATTGAAAGCGACGGGTTTAGGAAATATCAAAATGGGTTGGGAATCGCATTAGGGAAAGATATCTACGGAGAGACTTATGCAGCCGATCTGACCAGAATGCCCCATTTGTTGATTGCCGGTGCGACCGGCTCCGGTAAATCAGTTTGTCTTAATGCAATTTTAGTCTGCTTATTGATGCATCATTCTCCAGAGAGCTTGAAATTGGTGTTGATCGACCCCAAACGGGTGGAATTAACGGGCTATAACGGTGTCCCGCATCTGATTACACCGGTTGTGACCGATGTTGAAAAAGTCAGTGAAATTCTACAATGGGTGCTGCGTGAAATGGATAATCGCAACCAACATTTTCTGGAAGCGGGCGTCCGAAATATTCAGGATTTCAACCAAAAGTTTCTTGAGCAAAGAATGCCTTATATTGTCGTGGTAATCGATGAATTGGCGAACCTGATGATGGAAGCCGCCACGGAAATTGAAAGCAGTATTACCCGGCTTGCTCAGACTGCCCGCGCAATGGGAATTCATTTGGTGGTGGCTACTCAAAGACCGTCGCGGGATGTAATTACGGGAACCATCAAAGGCAATCTGCCTTCGAGAATCGCATTTGCCGTGGCAACAAATACGGATAGCCTGGTCATTTTGGATCGCGTGGGAGCGGAAGATCTGTTTGGAAAGGGAGATATGTATCTGATGTCCGCCGAAGATCCCAATTTAAAACGCTTGCAATGTGTATATGTTTCGGACGATGAAATCCGGCGCTTGGTAGATTATTGGCGTTCGAATCCGAAGATCAGTGAAGTCTCCGCCGAAGAAATACAGCCGAAACCTGAATTAACACCGATAACCCTCCATCAACCTCCGCAGAAATTCGACGGTGTTCTGACACAATTACCGCTTTTGGATGAAAACGAACCGGCGATGAAAAGGAGTGCTGATCCATTGCTTGATGATGCGATTGCTTTAGTGAGAAAGCAGGGTAGAGCCTCTGCCAATATGTTAGTCAGTCGGCTGAGTATCGGTTTCGGAAGGGCAAATAAACTATTGGTGCAGATGGAAGAAATGGGCATCATCGGTCCTCCGAATGCAAATCCGTCCATTCCACGTGAAGTTTTAGATTACGGAGAAAACAGAACTCCGTCGAAAGAATAATATGGCCTATTTTGAAATCGGAATTTTTCAACCGCGGAACGGGGAAAATATCGGCACTTTATGGCGAAGCGCATGGCAACTGGGAGCCGCCGGAATATTTACCATTGGCAGAAAACAGCGAAAACAAACCAGTGACGTGCTGAATGTCCCGCAAAAAATCCCTTATCGCCATTTCGATTCTTTTGAAGATTTTCTGATTTCACGTCCCGTCGGCACACAGTTGATAGGCGTTGAATTTGGCGGAATTCCGTTATCAAAATTCAGCCATCCCGCGAAAGCAATTTATCTGCTCGGTTCCGAAACAAACGGATTGTCGAAAGAAATCCTTGCTGCCTGTAATGCGATTGTTGAAATCGAATCGATAAATTATATGTCATACAATGTTTCTGTTGCCGGATCGATTGTGATGTATCATCGATTGATTTCTTCGATCGGATCATCCGATTGATTCTTTGTTTCCGGTATCGTTGTCTTCGGCAAGAACAATAAACCGGTACAAAAGATACCGATCAGCATGACCCCGTATTGATAGCGCATATCCTGAGCAATCGTGATAAACAGCATCATACCCGATTGGACCAAAGTCAATAATCCAATCAAGAGGTATTTGGGTTTAGAAAAACGCAAAGCCAAAATGGTACTGACGAATAACGTCCAGTAAGTATAAATTGCGGGACGCCAAAAAATGGCATCTGGGAATGTCGGACCTGCCGTTTTCAGAAAAAAGTTGAAAAGAAGATCGGTTAATTTCGGGAGCTTGGATTCCTGAACTACACCGATTTGATTTGCTTCCACCCATTTTAAAGTTCCGTCCGATTGTCCCAGTAAACCGATTCGATATAAATAACATCCGCCGTGCTGGATCTTCCAGATCATATTGCTGGACTGAAATGCATGGCGCAAACTGACTGCCGGTGCCTTTTTTGAAAGCGAAAGGAAAATGTTCATCACTTCTTTCGGATTTTCTTGCAGCACTTTTTCATTAAATCCGGGAAGAAACCATAGATTATTGATTACACAGGGATCATATTTCCATTGATCCAAAGGGTAAACCTGATTCAGCCAGGTTCGCTCCGATTCACTAAGGGGTGTTTCAGCCTCAATATGAGCGCTGATATAATGAACCAAAATCGGGTTAATTCCGTTATCGTTGCCTTTTGTCACATGGAAAACCGAGTAAACCGGACCGAGAACAAGGCCATAGGCTGCAATAATGACGACCAAAGCCTCAAATAATAAACCGCGGATTTGATGATAAAACAACAGAAAAATGACTAATGTAGCCACAAGAACCGGAAATCCATTATGACGGAATAAAGAAAGACAAATTCCGGACAATATCAACCAAATCCGATTCGAACGTTTTTTCAGCCAAACTCCGTCGCTGATTACGATTTGCAATAAGATCAGAAAAACGGCAAGCATACTGATTCCGTAAGGCACATCTTTCCAAATCGTGATCGGGAAGAAAAGATTAACCGGCGAAAAAGCCATGATTATGCTCAATATCCAAGCTGTTTTAACGGAAATATGTTGATTCAAAAGGAAACGAATTCCGCCGGCAGTAACCAAACTTAAGGCGAGAATTTGAGCGAAAGCCACGATTGCCGGGGTGTTGGAAACGGTGGTCAACAACCTGATAAGAAGAGTATATATGGCGGGATTCCGATTATCAAGCGGCACCTTTGCAACAGCCTGTCCCCATTGGACGACCGAATCCGGAGTTAAAATCCCGGGCCAAAAAGTTAACAGGCAAATTGTCCATACAAAAATCATCGGTAAAGCAAATACCCACCAAGCCGGAATTGCCTCCGCTTCAGCGAATTTCTTTTGCGACTTTACTGGAACCGTTAAAGTCAGAAATAACAGAAAGAGAAAAGAAATACCAATCCAATATGCCGAAATAATAACAGCGCGATTGATCCAAGAAAACGGGAAATCCTGAGTAAATAGAATTTCTCCCGCTTGTTCCGCATAGAGATCGATCCGCTGGCTTTTCCCCGCCCAATCGATCCGAACGATTCCGCAACCTGGCCCGCTGGCAAATAAAAGCTGAATCCGATGAAAAACTTTTCCGTTCCAATAAAGCGATCCCTCTTCTTCCGTTACAACGGTTTTGTTTTGTACCGACCAATTTCCCGCCTGTTCGAAAACGTTTATATTATCCGTTGTTCCGGTGTCAAAATACAAAATTTCGACTTTCTTTCCGTTTGAAAGCGGATTTTTTTCAGCGATGGCTGTAATTTTTACCGAGCCGTCGGGAAGGAAGAAATATCGATCGGGAACCGGAACGGTTTGAACGGCAAGCAGTAATCCCCCGAAGATCAAACTGGCTAAAAGGGTAAAGCAAAAAACCGTTTTCGTTGTTCTCCGAAAACGGATAAGGATCCATCGGGATATAATAAAGTCTGTACAAATCGTAAACAGTCCGATTAAAAGGATCATCGCCGCTAAGGCTCTTTTTGAGTGGATCGGATAAGGAATCCATCGAAGATAAATACACAGAGCAAATTGAATCGCCAAAAATAATGAGATCACCAAAATTTTCGGCTCTTTTTGTCTTTCTATCGATCGGTTTGGACCGGCCTCAGTCATGAAATTCTCACATTGGTTTTTGAAAGATTCCTAAAAATCGTCAAAAATCATTTCCCGAAATTTTTGTTTATCCGTCGCGGAAAGCTCATCCTCATTCAGCATTTCTTGCCAGAATTGAGCATCATACCGACGGGAACGAATCGGTATGGGCATAGGAACGCCGTAACCGAGAAGAAGAACTTCCTCCTTCGGTTGCAATCGGGCTAACATTCCCCGTAATGAATCCCGCCCGGAAAGTCCGGATAGTACTGCTGCGATATCCTCATCATCTCCCAGCCAGCCTGAGATACGAGTCCCCAGTTGGGACATCACTTCGTCATAAATTTGAGATGGACGCTGGTCGATAATGAGTAAAGTCACAAAATATTTTCTCATTTCTCTGGCAATTGTTGAAAATGTTGTTTGTCCGGCCATTTCCCGGTTTAATAATTTATGTGCTTCTTCCAATGCAATCACCAGCGGAGTAGGTTTGACACCGCCTTGATTTCGATATTCATTCGTCATTCGTTCCCATTCTTCACGAATTTTTCGTGTCAGAATGTTTGTTACCAACAAATAATCCAAATCTGTCTCATATTCTCCGAAGGACAAAATAACCGAATACCCATTTTTTAAATAATCGATTATTTTTACAATCGAAGAAGGCCCGGTCAACTTCGGAACAAGATAGTTCAACCGAAAAACCCGTTCAAGTTTGCTATACAGACTCAGTGCGGCAGCTTCATTCACATTGTTGTTCCGCGCCCAGTCCACGACCGAACCCTCTCCCTCACCCATTGTTAGATTTTTGAATGACTCGAACCATTTATTTATACCGAAGGATTGAACCAACGCCGACAGCGTAGCTGGAGTCGTTTCGCGCAGATTCAATTCCCGGGTCAGCATCTCAATATCGGACGGTAGAATATCCGAATATTCCAGTACCAAATCAAAATCGGGTTGATTGCCTGCAATTTTTGCTGAAGCTCCCAAAGCACAAGACTTGACTCTTTTTTTCATCTTTTCGCACAAACCCGGCGCTTTTATATCCGTATCGGGTGAAATATCGCCGTATGCATATTCATTGTGCATATCAAAAACCAGCACGGCAGCTTGTTTGCTTTGAATTAACCCGGCTAAGATCATGCGGGTCAAATAACTCTTCCCCGTTCCGGTCGCCCCAAAAATTCCCGAAGAGCGCTGAATAAATTTATCCATATCGATATGAACTGGATGTCCTTGCTCGCGCGTGGTACCGATGACGAATCCATTTTTTTCTTTGGGTTTAAACACTTCGCTGATGTCGAATTCGGTTGCAAGCCGAACGGGTGCCTGATGAATGGGGAGAGTTTTAACCGGCATGGGTGATTTATCCATCACGGCATTGGGATCATAATTCGGATCTTCGAGTTCCGGACCCGTATTTTGCATCAGAACCGGTAAAACTTCCATCTCGGTAAAAAGGGTCTGGTTATGCAATAAAGTCGTAATTTTATCGGACATTCTGCCGGCGATTAAATCTTGCGAATATCTGGGATCATAAGATTTGAGACTGAGATTAACAACCAATCCGTAAAATTTCAATCCGTTGCTTTCGATGACGACAAAAGCGCCTTCCTGAATTCGTTCGGCGGGAACGGTTAGACGAACAAACAGACCTTCTTTTAAACTGCCCCCAATTACAAATCCGATATTTTCTGCCGGGGTCATTCCTGTTCCTCCTCTTCTCCATCCAAACTGATATCCGCATCGCCGATCGCTCCCAATATCGCTAACAGATCGGCATAGTTATCTCGCATTAAATAGATCACTTCATTAATGGCTCTTTCCGTCCAACCGAAATGATTATCAGCAAACTGAGCCTTAGCAGCCTGACTGATATGTGCCGCAAGCAATTCACCCGGTGGAACATTCGTTACCTTCAGAATGTGTCGAATGTATCCAAAATTTCCGAAAGAGGTAAATGCCGTGATCTCGGCATTCGTGCATTTATAAATATTATCCAACGTCAACGGCGGGCAGGGCGGTAATAAATGGGATATATTTCCGTTTTCCAGATAGCCGATAAACAAAATCCTTAAGACAACCGGCACATTGCGATTTGCCCGGGCATCCAACATTACCTCCTCCGAAACCTGATCATTGGTAGCCAATTGACGCAAGAATCCGTCTTCTTCAATCTGGATATCCGTCACCAATCCATAGATTTCCGGTTGCTGAGCATGACTTACCGGAATACGGACCATGGAACCGAAAGGTGGAATGGCGGATTCACTTGTCCGATAACCGACGACGCACTCCCGAATGTTCGAACTGAGAATTCTTCCAAACATGCTTGTATCTGTCATGAGACCCCTCTTCTGTATAAAGATCCGATTTTCCTGTTTTATTCCTCAAAATCGCGGTAGGTTGTTCCGAATAAATCCTTTGCAATCTGCTTTGCGGATTTTCCCAAATCGGTTACACCGCGTGAAAGCAATTCCCGGATGATCAGTTGTTTAACATGTTCCTTTTCACTGAATTGCACAACCGCACATTCGTGAGCGCGATGCAAAGCATAGGGATATGGATTAGACGAAATGAATCCGTTTTGTTGCAAAAGCGAATAATGAAGCAAATCAATCGCAGCCGGATCTTTTGATACCCATTCGGGAATTTCAATACGGGTAATCATCGGGCGTGAATTATTGCCCACATTCAAATAAAAAAAGGATATCTGAACCACCGCCGGCATTTGTTCAACAGCCGGCGAAATCAGTTTAAAAAGTGCCGAGCGCTCACCGGGCAAAAGAATGCGTGAAAACAGGTTGCTGTCAAAAACCAACGTCTGTTTAACTCTCAAATCCTGCGGATCCGAATTCATCAGCAACCGCAGCATATCGATAACAAAGGTGGAGCGAGGACGATCCGTATACCCTGCCGTGATAATCTTTTTCTCACTCATCTCTGCCAATGCTTTATAGTATTCATTGACTAAGGGATTTTCCGTAGTGTTCGGCTCTTGGAAATAATATAGCTGAAGAGGGCCGTCTGTCAGTGCAACGACCGGTTCTCCTTGCGGAATTTTACAAGCTTCACGGGAAAGAAGCCGGCGTTCTTCCACATCACGGAATAAACCGACATTTGCTTCGTTATTCAGTTTCTCCTGTAAAGAATCATCTTCCCGTTCGAGTAACTTTGTTTCGGTGACGATTTGTGGTGCTTCATTGCCGTTCATCCGCATTTTAAAAATTGCCGTATTAATCAAACCGAAACTGACTTCTTCATGTCGGCTGGGATTAATTTGCGAACCATCGGCGGCTAAAATATTTACAATTTCACCCGAATGGTCGCTGGCTGAAATATGAGAATCGATTCTTTCTTCCCGAGGCAGAGCACAACTTAATCCTCTGTTCTCTCGTAATTTTGCGGAAACTCTCTCCGCTAAATCCGGCAGGTTGGCTGCAGCCTTGAATTGATCCGTCAGTTTTTCCAGTGCCTCTTTCCCTTTTTCTCTCTGATTTAAAATTGAATCACTGAGAATGTGTATTTGAGATTGAAGTTGGAGATAATTTACCGGCATAGTTTTATTATAAACGCCGCATGCCGACGTGTACGGAATTTGATGGATTTCTTTTTATAGAGGTAAAACAAACGGCAGACGATCAGTCTGCCGAAAATTCTCTCCCAAAAAATTGCGGTCTATCCCTTATGCAAAGCTTCCTTCAAGTCCTGAGCTTTTCCGAGAACCGATCCATCAATCAGATAGTCTCCGCTGTGGATAATAATTCCGCCTAAAATCCTAGGATCGACCACATAATTAATCACGACCCCCTCCGCCAACTTACCGGATAACTGAGCTTCAACAATCGCTCGTTCTTCATCCGTCAAGGGGACTGCGGTAGTAACTTCCATTTTTGTAAGGTTATTAGGCAGCCGATCAATCCCCGGTATAGACCCATCTTTAATACCGGTAAACAAGTCATTTAACAACTTGTGTTGTTTTGCTTCATCCATACTCAGTTCTTCGCTGAGGATTTTCTTTGCACCGCTGATAGAAAGATCGATAATTTGACCGCGTAAATTACTGAGCATCAGCTCACGTTCTTTATTCAAATATTCACGTGAATCTCTCAGTTCTTTGGATACCTCCGCATCAACCGATTTTCGATAATCTTCCTTCATCTGGGCGATTTGATCAGTCGCTTCTTTCAGCATCCTGGCACTTTCTTCTCTGGCGGCGTTGAGAATTTTTTCAGATTCTTGTAATGCATTTTCACGTAAATCCGCTGCGATTTTTGCATCCGCAATTCCTTTATCAATAACTTCTTTGCGATTGTCCGTCATCTTTTTTATCGGCTTGACAATCAATTTTGCGATGATCAGATAAGCGATCGCGAAACAGATGATATTGACAAAAAGGTTGCCTGCATTAATTCCTAAAGCTTCCATGAGATTTTGATCCTTTTATCCGAATAAAATCAGGAAGGCAACAACCAATGAATAAATTGCCAAAGATTCGGCAAAAGCGATTGCCAAAATCATCGTGGTCATTAAGTTTCCGTAAGCATCCGGATTCCGTGAAATTCCATCCAATGCACCTTTCCCGATATTTCCGATCGCAATTCCAGCTCCTATCGTTGAAATCATCACCAAGCCTGCACCAATATACTTTCCAATCTGTGGATCCATTTTTCACCCCTCAATAAACTAATCTAGCTTTCAGATCGAACTGCCATACTCATAAAAACGGTTGCCAACATTCCGAAAATGAATGCCTGCAGAATCCCCACAAAAGCTTCATACAACAAGATAACCGTATTTACAAGCCAGGGAACCATATATCCGAGAAACAATAAAAGGACCATCCCCGCAAACATATTTCCAAAAAGCCGAAATCCGAACGAGGCGATTTTTGCGATTTCGCTGATTAATTCGAGAATTCCTACAAAACCGTTGATCAAACCCTTTTTCGGATTGGTAATCATCCCTTTTATATCGATAAATTTATGGAAATAGCTGAATCCGTGTGCCTTTACACCGATCACCTGAATCAAAATGACCGTAACGATGGCAATGGCCACTGTAAAATTTAAATCGGTAGACGCACCGCGGAACAGGCTGACTAAACGATATCCCTGCTGTCCGGCCTCTGCGGCGGTAGATTGAATCGCATAAAACCAACTTCCCCATTTCTGTGCGATAAAACCGTTTTCGTTCGTCGGATAGACCAATCCGAATGTTTCGAAAAACGGCAATAATTTGGTCAAGTTTGCGATTAATACATACATAAATACGGTCAGGAAAAAAGGATAAATTCGATCTCGCCACTTTTCTTCTACAGCGCTATCCGTCATCCCCGTCAACGCCGAAAAAATGATTTCAAGAAGCAACACCACGCCATGAGATTTTAATTGTCCGTCTTTCGTCTGTTGATGAACCGCTGCCGCCAACAGAAGTAATAGAATGAAAACCAGAGCAATTGCCGGCATTGTGTTTGTCAAATAGACATCCCCGATGAAAGGAATCGTAAACCAAGGATCTCGGACCGCTACGCCATCTTCCATATGAAATAATAAGCTGTCCGTCGCTATGTTAATTTCCGGCTCAACGGGTTTATAGAATTTGACAACAACAAAATTCAGAACAACCAACAGCAAAAGGGAAATAAGCCAAAGTTTTGATCCCTTCTTCTTTTCAACCGGACGAATCTCAGTTTGAACCGTCTCAGTCATTTTGATCTTCCCCCGTCTTATTCGAAGTTTTAATAGAGTTATTCAATTCCCGCAAAACTCTTTTTGTCATTTTTACAATGATCAAAGCAACCAATAAAAAACCACCGATTCCAAGCCCGATCATGATCCAAGGGCTCGTCCCATATAAAGAATCCAGTTTTCTTCCACCCCAAAGGCTTAAAAAAGCGATGATTAGAGTAATAATTCCGATAATTAGGAATAATGAGAATGCTTTTTTGAGAAGCCGTGAATCACTGCCAAAAATATTCTTTGGTTTTTTTATTTCCTTCTCCATGCTCATACCGCACCTTTTCTTACTCCTAAATCAATCGTTATTATATCAGCCATGCGATTTCGTGATTTACGTCACAGAAAGAATTGGTACAACGTACTTATTTTCTTCTTTTTCGAAAAGTTTTTTGCAAGATAAATATCACCCATGACCCGCAACCGAATAGTAGAATTCCATCCAGAAATCTCTTCAAGAGATCGGTCGGAATTTTCCCGATATCAATCACCGTCATTTTTACTTCGTTAGAAAACAAACTCCACTCTTCCAGTTTTTGATTTGAATCGGTTTGTACCGCTATAATTTCGGCTTTCAGCCAAAGCTGCCCTTGAATATTTTTTCCGGATTGGTTGGGAATGATTGTCCAATGAAAAGACGCCTCATGACCGGCTGGGAATTCCTGTCCCATCTGATCTGCGGGAATGATTTTAGCAGCCGGAAATTCAATCCGTGCGAATAATTGAACTCTGAGATTTTTAGGAATTTCGGAATTACAATCCCAATACAAATTTTCAGAAGGATTGATTTTCAGATCAATATTCGCTCGATTAGCGAGGGAAATTTTTTCGGGGGTTCGGAGCTCAAGTTCACACGCAGGAATTGTAAGAACACAGGATTTATCTTGTAATTCAATCGGTATCGTAACGGCGCGGGTTTTATGAGTCTCCGTTACTTCTTTATTCGTTTGCTTCAACCATAGAAAACCCGTAAACCATACAAGGGTAAACAGCAGCGCAATCAGAAACCAAACCGGAAAAGCCTTTTTCGCCTGGTCCTCAGGATTCTTTGTACTCATCCCAGTATTGATCTTTTTCACTCATCGGCATATCGAAGAGATTTTTCCCGAGCTCATGCGCTTTTGTTTCCACATATTGAACACGATCATGAAATTTTAAATTGGAATTCCGCAGGGCAGTTTCCGGATCGATTTTTGACCAACGTGCCAGATTCACCAAGGTGAAAAGGATATCCCCCAGCTCTTCAGCCTGATCCTCAGGAGTGTCCGCCCGTTTAAATTCTTCGATTTCCTCATAAAGTTTATCCCAAACGCCGTCAATCGATTCCCAATCAAAACCGACTCGGGCAGCACGTTTTTGATAAGAATAAGCCATGGATAAAGCCGGCATCGCTTTTGAAATCCCATCTAACAGACCTTGTTCTTTATGATCTTTCTCACGTTCCAAGTTTTTAACCTTCTCCCATCGATTTAAAACTTGATCGGATGATAACTTTTCTGGATTTCCAAAAACATGTTCATGCCTAAAAATCAATTTCTCACTGATTTTGGCCAGCACATCCCCCATATTAAACTCATTATTTTCCTGTGCAATTTGCGCCTGCATCACAATATGCAACAGAACATCCCCCAACTCTTCGGAAATCATTTCAACGTCATTTCGATCTAATCCTTCCAAAAGCTCATAAGCTTCCTGAAGAAAATCATCCCGTAAGGATTGATGAGTCTGTTTGCGGTCCCACGGGCACCCGTTGGGAGCTCTTAAGATGGCGACGATATTCTGGAAATATTCAAAGGATCGACTCTCCGGAAGGGGTGGAATTCGTATCCACAGTGCTTTTTCCAAATAATGATCTTGTTGTGACAATTCCGCTAATTTTATCGTTAACGAGTTCTGCTGATTCTCCGGCACATCCATATAAATTTCAAGAGGATGATCTGCGGGATATTCTTCCGATAAGATATCTTGCAAATGGGGTGCGTTTCGCGGATTCCGAATGATAACTTCCAAATGAGGGGGTACCAATAAATGCCGTAACGAAAGAAGGGTTTTCCCCTCTAAAATAATCAAATTATCCTGACAATTCATAATTTCTTTTTGTTCATTCATTCAGAAACCTCTCCGCAAATCCATTGAAATCTGAAATAATTGCTTTCACATCATTCATCTTTTCAATTTTATCCCTATCTCCAGCCGGATTCATGGCGATTACCTTTCCGATCCCCGCATCGATTGCGGCGGTTATCCCCGGGAAAGAATCTTCCACCACCAGACAATTTGCAGGTTCGATTCCTATTTTCTTCGCTGCTTTCAGATAAATATCCGGTTCGGGTTTTCCGGGAATCGTTCCGTCATCATAAACCCAATCTTCAGGCCCAACAAACCACTTATAAAGAGGTAAAACTTCAAAATAAAATTGAACGTTCTTAATTCCGGATGCCGTTGCAACGGTAAAAGGAATTTTTCGTCCACTCAACTCGTCGAATAATGATTCGGCCCCCGAAACCAAATGTAGATTTTTTTGATCTGCCCGTGCAATTTCCCGATAGATCGCTTCTTTTTCTTCTATCATTTCTTTTTGTTCCTTTTCGGAACTGTCGGAACCTAAATAGTATTCGAAAATAGAGTCAAATGCTCTGCCATGGATATGATCGCGAAATTCGGTTGGGTTGATCGATCGATGATATTTCTTTTGAATGTAAATTCGCCAAGCTTCTTCTTGTTTGTCAGTATCAAAATAGAGCGTCCCGTTGAAATCAAAAATCAGACCTTTCACCATTGCTTTCAGCTCCTTGATTTTGTAGTTCATTTACATTCTGTAAAGAGCACTCAGCCATTATACCTCGTGGTTTGACATTGTTTTGTTAGAACTTATTCAATTAACTGCGTTTCAAATTTCCATAGTCAAGGGAAAATGACAAAAAAAAGGGAAGTTCCAATAAAATAGATTTTTGTGTAAAAAAAACAAGAAAGGAACTTCCCATGACAAAAGATGTCAGAATGATTATAACGATTGAAATCGAGTAGCAGAATATATGATTCCATCCGACAACTTTGGACAAAAGATGCGAGAAATCCAAAAGCAAATCGGAGAAATGGCTAGTGAAGCGATCAAAGAAAGTTATAAAGATCGGGTCTGGAAGCAAGAAGCAAAGGGGCTCAAAGTACCGAGTCGAGAGACGCGGGTCGTGGAGATGGAATGCGGAGAAGTTGTGATCAAACGGCGGGTATATCAACGAATTGTCTGATCATACCTTCCGATATCTGGAAATCAGAGCAAAAGATCAGCGAAAGGGTCGTGCTTCGCGAAGAAAGAAATCGAAAGTCCCTGAATATTCCGGGCAGCATGCTTCTTTTCCTATACTGAAGGCCGGAAAAGCTTCTGTCCTTATTTCAACCTTTCGGATCCCAAGCCTTTGGGATACCTCACGATAACTCAACCCTTCTTCTTCATGAAGTCGTAGGGCTTCAAGTTTCGTTGCTAGATCATAATGAACCATTTCTTTTTTCCCAGACATAAAAACACCTCCTACTTTATTTTCGCATGAGGTGTTTTCTTTTTGTGTCCGGTTTCAGGGGTTCAGTACATACCTCGAGCTTTTTTATAGATCATGGATAAAAGTTTTTCAAATATAGCCCTTATTGATGATTAGGTTTCAAGACTAAATCGGAAACAGTTAATGTACCAGACGCATTTTTATCATTCGATCCGACAATTAATACGATCTTAATCGAGCGGATATCAGATGAATTGATACCAAGAAGATTTTCGTTTACTTCTTTACTAATATTCAGTTCATAATTTTTATAAACTTTATCTGATTCTACCTGAATATTATGCATATAATTTGTGTCCGAAATTTTTTCAGGTGCTCCGATGAACGCCGATCCGGCAAAAAGATTTTCATTAACGTTTAAAATCCGTGTAAATCCCAGCGATTCTCCTGCCGCATCTAAATAATCAATTACAATTAGCGCATATCCTGATCCGCTAAAACCATAAATTAGACCGGCAGTAGCCTTCATGATGAAAGTCGCAGAAAATGTCAAGTCAATTGAACTGATTGGGATTTGCTGTTCGAATGAGAGCGTACCTAATCCTGTTTGATTCATATATAAAGCTCTATCAAAGAGGCTATTTTGAGAATTGACTATGCTCATCTTACTGGATCCGCCTTCGTCAATTAAATCTCTTTTCCAATTGGCGTAATCTTCCAAAAAATAGCCATTCATAATTAAATTCTCTGGGTCAGGCTGAGATTGCGTAGGAATAAATAGAATTTCTTCCATTTTTGAGCCTGAAGAATCACCAGTCTTAAATCCAGCACTCATGAGCGGATACGAAATTTTATCCTTAAGGGCAGTTCCTTGGACATTCGATAATTTTCCTAAAAATAGGCCAAAAATAATAGTCAGGAAAAAAATACGATTAAGATCAAGCCGATCATTCATCTTTCCTCCTTTTTATATCATTATTTAGACAATAATTAAAATAAGACTTATAATATATTAATAAATATACCTCTTATTTTAATAATCTTCAATATTTTTTTATCAGAAAACTTTTCGATTTAGCTTTTAACAATAATTAATAATCATTATCCTAATTTTTACCGTTTAGTTTTATACATTTACTTATTTCAGAGGGTTAAAATAAAAAAATCAGGGTCGCCCCTGATTCTGATTTATTGTGAGCGGTATAGGACTCGAACCTACGGCCTTCGCGATGTCAACGCGACGCTCTAACCAACTGAGCTAACCGCTCGAACAGCATGCATTATAAACAATAAGCTGCTTCTTGACAAGGAAATGTTTTAAAATAATGAAAACGCCTGAATCATTCGATATGATAGAATTATTTTGATAGCAGATCCGGAACAAGATTGGAAGGGGTTTAATATGACCAAAAAAAGCAATATAAGCCTAATTATCTTTATCCTCATTATTGCGGGAATTTTATCGGGATGCAGCAATCTGCCAAAGAATCCGACTTCCACGCCGACAATGAGCGAAGAAGAAATGGTGAAAGCGGCCGAAGGCACGGCGTTGGCTGTATTCAGCATGACTCAAACACAAGACGCTATTCTTCATCCGTCCGCTACGCCGGAACCGACTTCCACTCCGACACCTGCATTTACAGCCACAAATCCGGCTCCGGTCATTCCTCCGACAGCGACGGAACCCGTACGCCCTTATTTATCGGTTGGTTATAAAAGTTGTTATGTGAAAAACATCTCCGGTGATCAAGATCATATTACCCCTTATGACAGGCTGTATCTTGAAGTTTGCTTTACCAATGACGGATCAGGAACATGGAATCAAAATTACTTTGCTCAGGTTACCAAAAATGACGGAGGGAATACGTCTCCTCTTTCCGTTACTCTGGGCAAAAATGTCGCACCAAATGAAAAAGCCTGCTTCAGTTTCAATCAAAATATGGCCGGGTATGAACTCGGGCAGCATTATTCAACTTTTGCATTGACAACCGATGGGGGAGCGATTGTGGGTGAAGGATATGTATCCTGCTATTGGACAGTTTATTAAATCGATCTTTGCATAAAAGGATAGTATGAACAAGAACATTCTGATTCTTTCGGTAATTATCCTGACGGTTGCGATCCTTGCAATCATCGGCGCTGCCGTTCAACCGCAGCTCTCACTGGATGAGCAAAATATTATCGTCGATTCCGTCATTCAAACGATCAATCCCCAAGCGCTGGCCGATTCGATCGGAGCGACTGTAGAGGCACGTGTCCTGACGAAGATCGGATTAATTCCGGATACATCCGTACCCACCGCTACGGCTCCTTCCGTGACACTTCCTGTCCTGTCCGCTACCGTCGGCATCGCAGAGAATCTGATCGCCTCGGTGACACCGGAGTCCTATCAGGGTCTGCATGCCAAATTTGTCAATTCCTATGCTTATACCGAAGGCGGTGATAACGGGAATCAAAAAACTTTTGCGACGGAATATACTCCCAATACACTTTTTACTTTTGATGTTGTCTTTGAAAATGACGGAACCGTGAATTGGCCTCCTCAGGTTGAAATGCGAAATACCGGTTCGGTCAGCACCTATACCGGTCATCGCCCAAACGTAATTGTGGACACTTCCAATAATCCGGTCAAACCGGGAGACCGGTTGGGATTCTCCATTTCAGCCCATGGCAGCGAAGAGCTCGGATGGCATACATTTTATTTCCAACTTTACGATGCCGTATCCGGTGTACCGATTCCGGGAGGATATGGCTATTTCAGTTATTTGGCAAAATAAAAAGCAATCCTGTTTAAACGATACCTTTTGGAGAAATCAGACAGAAAAATGATAACGGGCATTGAGGAAAATATTTTTTTGGCGGCATTTATCCTCTTATTGATCATTCTTTTTATGCTCAGCCGGATTTATAAACACGAAGACCGTTTCATTTTTTGGTTGACACTTCTTTTTTCTGTCGGTGCGATTTTCTCTCTCTCGGGACTTCTGTTCATTCAGCTTGGTCCGGAATTCACCGGACTACCTGATCATTCTCCCGATGCGCAAAAAACGCTGGAATACTTCCGAATGCTTTTATTCTTCAGTTGGATTTTGATAGGTATTCTATTTTCGAAAGCGTTTAATACACCGATGAAACAATACCGGCGAATTTTGCTCGGAATGATCCTTTCCTTTCCGGTTACGACCATTGCCGGAAATTTTATTTATCAACTTATTTTATGATAAGGAGCGGGATGATTTTTATCAGCCTGTAAAAAAGATAACGAAATGGCTCAAGATCCTTGGCTGACCGTTGATTTTATTTGGAAGATTTCAGGATTTACCGTTATATTATTGATCATCAGTTGGATTTTCGATCATTTTAAAACCGATTCCCGTCTCACTCGAAGAACCGTTCTGAGTACAGGAGTTGTGGTTTTAGGTTATTTATTCTTCCGTTTTCTCACCGTTCCGAATATCGAGTCTAATGAGACCGCGATTTCCGTATTATTCTTAATTAGTTGGATATTGATTTCATTTTTAATTTATAAAGCGGTAAAGCCGGATATGCAAAAAATATTGAAAGGAATCTTCTCCGCATTGATTTCCTTCGGAATAAGTATTTCTTTCTTTAACCTGTTGATTCCCTTTAAGAACCTGTCTGCGGATCGGCAGATTGTTAACTCGGAATATGCAGTTTGGGTTCCGATCATAATTTGGATCATTCTCAGCGGACTTTTTTATGCCGCGTTTAATTCCGGCATGAATCGTTTTCTCCGACTCATTTTGGGGATGGTATGTGGATTGGCATTTACCGCCATTTTGCAACCTCCGCTTTTACAATTCCTAAACGGTTAAATGATCATGCCCATCGAAAACCTGATTTTATTGGAAATGATAGCCGGCTGGTCAATTGTGACTTGCCTGGTATATGAACTTTCTCTTTCCATCAGCAAACATCAAATTATTCGAGTCTTGTTTTCCCTGATTATCAGTCTGGGATTTATTTTTTTGGTGTGGGCAGTATTTTTCTCCGGTAAAGTAAATTGGAATGTCGAAGAAGGATTCATCGGAATATCCGATGAAAATATTTTCCGCTTCGTATTTATCCTTTTATGGATATGCGTCGGATTCTTATTTTCAAAAGCTTTCAATCCTTCCATGCATCCGACTCTGAGACTCCTGCTCGGCCTCATTTGTTCTTTCCTTGTGACCAACTATTTTATGGAAACATTGTATTTGGTATACTTTTCTTAGATACATGTAGAAAATTCCCTAAAGGAGTGAGAAATGGATGAAAATATACTGGCAATTATCATATTGGCAGTGTTAATTTTTGCCGTTTTTCATCTCTTGGCAAAATCGGTCTATGCAATCTTGAGGATTGCTTTAGCAGTTCTTCTAATAATAGAAATCCTTTATTATTTAAGGTTGTTGATCAACATCCCTTTTCTAAATCAAATCAATTGGAGTTTTATCGATCAATTAAATTTAAGAATTATCCAATTCTTTAAAACGATCTTTACTTTCGGATCCGATGCGGTTTTTCGAATAAATACGATGAATTAAACACAGTTTTTCCCCTCCTTAGAAACATAATTTAATGCTTAGGATATTCAATGGTTTACATACTTATATATTTATGATATTATGTAAACCGAAAGGAGGATATCATGACTATCGGTGAACGCCTCAAACAAGCGCGAAAAGCGAATAATTTATCTCTACGAAAACTCGCAGATAAAGTCGGGGTCAGTCCTATGGCCATTTCAAAATATGAACGGGATCTTAATGTGCCCAGCTCAGATGTGTTGCTGCGCTTATCACAAGTTTTACAAGTTAAAGTTGATTTCTTCTTTCGTCCGAGAACAGTCCCAATTCAACTTATGGCATATCGAAAACATTCATCTTTGGGGATCAAAGAACAAGAAGCCATCCAAATGCATATACAAGATTGGATAGAGCACTATATCGAGGCGGAAAGTCTATTCCCTAATAACCAACATAAAGTAAACCTCACTTTGTACAATGTAGCCTCACCGGATGATATCGAAGCTGCCGCTCTAGATTTACGCAATCGATGGAATCTTGGCTGCGATCCGATTGATAACTTCGTTCAGTTGTTGGAAGACAGAGGAATTAAAGTGGGACTTATCGCAGGTTTCGATCATTTCGATGCATGCACATTTATAGCAAATAATGATCCGGTAATTGTGATCAAAGACGAATTACCAGGTGACCGACAGAGATTTAATTTAGGGCATGAACTGGGTCATTTGATCCTCAGTATTGAAGGTGATATGGATTCCGAAAAGGCAGCCAATCGATTTGTCGGTGCTTTCCTCGTGCCGGCAGAAATGGCTCGATTTGAATTGGGCTCAAATCGTACGGATCTAAACATCAACGAGCTATACCTGCTTAAACATAAATATGGTTTAAGTATGCAAGCTTGGATTTATCGCGCGAAAGATCTGTCCATTATTTCTGAAAGCACAGCAACTCGGTTGTTCCAAAAGTTTCGCATTAACAGTTGGCATCGGTTAGAACCTGGGAAATCATATCCATCAGAAACGCCTATACGAATGGAGCGGTTAATATATCGTGCCTTAGCTGAAGATTTGATCTCTCGATCAAGAGCACAAGAATTATTGGGTAAACCTTTAGAATTAGAATGGGATACGGAGGCGCTCCAGCAAAATGACTTTGCCCTCTATGTTGGTAACTGATACAAATATTTGGATCGATTTGGAGAATGGGAAAATATTATCAAATACTTTTCGTCTTCCGTACCAATTCTTTATTACAGATTTTGCCGTTGATGAGTTTGTTGACCCTGACTGGATAATGCTACAGAATCTGGGCTTACAAAAACATGGACTCGAGCCTGAATATATAACCGAATTATTTCTTTTAAAACAAATCCATTCTCAATTATCAGTTACTGATTTGGCGTCATTATTGCTTGCTAAATTGTTGGGAGCCGGTTTGATAACCGGTGACCGAAGACTTAATGAACTTGCTACAGCCCAAGGGTTACCTGTTCACGGGATTTTGTGGATTTTAGATGAAATGTTATTCCACCATATTATTACAACAAACCAAGCGACCAATGCTCTTAAAGAGATGCTTGCCAAAGGGGCAAGATTGCCCAAAATCGAATGCCAAAGGCGTTTTGTTATTTGGCAATGAGAAACAAAATTGGATATTGAAATTCATTAAAAAATTTTGTAATATAAGATTAGCATTAGGAAACGGGAGAATATAAAGAAAGAAGGTGCTCTTATTTGATTGAGCGGATCAAACCTATGCCTAAATAGCCCGACATCCTGATGAAAATCCATTTTTTGGAAAGAGGTAGTTTGAAGCACAGTTTCATTGTTGTATGAGTTCAGCCTTGAGGGGGCTGAACTCTTTTTTTTAATTGATTACTCCCAAAATAACAGTCGACAAATGAATATGCTGAAAGAAAGCTTTCCCGCTGAAAAACTCTTTGCTTTTATCAATAAACCGGAACCAAAAACAACTTGAAATATGTTCAGTGCCCCGGGAGGGACTCGAACTCTCAACCTAAGCGTTAGGAGTGCTTTGCTCTATCCTATTGAGCTACCGGGGCATCTTACGTTGCGATTATATCACGAAGGGCCGGTAATTCCTGCAGGTAGAATCAGCCATATTCCCTCTATTATTTCAATCGCGGGTAAAATTTGATCAGAGAAAAATGGAAAAACGTATTCTTTTTTTCGGGTCCCAAATTACAATCGGCGGTGCACAGCGCGTATTACTCGATCAAGCGCTTTGGTTCCGGCAGCATGGGTATTCAGTCAGTGTTGCTTTCTATTATGATAAAGATAACCTGCTTGAGGATTGGCAAAAATGCGTTCCTTTTCCCATCCGAGTTATCGGCAGCTATCAAAAAGGCAAGCCGGTTCCTAACTTCTTCGGTTTAATAAAAGGATTTTTTCATTTATGTCGATTCATTCGAAAAGAAAAGCCTACCGTCATTGAATGTTTTACACACGATGCCGATCTGATCGGATTGACCGCCGCATGGATTTGCCATGTTCCCGGTCGATTTGGTTCACATCATGGGCGTTTCCATGGATTGTCGAAGAAAAAAATAAGCCTGCACACCAAAGTGATCAATTCATCCGTCACGAATAAAATAATCTGCGTTTCCGAAAGGGCAAAAAATCAGGCGCTTGAAGAGGGGATCCGGGCGGACAAAATAATTGTTATTCCGAATGGAATTCCTCTGATCGATCCCGATCCGGATACAAGAAAGAGAAAACGATCGGAAATCGGACTGGCGGATTCAAATTTTGCCATATTCAACGTCGGCAGGTTGGTTCCGGAGAAGGCTCAGAATTTGTTGATCGAAGCAGCGGCACAAGTGACTGCATTAAGACCTGAAGCGCGATTTTTTATTGCCGGAGAAGGTCCTTTCCATGACGCATTACAAACCCAAATTATGAAAAAAAGTCTGCAAGATAAAGTGAAACTTCTTGGCGCAAGAACCGATATTCCGGAATTGCTCCAGGCAGCGGATTTGTTTGTATTATTTTCCGAGACGGAAGGAATGCCAATATCATTAATGGAAGCTATGGCAGCCGGATTACCGGTTATCGCAAGCGCTCTCGAAGGAATGGATGAGTTGATTGAAGATCATATTTCCGGAAGATTAATTCCATTTGGTAATGTTCCGAAGCTTGCGGAAACAATCCTGCAATTAATCGATCATCCGGAACTGCGTATGAACCTCGGGATGAATGCCAAACAGACGATTCGGAATTCTTTTACAATCGAAAAATCCTGTCAAAAATATGAAAAAGTCTTCTTCGGGGGAGATTCTTCGATCAATTAAGGTTTCGTTATGGTAGCCAAAGGAGTCGCTGTCCTCAATGCAGCAGCGGAAGCCCATCCTTCCAAGCCGTCATTCGTACGGACCTTCACCCAAAGGATTCCGTCCCGTTCTTTCTGTTCTCCCAGTATTTCCAACATCGCTCCGTTAAATTGGCTTTTTACATATTCCGAATCAAGTCCGGGGTTGGCACGGATCAATAAGCCGACATCATTCGAAACAGAGACAATTCCGTATACAATGGTCGCGGACGGGGTAAATGTAATTGTAGGAGTCTTACTCGGTCGAATCGTTCGTGTCGGAGTCATCACTTTCGTCGGAGTTACCGTCGGAGTATAAGTGATCGTATAAGTTTTCGTCGGAGTCGGCGGAACGGCTGTAAATGTAATCGTTGCTGACGGAGTAACAGTCGGTCGTGTGGGTGTGATGCTTTTTGTGAAAGTGACAGACAAGGTAGCAGTCGGCTGTTTCGTTATCGTCCCGGTAGGTGTAAAGGTGGCGGTCTGTGTAATTGTTGCGGTTGCCGTGGCGGAAGGTATCGGAGTGGGAGTAACCGTCGGCGGATTAACCAACGCATTAAATCGTTCTCTCATGGGAGAAAACCGCGCATCAAGGTTGAGATTAATCATATTTGTAAAATCGCACAAATATAACGTCGCACCAACCAACAGGATGCCGGATAACAGGAAGGTCTTAAATTGCGGAACAAAGACTTGTTTAAACAGAAAAGCCAGCAAACTTGCCGCCAAACCGATTAATCCATAAATGACACTGGTCCGCATGCAATCCCAAAGCGGATCAAAATATTGTAAACCGATGCAAAAACCGGCCAAACCGATGGGCAGAAGGACTCCGGCCATTATCCCGGAGCTGAGCGCTTGCGGATGTTCCGATCCTTTTACGATAACAACCGCCGCTGCGAAAGAACAAATAATAACCGTGAGAATCATCAGACCGGCAGGATCGGTAAAAAAAACAAAGTCATCCGCGAACGAAGCCACCGGTGTAGAACCGGATATATTCCCGACCGGTTGGCGTCCGAATCCGCCCACTCCCAAAGAGCTGAGAAAAAATAAGCCGATTCCGATCAAAAACTTCAGGAAACTCTTCCCCAAAAACGAAAAAGATCCGGTCACTGCCGAGAGAGAAATCCCGAAAAAAGGCCCCATAAACGGAAGGATTGCCAAAGTCAGTACCAAAAGAGCTTTGGAGTGATATAAAAAAGCCAACCCGCAAGTGATGCCGGCGATAATTAATAAAATGTAATACCCTAATGACGGAATTAATTTATGAGCTAAGTCATTCAGATATATTTTTCTGGAGTTATCCGGGTTACTGTATATGCCCCTTTTCAGGTAGCGTGCTCTTGCCTTGTTTTCGTTTTCTATTCCGTTCACACAAGACCTCAATCCTCGGATTTCAATTTGCTGCTTCAGTTTTTACGATGATGTTATTATAATACACAACGAATTACAGTTTTATACCGATAAAAGGTAAAAAACGATTCAAAATTCATTAAAAAACAGGACCGAAGAAGAGAATTGAATGCAAATGATTACATATCGAAAACCCAATTTCCGTAAAAATTTTGTATTCTTTCTCTCAGGTTTGATTTTATTAGGAATCTCGCTTTTTATACAAGGGTGTAATACACCGGTAAATCCGACAAAAGAACAGCTCGGAAAAATGACCGAATCGGCGAACCAACAGACATCGGTCGCTTCCCCCACTGAAGTCCTCCCTTCCGCAACACCGATACCGGATCAGAAGAAAATAATAATCGTCAGAACTCCGGATGCCAATCCGGGAATTTTAGAAATTTTCGAAAGCGCGCTTCGGCAGCTTCCCGCCGAGATTTATACCATCGAAGAAACAGACAATCTGACGCCTGCAACGGTCCCGGAAGATGCGGACCTGATCATTTTCCCGAACCTTCCACCCGATCTGACTCAATATACTCAACAATTTCCGCAAAAACAATTTGTTGTCCTGAGCCTTCAGCCGCAGACCGATCCGAATGTATGGACCATTCAATATGACATCGGCTTTCAGCCGTTCCTCGCGGGATATTTTGTCGGCGTAACCGCCAACGATTGGCGCGGAGCCGGCTTACTGCCAAGCGATTCTCCTTTATACGGAGCTGCCATAGCGGAGACTTTTACCAACGGAATGAAATTATTCTGCGGGCGATGCCAATCCTACGGACCTCCTTACGTAGAGTTCCCGCTGACTGTCTTATTACCCGAGAATTCCGCACCGGAAGCTTGGATCGCTGCGTTAGATCAAATTCAAGACAGCTTTCCCAACACATTTTATGTTTCTGAGGCAGCTCTCAGTTTACCGCTGCTCCAAAAATTGAGTGAAAAACAGGCCGCAGTAATAACCGCCGAAAAACCTCCGGAAGGTTGGAACGGAAATTGGTTGGGCTCCGTCCAAATTAATCTGGCGGGAGCGCTTAATGATATCGTCCAGCGATCGGCAAACGGTGAACAGGCTGGGGCTGTTATACCCGAATTACAAATCGAGACCGGAATTCAACAGTCTTTATTCAATCAAGGAAAAAAAATCTATCTGAATAAAATTTATGCCGACTTGATTTCAGGATTGGTCAGCCCCTATGATCCGGTGCCGCCGGCTTCATTTGAAAAGTAATAAAATATCATCTAAAGAATCGGATTTCAACCTTTAAACTCTTCCATAGTTACATGATTTTGACCACTGATCCCTTCCCTCTTGAGGACTTTTCCGACAGTTCTGCGTAGAATTTTAATATCCAACCAAAGTGACCAATGATCGACATACCAGACATCAAGCCGGAATTTATCTTCCCAGGTGATGGCATTTCGACCGTTGATCTGCGCCCAACCGGTAATCCCGGGAGGAAGTAAATGCCGTCGTCTCTGTTCATCAGAGTAAAGAGGCAGATATTGAATCAACAGGGGTCGCGGCCCCACCAAGCTCATATCTCCTTTAATCACGCAAAAAAGCTCAGGTAATTCATCCAGACTGGTTGAGCGTAATTTCTCCCCAAAAGGTGTCAAGCGATCTGCGTCCGCCGCCGGTTTTCCATCCGCATCATAGCAATCGATCATCGTCCGAAATTTGTAAAGCGTAAAGATTTTTTCGTTCAGACCCGGGCGTTGCTGTTTGAAAAGTATCGGTGAACCGATTTTCATCCGAACCAAGAGTGCAACAACTGCCATGACGGGCAAAGCGATAATCATTCCGATCAGGGTAACGATCAGGTCAAGAATTCTTTTTGAAATAGGGTATCGTCCGATTTTCATATTACAATAGACTACGAATTTAAAAGTCATCAATCAACTTTTTTGCTGACTCTTATCTTACTACAGGAAGCGGGATTTTTGATTATGGAGAATGGAAAAATCCGGGTATTTTCGGGAGCACGTCCGACCGGCAGACAGCATTTGGGAAATTATCTGGGAGCGATTCAAAATTATGTCGAATTGCAAAAAACTTATGAATGTATTTACTCAATTGTGGATGTTCATGCTTTAACCACCGTTGAAACGACGAAAGATCTAAAACAAAATTGCCTCGAGATGGCTTTGGATTGGTTGGCTGCGGGAGTAGATCCTGAAAAATCAATCATGTTTATCCAATCCCACGTTCCTCAGGTGATGGAATTGCATACGATGTTATCTATGGTGGTCCCGATGGGGAAACTGACAGACCTTCCGACCTTCAAGGAAAAGGTCCGTATGCATCCACAAAACGTGAACTATGGACTTTTAGGTTATCCGGTTCTGATGAGTGCGGATATTCTGTTATATAAAGCGGAGTTGGTTCCCGTCGGAATCGATCAGGCACCCCATTTGGAGTTTGCCCGCGAAGTTGTTCGTTCTTTCAATTTTCGCTATAACACTCAGGTTCTTGTTGAGCCTCAAATCAAAGTCACTACGGTACCGAAAGTTATGGGATTAGACGGAGTGAACAAGATGAGTAAAAGCTTAAATAACGAAATCGAGATCGCAGCAGACGATGAAACCACCCGAAAATTGGTTATGACAATGGTTACCGACCCGCAACGAATTCGCCGGACAGATCCGGGAGATCCCGATGTGTGTAATGTATTCAGTTTCCATAAAATGTTTTCCTCCGGCGAAGAGGTCGAGGAAATAAACCGAGAATGCCGGATAGCCGGTATCGGATGTGTCGATTGCAAAAAGCGGTTGGCAAAGAATATCAACTCTTCTTTGGAACCTTTACGAGATCGGCGAAAGAAATTTGAGGAAAAACCTGATCAGGTCTGGGAAATTTTATACGATGGCGCAGATCGGGCGAGAAAAATCGCGGACCAGACAATGTTAGAAGTTCGAGAAGCCATCGGCCTCCCAATTTATCGGGAATCCTGAGTAATCATTATGAAAAAAGCAGCTGTTTTATTCTGCACAGCTGCTTTTTTTTTTAGAAAATTTTATTGAAGAAATTCTTCCAACTGGACCAATGACAATTGCTCATCCGACTGCAAAACCGCCAGATATTTTCCGTCAGGTGAAAATGAGATATCCGCAATACGAATCGGATCCGAAACATTTTGTTCTGATTTAACCATCTGTTCTTTCCAAGTAACCTTTTTATCGGTTAAATCTATCCGATAAATGCTCGTGGTATCCGCTGCCATCAGAAATTTTCCGTTCGGATAATAAGCAATCGCCCCAATCGGTTGTTCACCGATTTCAATACGACTTAATTCCTCTCCGCTTTGAGTATCCGTAAAAATCAAATCATTTTTTGAATAATCTTCCGAGGGAGCAGCCACAACAAGTTCTTTGGAATCGGGCGAAAGACGGTATACATCAATAAAATCTTGGAATCCTATCGGAGATCCCCAACTTTCATCCGTGATATTCTGTAGCTGGAATGATGCGCGTGCGTGCCATAAAACAGATTTTCCGTCAGGCGAAAAAGTAGCCCCATAGACCGGAGCTGCGGTCTGAAAACCGGTTAATTTCTTCATGAGATTTCCGCTTGAAATATCATACAATTCCACCGCTATTTCATCCAAACTGGGAACAAGAATCTCCTTATCGTTTGAACAATCCGCACCCATCGCAGGATAGTTTAATTTAATTCCCGATTGATATTTCACCGAACCGGCTTCATAAAAAAGTAATTGCCGATCCTCTTTAAGAGTCACGATGACATTTTCTCCCGGACAATAATCTTGAATAAACTGATCGGCTGATGCCGCATAAAATTGAGATTGCGGATCCAATTCAGGAACCGGGTAACGCTTAATGGAACGGCTCCCTATCAAAAAGATATTTTCGGAATCCGCAGACCAAGATATTTTCGTAACGGGAGGAATTTCGTTTGCACTCGATTCAATTTCAGATGACTCTTCCGGTGCTTGGAAGCCGGCACAAAAAATAACGATGAAAAGTATGAACGCAATCGAAAAGATTGTTTTTTTCACTCCTTTTATAATATCGGGAAGGTCGAAATGAATGGTTACCATAGATTAAATTTTCCCTTTTTCTTTTCTTCTTCCGGGAATTCGTCTGTTCCGCTGTTTGTATCGAAATTCTCCGGCTGATCGGGTTCCCCATCCCCGACAGAACTCGGTAACACTTCCTCCGGTATTTCAACCGGCTCGATGGTCGGCATTCCCGGCTCGTCGATCGTATCAGGTTCTTTGGCGGTAATTTCCGCAGCTTCTTCCGCGGATTTCTTGGATGATGCAATCTTTAAATCCATTTCTTTCAGCGCTACATTGATTTCATCCCGAGCTGCAATTGCTTCTTTTTTGGCGACTTCAGCTTCTTCAGCTGTCAATTCAGCATTCGAAAGAGCATTTCTTAAGTCATTAATCTCCTGAAGCGTCTTTTGATATGCTTTCTCAAGGTTCTCTTTCGCTTCTTCCAATTCCAAAACTTTTTGGCGTAAATCTTTATTTTTATTTTGAGTGTCGATCAGATCCGTCCGATATTTCGCCAAGTTTTCCTCCAATTCTCCCAATTCTTTTTGATGAATCGATTTAATACGTTTATTCTTAAACCAACTCGGTAAAGTCAGAATGGAAATAATGATCGCACCCACCGTAAGAGCTATCAGCAATAAAAGCCCCAACGGACTTTCGAATGTCCAAATAAAAAATTTCAGACTGACGACAGCGGTATTCTGCAAAGCAAACATGACCGAAAGAACAGCGATAATCAGTGAAAATATCATCACAAATTGCATAGGACCCTCCTTTTTTATAATTGTATAGGATTTTTTTATTCTTTCACAGGTTCCGAAAAAACTCAATGAAAGAATCGACAATAAAATACCGTAAAAGAATAATGCTTATAATTAAACCATGCCGAAGTCTCATACCCATTATGTTTGCCAACAATGCGGAAGAACCAACCCGAAATTTTTGGGAAGATGCCCCGGTTGCGGCAGTTTCGGAACCATGATAGAAGAGATCATTCCCGAAGAAAACCCGCAAAGCGTTTCGGGGATACTTCATAATAACCCAATTCCCAAGGCCTTACGCGAGATTGACGAAAAAGCTGAACCGCGTGTGGATACCGGCATCGGAGAACTTTCGCAGGTATTAGGCGGAGGAATCGTTCCCGGTTCCGTCATATTAATCGGCGGTGACCCGGGAATCGGGAAATCGACATTAATGTTGCAGACAGCATTACACCTTTCACAGAAAGGGTTGGTATTGTATGTGTCCGGAGAAGAATCCGAACGCCAGATCAAAATGCGGGCAACCCGTTTATTGGAAAATAATTCCGTTATCCGTGAAATACCCGAAAAATTGTACTTGGTTACCGAAACAAACTTGGATGTCATATTTTCGCATGTTCAATCACTCAAACCGGATTATTTAATTATCGATTCCATTCAGACGGTTCAACTTCCTATTTTGGAGTCAACCGCCGGATCTCTTACGCAGGTCCGGGAATGTGCCGGAAAACTACGCGAATTGGCAAAAACCAGCGGGATTACGGTATTTCTGATCGGACATGTCACAAAAGAAGGGATGATTGCAGGCCCGAGAGTATTGGAGCATATTGTCGATACGGTTTTATATTTGGAAGGGGATCGCTTTCTTTCTTTAAGATTATTAAGGTCCGTGAAAAACCGCTTCGGTGCGACTTCTGAGGTCGGGGTTTTTGAAATGGTTGAAAGCGGATTAATCGAAGTGAAAAATCCCTCCGAACTTTTTTTGGCGGAACGGATGGTCAACGCTCCGGGATCGGCGGTCGTTGCAACGATGGAAGGCACCCGACCGATCCTTGTCGAAATTCAAGCTTTGACTAACCCGACTTCTTTCGGAAATCCGCGAAGAACTCCTATCGGCGTTGATATGAACCGATTGTTCCTAATTTCAGCGGTAATTTCACGCAGAATAGGCTTGCGTTTGAGTGAACAGGATATATTCGTGAATGTGGTCGGTGGGATGCGTATTTCGGAACCGGCAGCCGACTTGGCGATCGCAGCCGCAATTGTATCATCGGTAAAGAATCAGCCTATTCGAGCGGATGCTGTTATGATCGGAGAAGTCGGCCTTTCCGGGGAACTGCGCAGTACCGGAAAGTTGTCATCACGCTTGAAAGAAGCTCGAAAATTAGGTTTCACGACAGCGGTTATTCCGAAATCAATTCATCATAAAGAAAAATTCCCCGAAGGAATGAATGTCAAAGAATTCCGGACACTTCGAGAAGCCTTGATATTTATTTTACTTCCCATCGCCGAAAAGGAAGGAACATCATCCGATTCGGATATTATTAACTGAAAATAAAGGACCCATTATGGAAAAAACAATCGAAACAAAAGTTCGGGATCTTTGCATTCAAAATCCTGTAAACCATGTACGGAAAAATCATGCTTTGGAGCATGCCACGGTTCACATTCTCGAAAAGAAATTCCCCGATAAAGAATTTGCCGGATATTCCGTTGAAAGAGGCTTCTGGATTATCGGGAAGTTATCGATTCAGGAAATTCAAGAGGCGGCTGATGCGGCATTTGCAAGGCTGTCACACGGAGAAAAGGATCTCGCTGTCCATCCAGGATGTGGTACCAATTTGGCGACCGCTTCTCTTTTAACCTCGGTCGGTGCTGTTTTAACTTTTATCGGAACAAAATCCGAAAAAGACAGGTTAAAAAGATTTTCTTCTCTGTTACTGATTTCAAGCATGGCAATTCAGGTTTCCAAACCGTTGGGGTTTGCCGTTCAGAGGAATCTAACCACCGATCCCGATATGAACGGAATGGAAATCAGCGGGATCGATACGGGACAAATCCGAGAGTATCCTTATTTTTTCATTCGGACAGTTTATAAGAAACCCTGCGAACCTTCTTTATGAGTTCTTCAAAAAATCTGACTATTCTATACGGAGATGACGAAGAATCGATAACCGAATATCTGAGCCGGATTGGGCAGGAACAAATTGCCACCGGTTTGGCGGATTTAAATTTTTCAAAAATGGACGGGAGAAATTTCAACGAAGGGAATTTCTTTAATACCATCATGGCGATGCCGATTCTTTCACCCTATCGACAAATCATTTTAACCAACCCGCTTGCTTTGGCAACCGGAAAAGACGGGAATAAAAAATTGCTCCGCTTGTTGGAGTCTGTTCCTCCCACAACCCATATTGTTTTAGTTATTACAGATGAATTCGAACGAAAAGATTGGCTGATTTTTGGGAAGACTTCATTCCTTCGGAAATGGGCTGAAAAGAACAGTGAGAAGGCTGAAATTATTGAAAAACGGAAGCCGGCTGTCGGGATGATGAGAGATTGGATTATAAAGAAAACAATTGCTATGGGAGGGCAAATCGAACCGCAAGCCGCACAGATATTCGTCACCGCGGTCGGAAACGATACGCGGGCAGCCAAACAGGAACTCGAGAAACTGCTTCTATATGTAAATTACGGCAGACCGATTGACAGCATGGATGTTCAAGAATTGGTTACCGGTTCAGCATCCGTCAGTATTTTTGATATGGTCGATGCTTTGGCATCGGGAAATGCAAAAGAGGCGTTCCGGACTCTGGACTTATTAATGCAAGATCAGGAAATTCCGGTTTTATTTGCCATGATTATCAGACAGTTTCGCTTATTGATCCAAACCCGTGAAATTATGGATGAAAAAGGAAATATTGCAACCGTTCAAGATGAATTAAACCAACATCCCTTTGTCGCCGAAAAACTCTGGCGGCAGGCAAGTCGGTTCCGATTCCTTCAATTAAAATCTATCTATCGGAAATTGGTTGAAATGGATTTTGCTTTTAAAACAAGTCAACAAGATTCGAGAGCCGCCTTGGATATATTTATCGCCGATATTTCCCTTATGGTACAGGATTAAGGTTCTTTTCGTTCGGCTTAACAGATATATACGGGACCTTCCAGTGTCCGCTGCCGTCTTCTGTCTGGTTTCCAGTCGGTTCGGCAATTTCATAAACTGGATTATTTATCTGAACAACGTGGACCCAGCTTTTCCCCGGTTTCAGATGAAACGCATCCCCGTCAGCCTCTAAAAAGCGAATCGGGCGTAACTTTTGGTTTTGAATTTCATATTCTTCCGCTTTGGTTGTCCAAAAAGCCTGATAACACAATCCATCCCGAAAAATTAACGCCGGATTCTTTTTTACATAATTGAAATTAACGGTGAAATTAACGCCGTCTTCAATTAATGAATGATCCGTAAAGAGCAAAATGACATTTTGGGCAGTAATTTGCTGATTATTAAGAACATCGATATCCTTAACCAGATTCGGATCGGAAACCGAGTTCTGAGATCGATGATACAAACCGTCGGCTTCGTCAAATTCCCACAGAATTTGATTAAAAAGGGCATAACGAATGAACAGTGTCTTTCCCGACCGGCTGCCTTCCGGAATCGCCGCTGAAAAAGAGAGCGATATTCCCCCCGTATCGGGAGAACCCAGTCGCTTTTTCCATTTTTCCATAATTTCAATGAATCGTTGCACCGGTAGATCCGGATATTTTTCCGAACCGGATTCACCGTACCAAGTCTCAAGGTTGGATATTCCCGCTTTTTTGACAAGATCGGGATTTCCGGCAGTTATCAATACCGCCATATATTGCTTTCGTAACGATTCCAATCCGAGAACAGCCGAAGATATGGAACCGATATAAGGCGTAATGCCGGTTGTCGATTCCGGAATACTCCCATAAAACAGAGCTATCGGTCGCGATTCCCCATCTCCGGAGTACATTTCAAAAACCCAAGGAGCAAAGCTCAATCCAGCGGAAGATCTGAATTTATCCGGAAATTTTGTGTAAGGAATAATAAACGGAGGATAACTTAACCAATCAGGATCAGTCTCGATTCCGGTCAACGGATTGATCACCTTTTGTTCCTGATCCGCCCAAACACAAGAAGGATAGGCTGTAATCACCGTGAATACAATCAACAAAATTATCAAAATCTTATGGTCCATTTTGATTCTTTCTATCATGAAATTAAATAACCTTCGCTCGCATCTAAGAATTGTACAACAGATTCTTTAAACACAAATACCTCCGATCAATCGGAGGTATTTTTTGCTCCTCGACCTGGATTCGAACCGGGAACCTAACGGTTAACAGCCGCTCGCTCTGCCGTTGAGCTATCGAGGATCAACGCCTAAATTATAGCAACTTTTAAAAGCCTGTCAAGGACGACCGACGATTCTGTGTTGTTATTCAGCAATAATGTCATTTCGATGAGGTACCGGTCCCTTCCGAAAAATAAAGTTTCACCGAAGGAATGAAAATCAAAACGGATATCAAAAAAGCACGACGAATCACAGTTATTGAACAAGCCATAGAAAGGAAGTTTAGCGCCCGAGAAGCCGCTCAACTATTAAAATGGTCGGGAGCATATGGTAAATGATTTTTCACTTCACCACTGCGAGAAAGCGCTCATCTTTTTTTCAGATCGTATCGGAAGTACAATTAAATCATCAGCAGACCGGATGATAAGTCATTTTTCTTTCCCAGTGAAAGTCGAGGCTACTATGGCAAAAGAAAAAAAGAAGAAAAAGAAGAAAATCGATCAGAAAATAGGATCGAGACAAACAGAACTATCAAATGAAAAAAAGGAAAATGAAAAGAAAAAAGACGTAATTTCCGTAATGTCAAACTCGAAAAGTACAAGTATCCCGTGTGGTATGCCTTACACAAAACCTCCCCTCAGCAAAAAAGAATATGAAAAAGAACTGGAAAAATTGCAAATCGAGCTCGTAAAACTACAGGGGTGGATTAAGGAAAAGGGATTGAAAGTCGTCGTAATCTTTGAAGGACGGGACGCAGCCGGAAAAGGCGGAGTGATTAAAAGGATCACCGAGTTACTGAACCCACGGATTGTTCGTGTCGTCGCCTTACCGGTCCCGACCGAAAAGGAAAAAACACAATGGTATTTTCAACGATATGTCGCTCAATTGCCGGCGGCGGGGGAGATGGTTTTGTTTGATCGAAGTTGGTATAACCGGGCGGGAGTGGAACGGGTTATGGGATTTTGCACCGAAGAAGAGGTAACGGAATTTTTCCGCAGTGCCCCCGAATTCGAAAGAATGCTGATTCGCTCCAGCATCATTCTGATCAAATATTGGTTCTCCGTAAGTGACGAAGAACAGGAAAAACGATTCCAGGATCGGATTAATGATATTACCAAACGTTGGAAACTCAGCCCGATGGATTTGACGGCTCGCAGCAAATGGGTGGAATATTCTAAAGCAAAAGATGAAATGTTTTATTACACCGACACAAAACAATCCCCCTGGTACATGGTCAACGCCGATGATAAACAGAAAGCGCGCCTGAACTGTATTCATCATCTGCTGAGCCTAATCCCTTATGAAGATTTGACACCGGAGCCGATTGTTTTGCCGCCCCGACAGTCTGATGAGGGATATGTCAGGCCGCCTATCAGTGATCAGACATTCGTTCCTGAAATTTACTGATTTGTACTCCGTATATAGTTTCGAAAAAAAATAAATGCAGAAGATTCCGTTTGTTTAAACAAATGGGGTCTTTTTTTATAATCCGAGCCGTCCGATTATAAAAATAAACGATTGAAATTATCGATTGAACAAATATTTTCATAATTGGCATGAATGATGCACACTTTATGATTAATAAGATTTTAAAATATTCCATCAAATAAGGATGCAGCTTATGAACGCCCGAAAAATTCCTTTTCTCCTTTTTCTTTTTGTCATATTCCTGATCCCTTTTTCCGCTGAAGCCGCCGGGGATCAGACAAACCCAAATTTATTTCCGGTCACGGTTGCAAAAAATATCGAACCGGGACTCATTGATGCGATCAATGAAGGAGATTCCGGAGGCGAAATCGGGTTAGCCCTTATCGGAAGTGACACCACGGTAGGATATTATAAAAAATGTTCAACCGATGCATACTTTTATTTCATCGTTGCGAACAACAGCGGCGCAACTGTGAGTACAGTTCTGCCGAGATGGGCTAAAATAAACGGTCGGGCATATTATACCGACAAAAGGGCCTTTTTCTGTAAGGAACTTCCAGACGGCGCTACACCGAGTATTAATTTTGCCGATGCCGACAGCGGATCGGCTTGTACCCTTCAAAACGGTCAACTGATGGTAGGCTCCGGAAAAGCCGTATCCGTTCGCGGCAAAATCGTCAATTTTTCGCATGAACTAACCAGAGGAAATAAGAAGAATTCCGATCCGGAATATTTGCATGTCAATTTTTATGTTCAGATTAACAACAGTAAAAAACAAGGTGCGGGGGCTTTGGAATCCAAAGGAAGCCTTTGTGACGAATTTAGTCTTCTGCCTGATGGGGAAGATTATCCTGTATACGGCGGCTATTTTATCGATCCGTCGGGAAGACGGGTTTGCTCCATGAATTATTTCTTTACTGTTGAAAATACTGATCAATTTTACTCTACGGTTGTTGAACTTCCGCGCTGGGTAGAACTGGATGAGCAAAGATTCAATGTCGGATGTAAATATCTTTATCCGGGATGCAAAGTTTCAGGCTTCCGCCATTATGCCTGGGCGATACTGGATGAGGATGATACATATATCAGCCCGACATATTATTTTTGCGATCAAGACCGAGCGGTAGGAAATAATTGTTATGAAGAAAATTCCTTATGGTGGCTAAGGATTCCTCCTAATACAAAGATAGCCGTCCGGGGGATGGTTAATAATTTATGCAACGTTCCCGCGGCAAACCCGCTGCAAAACTCAGAACTTGCAGTCAGTTTCGATGTCAGTGATGGCGGTTCCAATAAATATAATTTTTTCGGCATTGTTGAAGGAACCGAGTCCAGAGACCTGGCAAACAGTTCAAAAGATATCAATTTTATAGATGAACCTTCAAGATTGGAAGATCGGGACAAAGATGAGCCGGTTGACCGCTATTTACTGGAAGACCCATCTTTGGTTAATTTGGAAGAAGAAGCGGCACAACCGATAATTATCGAAGAAACATCGGAACCGTAAAATTATAGCGTCGATAACTTCTAAAAAGGAGGCCGGATCATTTTTCGGTAGCCTCCTTTTTATTTAATGCATTCGAGGGAAACTCTTTCCTTATTTTGTTGATTTCGGTTAACAGTCTGTGGTACGATCAAATCATGAAATATTTTCGTTTTTCGGCTTTCTTTTTCATTCTTTTGGTAAATTTCTTTATGATTATTAAAGTACTTGCTCAAGATTCGGAGCAAACTTATCGGGTAAAAAAAGGAGACACTCTTTCGGAAATTGCCGCCCGATTTAATCTGAGTCAAGAGCAGTTAATCAAGGCGAATCCCCAAATCGATCCCGATTTATTAATGGTGGGAGAGGAATTACAAATTCCTCCTGCAGATTCAATTTCTTATAATCGGTATCTTCAAAATCGATATAACGAATACCTTGCGATTCAGCCTGCGGATTGTTATCTGAATCCCGACCAAACCGCTGAATGTTTGACACAAATCAAAAATATCGGCGACCGTACCGCTTACAATATCCGATTGATCGCGCAGACCACAGATTCGGAAGGGGGAATTCGGGAAAGTGTCAGCAGTCCGATTGTCAACCAAGTGCTTCCGGATGAATCGATACCCGTTTTATTTCGTTTCAATAATCGATTATCGGGTACGGACACTGTTCAATGTACAATTGATTCGTTGGAATTAGCGAAAGATACGTCTCTGTCTTTGCGCTTGGATGAGTCTCAATGGTCAAAGGAAATAGTTTTTTCATCAGACAAAAAAAGCGCAAAAGTGATTGTTCATTTTAAACAAGCCGCTATGGAAAAAACGAAATCAATCTTCATCGCAGCTTATAACGAAGACGGAAAAGTTGTCGGCATCCGCGGAAAAACAAATTCGGTTGAACAGGATCCATCTCTTTTCGTTTATTCCCTGAGCGGAATGATTCGGGATATATCCGTTTGGGTTGAAGCCTATTAAAGATTAAAATGACAACGATCTTAGTTACCGGTGCAACCGGCTTTATTGGATCAGCTCTTTGTCGGGAACTATGCGAGAGAGGATATCAGGTGATCGGGTTCCATCGTCTTAGCAGTTCATTGAAAATGATCGAAGGATTGCCCATCCAACGGGTCATCGGAGATTTAACCGATGAAAGTTCCATAGAAAATGCTTTTTCCTATCATCCTGAGATTGTCTTTCATCTGGGCGCGCAGCAATTTTCCGGCAGGAATCTGACCCGTCTGATGGATGTCAACGTCGGAGGAACACGAAGAATTTTTCAAGCTTCTTTCAATGCTCACGTCAAACGAATTATCCTAATGAGCTCTGCCGTTACGATGGGAACGGCTGAGCTTTCACCGGACAGACACCGTTCACCGAAACCGGTCGTTGAGACACACGGATGGGATCGGACGCTCGAAAGTTGGCCGTTCGCTTGGTCAAAGTTATTGGCGGAATATGAAACGCAGTGGGCGATCGCTTATGGAATGGATATTGTCATCTGTAACCCCATGTTCGTGATCGGACCGGGGGATTACTATCGCAGAAATACCGGTTTGATTGCCCGATTTCATGATAAACCGCCCAAATTTTTTATCGAAGGCGGCATCAATTTAATCCATGTTAATGAAGTTGTACAAGGTTTGATTCAGGCAATGAATTACGGTGAAAAAGGCCGGCGTTACCTTTTATCCGGAACAGACCGGTCGTTTCAACAATTCTTTGGCGATCTGGCAAAATTATCGGGGACTCCGGCACCTCGGATGCAACTCCCGACCGGTTTTTCAAATCGTTTATATTTATATCGGAACCGACATCCGGACTTATTCCCCGTCGAAAAAACGGATATCAATCTGCTTCGAATGGCGGGAAAGTACTTTTATTATGACGGCAAGAATTCCAGATTGGCGCTTCATCTGCCCCCGCCGCAGCCGATAGAACCTGCATTACAGGAGACTTTGAATTGGTTTCGGGAAAACAAATGAATCGGGAAACTGTGTGTCTTTTACCGGAAATAAAATCCGTAGGGGGACCGGCTGCTTTTCAGCAACGGTTTATTAAAGCCGCCGCCAAACAGGGTATCACTGCCCATTTCGATTCTTCGCGGAAGGATATTGGTGCTTATTTGGTAATCGGAGCTCCGCGAAAATTTATTCCGACCCTTTACTTTGCACGACAACGGGGGATTCCGGTTATTCAGAGACTCAACGGGATGAACTGGATTCATCGTGTCCGACCGTCCGGCTGGTTGTACGGGAAAAAAGCGGATCTGGCAAACAACCGACTTTCTTTTTTCAGAAAACACATCGCCACCGGAATAGTCTATCAAAGCCCTTTTTGTGAAACACATTGGAATGAAGTTTACGGATTTTTATCGGATAAGCCTTCCCGAATTATCTATAATGGTGTTGATATAAACGAATTCAAACCGATTGTTCCCGAGTTTTCGTCCGAAGATATCGAAATCTTAATTGTTGAAGGGAACCTTGAACATGGTTCTGAGCAAAATCTGGAACAAGCATTATCGTTATCGATGGCATTGTCCCATCGAACTTCACAAAAAGTGCACTTAAGAATCGCCGGGAATGTTCCCGAAGCTGTTCGAGAAAAAGTTTTTGAGAGAATGTCGGATTCAACCGCCTTAGTATCCGTCGACTTTTTGGGAATCATCGAAAAATCAAGATTAATCGAACTGGAAAATTCATCCCATATGTTGTTTTCGGTAGAACTAAACCCCGCCTGTCCCAATTCGGTTATTGAAGCTCTGGCTTGCGGATTGCCCGTCATCGGATTTGATACGGGGGCGTTGAAAGATGTTACCGGTGCTGGAGGGATTATTGTCCCCTATGGAACGGATGTCTGGAAATTGGAAAAGCCGATCCTTTTCCCATTGATCGACGCTGCGGAAAAAGTCTACCGGGAAAACCAAAAATTTCGTAAAGCGGCTCGCGAACAAGCCGAATCACATTTTTCAATCGATAAAATTACCGAAGAATATTTATCGTTTTTATTCGGATCATAAGAAAAATCAATCTCATTTCGACGAAACGACAAAAATGGAATGACCGGTAACAGATAAAAACTCTTTTAACCCTTCACGGCTAATTATGACGGTTGCAGTGTTCACCAAAGGATGTAATTGGACTGACTCGGCTTGTAAAACTTCATCTTCAATGATTACACGGATACGATTGAAGGGATCATTGACTAATGCCAAAAGTGAAATTGCTCCGGCGGTAATACCGAGAAAGTCAACCAGATTTCTTTCATTTCCGAAACGAAGCCGCGAATCATTCATGATTTTTGAGAGTTGTTTCAGATTTGCCCGCTGATTTTCATGGCAGATATAAAGATAATGCCGTGTTTCATTGTTATTGGAAAGAAAAAGATTTTTCGCTCGAAAACCCGGTAAATTTGCGGTATAAACATCCGCTTCCATGCTGGTATAAACAGCGGGATGATGAAAAATGGTATAAGAAATACCATGAATTGTCAAATAAGCCAAAATAGATTCTTCGGTGTAAAATGCTGAATGCGAGAATGGATCCATCTAAAACTATACGGAAGTTGATAAAATCAGATTTTTCCCCTTCGGGCTTTCCCAGGGATAAATGATCCAAGCATCGGTAATCGCGGCATAAAAATCCGGTTTTTCTTCTGGAAACAAATTCCTTCGATGGTTATAATGCAACACACACGTGAAAGGCATTCCCCCGGCACCGCTCACGCGGTTGCGTACCGCCGATATACAACGTCCGGTTCCCCAAGCACAGCCGACGATTAACACTTTTTTTTGTTTGATCAACGAATTATCGGGAAAAAGGCGGATAGTCGGCCACGAAATAAATCGCGGATCACTGCGCTGTTTTTCCAACTCAAATTCTTTAGGAGAATCAATATCCGTCAGATAAATATCTTTGATCCCTAATGCTTCCGACAAAATCCCGCCGGGGATGATTCCCCCTTTTTGGATCATGAGAATTACATCAAATTCATCATGAAATTGGGGAATTAAATGATCGATCAACTTATCGACTTCAAGCCAGGATATTAATTCTTTTCGCATATTTTATTCAATCCAGTGTGAATTATAGTTTTGAAATGTGAATTAAGCTATAAAGTTTTTTATTCTATAAACAAGGCATCCATCCATTAAAATTTGATCTATCCGTTCTACCAATATTAAAAGGCAGTCAGTCGTCATTTCGGTTCGCCGAAAATTCGAAGAAAATGATCAGTCCATGGTTTCGGTATTTTGATGTATTCGAATGAGTTGTATTCGGCATAAGTCTAAACTATAATAAGAAAGGTAAAAATATTAATGCCGGAAAGATTCATTCGACCATGAAAGCCACAAGGTTCATTTGGTTTATCATCATGATTGCAGCCGGAATCGCAATCGGGCTGTATTATACTTGGATCGTCCATCCCGTCAAACTGGTAGATGCCACTTTTTATGATCTAAGGCAGGATTACAAAGCTGATTATGTGCTGATGACTGCCGAGATATATAACGATAACCCCAATCTCTTTCAGACTATGATTCGACTTGATCGATTGTTGGAAGAATCTCCGGAAATTGCCGTCGCAAATGCCATCCGGAATGCCAACCAATTGGGATATTCTGAAACGGATATTGACATGCTTTACCGCCTGAATGAGGCAATCGGCGGAAATGAGATTGAAACCCCCGATGCCGAAGATATTTTCATCGAATTTGATCCGCAAACATTTGTAAATACGGAAACCGCTGTGCCGGCCTGGGAATTATCAGCGCCGACAGAAATGCCGACGGAAGACAACCCCTTTCTAGATCAATCCCTGTCACAGTCGACGCTCGTCCCATCCGATGAGCCGAATCCGTTCGGAGAACCGTAATGATAGAGACAGGACGTAAAGGACCCTATTACTTATTAACCGGTCTGATCATCGGGTTAATTCTCGGGATATTTTACGGTTGGATTATCAATCCGACTCGTTATGTGGATATTTCTCCGGAAGCTCTCCACCCGGATCAAAAGAAACAATATCTTTTATTGGTAGCCGAATCCTATCAGGCAAATGAAGATATCGGCCGATCTTATTACAGAATCAAACAGATGACGAACCCGGTGAATATCGATGAGCTGCGGGCAATGCTCCTCGAAATGGAATCGGACCCGGATTATACCGAACAATTCGATGTGGTCCGTAATTTTATAAATGATTTGGATAGCTATCTGAAACAGCAAAATCCGGATAACAAAATCTCCACACAGCAGGTTCAAGGGTTGCTAAATCCGAGCGATGCTCGGGAAAAAGGGGACCCGGCAATGGCGATAGATGAACAATTTAATAAAGAAACCGCAAATCCGGAAAGCTATTATGTAAATTCAAATTAACCAAAAGGTATAATTAACCGACCGAACAAATCTGAGACATACTTCACGGAGGATTCGATGATTAATGACATTATTACAGATTCCGAAAACAGAATGAAAAGTGCGATCAATGTTTTGCAGGAAGATTTAGAAGGGATCAGAACGGGCAGAGCGACACCGGCACTGGTTGAAAAGCTGACGGTTGACTATTACGGGATGGAGACACCCTTTAATCAAATCGCCAATATCAGTATTCCGGACGCAAAAACGATCTTAATTCGGCCGTTCGAAACAAATTTGATCCGTCCGATGGAAAAAGCGATTCAAGCATCCGAACTCGGTCTGACTCCGAGTGATGACGGTAAATCAATTCGTTTGATGTTACCTCCTCTGACGGAAGATCGCAGAAGAGATTTGATGAAATTGGTAAATAACCGTCTTGAAGAGACACGGGTAGCGATTCGGAATATCCGCCGCGATACCATAAAAGAACTCAAAGATTTGGAAAAAGCAAAAGAAATTTCGGAAGACGAACTGAAAAAAGCCGAAGAAAAAATCCAAAAATTGACGGATCAATGGATTACCCAAGTAGATGAAATCGGGAAACGGAAAGAAGCGGAAATCATGGAGGTCTGACCGATATGGCACAGACAAAATTGAACATCGAGCCCTCAAGAATTCCGCGACATGTTGCCATCATCATGGACGGAAATGGGCGCTGGGCAAAGAAAAGAGGATTGCCAAGACTTGCCGGACATCGCCAAGGTGTCGAAAATCTCAGGCAAATCATCAAAGCCTGTGTTGAATTCGGAATTCAATATCTGACCGTCTATGCGTTTTCAACAGAAAATTGGGGACGGCCTGAGGATGAATTAAGAGGATTAAAACAGATTTTCAATGATGCTTTCTCTAACGAACTCGAAGAATTGATCAAGAACGGTGTGCGAATTTTACACATCGGGCAGCGGGATGAAATCAGCCCGGACCTTCTGCAAAAAATTGATCGAGCGGTAGAAACCTCAAAAACAAATGACAAATTAATTCTGACTGTCGCGTTGAATTACGGCAGCAGAAATGAAATAATGCACGCCGTACGAAAAATTGTCGCTTCCGGAATACCTCCGGAGGAAGTAACGGAACAGGTCATCAGCGATTCACTGTTTACCGCGGGGACGCCTAATCCCGACTTGGTTATCCGCACATCCGGTGAACAGCGGCTCAGCAATTTTTTGTTGTGGCAGTCAGCTTATTCGGAATGGGTTTTCCCGGAAGCTTATTGGCCGGATTATAATCGAGAGGAATTAATAAAATCACTGGAAGAATATGCAAGGAGAGATCGCAGGTTTGGAAAACTCTCTTCAAAATAAAACATGGATAATTTAAAAACCCGCGTCATCTCAGCAGCTGTTCTTGCCCCATTGTTCATTTTTTTGATTTATCTGGGAGGAATTCCTTTTCTCTTTGCATCCCTTCTAATTATCGGCATCGGCTCCTGGGAGTTTTGGCGGATGTACAATAAGGAACAGTCAAACCGTTCCAGTGCGGTTTTACTGATCGGCTTATCCATTCTGACAGGGGCATCCCGTTATTTTTTGGATTTTACAATTGCATCGTCTGTGCTTGCGCTTTGTATTATGATCGCCATGCTTTGGGGAAACATTTCCTATGAACGGAAAAATCAGAAAGCCGCGGATGGGTTTGCGGTGATGACCACGGGAATTGTTTATTTTGGCTGGATCGGCAGTTACTTGATTACACTTCGCCAATCGGAAAATGGTTTTTGGTGGGTTATTATTTGCCTGCTGTTAGTCTGGTTATCTGATACCGGGGCTTTTTTCGTGGGCAGCAAGTTCGGAAAGCATCAAATGGCACCTCTTGTCAGTCCTCACAAGACTTGGGAAGGGTATTTCGGCGGCGTTTTATCGACTTTAGTTATTGGAATTCTTCTGTTTCTGATCATTCCGCCTGTTTCAAAGATCCTCAAATTCCCGCAAATGATTCTGTTGGCACTCCTGATCGGTTTGATCACTCCTTTCGGGGACTTGGGAGAGAGCATGATAAAACGTACCTTTGGGTTTAAAGATTCTTCAAATTTAATCCCGGGACACGGCGGGATTTTTGATCGAATGGACACCGTATTTTGGACGATGGTAATCGGATATTCGATGTATACCTTAATTAATTTGGGTTTAATATAACTTTTACGACACCCGCCGGCGCATTTGCATTCACAACAACCTGGCTGCCATTCATCAAGCCGTTTGCCGGAAATATCTGAGATCCCGATTGCATATATGTCTCCGGATAGAATACGTCGGTTGCATTTTGGACTGTAACATAAGCCGACACGGAAGCGGGAACAAAAATCCGAATATCTCCGCTTTGTGTACTGATATTCACCGGAACACTTGCGGCATAAGGAAGCATCACATCGATATTTCCGACCTGGGATATTAAATTGACGCCGGCTACGTCTAAATCGCGCAAATCAACCATTTGATAGCCATTCGCCATATTTACCATTAATACAACCGGTATTTGTCGATTAAGCTGTAAATCCCAAATCGCTTCCGAAGAACCGGTTTGAGAAGCGGCAGTTCCGTTCATCATATAGATGGAACCCGAATCACTTTGATCGATCTTGTCATTGAAGGATTCACCCTCGGCAAGTCGAATCGTCCCTGTCATAAGATGGCCGTTCATTTCCTTACTCTTCAGTTGAAATTTTCCGGAAGGAACTTTGATTTGGAATGTGGCTAAGGACTGAGAAGTTAACGGATAATCGATATTTTTTATTCCTTCGGAATCAATTGAGCCGATCCGGGTTGAGACTAACTCACTGATTTTTGAAAAATTAAACGACTCTTGAAGACTTGAAACAGAAAATTCACCTTTATTGATAAAAGCAACGTAAAGAATTGCACCGATAACAATAAATGGAATAATAATGGAACTCAGTGATTTTCCACTAAAAAGCATATCAAATCCATAGACGATCAGGAATAAAGGCCAAAAAGTCATAAAGATTTCCCATGCTTTTGTATTTCCGTTTAAATTAAGAAGGATCAACGCTACCCCAAGGAAGGAAAGCACAACAGCTCCGAAAAGCCGCTTCCCGTCAAAATAGAGGTCCAATCCGGCTGCAATAATAACAATCGGCCAGAATTTGGAGAGCAGATTTTCCTGCGAATTGCCGAGAACTCCCGATGCCTGAAGCTGAAAAATCAGACCGCAAAGAATAACGATAAGGGGCAGAATAAGCGAGTGATGATTTCTGTTTGTCGATTCCATACAACAGATATGGTGCAACAATCATGCCCTTGTCAATTATGAAAGAGACAATTACAGATATTCCGTAATAATCTTTCTAATGATCATGTTTTCGTAAAATAAAACTGAAAACTAAACCACACGCGCTGATGACGATCAGCATGATTCCGATCATTTTTCGATAAGGTTTGACTTTTATTAATATCTGTGAAGCATTCCATTCGGTTAATTCGGTTTCGGTAGGTTGAGGAGTGACATCCGGTTGTCCTTTTATCGCAGCCGAATCCGTCGTAAATGTCGGTCGCGGGGTTCGTGTCGGGGGACGCGGAGTTTCCGTAACCGTCGGTGTCAGTGTTTGCGTGAATTTCGGACGAATCAAAAGATCCTGCCCTTCGATAATCACCGGATTTTTTAGATCCAGATCGTTTAGATTCGATAAAGTATCCCAATCGGTATGATAAGCATAAGCGATTTCGGAGAGAGTTTCTCCCTCCTGAATTTTATGAATAATAGATCCGTCCGGATTCGGTGTCGATATGAGGATCATTTTTGCCGTCGGCGTATAAGACAATAGAGGTTTCGGGGTGCGCTGATCGTAGGTCGGTAAAGGAGTATACGCTTCGGTTCCACTGTCGAGCCGGCCGAGATATGCAACCACATATCGATGTCGGCCGACGTCCAAAGATTCTCCCACCCCGATATGAACAACGTCTTCGTTCAACAAAGCAGCTCGATCTTCCGCCTGGTTTAGCCAAATATTCTTTACAATATAACTCGGTTCGGTATTGGACCAAGACATAGCGATACATTGTTCGATTTGAAAAGACGATCCTCCCCCATATCCGAAATCGGCCGCAATCGATTTTGCGGATTCGTTATTCAGCCCTTTTTCGGTCAACTTTCCGATTTTCGCCAGATAAGCTGCCTGTTGATCCGCTGCATTCGCAAGGCTTTCATCCCACCGAAGAGCCGGAAGATTTTTTTCCCGCCTTGCTTGGTTGATTGTTTCCATGATTTCTTCACGAAAAAGCCTTTCGGTCGGAATAACGATTGGAGTAAGAGTTATCGTTTCGATTCGAAACGGTGAAAGTGTATTTGAAGAAAAAATGAACGGAAAAACGAATAAAATCAGCAAGCGAATCGTTCTCGTTAAGTGACAATTCTTTTTCATCGCCTGAAAAATCCGAAGAAAATTGTGATTAACAATCCGATACCGCTGAAAACCACCAGCACAAGGCCTAATCTTCGCGCTGCCGGTTTATCAAAAAAATCGATATGCTTAATTAACGGTCCCGGCGTGGGTGTGGCTGTAATGGTGGGTGTAAGCGAAGGCAACGGCGGCAAAGTTTGAGTCATCGTAGAGGTCGGTTTCGGCGTATTGGTTGCCGGCGGTTTGGTTACGGTCGGCGTCAGGGTATCCGAGACCGGCGTTCCGCCGTAATGGATTAGTATCCTCTGGCCAGCTCTGACGCTAACGTCATTTTCAGCCATCCCGTTTAACGCCTGTAGCTGTGCAACCGTCGTACCGTAATTAATCGCAATTGTCCACAGAGTTTCATTTTGTTGCACAGTATGATAAATCGATCCATCCAGTTCGGGGGTACTGGTAGCGAAGGTTCCGGGTTGAACCGGCAACGCTTCGATATCCACAAAACCGCTGCCCGCATTTTGATTGGCCGAAACCGCAGCGGTTACAGCCAAGGTCGGGGATTTATCCAGGTTTGTATCATACCCGGAACTGTTCACCATCAGTGTATAGTATATACTTCCGTCGGGTGCGGAGGCCGCTCCGGCTCCGACTGTCCCCGAATCGAGGCCGATCATTGTATAAAGATGATCGGGATCTGTCCACATCTGTTTGACGCAATAGGATGCCGTCATATTTAATCCGCCGCAGACATTTTCCGATCGAGCCGGAATATTCGACCCATCCGGGCGATTATGGGTTGTCATATTGATGGAAGCCTGATATTCACTCTGAGCCTGGGCTAAAGATGATAATGAGCTGTCGACGGTATAAGGAGACAGTCCGTAAGAAGCTCTTAATGCATTTACTTCCGCAATCAGTGAATTTGCATCCTGTGCATACACGGGATAGATAATGAAACAAGTTGCGAATGCCAAGACTGATAAAATAAACAAAAATTGAAAACTCAATACACTTTTTCTCATTTTTTCTGATTATAACCCGATCTTTTTTATTCCTTGCATTCGATACGATTTATGCTGCAATACCGTCGAACTACTCGAAATATTCCTCTGTAATCTGATAATTGTTCTGATATTCTTGACATTGAACAATTGTTCTGTTATATTAATTTTAGAACAATTTTATTCGCTGTTAGATTTTGTGAGACGGGAGTAGATTATGGCCAGAATGGGAAAAATGATGAATGATCGGCATCGAAAAATTATGCTATTCCTGGAAGAATATCAAAAGAATAATCAATTTTCGCCATCCATTCGGGAAATCGGAAATGCGATCGGCGTAAATTCTACCTCCTTAGTAGATTATTATTTACGGCAATTAGCTCAAATGGGTTATCTGGAACGCAATGATCGGGTCTCTCGCAGCATTCGAATTTTGAAACCATTTACAGAAGAATCGCAGACCGCAAAAAACATGATTTCATATTCCCGGCAGGAAGTACTCCGCTACCCGATCTTGGGAAGAATCGTTGCGAGCGAGCCGATTCCGGTGCCTGGTTCCGATTTGGCATATTTCGATCCGGAAAGTTATATTGAAATCCCGAAGAAAATGATTCCCGCAAGTGAAAAAGAGACGGAGCTTTTCGTCTTGGAAGTCTCCGGTGATTCAATGGTTGACGCCATGATCAACGATGGAGACAAAGTTGTTTTTCGTCAGGCAAATCAGGCTTCGAATGGCGATATGGTGGCTGTCTGGCTATCCAACAATGATGAAACTACACTGAAATATTTTTATCGGGAAGGATCAAGGGTTCGTCTCCAACCGGCAAATCCCACAATGGGACCGATTTATATTGATGATCCGGAACAAGTCCATATTATGGGAAAGGTCGTGATGGTTATTCGTCATCTGTAAACCGCTTCAACCGTTCGGTTTAGATTCTTCAGGTACAATCGCAAATTGAACAATCAAGCTCGGCAAAAGAAAATTGCCATCATCTCATCTTTATACATGCCTCATCTCGGAGGCGTTGAAAAATATTCCCAGTCTCTGGCTCGAACACTGACAGCGGATTATGAAGTCCATGTTTTTTGTATGAATACGGAATCTGTTCCCGCGGAAAGTCGTGACGGGGATATTTTCATTCATGCGTTGCCTTGCGGCGGTTTTTTCAAAGGCCGGTTACCCGTTCCCACCCCAAAAGCCATCCGCCGGACCAAACAAATTTTTCGAGAGACCGGATTTGACTTCGGAATCATCCAAACTCGCCTTTATCCTTTCAATTTACAGGCGGCAAAAATATTGAAAGAATTCCAAATTCCTTTTTTCCTTATCGAACACGGCTCAGCTTATGTAACTTTCGGTAACTCTCTGATCAATCGCTTATGGGAATATTACGAACGCCATCAAGCAAATATATTGAAACGTTACTGCTCGGATTTTTATGCGGTATCTCAGGCAAGTCTCGATTGGTTGAATCATTTCGGAATTCAAGGGAAGGGGATCATCCATAACAGCATCGATCCGCGGGAATTCGAAGGAATTCCTGCCGGTTGGCGCAAATCGGTCGGAATCCCTTCGGAAGCGATTCTTCTTACGTTTGCCGGGAGAATCATTCAAAAAAAAGGAATTGTCACTTTATTAACCGCAGCCGAGCGGATTGAAGAAGAGAGGCTTCACATCATTATCGCCGGAGACGGAGATGAAACGCTTTTAAGCCCTTGGAAACAAAATTCTCGAATCCATTTTCTCGGCAAAGTTCCTCATCGTGTGTTGCTGGAAATACTCAAAGACAGTCAACTTTTCTGTTTACCGACAACATATCCGGAAGGGCTGCCGACCGTTATTTTAGAAGCCGGTTATTTCGGTGTCCCTGTGATCGCAACCGATATGGGAGGAATCAATGAAGTAATTTCCGACAATAAGACCGGAAAGATTATTCCTGCGGATGATCCAGAATCGTTGCGGTCTGCAATTCTGGAATTGATACGAGACGAAAAAGAGCGGAACCTATTCGGATCGGAATTGCAAAAAAAGGTCTCAGCGGAGTTTACTTGGCAAAAGACAGCACTCGAAGTGAAGAAAATCATCGAATCCGTCTGAACCGCTTCCTATTTTTCGGATTTTTCTATATCGTTTATAAACGCTTTTATTGTCAGTTTCACAGGTGTGGCGTTAAAATAATTCAATCGATCGGTTTTAATAAATCACAGCGGAAATGCTTGGGAGGGATTTTGAAGGTTTTCGTTTCTGGAGTGGCAGGTTTTCTCGGAACACCGCTTGCCAACCAACTCGTCAAAGAAGGAAATGAGGTTATCGGTCTGGATGATTTTTCCGCCGGCAATGCGGAAGGCTTAGATCCGGCTGTCCGGTTAGTGCGGGGAAATATCACGGATCGGGAACTCCTTTGGAAATTGCTTCAGGGAGTTGATTGCGTTTATCATCTGGCGGCAAAAGTTATCGTCCCCGATTCGATTTTATATCCGAGCGAGTATGAAAAGGTGAATGTCGGAGGAACGGTAACACTGTTGGAAGCGATGCGAGATGTCGGAATCCGTCATATGATTTTTTCTTCATCCGGAACCATTTACGGATTTCAAAAAGAGCAGCCCTTAAAAGAGGAAACAACCAAGCCCAAACCCGCTTCACCCTATGCAGTATCGAAATTAGCTTCTGAATACTACATTAACACGATCGGAAGATTATGGGGGTTGGAAGCTGTTTGTCTGCGTATTTTCAATGCTTACGGTCCGCGACAGGGTTTTTCATTTACCCATGCACCGGTTATTCCGACTTTTTTAAAACAATCTGCGGCACGCGGAACGGTTATTGTCCATGGGGACGGTCATAATACCCGCGACTTTGTATATGTCGACGATGTCGTTACGGCATTAATTCTGGCTTCCAAAATCAGAAATCCTCAAGAATTGGTGATCAATATCGGCAGCGGCATCGAGACTTCGGTCCAGGAGGTTCTGGATTTGGCAATCAAGATTACCGGCTCAAAGCCCGAAATCGTTTATAACCAACGTCGTCTCGGCGGACCGGATCGAATGTGTGCTGATTTAACCCTTGCTCGGAAATTACTGAATTATGAACCGAAAGTTTCACTCGAAGAAGGTATGCGATTGACTTATGCATTGGACCGGCGATTGCATAAGCAGACCGGCTAAATTCAAAGAGCTTTCATAAAAACGATCAAAATCTCCTCCGTTTGAACCGGCCTTTTTTCGTTTAATTCAAAAATAAGAAATTTATTATCTTTTTCTTCGTCAAGATCGGGTAGGTTATAATCAAAAGATGGATTTAACAGACTGGTTGCTTTGTTTGGGCACGGCTGCGGCATTCGGCTTTGCATTTTGGATTCTGCTACCTCCATACGGTTGGATAGCAGGAATCGCAGTAGCGGGATTGATGTTGTATCGGGCAAAAAAGAAGCGAGACGATCTGAAACAGAAATAATTTATCGGAGTTATTAAATGGAAAATAAAATTCCCGCTGGAAATAATAAGGTTGTCAGCCTTGCTTATACATTATGGGTTGACGGAGAACCGATCGATTCGGCTGATGTAAATAATCCTTTGGTTTATTTACACGGTCATAACAATATTATCCCCGGTCTTGAAAATGAATTAAACGGATTATTCCCCGGAGAAAAGAAAACTGTTATTGTATCCCCGGAAGACGGATACGGCGAATTAATGCCGGATTCAATCGTTGAGTTGGATCGTTCCTTATTCCCCGAAGATTACATCCCGGCTCTCGGAAGCATTTTACATTTACAGGATGAATCCGACCAAGTTTACACAGCTTATATTCAGGATTTCAATGAAAATTCGGTTATTGTGGATCTCAATCATCCGCTGGCCGGGAAAGAATTGAAATTTGATATCGAAATAGTGGAAGTTCGGGATGCCTCCGAAGGGGAACTTAAAGCAGGACACATCCATCATGATTGTTCATCCTGCAGCGGCTGCGAAGACGGTTCCTGCGAATGAAAAATTACAAAATTCCGATGGTCCCGGGTCCGGTTCGAGTAACTCCCGTTGCTTATCGGTCCTTGACATCTGATTTCGGTGCCGGATATTGTGAAGATGAATTCTTTGAACTTTATCAGACCGTCGGGAAAAAACTGGGCATTTTGCTCGGGACACAATCGGAAGTAATTATTCAATCCGGAGAGGCAATGTCCATTCTCTGGGGTGCCATTAAAAGTTGTGTTCTTCCCGGTGAAAAAGTATTGGCAATCAGTACCGGATTTTTCGGAGAAGGTTTTGCAGACATGGCACGGGCGATTCACGCTGATGCTCAACTGGTTGAATTTGGTTATGATGAAACCGTCCATGATTTGGATCGAATCGAATCCGCCATTAAAACCTATCAACCAAAGGTCATTACGATCGTTCATTGCGAAACACCGTCCGGTACGCTTAACCCAATTTCTGAAGTGGGACAATTAAAGAAGAAATACAATGTCCCGATAATGATCGTGGATGCGGTAGCATCAGTTGCTTGTACAGAAATTGAAGGGGACAAATGGAATGCCGATATTGTCATGGGCGGATCTCAAAAAGGGCTTTCTTTACCTCCCACTATCGGTTTTTGTTCGGTAAGCGAGCAAGCCTGGGATATCATCCGGAAAGTTGATTATGCGGGATATGAAGCATTTTGGTCCTATCACAATATCCCGCAGAAACATGACCACCCCAATACACCGGATTGGCCGGGAATTGCGGCATTAAATGATGTATTGGATGATCTGATGATCAACGAAGGTTTGTCGAATGTTTTTGCCCGCCATCAGGTTGTTGCTGAATTTGTCAGGAAATCTTTGACAGAAATCGGATACCGTCTGTTTCCGAAACCGGAAGCGATTCAATCACCGTCTGTTACGGCCGTCTATGTTCCCGCCGATCGAACTTTTGAAGCTTTTGATCAACAGGTTCGAACCTATGGAATGGGTATCGGCGGAAGTTACGGAAAAATCGCCGGAAAGGTCTTCCGTTTGGGACATATGGGAACTCAGGCAACCATGACAAACGCACGAAGTGCTATTGACGTCCTGCAACAGGTGATTTAATCGATTCTCCATGAAACCGCTGAATGTCATTATCATCGGTGCCGGCTTGGGAGGTCTGGCTTGCGGAATCAGGCTGGCTGTCGAAGGTTGCAAAGTAAAAATTTTTGAGAAAAACCATTTTGCGGGCGGAAGCCTCGGATCAATCCGTTTGAAAGGATTTACGTTTAATACGGGGGCGGAATATATCTCCGCCCCTTTTTTATTTGATCAGCTCTATGAATATGCGGGGAAACGCAGAATCGATTCATTTAAATTTCGGGATTGCGACCCGATATTCCAAGCGGTTTTTCCTGATTTCAAGCGCTTTGCTCTTTATTCGAACCCTGCCGAAACCGTAAAACTGAACCCTATGTTATCCGGGGCAGACTTGCAAGGTTTTAATTCTTTTACGGAGGAAAGCGCTGCGATTTTCGATGATATTTTTTTCGATTATTGCGGTCGACCAGTTGATGAAAACACTTTTCGATTTCGTACGAATTTATGGCTGCGTAGAATGAACCCGCAGAAGACTTGTGAAGAATATGCAAATGAAAAATTTCAGACTCCCGAACTGCAGCAACTTTTCGGTTTTTGGCCATTAATCGGCGGCGGAAATCCCAAAAGCGCGACCCATCTTTTTCGGGCTTTTTCACAAATGTTTCAACGGTGGGGAACAGCCGTCCCGGACGGCGGTATGGATAACATGGTTCAAGCGATTGTACGGTTGTTCCAAGAATCGGGAGGCGAGATCTTCTATGGGACCGAGGTATCCGAAATACAAATATTCAATCATACCGTTTCCGGTGTACGACTAAAAGACGGCAGGATTCAACAAGGCGATTTGGTAATTTCCGATGCGGATGCCGCTGCGACTTACCGATATTTAATCGATTCCGATCGAACCCGCTATGATTCGGTCAATCAGGCAAAGACAAAAATTTCCGGCATCAGCGCCTTTGTTTATCATCTCGGAACCCGTTGTATCCTGCAGGAAAGAGCTCCTTTGGCTCCTTTAAATATCTTATTCCCAGAAGATTACGACCGATTTTTAAATGAACTTTTTGACCAAAAAACCCTTTCGGATCATCCATTGCTGATCCTGCGTATGGCTTCCAAAATCATCCCGGATAACGCGCCGTTCGGTTGTGAAGCGCTCTCCGTAATCGTTCCCGTTCCCAATTTGGAGAGTATCAATCCCTGGGATCATATTTCGTACAGTTATCGAAATCATGTCTTAGATTTGCTTCAAAATTATTTTCTGACCGATATTCGGACAAATCTGATCGTCGAAGAATATCTCGATCCGATTATTATTAAAAATAGGTTGGGCAGCCATGCCGGATCCATTCTGTCATTTCAACCCGAATTACAAAAAAACGGGGAAATCCGAATGGCAAATCGTTGCCGGGATATCCGCCATCTGTATTTGGCCGGTAACGGAGCTCATCCGGGAGCAACAATTCCCGGTGTATTATTGGGAGCCGCCAATACCGTTCAGGTGATTAAAGAAGATTTCGATAAAGAATAATCGCGGATTTTTATTATTGAGGGGAAAGTTTACTGACAACCGGAATGCTTTTCTTCGTATCATAATCAGCCAGAAAGCGGTCTAAAACGTCCAAAAATAAAGTCATTTCTTCTTCCGTAGTCTGGTTCATATGAGCGATTACAAAATAATCATCCCGCATATCATCCGGACAGTTCCCGATAATAATGCCGTAAGAGCTTAAAAAATCCGTCAGATTTTGAACCGTAAAAGGAAGCGGTTTTTTTAAGACCGTAACGGTCGGTGAGCGAAATTGGGGACGTGTGAAAATTTCGAACCGGTTGGCATCTGCCCACCCCTTCATTTTTTCGGATAGACTTACGATTCGTTTAATTCGGTTTTCAATCCCTTCCAAAAAAATCAAATCAAGTTGCCTGTCCAAAGCATTTAATAATTGAAAAGGTATCAGAGAGCGAAAACTTTTAGAATGGACATCACGGAATTGTCTTGCATAGTTCAGGCTCCATCCGGTTCCCGAAAAACCGATGGATTTGAAATTTGCTCGTTCGCCTAAAATGACCGTCCCCAATCCCGGCGGTAAACCTAAGGATATTTCGGAACCGATTAACAACGCATCCGCTTCGGACTTCAGATCTAATGCGCGAACGCTTCCGAAAGAAGCAGAACAATCTACAATAACCAAAGCATCGGGCAGCTTCTTCCGAATCATTCCCGATAATGCGGCAATATCAATTTGTGTCCCCGTAAACGGATCAATTTCGACCAAAAAAACAGCGGCATAGGATTCCTCATCAAGTGCTTTTTCAAACAGGTCTTCGTCAAAACCGGAACCGAAAGCGGTATCGATGATCTCCGAATCGATATTCAAAGATTTTGCGATTGTCTGCCATTGCTGAGAAAAGGGACCATTCATTCCGATCAGTACCGGTCCGCTTGCAAAACTGTTTAAAGCAACTTCATACAACCCTTCCCGTGAACAATTAAAAAAATTAATAGAAGCGGCGTCCGGAAAGAACATCTCCCGAAAACGGTCTTCAATCTTTTCTGAAAGCGAGAAAGGGTTCCCGCTTTGCGGCTTCGCAAGAGCCGCAAGAACCTTCGGATCAATCCGTGCGGGAACCGGATTTAAATTAATCGGCATTGGATTATTGTCTGTTTATAAAAACACCCGTGGTTGAAAAGCCGAACGGGTCTCTCATATGATTATTTGTAAACAAAAATTCGCGGGATTCGATCAAATAATGAATGACAATATGATCAGAATAGCGATAAAAACAGCTGCCAATGTTCCGATTTTCTTTAGATTTCGAATTACGTAAGTATAATCCGGATTAAATTCTTCTTTCGGCGCACGAGCCGCTAACGGCAGATTCCCGCTGCTTGAAACGGCGGTAGCAGTTGTTTTAATCGGTGCCTTCCCTTTTGTCGTATTTTTCTTTGCCATTAATCCCTCCCAAAGCATTTATTCTTCTATAGCATTTTCCCCGTGACAACTATCCTTTTATCATCTACCAAATAAGGATAGCAAGAAATCAAAGTTACAGTCGGATCCGTTGTCTGTGCCATAACCTCCACCTGATTCGGCAGAACGACTTCTATGTTTTGGACGCTATAAGTATAAGCGTTTTTTTCGGTTAATACGATGATTTGATCCCCGGGCATTAATTGATCCAAATCGCGAAAAACTTGGCCATAAATATCATTATGACCGGAAAGAATAATTTTTCCGTTTTTCCCCGGAGCCGCACTGTACAGATTCATTCCGATCCCCGCTTTCAACGCTTCCCAATCATCCCCCAAAACGACCGGTGCATCGACATTAATCGCCGGAATTCTGAGGCGAATGACCTGTTCCATACCGGCGGGAATGGTCGGTTGAGGAGCCATTACCGAAACAATACCGCGCAAATGCTCGGGAATTTCGCTTTCATTAAAGGTACCGACACCGCTTTCATCCGGAGGAGTATGACCGCCGGGCAAGACAACAGCCTGAATAAGCGGAGTGGGTGTCAGAGTGGGGAGAATCATAGATTTTGCCGATTCCCGATTGATGTTTTGCAAAATTTGAGAACCGATAACCAGCATAACAATGACACCGGCCACCGCCAGCAGCTCGATTGCCAATAATATTTTGTCGAATTTTTTCTGAGGCGGTGCGGTTTTGAGAACTTCCTTTTCGGATCTGTCGGAATTCCATTTCAATTCGGAATTGATCGGCGCATTCGCTGCGTCCATCACGCGACCGCCGGCGCGATAGGAAGCGATACGAGCATCTCGTCCGATGGTTTTTTTTTGCATCAAACGGAATCGCAATTCTTCTTCGGTTAATTCATCCGCATATTTTTTTCGTTTCATCCCTTTTAATTATATTGCGTCTATTCGTCGATGATTTGATTTAAAGTTGTCGATATTAAGAAAGAATATAAAATCAACAAAGATTCTTGCAAAAAAATTAATTAAAAATAAAAGTCTTTGAAACATAGTAATTAAAGAAAAACATCCCCAACTCCGCCGCCAATTTCAAAAATATGGGATGAATAGGGATTATTTTTTCTCCGATAGTGATCAAGCTCCAAACAACGGATCCTGAAAAAATCACCAAGCCGACATATTTTGCAAAAGAGCGGTTTTTTTCATTTTTCGGCTTAAAAACGACGGATTTCAGCAAGAAATAATTTACCAGAAGCGAAGCTACCCGGCCGGTGACCAAAGCCAAAAGATTGCCGAATCCGATTTGTATACCCAGAAAAAAAACAGTATTGTCTACGAGGAATGAAAGGACAGAACTTCCCGAATAACGCAAAAACGTATTCAATGTATAAAATAGCAGGTTGATTCTGCGGAGGCTGTTTACCGCAACATCCCCGTCATTTTTCCGATTTGCTCGTGTCAGAAAAATCGGGATGCCTTGTCGCTCACATTTCAACAGCCACGGGAACAAGGAAAACTTTTTATCTTCGGAATATGGATTTGCCGAGGTGATCGCCTGTGGTGGGATAATCCATAAGGAAGCCTTCGGACCTTCCAACTTCCTTCGAATCCACTGAATCATTCGGACGATCCCATTATCTTCAATGGATTCTTGGGTCGTTAAGATTTCCAACAGATAAAAGGCTTGCGGATTTTTTCGGGCCGATGCCAATTGTTCATTCAATTCCGAATCTGAAATAACCGCATCGTCCGAACAAATGACAAAAAAGCTTTCGATCCCGATATTTTTTTCCGAGTCAAATAATAAATTTCCAAGAGCTTCCTGAAAGTTATTTCCTGAGAAAGGAACGACGGGAACAGATCGGATAAATTCATTTTCGGTTCGTACCGGTTCTGCCGACAAAAAAGCAACTGGTCTTCCGCCGAGTTTGACCAATGAATTAAAAAGAGAAATAAAATCACAGCTTTGATTCAAATGAATAAAAATAAAGGGGAATGACTGTTCGGGCACGATTTTCCTTACGCTTCATTATTTTCGACACATGCATTTTAACGGATGATTCTCGTATCTGCCAATGGAACTGATAAACGCAGAGTAAAATAAACCTTAATAAAGTATGGGATTAAAAAAACGGTAGGGAGATATTTATGAAAATAGCAATTATCGGATCGGGTCTGACCGGCATGACCGCAGCCTGGAATCTCAGAAAACAGGGACACGAAGTGACTATTTTTGAAAAAGAAAAGGAACCCGGCGGATTAGCCCGCGGATTTCGTGAACCTCAATGGCAGGATTCCGTTGAATGCTTTTATCATCATATTTTCACCGGTGATTCGGATATTCTTTCTTTATTTAAAGATCTCGGGGTATCAAATTCGGTAGAATTCAGATCTCCCAAAACAGTCATGTATTATCGGGGAAAGTTTTATCCCTTTGATTCCATACCGTCTGCTATCCTTTACCCCGGCCTCGGCTTAGGAAGCAAAATCCGTTTTGGTTTTGTCGGTTTGTATTTGCGACTTTTCAGTCCATGGAAAGAAATGGAAAAAGTTACCGCGGAAGAATGGATGCTCAAATATGCCGGAGAACATGTTTACCGGTCCATGTGGGAACCGATGATGCTTGGGAAATTCGGTGAGAAATATGCAAAAGAAGTCAACATGGCATGGCTTTGGGCCCGTATCCATTCCAGATCCACATCTCTGGGAACCTTTCGTGGCGGCTTTCAGACTTTCATCAATATTTTTTCCGAAAAGTTGATTGCGAACGGTGTGGAGATTCGTTTTGAATCGAATGTCACACAGATAAAGAGACAAAAAGAATCTTCCATAACAGTAACTGCAGACGGAAAAAATGACGATTTTGATCGGGTTATTGCTACGATATCGCCGGCGGCTTTTTCGGCTATATCACCGGATTTACCCGCCGATTATCGTCAGTCTTTACTGGATCTGAAGAATATGGGCGCGGTTGTAATGGTTTTATCGTTGAAACATCCTCTCTCCCCCGAAGGTTATTATTGGTATAACCTCCCCAAGAGTGAAGGGTTTCCTTTTCTTTCTTTGGTGGAGCACACCAACTTTGTTCCGCGAGAACGTTTCGGAAACGAAACCATCATATATGCGGGAGATTATCTGGAGACCGATCATGAATATTTCTCTCTTCCGAAAAATGAGTTGTTGCAACGGGTTTTACCCGGACTTAAGAAAATAAACCCGAATTTTGAAGAGGATTGGGTTATAAACAGTTGGAAATTCTCGGCAAAATATGCTCAACCAATTCCTTTTATCAATCAATCCGAACACATTCCGTCCATAGAGACTCCGATTAACGGGTTATATTTAGCATCCATGAGCCAAATTTACCCTTGGGATCGGGGAATGAATTATGCGGTAAGGATGGGAAATACTGTAGCCCGGATGATCGGATAATGATTTTTGCTAATTCGAATTTCTGGCAATTATTTGTTTCAATTCACTTTGTAATTCTTAAAATTTTTTTGATTTGAATAGACGTTCTAATATTTATGCGAATTAATCCTCAGCTGATTTCTTGTCTGAATATGAGAAAATTTTGCTGATGATATCCAAAGTAAAGAAGCGAATCGATCGAAACACGCATAATTTCGGAATGCGATGAAGTTTCTTTAAGGTTGATCAACCTTAAAGAATTCGATTTTTTTAAGTTGTTTTTCGGTAATATTAAGAAGACCTTAATGTTAGAATAAATTCAGTTCGATAAACAAGCAAACATTTCGAACCAAGCTCAATAATAAGTTCTTTGGAACTTAATCATAAATATTTTTTATACAATTTCGGCCACAAGACAAGTAACATTGTGGTTTTATTGTCTCTATATGGTAAAAAAAATGGCTCAAACTGACGAAACAAAGATAACTACTTATAAAATAACCCCCGAAAAAGCGTGGGAAGCAGCCATCGGCCAACTGAAGATAACGATGGATAAGCAAACCTTTTCGACTTTAATGGGAAAATCGGAATTTGTTAAGTATGAAAACAATACTTTTTTTATCAGCGTTCCGAATACCTTTACAAGAGATTGGTTAGAACAACGATTAACAGAAACGGTGATTCGAATTCTTTCCGGAATAATGGAGGGGCAGCAATTTGTCCAATTTGTATTGGAATCGAATGTTAATGCCATTCGGGAAGAAAAAACGGTTTTATCGCAACCCGCTGTCGCGACAGTTTCCGCATCTCAATCCGTCTGTCGGGAAGGGGCTATCAATCCCCGGTATACTTTTGATAATTTTATTGTCGGTCCGTCAAACAATCTTGCCTATGCGGCTTCACGGGCTGTAGCAGCAATGCCGGCGACGGCTTACAACCCGTTATTTATTTACAGCGGAGTCGGATTGGGGAAAACGCATTTGCTCCATGCGATCGGAAATGAAATCATTCGGAATCAAAATAAAGCGGTGTTATATGTCTCATCCGAAGAATTCACCAACGATTTTATCAACTCGATTCAACGACATGAGAATACGGCTTTCCGAGAGAAATATCGCAACATTGATGTATTGCTGATTGATGATATTCAATTCATCATCGGAAAAGAAAGCACACAGGAAGCTTTCTTCCATACCTTCAATACGTTGTATCAGCAGGATAAACAGATCATTATCACTTCCGATCGTTCTCCGAAATCCATGTCGACATTGGATGAACGGATGAGATCGCGTTTTGAATGGGGCTTGACGGTCGATATGCAAACTCCGGATTTGGAAACCCGAATCGCAATTTTATCTGTAAGAGCCGAAAAAGTAGGCAAAAGCATACCCAGAGATATTCTTGAAATGATTGCCAGGCAATTTCCGAACAATGTTCGTGAACTAGAAGGAGCTTTGAATCGGGTTTTAGCTGTTTCAGATTTGTGCGGAAAAACTTTGGATAAGGATTTAGTCTTAATGTCATTGGGGGAATTGTTGCCCCAACAAAATGCCACACCGCTTGAACAGATTCTGAATGTCGTTTCAAAGGTTTTCGGAGTACCGACCGAAAAAATATTAAGTAGAGACCGATGTAAAAATGTCGCTTTATCTCGACAAGTGGTCATGTTCCTCTTACGGAACGAAGAAAATCTTTCGCTACCCCAAATCGGCAAGGAATTGGGAGGAAGAGATCATTCCACTGTGATTCACGGTTGCGAGCGTGTTGCTTCTTTGCTGTCAAGTGACGTTCGGTTTCGCAATCTTTTCGAAAAAGTACATGAACAGCTTTACGGTGAGCCATGTTTTGTCATGGCGTAATCTAAGATTTTTCTATTTTATTCGTCGGGCTCTTTTTTAAAAAGAGTCCTTTTTTTATTCCGATCCGGTTTTGGAACATTTGGGTCGATTAAGACGTTCTTAGAATAGCTCTTTCAGGCAGATTGATCAGCAAGAAAGACGAGTAAATCAAATAAAAGGAAATCAGTATAAAACTTGCACCTTAATCCGTATTCAGTTCGGATTGTTGAATTGGAAATATTTCGAAAAGGAGGTTTGCGTGTCAAAAAGAAATCTGATTATCATTTTCGCCGTTGTTGTGATTTCGCTTGCAGGCTTTGGGGCGGCATATGCCAGCGGATCAACCCAATATTCATGGCCAAACAATTGCGGCAATTGGAACCAGTGTAACTGCGGATGGAATAACTGTTGTTGCAACTATTATGTCCCCCCGCAACCGTCATTATGTGCATCTTTCATTGCCGATGTCACCGTCCCGGATGGATCTTATATCGCTCCGGGAAGCTCATTTACAAAAACGTGGCGGATTCGAAACAACGGTACGACCACTTGGAATACCAACTATAAGTTATTCTTCTCAAGCGGGAGCCAAATGTCCGGACCGTCATGGGTCGCAATGCCATATAATGTCGCTCCGGGCCAAACGGTGGATCTGTCGGTAAATCTTATCGCTCCCACCACAGGCGGGACTTATCGCAGCAATTGGAAGTTGCAGTCGGATACGGGCGTCACCTTCGGTGTCGGATCCACTTGTCAGGTTCCGATCTGGGTCGAAATAAAGACCCAACAACCGGTCTATTACAACAACTGTTGTTACGGGAATTGCTGTTGCGTTTATCCGTGTAATTGCCCATGCACTCCAGCGGTTCCTTCCACTCCGGTGAATTGGCAGAATTGGAGTACAACTCAAGCCCCGGCATGGCCGACTTGGCCTGATTGGAACTGAGGATTGTTTCGTTAAAATCTTCGGCGGAAAATCAACAATAAAAGCAGAGCCTTTCATTTAAGGATGGCTTTGCTTTTATTTTATATTCCTCGAAAATCCGAAAAAGCAAAGTTAGCACGAATCTTGCACCTTATTGAAAACAAATTGATTGATTCTCTCCGGTTGGAATGGGTTCAAAGCTTTCATGGGAAAAAACAGGGAACCGGAGAATATAAGCTGATTTTGAGAATTTTCAATAGGGACCAAGAGGAGGAAATTGTGTATAAAAAGCAATTTTTTACAATCATAGCAATGGCAATATTCACCGTTTTGATTGGAGTGATTGCGGTTCAGGCATCTCCCGACGTTCAGGGTTATTACGGATTTAATAATCCTCTTTGGGGAAATATGGATCAACCGTGGAACTATAACTATAACAACAGTTATAACTATACTTATAACAATACCTATAGTTACAGTCCTCAAGTCTGCAATCAATGCACATATGCTTGCAATCGGGCCGAATTTGTAAAGGATGTGACGGTTCCGGATGGAAGTTATATCGCTCCCGGCGCTTCCTTTACCAAAACCTGGCGTATTCGAAATACCGGGACCACCACCTGGACCACAGCTTACCGTCTCGTATTTTCCGGAGGAGATCCCTTAGGCGCACCCTCATCGGTTGCTTTTCCGTATTCCGTATCCCCCGGTTACTGGATGGATATTTCCGTACCTCTGAGAGCCCCCAATGCAGCCGGGACATTTCAAGGAAACTGGATGCTCCAAAGCAGTGACGGCACATTATTCGGTGTAGGCTGTAACGGTCAGGTTCCGATTTGGGTGAAGATATCAACGGTCAGCAATAGCTGCGCCACTGTCGCCTATTCTTGCAACAATTGCAATGTTAACTACTGTAATCCGGCCTGCTATGGATCCTACTATAACCAGATCACAAAAAATCCTTATTGCAACAACAAAATTCGCTCCGTAAATGACATCACGATTCCGGACGATACGGAAATGGATCCCGGAACTTCTTTCCGAAAGACCTGGAGCATGAAAAACGGCGGCACTTGTGTTTGGAATGAAGGATATTCCCTGATATTCAGCGGCGGAGATGCGATGGGTTGGAAAACTCCCGTCTTTTTACCGAATCCCGTTTATCCGGGCGAAACCGTCGAAATCAGTATTGATCTAAAAGCCCCCAACATTCCGGGAGATTATCGTGGATACTATAAATTACGTGATAATCTGGGGTTTACTTTCGGATACGGTTCCTATGCCAATAAAGCGTTCTGGGTGGACATAAAAGTCACCGGCAGTCCGCATCCGCCAACAAAAACTCCGACACCGACACCGAGGCCGACAGCGACACCAACCCCTTCTACAACCACTACCGTGACGGCTGAACCTGATGATGAAGCGGATTTAGAAAGCGTAGATTCTTTCGTAGAACCTTTGGAAGATCCTCTTCTTTTAGATGACGATGAATCCGAACCGGATTTATCGAACGTACTCGAAGAAGGAGAAGGAGTAAATCAGAAATCCATCGCGTACAATGCCTGTGGCAAGCAGCGAATCGAGATCAATTTCAACAAGCCGGATATCTACAATATTACTTGGTATGTCACCAACGCGGGGTCTGCGGTTTGGAACTCGGATAAATATCGGGTAGTGAATTCGGGTTTGAGCGATAACCTCGTTATGATGGGGACGGATATCACCGTCCCGGCAACAAATCCAGGAGAAGAGGCAATGGTATCGATGTCGGTTAAAGTAAAAGATGTAGCTAACCAATCGGATCGATGGCTAAAATATTACCTGACAGACGGAAACGAATCATTCTGCGAGGTCTATTTCTCCCTTCCTATTTTCTAAAACTCAGAAACTGCAAAATCCCCGTTAGAACCCCTTTCGGGGTTTTTGCAGTTAAAAGAGATTTTTTATCAATCCATTTCTTTGTGGAAACAATCAGAATAAATCGAATTTTGGAAATTATTTATAGAATATTCGAAGACAAAATTTTCTTCATTTGTCAGTTTTCCAGGGATAAGCTAAAATTGGATTTGCCGTTAGAACAGGATTAGGTAGGGAAAAATGATATTTGAGAAAGTCAGTGAACATATTTGGTACATGCCGAGAGAAGATGAGACAGACCGGCCGGCCCTCGGGTATGTGAATGGGGGTAAGACCAGTTTAATGGTTGATTCCGGAAATTCACCGGAACATATCTCTTATTTTTACGGCGTTGTACGAAGCATGGGAATGCCCGATCCCGGATTTGTTGTACTGACTCACTGGCATTGGGACCATGTTTTTGGATTGACGGGATCTCCGGCCAAATCCGTCGCCCATGTCCTGACAAATGAAAGATTGCAAATCATGCAACGCTGGGATTGGTCAGACAGCTCCATCAGTGCCCGTGTGTCGGCAGGCGTTGAAACACAATTTGCCTTTGACATGATTCGTAAGGAAATGCCTTCAAGACATTCTTTTAAAGTCAAACAAGCGGATATTTCTTTTGAAGTTCAATGTGCGATTCGATTGGAAGATCTCGAATGTCAGTTGGTACATGTGGGAGGACCCCACAGCGATGATTCGATCGTTGTTTATGTTCCCCAGGAAAAAGTCCTGTTTTTGGGTGACTGTGCATATCCGGATATTTATAACAATAACAGTCTGCGCTTGTCCGAATTAAGTTCCTTAATCTTACGATTAGAACAATTCGAAGCTGACTTGTTTATTCCTTCCCACAGTGACCCGAAGAGTAAAAATCAATTTATGTCCGAATTGAAGTCACTGGAAAAGATCGGCATTGCAGTCGGTGATCTGGCAGATCCCGCCCTTCTGCCCGCTTTGCTCGAAAAAGAATTGGGACATCAGCCGACAAAAGAAGAAATCGAGTCGGCAGAACATTTTGTTATCGGGAATCAACTTTCCAATCGTAATTTGATGGATCATCCGTTTTTCTTTAAATAAAGCTTAGCTGCAGGAATTCATCGCAAAAAAGGTTGCTTTTCGATTAAAACCCATAATAAATCGGTCTTCCGTAATTGTTTTTAATCGAATCCGCATGAAATGATCGGCAAACATTCTGAAATTTTGAAGAAAACCCCTCTGTTTGTATTTTGATTTCCATATAATTTATAAAAATCAAATAATCCGATTGTAAAATATGGTAGAAATGGAGATATGTGTAAAAATCTCTGCTTAAAGACCTGTTTCTATTGACAAACCGATTTGAATGATTGGGAAGGGAATGAAACAGAAAGTGGAGGAGTATGGAATATAAAGATTATTATAAAATACTCGGCGTAGATAAAAATGCGTCGAATGAAGCAATTCGCAAAGCCTATCGGGATTTGGCTAAGAAATATCATCCCGATCATAATCCGGGAAACAAAGCTGCGGAAGAGAAATTTAAAGAGATTAATGAAGCTTACGAAGTTTTAAAAGATAAAGACAAAAGAGCGCGTTATGATCAATTGGGCTCGTCTTACAGCGCTTGGCAGCAACAGGGTGGCAATAGTGCGAATTACAATTGGAGCGATTGGTTTTCAACCGCACCGGGCGGACAAGGGACTTATTATGCTACCGATTTTGAGAATATGGGCGATTTCTCCGACTTCTTCTCCCAAATCTTCGGTGGAATGGGCTCCAGCCGCCGGTCAAGGACCTCTCGGTCAACGGGATTCGGCCAAAGTTACACTCCGACCAAACCCGCTCCGGTAGAATATACGCTTCCGATTACCTTAAAAGAAGCTTTTACCGGTACAGAACGTATCCTGACGATCGGGAACAAACGTATTGAAGCGAAAATACCGGCCGGTGCAAAAACCGGGACAAAAGTCAGACTGGCCGGAGTAATGGGTGAAGAATCAGGAAATGCGGATCTGATACTGAACATCAAAGTGGAAGATGACCCGCAGTTCGAGCGTGTTAATGATGATTTGTACGTTGATGTGCCGATCGATTTATATACCGCAATTCTGGGTGGAGAAGTGATTGTTCCATCCATCAATGAAAAAATCGTATTGAAAATTCCCGCCGGAACCCAACCCGGTCAATTAATCCGGATGGCGGGAAAAGGAATGCCAAAGTTAAAAGGCAAAGGAACGCGCGGTGATTTATATGCTCGAATCAAAGTGCAAATCCCGCGCAACTTGACTGAGAAACAAAAAAAGTTATTTGAAGAATTAAGGAAAGAGAAATAAAGAATGAAGCAAGAAGAACTGCAATTTATTCCGCTCGGCGGATTAGGTGAAGTCGGGCGGAATATGATGGTATTCGGCTATGAAGACCGATATATCATCATCGATTGCGGCGTGCAGTTTCCGGATAATTCCATGATCGGAGTAGATTACATCATTCCGGATATGCAATTTCTGCAAGGAAAAGAAGACAAAATCCTCGGAATTATTATCACTCATGCTCATGAGGATCATATCGGCGGATTACCGCATTTATTCGATGTATTGAATAATGTTCCGATTTATGCAACCCCGTTGACAGCGGGAATGATCGAAGTCAGGTTAGCCCGTGCCGGAAAACTGACAAAAACAAAAATTAACGTTAAAAAAGCCGGAGAAGAGTTTGATTTGGGAAAGTTTCATATCGAAACTTTTCATATGACGCATTCGATTCCGGATTCAATCGGTTTGGCCATTACCACTCCGGCGGGTCTGATTGTCGTCAGCGGGGACTATAAATTCGATCCGACACCGATTGATAATTGGCCCTCGGATTTCGCGAAATTAGCCGAGTTGGGAACACGAAATGTATTGGCTTTATTTAGCGATTCTACTAACTCGGAACGGCCCGGAACAACCCCTTCGGAAAAAGATATCAATAAAGCTTTCGAAGAAGTTTTTGTCAACGCAAGAGGTCGGGTCATTATTTCCAGTTTTGCATCATTAATTTCCCGCTTGCAACAACTTTCCACAATTGCCAGGCGACACCATCGGAAAATTTGTATTGTCGGAACCAGTATGGTGGATAATGTCAACTTGGCAAAAAGGTTAGGCTACTTGGATTTGCCGGACGAATGGGTCGTAACCCTCGAAGAAGCTCTACATTTACCTGACAAAGAGGTACTGATCCTTTGCACCGGTTCTCAGGGCGAACCCACCTCTATTATGGGAAGACTCTCCACCGGAAAGTACTACGCTTTCAGCATCAAGGAAGGCGATACCGTAATGCTTTCCTCCAATCCGATCCCCGGAAACGAAGAAAGGGTTTCGGCTGTAATTAACCGATTGTATCGAATGGGAGCGAATGTCATCTACAATTCGCTTCTCTCCGTCCATGTCTCCGGACATGCCTGCCAGGAAGAAATGAAATTGCTGATCAATTTAGTGAAACCGGAATATTTCATACCGGTTCACGGTGAACTTCGCCATCTTTATAATCAGGCAAAAATCGGTGAACTGATGGGAATTCCAAAAAACCGCATCTTTGTCGTGGAAAATGGGCAAACCATAAAGTTTCATCACGGAAAAGCTCGATTAGCCGAGCAGGTTCCCGCCTCCATGGTTTTGGTGGATGGAACGAACGTCGGAGATATGAATCTCGATATCATGCACCAGCGGGAACGCCTGGCTGACAGCGGCGTCATCGTAATAACCTTAATGTTGGATAAAGATCACCACGGTTTAATTCGCGATCCGCAAATTATCCATTATGGCTTAATGTCCGGAAAAGAAACTCCCGATATTGAAGAAGATCTGCGAAGAACAATTATCGAATATTGCGGTAAAAAGAATTCGACCGGAACGAATAATATCGAAAAAAATATCGAGCAAATTGTTCGGAAATTTATTTACAATACGACACATCGCTCGCCCTGGGTGATCGTAAACCCGTTTTATTTCTGAAATATACACAGAAATTAATCCTTTTTTTGTCAATGGATGCAAATGACAGAAAAAAACGGTAGGTAACGATTTCCACAATATATCAACTGAATTGGTTGAATTTTATGATAAACTGGTCTTCGTTTGTGCCGCGAACACTTTGATTTTCGTGTCCTTGCCATGCGATTCATTGTCTGGTATAATAGCGAACGCGAAATGCACATTAACAGTTCGCCGACATAGCTCAATTGGCAGAGCAGCCGCCTTGTAAGCGGCAGGTCATGGGTTCAAGTCCCATTGTCGGCTCAGTTGCAAGGCAGTAAATGGGTTTGAAAAAATCTTCAAATCCATTTACGGACAGGCAACTGTTCAAACGGACGGTTACCCAAGTGGCCAACGGGGTCTGACTGTAAATCAGATAGCAGAAGCTTTCGGAGGTTCGAATCCTTCACCGTCCACTGATAATTCGGAAGAAAAAAGAAAAATTTTTTTCATCTGAATATCAAAAGAAATTTTGCATCGGCGAAGTTGCTGAAACAAATAAGCCCTCATAGCTCAGTTGGCAGAGCACAGTCTTGGTAAGACTGGGGTCATGGGTTCAAATCTCATTGAGGGCTCTTTTTGATGAATGGGCATAATCGTCCGGATAATGAGGGAGAATAAAAATGGCAAAACAGCATTATGAGCGAAAGAAACCACATGTGAATGTGGGGACCATGGGGCACATTGACCATGGGAAGACGACATTAACGGCAGCGATCACGAAATACTGCGCGATGTTAG
>Ga0209203_1000031_pt1 | contig 117331 bp, 109 predicted proteins | sample AD_UKC109_MetaG_FD_184423 | JGI IMG/M metagenome (GOLD analysis project Ga0209203, IMG submission 184423) | Active sludge microbial communities of municipal wastewater-treating anaerobic digesters from Hong Kong - AD_UKC109_MetaG (SPAdes)... | ecosystem: Engineered > Bioreactor > Anaerobic >... | reverse complement strand
TCGCCTGCCAGGACGTTCGCGACGGTGCGCAGGTTCTCCAGGGTGCTGGCCAGCTCCTCCACCGTGGAAGCGTTGTTCTGGGTCGAACCGTCGATCTGCGCGATCGCCCGGTTCAGCTCCCCGATGTTCTGCGTCTGCTCCATGCTCGATGCCCCGATCACCTCCATCATCCGGAAAAAATACTCCATCCGTCCCATGAGCTCCTCCAGCGACGAGGACGTCTTCTTCATCATCTCGTCCCCGTTCCGGATCCGCCCCACCGTCCCCTCGATGAGACCCTTGATCTCCCCCGCCGCCCCGGCCGAGCGCTGCGCCAGTGACCTCACCTCTCCCGCCACCACCGCAAATCCCTTCCCGTGCTCCCCTGCCCGCGCCGCCTCCACCGAGGCGTTGAGCGCCAGCAGGTTCGTGTGAAACGCCACCTCGTTCACCGTCACCACGATGTCCCCGATCTTCCTCGAATCCTGCGATATCCCCTCGATCGCCTTCATCAGCTCCGAAAACACCTGCCGGTTCTGCTCGATGAGCTTCGTGATCGCGTTCGAGCTCTCCTGTCCCTCACGGATCAGATCCGCATTGTGACCGATCGTCCCGTTCATCTCCTCGATGGATGCCGAGATCTCCTCGATCGACGCCGCCTGCTCCTGCGTCGCCTGCGACAGCCCCTGCGACCCCGAGCTCACCTGCTCGATCGACTCGTGCAGCTGCAGCGACGTCTCCCGCACGTGGCCCACGATCTGCTCGATGTTGTCCATGAACTCGTTGAACCAGAATGCAAGCTCACCGACTTCGTTCAGGCCCGTTACCTCGAGCCGTTTGGTGAGGTCACCCTCCCCCTTGGCCATGTCCTTGAACATGAACGACATCCTCCCCACCGATATCTTGAGGCTCTTCATAAGGAGGAAGCCGTTGATGAAGGTCAGGAGGACTGTTTCGAACAGTATGATGAAAAACCCCATCTGGATGGATGCAAGGTTGAGCCCCGTGGCTATGGACAGGTAGATGGTCCCGATGATCAGCCCCAGGGGCGGGACGGCGACGAAGAGCATGGTGAAGAAGAGTTTCTGGCTGAGGCTCAAGCGGAAGAGGTTCATGTCCCTGTCAAGGATGCCCTTCATCTTGCAGTGCTGATAGAAGGGGACCAGGCTGTTCTCCGAGGCAAGGTAGAAGAAAGGCACGACAAGCAGGGCCGTCATGATCAGGGCATTCGTCCCGAAAAGGGCCTCGGGAGCTGTTATGAGCCCCTTAAAGTAGAACGTGCCCATACAGATGGGTATTGCAAAGGGTGCCCACCTGAGAAAGACGACGACAGACTCGGCCAGGGGAAGAACAGATGCCGACCGGACAGCCTTCTGAATCTCCTGTTGGCTGCACTTCTCCTTATCCATAAGGTCTATGGCCGGTTTTACCAGTACATATTTCACCAGCGGGCCGATAATGAGCCCGATCGTCCCTGCTGTGACTGCAACCAGTATGGCCAGGGGTATGTTCTCCTTGATCCCTTCCGATGTCTTGAGGAAGAAAAAAAAGAGTGTCGGTATGAGGATGATGGCGGTGATATTCTCCTGGAACAATAACGGCCTGAGATACAGTTCTCTGGTGCTCTCTTTCATGGATGCCCCCTTTCCTTCCCTGTTGTTCGAGCGCCTTGTCATGCGTGTGTGTATGGTCAGCTGATATATCGGATTTTCTCATGTATCTCTTTATGATGGATCCTACCGGGGATGTACCATCCGGAGATTATGTAACAAAAGGCCCCGGGCTTGCCGGGGCCTGTCTTTGACTCCTGTTCCTGGCGACTATTCCGAGACGCTTACCCCGCCGAGCAGGAGGTCTTGAACCTCCTGACATCATCCGCAAGCACGGTGGCCATGTTCCGCAGGTTGTCCATGGTGGTGACCAGTTCCTCCACCGTGGATGCATTGTGCTGGGTGGATCCGTCGATCTGGGAGATGGCCCTCGACAGTTCACCGATATTGTGACTCTGTTCCATGCTGGAGGAATTGATCACCTCCATCATCCGGAAGAAGAACTCCATCTGGGCCATGAGCTCTTCAAGGGAGGTCGATGTCCTTTTCATCATCTCATCCCCGTTCCTGATCCCATCGACGGTGCCTACGATGAGTGATTTGATTTCATTGGCTGCTGCGGCAGATCGCTGGGCCAGAGATCTCACCTCACCCGCCACGACGGCGAAACCTTTGCCGTGCTCACCGGCCCTGGCCGCTTCCACCGATGCATTGAGCGCAAGCAGGTTCGTGTGAAAAGCCACTTCATTGACCGTCACAACGATATCGCTGATCCTCTTGGAGTTCTCCGAGATCCCTTGGATCGCATTCATGAGATCGGTGAACACCCCCTTGCTCTGATCTATGAGCCGGGTGATGGTGTTCGAACTCTCCTGTCCCTCCCTGATGAGATCTGCATTGTGCTTGACCGTACCGTTCATATCCTCGATGGATGCCGAGATCTGCTCCACCGAAGCCGCCTGTTCCTGGGTTGAGTTCGAGAGCCCCTGCGATCCGACGGTCACATCCTCGATGGCCCGATGGAGCTGGAGCGATGTCTCGCGTACATGTCCGACGATCTGCTCGATGTCGTTCATGAATGCGTTGAACCAGAAGGCCAGCTCACCCACCTCGTTCAGGCCCGTCACATGGAGCCTCTTGGTGAGATCGCCCTGTCCCTTGGCCATTTCCTCGAGCATCCGCGACATCCTGCCCACGGACAGCGAGAGGCTCTTCATGAGCAGAAGCCCGTTGATGAAGGTCAGAAGCGTGGTCTGGATAAGGATCAGAACAAAACCGAGCTTCACGGATGACAGGTTGAGTCCGGAAACCACGGACATGTAGATCATCCCGAGGATAATCCCAATGGGAGGGATTGCAATGAGGAGAATGGTGGCAAGGAGCTTCTGGTTGAGGCTCATGCGGAACAGTGCCACCTTGCTGCCCATGATGTTTTTCAGACCGCACCTCTGGTAGAAGGGCACAAGGCTGTTCTCCGCTGCCAGGTAGAAGAACGGCGCCGAGAGCAGGCCCGTCATCACGAGGGTGTTCAACCCAGCATACAGCTCGAAGGGGGTCACATACCCTTTGAGATACATGGGCATCACGGCTATGAGATTGCCGAACAGCCCGAACCGCAGGAACACGGTCACGGATTCGACCAGCGGGAGCAGGGAAACCGATCGAAGCGCCCGCTGCAGTTCGTGGGAATCGTATGAATCCTTTTCCATTAGGTCGCGGGCCGGGCGGACAAGGAAATACTTGGCAACGATCCCCAACGCGAGACCCAGGTTAGCTGCATTCATGCCGCCCAGAGCAGCGGAGAGGAAGTGTGCCTTCACCCCTTGGGAAATGCTCATAAAGAAGAACAGCAGCATGGGAACCACAACGAGTGCGGTGATTGTCTCCTGGAAAATCAATGGCCTGAGAAACAGAACCTTGGTGCTTTCTTTCATACCCCCCCCTTGTGTAAGGCGCATCGTAGCGGATGCGGCGCAGATCCAAATAATTATCTGAATGTATATCGGATATTCGCATCCATATCTTTACTATGCATGATTATTCACGCGACGTGCCTGCCCGTCTTAGGGACATCAGGCACTGAGAATGGATGGCATGGGAAAGAAACGATCACCCTGTCTAACTGGTTTATGGAGATAACCTCAAGAGATAACCTGTCGTGATTTATTCTGATACGGTATGCCGAACGGGAAACGGTGAGTGACACCGCTCATTTCATCCCAGGGCGATGCCGTACTTCCTCAGCTCTCTTCTCAGGCCCCGGGCATCCCCCACCAGCGCATCGAGTCCCTGCCAGAAGTCTTTTCCGTGCCCCCTGATCCTGGTGTGGACAAGCTCGTGGAGGATAACATAGTCCATGAGCGCGCCCGGCAGCCTGGCCAGGTTGATGTTGAGGCTTATGCTGCCGTGCACGCTGCAGCTTCCCCACCGGGTTCTCTGGTTCCGGACAGTGACACCTCTGTATGGGATACCGTGCCGGGCAGAGAGCTCTTCAAGACGTCCGATGATCTTTTCCCGGGCTGCAGCAGGGTCGACCGGGGGCGGCAGGAGGCCGGAGTCTGCTCCCACTGACTCTTCCAGGGAATTCAAGCGGCTAAGGTGTCGACTTATCCAGTCTCTCTTGGCAAGGGCGAGATCCCTGCCCATGGATAACGGGAGCCCGATGGGAACGGCAACCCGCACCCGGTCCCGGCATACCGTGATGCTCATCCTCCGGGCCCTCTTGCTGTGCACCACCAGCACTTCCCCGACATCGTCAATGAAGACAGTCACGGAGGATCTTGTACCAGCGGCGACCCACCTGTGCCAGTAAAAAGTATCCCCCTCCCCGAGAGGACTTTCCTCGATTCCCCGTGAAGCATTGGTGGTTATGCCGGGGTATTTGGTATATATTCACCCGTCATGGGAGTACGGCGCCTATGAACCCTGCTTCTCGGAGAGGGCATCCTCGGGCTCTCCACGGCTTCCTGCTCGGGATCTTGTTGCTCACCCTGTTCTCGCTTCCCACAGGGGCATACGCGGATCAGTTGGGGTCCCTGCAGACTCCCGCCGTCTCGGTCTACTACGAACAAGCCCTGTCGGGAGCCGCCCGGGAGATTGCCGCCATGTATTCCCCCGTGAAGATCGAACTCGAGACCACCCTCGGACTTCATGCGGACTTCAAACCCACGGCGGTCCTCCTGAAAGACAGGGCAGCCTTCGAGCAGGTCACGGGCAGCCGCCTCATCGTGGCCTATGCCGTACCCGGGAAGATGCTCATGGTGTTCGACTACCCCCGGGCCAGCACTGATCCGTTCAGCGCCAGGTCAATCCTCAAGCACGAGCTCTGTCACCTCATCCTCCACCGCCACGTTCCGTCCATTCCGCGCTGGCTCGACGAAGGCATCTGCCAGTGGGCCAGTGAAGGTCTCGCCGAACTGCTCTCTGAAAGGAGGGGTTCTTCGCTCTCCTGGGCGAGCATGGGGGGGTTGCTCATGCCCCTGAAGTCCCTGGATCTTCACTTCCCCCAGGATGAACGGGGGCTTGTTCTGGCCTATGACCAGAGCAGGAGCGTCGTGGATTATATCGCAGCCCGCTACGGCAGGAACAGCATCCCGACCATCCTGACATCACTGGAGCATGGGATGTCCCTCGAGGATGCCTTTCGGGTCTCCCTGGGGGTCTCCCCTTCCGAGCTCGAACGACAATGGCGGCACAGCATCGGAACATGGCCCGCCATCCTAGCATTCATCATGGCCAACATCTACACCATCCTCTTTTTCTTCGCCGCCCTGTCGACGGTAGCAGGCTATGTGCGCTACCGCATACGCAGGAGGCGACAACTCAGAGAACTGGAGGAAGAGGTGCCCTTTCCGGATGATTTCTGACAAGGAACATCTGCCTACCCTCTCAGGCAGGCCAGTCGGGCCCGCAAGACATTCCCGGCAGCTCCCCTCCTGCCCGGTATCAGCTGACAACCCTCTTCCTCCTGGGAAAAGGGATGGTCTGCCCGTCGACGGCTACGATCACATCCCCATGGAGGGCTGATGCCTCCCGGACGAAATCCTCAGTGGAGCTGTATCGCTGGGAGTAGTGCGAGAGCACGAGCCTCTTCACACCGGCATCCCGGGCGATGCCTGCCGCCTGGGCGGCGGTGAGGTGGGCGTACTCCCGGGCCGTCTGCTCCATCTCCGAAAGGAAGGTGGCCTCCATCACGCACAGGTCCGTGTCCCTTGCAAGCTCCCGTGCGGCTTCGCATACCCCCGTATCCATGATGAAGGCAAACCGCTGGCCTCTGCGCAGGGTCCCGAAGCTCTCCACACAGAAGGTCCTGCCGCCGAGGGTGATCTTTCCTTCGGCCTTCAGGGCCCCCACATCAGCCGCCTTGATGCCAGCCTCTCTCAGCTTGTCCGGGTCCAGGGTATAGCTGTCCTTTTCCACGATGCGGTAGCCGAAGGCTTCAACGGTATGGTCGAGTCTCCGTGCAACGATGTGCAGCCGCTCATCCGAAAACACCTGCCCGTCTTCGAACACCGGGCACGGCCTGAGCAGGGCCGCATGATAGTACTGGCAGGAATCCCGCAGGCGCTCGTAAAAATCCTGTCCCGAAGCGGGATAGTAGACCTCGACTTCGTGGGGCACCCGGTCCAGCGAGATCCGCTGGATGATTCCGGCCAGGCCCAGACAGTGATCGCCGTGGAAGTGGGTGATGAAGATCTTGGTGATCTCGCTCACCGAGACCCCGAAGTTGATCATCTGCCGCTGGGTCCCCTCCCCCGGGTCGAAGAGGAAACCTTCCTGGTCGAACCGGAGCACATACCCGTTCTGGTTTCTGGTACGGCCGGGCACCTGGCTTGCCGTACCAAGCACGATGAGTTTCCGTTCTGACATGGGAGATCATACCTTCCCACATATTCCTCAAAACAACAACCCCCTCCAAGCCATTCTCACCCGCTCGAATGCCGACCTTTCGCATGACGACGCCCTGATGCATGAATATGATATTGACACTTGATTCACGCTGGGTGTGTATATGGTGCCTTGCACAAACGAAACACACCTGGGAGGGTAACATGCATACGTGGCAACTGGACAAACCGGACAACCTCGTGGATTTCCTCGAAGGGAGCCTTACCAAATACCCGGACTGCCGATTTCTCGGTACCAAGAACAAGGCGGGCGTGTATGAATGGATCACCTACCGTGAGTTCGGCCGGCGGGTGGACAATGTCAGGGCCGGCCTCGCTTCACTGGGCATCAAGAAGGGCGACGCGGTGGGCATCATCGCCAACAACCGCACCGAGTGGGCAATCTGCGCCTTTGCAACCTACGGCCTCAGCGCCCGGTGGGTGCCCATGTACGAGGCAGAACTCGCATCGGTCTGGAAGTACATCGTCTCCGACAGCGGCATCAAGGTCCTCTTCTGCTCCAAACCGGCAGTCCTCGATAAGGTGAAGGACTTCCCCAAGGACATCAAGACCCTTCAGAAGCTGATCCTGGTGGAAGGCGCCGGGAAGGACACCATGGAGGAGCTGGAGCGCATCGGTGCGAAGCAACCCGTTCCGGTCAACAAGCCGGGGCCTGACGATATCGCCTCCCTGATCTACACCTCCGGCACCACCGGCGATCCCAAGGGAGTGCTCCTGACCCACGGCAACTTCACCAGCAACTCCCTGGCCGGCATGAAGATCTACCCCGAGTTCAAACACGGCGATGTGCTGCTGAACATCCTGCCCTGGGCCCATTCCTATGCCCAGACTGCTGAGCTCTACGCAGTCATTTACCTGGGCGGGGAGCTCGGGCTCATGGAGAGCATCAGCACCCTGGCCGCCGACATGCTCGCCGTGAGACCCACCTTCCTCGTCTCGGTGCCCCGGGTGTTCAACAAGATCTACGATGGGCTCTTCGCCAAGATGAACGAGGAGAAGGGCCTCACGAAGAAGCTGTTCTTCATGGCGGTCCGGAGTGCCAAGAGGAAGCGGGAGCTTGCAGAACAGGGCAGATCGGATCTCCTCACCAATATCAAGGCAACCATCGGCGACAGACTGGTGTTCTCGAAGATACGGGAGCGCTTCGGCGGCAGGCTCCGCGGGTCTATGAGCGGCAGCGCGGCCATGAATCCTGATATCGCCAGGTTCTTCTTCGACATCGGCATACCCGTCTATGACTGCTACGGCATGACCGAGACCTCGCCGGCCATCACCATGAACTGCCCTGCGGCCTACAAGCTGGGCAGCGTGGGCAAGCCCATCGACAAGGTCAAGGTGGTCATCGACAAGTCCGTGGTGGAGGAAGGCGCTGAAGACGGCGAGATCGTGACCTACGGCCCCAACGTGATGAAGGGCTACCACAACAAACCCGAGGCCACCGCAGAGGTCATGACCAAAGAGGGCGGCATCCGCACCGGCGACCGCGGCAGAATCGACAAGGACGGATACCTGTTCATCACGGGACGCATCAAGGAACAGTACAAGCTGGAGAACGGCAAGTTCGTATTCCCCGCCGGACTTGAGGAAGACATCCGCCTCATCCCCTATATCGAGAACGCCATGATCTACGGCGAGAACAGGCCATACAACATCTGCATCGTAATCCCCGACTTCGCCGTACTGGGCAAGTATGCAAAGGAAAAGGGACTGCCTGCGGACGCACGGGAGCTGGTGAAGAACAAGGAGATCCTCGACCTCATCGCCATCGAGGTGAACAAGGCCCTCAAGGGCAAGTACGGCGGATACGAGATCCCCAAGAAGTTCCTGATCCTGAGCGAGAACTTCTCCGTGGACGACGGCACGCTGACCCAGACGCTGAAGGTAAAGCGCCGGGTGGTAATCAAGAAGCTCCAGGAACGGATCGATGCCCTGTACCAGGAGAAGTGAATTCCCCCATCGGACCTGAAAAACGGGGGCAGCGGTGATGGGCCGCTGCCCCCCAGTGTTTCATACATAAACGGCCGCGGGCTACCCGGTTGATACACCCAACCCTTTGCAATTCCATCCCATCCTGATATAAATACGGAAGAGCGACGCTTGGAATAGAACCAGGTTGTCTACGCCATCGGGAGCCCCCCGGGGTTGAGCAATACCGTGACCTCCGGGGTCTTTTCAGCATACAGAAAGGCAGTGGACAGTGGCGACAGGTATCTACAGTTTGACGCGGCCATTCATCCCGGCAACAGCAGTGGCCCCCTCATAGACAGGCATGTGCAGTGAATCACGCGGTCCCAGCACGGTAACGTCGGGGGATGCGGTCTACATCTCCTCGAATAAAAGACATGGGATCAGGAACATGGGAAAAACGGCCCTGGAGTATCTCACGGCAAACTCGCCCGTGTTCACCAAGGAGTATGAAGACTCCCTCTGGCCGTCAGGACCGGCCTGAATCGGGACAGATTCATGAAGGCAGCCCTGGACGTTCACTACGAAATCCACAGGTCGATAGCAGCCTGTGCGGTCTTCGACGACTGGCCGGACTGCGGACCGGCAGAGCTCATCCGAGTGGTCGTGCCGGGCGCCCTGGAATATCGTCCAGGAAGGTTTTATGAACGGGAGCTCCCGTGTCTCATGTCCGTGCTCCAGCTGGCCGGTCGGCAGTTCGGGACAATCATCATCGACGGGTACGTCCACCTCAGGGATGATGCGGGTAAAGGCCTGGGTGTCAAGCTTTTCGAATCACTCCCGTACTCGGCCACCGTCATAGGCGTTGCCAAGAACCCATTGAAGGTTGCGGGAGACTTCATCGAGATCCATCGTGGAAGCAGCAGGAAACCGCTCTATATCTCCGCCATCGGCTGCCCCGTCGATCAGGCCGCGCGATGGGTCATGGGCATGCATGGCCCCTACAGGATCCCGACGCTGCTGAGGCTTGCCGATCGTCATGCGAGGTCGCTCTGAAACCCCGCCCCATGCCATGCTGGCATCTCTACCTCATCCGGACCATGGACGGATCCCTGTATACAGGGATAACCACGGATGTCCAGAGGCGATACAGGGAGCACCTGGACCAGGGTGGAAAAGCTGCGCACTACCTGCGTGCCCATAAGCCCCTATGCCTGGCGTTCTCCCAGATCATCGGGGACAGATCCCTTGCCCTGAAGGTGGAGCATCGTTTCAAGAGGCTGTCGAAGAAGATAAAAGAGAGGATCGCGGCGTCGGGGCGGCTGGACTTCGACCGTCTATCCGGTGAAATCCTTTTCCCCGATCAGGATCGGGCCTGATCCATGAAGCGGACCGGGATGCATTGACTCTCGGGGATGGGGCAACATGCATATTGTGAAGTTCACGGAAGAGGACAAGTCCACCCCAGTTGAAGGGTGACCGGGCAGACCGCTTGACGCATCAAACCCGCATCTCGAATCTCACCACATAGTGCCTTCCCACCTGCCGCTCGCTGTGGCGGGTGAAGCCCGCTGCCTCGTAGTAGTCGCAGAGGTTCTTCCGGGCCGCCTCGGTATCGAGCCTGAGGTATGTCAGGCCCATTCCCCGAGCCCGATCCCTTGCCCAAGCGATAATTTGCAGGCCCAGGCCTTCCCCGGCGGCACCACCCGCCAAGGTAAGCTTGTGGATGTAGGCGGCATCCCCTTCGGGCATATCGGGCCAGAAGAGCCGGTCGTGGAGCTGGAAGATCACGGTCCCCACCGGCTTTCCCCGCATCTTCACCAGATGCAGCTCGCCCGCATCAATGGCCCCCTGAAGCCTTTCCGGCGCGAGCTCCTCGGGGAACCAGAGCTCCTGGCCACGGTCCCTGAGCCATGAGGCGGTATCGAGCATCAGGGAGGAAGCCAGACCGGCGTCTTCCATGGTTGCCCGGACTATCTCGATCTCCCGGTTCACGGGATCACACCTTATGCATCCTTATGGTCCACACCCTGCCGCAGCCCCTTTTTCATTGCCGTCTTGTGCTTCGATTCCAGGCGCCTCGCCCGCGACGATGCGGTGGGCCGGGTCCTGATCCTGCGCCTGGGTCTGACCAGGGCCAGAGCCACCAGTTCTTGCAGACGCTCCAGGGCGTCCTCCCTGTTGCGCTCCTGGGACCTGAAGCGCTGGGCCTTGATCACGAGCACACCCGCTTCGGTCATGCGCCTGCCCGCGATACTGGCCAGGCGCTCCTTGACGTCCTCGGCCAGGGAGGGGGATCCCGCCACGTCGAACCTGAGCACCACCGCGGTGGCCACCTTGTTGACGTTCTGGCCGCCCGGCCCGCCCGAGCGCACGAAGTCCCACTGGATCTCGCTGTCTTCGAGGACGATGGTATCGGCAACAGGTATCATGGGAACACGAAGGGCGGGCCACCGAAGCGGCCCGCCCGTTTCTTTCACTGCCTTTCTACATCATTGACCTGACGAACTCCAAAGCGCCGCGCACGTCCTTGTCGAAGAAGCAGTTCAGGGTGTCCTGCCAGTTCTCCGTCCTGATGCGTTCCCTGATCCTGTCCGCCACCGGCTTCTTCAGTGCCTCCTTGAGCTTGATGAAGGCCCGGCCCGGGTTGTCGATCCACGTCTTGATGACCTCCTTGGCCCGGGGAATGAGCTGGTCCTCCTCCACGACCTCGTCCACGATGGCGAGCTCCTTTGCTGTGTTCACGTCGAGCATCCTGCCGAAGTACATGAGGTCCGTGAACTTCTTGTCGCTGTCGTACCCGAATCGCATGATCCCCGACTGGGCGAGCGAAAGGGGGAGCCCGAGCTTGATCTCGGACATGCCGATGGAGATCTTGGGGTGGTTCTTGACGATGCGGTAGTCCGTGGCCATGGCGAAGATGAGCCCACCTGCCACGGCGGCGCCGTTCATGACCGAGACCACCGGCTTTTTGCACATGAACAGTTCCAGGAGAATCTCTTCCTCCTCGTCGAAGAACTTCACGATCTCCTCCAGGGTCTGGAACCCCAGGAACGTGGGGAGGTCGAACCCGCTGCAGAATATCCTGCCCGCACCGGTGAGGATGATGCCCTTGACGGCGTCATCCTCATTGGCCCGCCTCACGATATCCCTGAGCGTGCGGAGCATCTCCAGGGTGATGGAGTTTGTCTTTCCGTTTTCGAACGTTGCGATGATGATCCCGTCCTCGATCCTCTCGTTCAACATGCTACCCTCCTGCACTGCGTGAGATGACGAACAAACTCTATAGCGTATTTTCGGATACATGTCATGGTTCAATCACGCAGGAGCCGGACGAGGTTCCTCACCGGAGGGCCTTCAGGCGGGCCCGGGCATAGAAGGAGGTGATGATCGCAGCGGACCAGGTGATGGCGAAGATACCCCACCAGATGCCGGCCAGACCGAGGTTCATGACCCTGGAAAAGAGGGGGAACACGATCAGCGGCAGCGCGATCTGCCTCAGAACGCCGATGAAGAGGCCGTAGCCCGGTTTCTTCACCCCCTGCAGTGCGGCCACATTCACGTACAGGATCACGTATGAGTACAGCACGAACGCCGCGATGCGCAGGTAGAAGGTCCCGATGCCCACCACAGCGCCGTCCCCGGTGAACAGCCGCATGAGTGATCCCGCAGCAATGAAGAGCACGATACCTGCCGCAGCCATGAACGCCCCTCCGTATGCCAGTGCGGTACGTACCGTCTCGGAGATGCGGGCGAATTGGCGCGCCCCGTTGTTCTGGGCAACGATGGTCACGGTGGCGATGTTCAGGCCGATGGCGGGCAGCAGCATGATCTGCTCCACCCGAGTGGCCACGCCGTATGCCGCCACCGCCTCGCGGCCGAAGGCGCTGACGAAGTAGGTGATCACGAAGACGCCCAGCCCCACGGTGACGAAGTTGAGGCTCGTAGGAAGCCCCTGTCCGATGATCTCCCCGAAGGCGCGAGGACTGGGCGCAATCTCCTTCAGGCAGTCCCTGCACATGAGCTCGGTGAGGCGGACACGGTTTCCAAGGTAGAGGCACCCTGTCAACTGGATGAGCACGGTGGCCAGCGCGATGCCCGTGATGCCCATGGCAGGCAGCCCGAGCCACCCGTACATGAGCCACGGATCGAGGAGGCAGTTGAGGAAAAAGGATATGATGAGAAAATTCCTGAACGATACCGTGTCACCCTGGGCGTTGAGCACGGCGTTGAGCATGTAGTTGAGGATGAAGAATCCGGATCCCCAGAAGATCGGATTCATGTACTGAAGGCACAGGTCCAGGTAGTCTCCGGAGGCCCCGAGCAGGGAGAAGAGCCACGGGGACAAAACAAGGCCCAGGGCCGTTACGGCAGCGGCGAGCAGGACGCCGAAGGCCACTCCCTGGACTGCCATCATCCGGGCCCGTGCCGTGTCGCCCGCACCCAGCGAGGTGGCGATCAGGGCCGTGGTCCCGGTGGAAACACCGCTGCCCAGGGCGAGGATAATGAAGAAAACAGGAAAGGACAGAGACAGGGCGGCAAGCGCCTGGGTGGAAATGAGCCCGGCGAAGTAGGTGTCCACCACGTTGAACATGGTGTTGAAGAAGAATCCGACACTCGCGGGGACGGCGATGGCCCTGACCAGGGAAGGAACCGGGTCGGTGGTGAGATTCATGGTCCTCTTCACGGGAGATGACCTTTATACGGTACGGGATTCCTGCGGTGGAGGGATCCGGCCCTGTTCAGTCGATCTTCTCGAGGAGCCTGGCTATGGCGGCTCCCTGTCTGAGCCCGGTGACCCACGCTTCAGGTATGGCATCCAATCCGAGGTGCGCGCCTAGGATCATGCCCAGGGCCATTCCCCTGGCGGCGGAGTCCCCCCCGGCCATCACGTTCTGGATGAGGGCTTCGCGGAGGCTGCCTTCGTGGGAGCAGATGAGGTGGATGACCGCCGGGAAAGCATCCGGGGTGTGGCAGTCCTGGCCGAAGGACTTGACCGCCTGGATACTCTCCTGGGAGCATGAGGCAAGACCCTTGTCCACGGCCCGCGCCACAGCGGTGCCTGCAAAACGTCCACCTGCCACCTCCCTTGCAGCGGCAGCGGGGTTCGCCCCGGCGAGCACCCGGTGTGCGAGCAGTGCAAAGAACTCCGCGGCATCCACGGTAAGGGCGTCCCGGTGCGTCAGCAGCGTCTGAGCCCTTACGGAGCGGACCAACCCTTGAACATCGCCGCGCATGGCGTACACCAACGGCGCTGTGCGTACGGCTCCTGAAAGTTCGTCGGAGGTTGACCCCGCCTCGATGAACGGCACACCCAGGGAGAGGTTCTCCAGGGTCGCCTTGGTGGCCTGGTCGTAGTACCCCTTGTACCCGGTGAAGAGCTGTTGCCAGCGCCGGGAGAAATCCCCGGGATCAAAGTCGCCGGTCCGAGCGACGGACTCCAGGAGAACGAAGGCCTGGTCGCCGTAATGGGTGAAATCCCCCTTCCCTTTGGTGGGGTGGTAGGAGTTCGTGGACGGGGCAAGGTAGCCCTCGATCCTGCCGTACTCCCGGGCGATCCTTTCCGTGGAATAGATCCAGTGGGCGCCCAGCGCCAGGGAGTCACCGGCAAACGAAGCCAGAACCATGGCCTTTGCCTTGTCTTTCATGCTCACCTCCTTGAAAGGATTGCCGTGGCAAGAAATACGGCAACGTACACTACAGCATCATAACCTTATGCATGCCGCTCCAGGCGAACCAGCAGGCAAGGACGAGGAGAAAGACCGCGCACGATCCGATGAGCACCCGATAGGACCGGTCGCTCAGGAAGCGCCTCCCCTTTCCCACGGCAATGGAAATGGCGCTGTACCAGACGAGGTCCCCCAGGATGTGCCCGATGAAGAAGAAAGCGACGCCTGCGGCCCCGAATCCTGCGCTGTACAGAATATACCCGAGGCCTATGGTGGCCCACCAGAGGCTCCAGTAGGGGGTAGACAGACTCAGCACGGCCCCTGTCACCAAGAGGTTCGTCCCGGCCTGTTCCCGGACCTCCGTGTGAATGCTCAGTGTCGGTATGGACCTGAGCATCCCGTATGCCATCCGGGCCAGCATGAGGGAGCCGACGAGGGCGATGGCCGCGAACACCCACCCTTTCTGGAGAAAAGGCGCAAGGCCCAGCATGATCATGATCACCAGGCCGAGCTCCAGCACTGCATGCCCGGCCACGATGAGGGGGCCGGCCTTGGGGCCTCTGCGGGCACTCTCGCTGATGGTGGCGGTCATCACGGGCCCCGGCATGGCGGCACCGGAGAAGGCGACGACGAACGAAGTGGCGAAGATGGTGATAAGAGCCTGCATCACGGCACCTCGAAGCGGTTCTTCCTGCGGTTCTTCTTCACCCTGTCGGGGTCGAAGACACGCCCGTTCATCACGATGTACACCCCTTCGGGCAGGAGCTGGACTGCGGCCACTGCCGCGCCGATGTTGAACTCGGCGTCACTGCCCTTGAAGCGGGCGGGCTGCATGGCGCCGGTGAGCACGATGACCTTGCCCGGCAGTCCCTTGAGCCTCCTGGCCGTCTTCACCATGGTATCCGTCCCGTGGGTGATGACGATGAGAGGACACGCCTCATCACGAATGTGGTCGTACACCTTCTGCCGGTCCTTCTCTGTCATGTAGAGGCTGTCCTTGCGCAGGATGGACTCGCATTCGTAGTCGAAGCTCACGTTCGCCTCACCGAGGATGCCCGCCACCCCCGGCTCTCCCACCTTGTAAGTGCTCAGGCGGTCGAAGTAGACCTTGTCGATGGTGCCTCCCACGGCGAAGAACTTGATGGTCAAGGGTTTCTCCATATGCTGTTCACCTCTTGCGGCATGAGCCGTGATCGGATGAGGTTAATGGCGCCGACGAGCTCTCCGTATCCTGTAATGGAACAGGGCTCGAAGGGTCTGCTGTCGTGCAGGGCGTTCTCCATCGTTCCTTTTATCTCCAAAACGGGCGTTTCTTGCAATCCCCGTCCTTCGCCTCACCGTTCACCCGCCCCGGGAAAAAGTCCTGCCCCCGGGTCGAACCACTTCAGGATGGCGTCGTTCTCCTCCCGCGGGTATGCATGGGACAGGTCGGGAACGATCCTGAGCCTCACGTCCGCCCCTGCCCGGGAGAGGGCCTCGCATGCTCGTGAGGCCCGGGCCACCGGGAACATCCAGTCCTGAGCCCCGTGCACCCAGAGGATGCGCCTGCCTCCGGCATGGGAAAGATCGACCGGCGGCAGCACGCAGGAGACCGGGGCGACGGCGGCGGCGGGGCTTTCCCGGCGAAGCCCGAAGCCCAGGGCGAAGGTCCCGCCGTCGGACATGCCGGTGAGCAGAATACGGCTCCGGTCGACTGTATAGAGGGAACACACCTCGTCCAGGTGCCGATGGACAGCGGCCCCATCCTCCTCTATGTCACCCAGCGACCAGGTCTTCCCGGAAGAGGTGGGCGCCAGAAGCAGGAAGCCCCTGCTGCGAGACTCGCGAAGCCAGGTCCACAGGAAGTCCCGGCCGTGGCCGTACCCGCCGTGCAGGGCGATCACCAGGGGCCATACATGCCCGGGGGCATAGGCCTCCGGCACATAGAGGGAATACCCTCCCCGCCCGTAGGAGTCCTGCCCGGGTATCCTGTGGATGACACCGCCCGTTCCCGGCGACCCGACGCCGTTTTCCCTGCCGAGGACTTCCACCCCCGGCTCCAGGAAAAACCGGTCGATCGCCGGAAACTCATGACAAAGGGCAAACAGGGCTTCCTGTGCCTGGCAGCACTTGCGAAACGACCTGAGCACCGACATGAAGGCCTGGGTCATGTCCCGGCCTTCCCCGAAGACGCCCGCCGCCTCGACAATGAGCCCGCCTGCCTTCAGGAGCGTCCTCCCGGCAGCGTCATCATCGGGAAGGCCCCGCTCCTGAAGGTGCCTACAGGCCGTATCGAGCCTTCCAGCCTCTGAGAGGAGCCGTTCCCTGAGCATGGGGATGGCCATGGGGTGCATCCTCCGTGAGGCCGCCTCGAAGGAACCCAGCATCCCGAGGACGGTCGAGACCATGTCGGTGAGCACGGGGTCGGCCACGGCGCGGGGAATCACTCCAGCTCCCCAACCGGTGTCTCTTCCCGCGGTTCCCCTTGGGGGTCCAGGATGAAGGCGCCTTTGAGCACCACGGGGTAGTAGATGTCCATGTCGTTCATGAGCCGCTCCATGCCGGTGGTGTTCACCGCATAGGTGAAGGCGATCTCGGCGCCCGCTAAGACCTTGTGGGCCTTGCCTGCATAGATGAGCAGGCCCCTGGCGGACCTCTCGGGCGGCTGATAGAAGCATTCGGGCGGGGACCAGGGCTGACCGAGGCCTCTCGCGAAGCGCACCGCGAGGCAGGGATCGGCCAGGGACAGCGTCTGTACCTGGATGAAGCCTTTGAGGTCCGGTTCGTAGTGTATGGTGAACTCCACCTGGCCGCCGGTGAAAACCGGCACGGGTTCGGCGTTCGGAGGCATTGCCCTGACCCACCCGCGGCCCGGTCCCATCCACCACTCGGGACTGGTCAGCCTTCCTCCTGCGGCGTCCGCAAGCTGCCACCTGACGGCATGGACCGCCTGGCCCCTTCCGTCGCTCCCGAAGGCATAGAGGTACCCGTCAAGGACGAGGACGCTCGCGGACCCCACCAGCACCCGGCCCGTCCTCGGGATCTCCGGATACTTCATGCCCCAGAGGGAAGGAGGGCTGTCCGGGTTGGGGATGAGCACGGCCTTCCACCCAGACGGCTCGAACCCGAGAGCATTGTCCGCCCTGCAGACCTTGACGAGAAAGACGAGCAGCACATCTCCCATCCGGATGCCGGAACCCGGCCAGAACCACTCGATCCCGTCCTCTCGGAAGAAGGACCGGGGCCTGTTTCCCAGGACCTTCCAGGAGAAGGTCATCCGGGCTGTCTCCGGTTCATACCCGTTCTGGATGGCCACGCTGTTCCTCACGATGGAGGCGCTACGCCTCGACCGCGCCCCGGTGGAATCGATGAAGCTGTCGCCGAAGAGCCAGAGGATGCGGCCTTTGCCAAGGTCCACCGAAGACGCGCCGTCTCCGCCGAGCCAGTGCGGATCGGTCCGGAAGAGCCTCTCCGCCTCGGCCCAGCGCTCGGCCGTGATCCTGAATGAGGGCTCCGGTTCCTGCGACCGGGCAGGAATCGTAGAGGACCAGAGAACGGCAAGGACGACGAGAACGGCAAGGGGAAAACGGTCCCGGCGGTTCACGACGACCTGCCCCTCAGGAGATCCTTACCCGGTACTTCCGGACATGCCCGGTGGGGTTATAGGAGAGCTTGGCCTGGCGCAGTCCTTCATTGCCCAGGTCCTGCTCACGGTTCACGATGGAGAATTCCCGGTGTTCCTGAAGGAACATCCGGTTGATGGCCTGGTAGATGCCCGGATATTCCCCGAGCCCCTTCTCGAAGTGGATCAGGAGCGTATCGTCCCGGAACGCCTCCCCCACGGTGAAGGCAACGATCCTGCCCTCGACGAGGATGGCCCCGCCCATGATGGCCGCAAGCCTCGACCAGCCGTCCATGACCTTCCTGATGGCGAGGTTCTCTGCGGCGAGGGTCTCCACCGCCTCGCAGTCGCGCCAGGCGCACCAGTCTCCCTGGGTGGCGAGGACCTCGGCGGTCAGCGAGGGGTCGATGGGCCGGTAGTCATAAGCATAGCGTTTCAGGAACTGGTTGAGCAGGTTCTTCTTCTTGTGGAATCTGTTCCCTGCGAGCTCGACGAGTTCCGTGACGGAGTAGAGGTAGTCCCAGTGCTCCCTCGCCTCCTCGGCCTGCACCCTGCCCGGCAGGGCAGACATCCACCGGGTGAGGAGCTCCTCCGGGATCCTGGTGAAGGGCAGCGCCCCCAGGTCGGCCCGTGCGAAGAGATCGGCCCATTCGATGCCGTCATGAGGCCCGACCGGGGCCCACAGGCAGGGCTCCGGGAGATCCTGCCTGACCCAGACCAGCCCGCTGTCGAAAGACCACGACAGGCCGTGCTCATCGGCCCAGGCCCACAGGTTGATGAAGCTGTAGTCGGATGCCGTGATGTCTGATGAAGACAGGAGCCTGCGGTATTCGTCCTGCCGGGAGAGAGAGATGGGCTCAAAGTCGGGCATTATTCCTCCTCGGTCTTTCACCTCGGGAATGCCCCCGGATCAGACAACCTGGGTCGTCTTGTCCACGAAATCGGCGATGGATCCCATGATCTCGACCACGTCATCGCCCTTGAGCTTCAGGATTTTCGTGGCCTCCGGGTGGAGAGAGTAGAGAAGGCCGTCCAACCCCGCCCCGATGCCGCTCATCATGGCGATGGCATCCGCCATGTGCACGATGTAGGAGAGCTGGTCGCCTCCGGATGGTGAAGGGTCGTGGTGGTGCCTGATGGCCAGTGCGATGTGGGACGGGATATGCCACTGCTCGCACGCATCGGAAGCGAGCTGGGCGTGGTCGAACCCGAGGATGTGCTGCTCAGCGTTGAGGAATGTCTGGCTGCCTTCTTCCACGAAGGCATTGAAGGCCTCCTTACGCTCGAGGATATAGGGGTCGAGGATGAGCTTTCCCGCATCGTGGATCAGTCCTGCGGAAAACGCATCCTGCTCCAGTGAGGGGTTTACGCGCCTGGCAATGGTCTGGGACGCCGAGGCCACGGCCAGGGAATGCTTCCAGAGCTCGCCCGCATCGAGGTCGTAGCCGGACAGGGTCTGCCCCAGGATCTCGGAGGAGCAGGCCAGGGTGAGGACCTCCATGAGGGTCTTCGCACCGAGGACCACCGATGCATGCTGCACCGAGGAGACCTTCCCGGAAAGACCGTAGAAGGGTGAATTGGCGATCTTGAGGATGCGTGTGACAATGGCCTGGTCCGTCTCGATGACCTTTGCCAGGTCCTTGAAGCTCGAGGCGGGGTTGGTGATGACCTCGCGGGCCTTTTGCGCCACCTGGGGCATGGGAGGCAGATCCTTCAGGCTCTGCAGGATGCGTTCCTTCAGGCCGGTGCCGTCGGCAGGGGCCGAGGCCCCTGGGGTTTTGACCTGTGCGGCTTCCTCCCTGCTGTGGGCTCCCGGGGACTTTCCCTGGTCGTGTATGCTGAGGGGGATAGCCCCCTTGCAGTTCGGGCAGGGTATGGTCACGTCCCCCTTAAGCATCCGGAGCCGTTCATCCGGGATCTGATATTCCTTACGACAATGGGGACAGCGGATATTCATCTGATGCCTCCTCCCGGAGAACACACTACGAGATCTTTATCTTGCCCTCGTCTATGTTCAGGATCATGGTGCGCAACCTCGTGCCACCGATGTTTTCCAGCTTCACATCGAGCTTCCTGCCCGTAAGGATTTCCTTGACCTGGTTCGCCAGCAAAGAACCGACCTCGTCCTGTTCGTGGCTCGCCAGCAGTGAGGCACCGCCGGCTATGGCCACGGACACATTCAAGGGAATGCCCCTCCTGACGAATTCCTGGATGGTGTATTCCAGTGCGGTGTCCGCGAAATACCCGGGACTGTCCGGGCGTTGGCCCTTGGACCTGCCCCTGAGGACGTGAAACCCTGCGGCGAATTTGTGCTGGGGATTATACAGGATGACGCCGACCCCCGTGGCGATCTTGTCGATCCACAGGATCCCCTCCTCGGCGAATTCGCACTTCATGGGCTTGACGGCGGTGGTCTTCATGGAGCTGCGGGTACCTTCATACGTATCATGACGCTTGTGGGACTAAGCCCTACCACATTCCCTACCTGGTGACAAAACATATTTCACCTGCATTCAGGGTCACCGTCCCTGATGCAGGGAGGCAGGATGAGGGGCTGCCTTCCGGACTTCTCCCGGATCCAGTTGAGTGTCCTGAGCACCGCCGGCCGACGCACCAGCCTGATCTCCAGCGCCCTCTTCCGGGGAAAGCTCACCAGGGTCATCCCGATGAGGATCGTGAGCACACCCTGGCCGGGAAGGAACAGCATGACGATGCCGGCTGCAATGAAGACCACCCCGAGGATGTTCTTCAGGATCACCGAAAAGAGACGGAAGGCCGGGTGCTGCTTCCTGTATTCCCTCAGATCGGCCCTGTCGTAGAGAAAGTAGTCCTGCGGCATCCTGACCACCATCATGGGTATGGCGAGGAGCGTACCGAAAAAGGTAACCACCGAGAGCCCCCACAGCCCTGTCATGAGGAGCGGGTGTGCCTTGGCCCAGGCTACGAAAGGCTGGAGGATATCCCAGACAAAGGGAGGCATCGGCATGCCGGTCTATCCCCGGTCCCACCCGGCTGCCCCGCCGGCATGATCCGCACGAAAGACAGGAACCGCACACTCCGTGCCCATCGGGTGCATACTGAACCAGCCATCCATTCGATCAACCGATGGAATCATCTCTATGGTATGTATGGGTTTTTGCCTTGGTGCTGTCAAGACGCAGACGCGGCAGGCCGTGGCGGGCGGATCCCGTTCCGGACAAGGTCAGTCTCTCCGCAGGAGACCGCCCAGGATGAGGTCGACGGCCTGCTCGAACATCTTTCCGGCCGATTTGACCTCGGCCTTGATGTACGTCCTGATGATGAACATGACATAGATGGAAAAGAGCAGCTCGGTGACGTACGTCACGTCGACCTCCCGGAACCTCTTCTGCTCGATGCCCCTCTTCAGGACACTCCTGAGCAGGTCCATGGAGGCCCGGTTGATCTCGGCGAACCTGTCCTCCTGCTGCGAGAGGGGGAAGATGGCCGGGTCGTTGATGAGGATGGTGCGCAATGCCACATCCCGTGAGAGGTACATGAAGCTCTTCCTGCACATGACGAGGAACTGCTCCTCCACATCGTCGATGCCGGAGATGGACTCCCTGACCCTGCCCTGCCAGCGAAGCAGGCCCCGGGAAACGGCCTTTTCGTAGAGGTCCTTCTTGTCCTTCGCATACAGATAGAGGTTCCCCTTGGTCATGCCGAGCTCGGAGGCGATGTCCTCCACCCGCGTGCGCTTGAAGCCGTACCGGGCGAACACCTTCAACGCCGTATCAAAGATGAGGTCCTGCTTCTCCTGCCTGCCCATGTCTTTCCTCGTGTTCGGATCTTCCGGACTACCACCATCTGGCACGGGAGAACTCTTCTGTCAACACCCGCTCATGGGTGAAAGTGAACATTCCCGCATGATATTCAGGAGGAAACAAAACATGTCAACCTCGGATCCACAGGCATTGCTGCCGGACATGGGTGGTGACAGACACACGGTCCCTGGAGTATGAAAGACATCATGGGAAAGGTGCCCGGCCCGAAGAACAAGCAACAGAATCGGCAGACGGATATCAACTGCTTTTCCTGCCGGCACTTCTACATCACCTATGACCGGCGTTTCCCCTATGGATGCAGGGCGGCCGGGTTCAAGTCCAGATTGATGCCTTCACGGGAAATGCACGTCCACTCCGGGATGGAGTGCCTGCTCTTTCGGGAGAAGGAGAATCCCTGATGAGAGGGTTCCCCATGAGTCAGCCAAAAAAAATCCGAGGAGCTATTAACTCCTCGGATTCCCTGGTGGGCCATCCCCGGATCGAACGGGGAACCTACTGATTAAGAGTCAGTTGCTCTGCCTGTTGAGCTAATGGCCCATATCTTTATTCTGGTACGCCCGGGGCGACTCGAACGCCCGACCTGCGGATTCGAAGTCCGACGCTCTATCCGACTGAGCTACGGGCGCATCCGTCATTCTTGTGTGGGGTGAGTGAAGGGGATCGAACCCTCGGCCACAGGAGCCACAATCCTGCGCTCTACCAGCTGAGCTACACTCACCATATGTTCTCTGGCACGCCTGAGAGGATTCGAACCTCTGACCTACGGATTAGAAGTCCGTTGCTCTATCCAACTGAGCTACAGGCGCCCACGACGCATCCCGCTTGGTCGGGGCGAGAGGATTTGAACCTCCGACCCCCTGCTCCCAAGGCAGGTGCGCTAGCCAGACTGCGCTACGCCCCGTAGACGAGCCTTATAGCAGAGGGTCTGGGGCATGGCAAGCACTTTTTCCTCAGGTGATTATCCTTATAATATATTGATATTTTTAATGATAACAATTTTCTGGCTAAATAAAATGAATGTGGAATGCTCACGGACGGACATCAGGCTGGCTCTTTATCGAGCAGGGACAGCACCCTCTGCTCGGCCGCCTCCATCTTGGCTGTCGTCTCGTCGGATACATCCTCGTGGTCGTACCCGCAGAGGTGGCAGATCCCGTGCACCAGCAGCTGCCTGAGGCGCATCGTCGTCTCCATGCCGGCATCCTCGGCCTCCTGGGCGGCCCGCTCCAACGAGATGACCACATCGCCCAGGTGGTTCCCCTCAGGGCCGTCCCCCTCCTGCTGCGGGAAGGAGATGACATTGGTGGGCCTGTCGCGGCCCAGGTACTCACGGTTCAGTTCCCGGATCCGGGCATCGTCGATGAGGAGAACGGAGAGCTCCACCTCCTCCCGGCCAAGGATGGAGAGGATCCGCACCGTCCATTGACCGACGAGGTCAACGTCCACGGGGATCGCTTCCTGGTCGTTGATGATGTCGATGACGTTCATCTGCCGTTCTTCTCGTAGGCCCGGATGATTTTGGCCACTACCTTGTGGCGGACCACGTCGTCCTCGCTGAAGAAGACGAAGCCGAGCTCGTCGATGTCCTTGAGGATCTGGGACGCCTCCACGAGACCCGATTTCACCCCCTGCGGCAGATCGATCTGGGTGATGTCGCCCGTGATCAGGGCCTTGGAATTGAACCCGAGCCGGGTGAGGAACATCTTCATCTGCTCGGAGGTGGTGTTCTGGGCCTCGTCCAGGATGATGAAGGCGTCGTTCAGGGTGCGGCCCCTCATGAAGGCCAGCGGTGCAATCTCGATGCTGTCGCGGGCCAGGAGCCGCAGCACGTGGTCGCGCTCCAGCATGTCGTACAGGGCGTCGTAAAGCGGCCTCAGGTAGGGATTCACCTTCTCCTGCAGGTCTCCCGGCAGGAAGCCGAGCCGCTCGCCTGCCTCCACGGCGGGCCGGGTCAGCACGATGCGCTCCACCTTCTTCTTGAGCAGGTAGTGCACCCCCATGGCCAGGGCCAGGTATGTCTTACCCGTCCCCGCCGGGCCGATGCCGAAGAGGATGTCCTTGCAGCGCATGGCGTCGACGTAGCGCTTCTGCTGGAGGCTCTTGGGCACGATGATCTTCTTGGTCGACGAGATGTAGATGCTGTCCTTGAACACGTCCTCCAGGTCCACGTTGCGGTCCTTTGCGAGCATGCGCACCGCGTACCAGACGTCGTCCTGGTAGACGGGGAACCCTCCCTTGATCAGCTTATAGAGGTCCTTCAGCGCGTGCTCGGCAAGCTCCACGTCGAAGTTCTCGCCGGCCAGCTCGATGGTGTTCCCCTTCAGGGAGCACCTGACGCCGATGGATTCCTCGAGGATCTTCAGGTGGGAACAGCTATCGCCGGCGAGCTGCCGCAGTATGTGCGTGTCTGCAAATTCGATCGTGGGCATGTCCGTTGCGTCTGAACCTCTTTTCACCTGCTACGAGTTGTGGATATACCAAATCAGGGTGTCTTACAAGACCTATTGCCGGAGGAAACCGAGGGCCTCTTCATCAACCACATGGAGGTGGACCTTCCCGTCCACCTCCGGCAGTCCTTGGAAGAGGGGTCTCAGCAACCTTTCCGTCCAGGCGACATCCTTCGCCGCCACCACGAGCCTGAAACGGTTGAACCCCCGCTCGTCCCGTGTCCGCCTGCCATGGCGAACCACAGCGGAAAGCCGTTCGGCCATCACGGCAGGTTCTCCGGCAAACGCCACGTAGATGAGCAGCCTGCCGCCGATCTCCAGGCTCAGGTCCACGGGCAGACCGGGGCGGGAGTCATCCGCGACGAGGCGTATCTCATCGAAAACCTCGGGAGGACAGGCGCACCCGAGGGTGCCCTGGACAAAGCCCTCTACCTTAGTCTTGTTCATGGTCACCTCCCTTCAGGCATCCGGCTCTCCATGTCATACCACGGGACACCGTGGCCCGGGAACACCGCCGGGCATTCTCGTCTTGCAGTCACCGGAGTGTTGTATTATGTACTCACCATGTTCAGGGCAAAGGTTCTCGACGGCTTCAGCGCGGCTCACAGCCTCAGGGGGTACCAGGGCGACTGCGAGCGGCTGCATGGCCACAACTACCGGGTGGAGGTCTCGGTGGAATCGGCGGTACCCGACGCCATCGGCATCGTCATGGACTTCCGTGACCTCAAGGGGCTCCTCAAGACCGTCCTTGCAGGGCTCGACCACCACTACCTGAACGATCTCGAGCCCTTCGCCGGAAAGAATCCCTCGGCGGAGAACATCGCCGCATACATCTTCGACGCCCTCAGGGACGCCGTAAACCCTCCCGTGGCGCTCACCGAGGTGACCGTCTGGGAGAACGACACCTGCTGCGTGACCTATACGGGTTAGGACGGCAAGGCCATGAAGGATGTACAGAAGCAGAGGCCCGACAACCCCTTGAGGATTGAAAAGGTGGGGGTCAAGGGCATCAGCTACCCCATCGTGGTCTCGGACAGGAAGAAGGGCACCCAGCATACGGTGGCGTCCATCAACCTGTACGTCGACCTCCCCCGGGAGTTCAAGGGCACCCACATGAGCCGCTTCATCGAGGTGCTCAACGAACACCGGGAAGAGATCCACATCAAGAACTTCGAGCACATCCTCAACGAGATCAAGCGAGCCCTGGAGGCCGAGAGCGCCCACATGGAGGTGGAATTCCCCTACTTCATCGAAAAGACCGCGCCCGTGACCGGTTCGGTGGGTCTCATGGAATATCGCTGCACACTCATGGGCCGGGTGGGGGCGCGCCGGGAGTTCCGGGTGGGGGTGAAGGTGCCCATCCAGACCCTGTGCCCCTGTTCGAAGGAGATCAGCGACTTCGGCGCCCACAACCAGCGGGGCATCGTGACGGTGGAGGTGCGCTACGAGAGGTTCTTCTGGATCGAGGACCTCATCGAGCTCATCGAGCGCTGCGGTTCCAGCCAGGTCTTCCCGGTGCTGAAACGGCCCGACGAGAAGTACGTCACCGAGGAGGCGTACGCTAATCCCAGGTTCGTGGAGGACGTAGTGAGGCAGGCGGCCTCCCTGCTGAGCGAGCGCAGCGAGTTCTCCTGGTTTTCGGTGGAGGCCGAGAACATCGAGAGCATCCACAACCACAGCGCGTATGCCTATATCGAAAGCGAGCAGAGCCATGGCCGATGACGCCCTGCCCCTGGGAAAGCTGCCCATGCCCCTCCTGAGGCAGTTCCTCAAGGAGCTGCCTGCAACCAACCCGGACGTCGTCGTGGGGCCCGGCATAGGCGAGGACGCGGCGGTGATCCGCTTCGGCGAGACCATGCTCGTCTTCAAGACCGACCCCATCACCTTTGCCACCGACGACATCGCCTGGTACCTCGTCACCATCAACGCCAACGACATCGCCTGCATGGGAGGCATCCCGGAGTACCTGCTGGTGACCTTCCTGCTCCCCCAGGGATCCACGACGCCGGAGAGCGCGCGTGCCCTGTTCGCCTCGCTGCGGCAGGCCTGCGAGCGGAACGGCATCACCCTGGCAGGCGGACACACGGAGATCACATACGGCATCGACCGCCCCCTCGCCATCGGGTTCATGGTGGGGACCCTGTCCCAGCACGGGGTCATCCGCTCCTCCGGCGCACGGCCCGGGGACGCCATCCTCCTGAGCAAGGGCATCCCCATCGAGGCCACCTCCCTGCTGGCCCGGGAATTCCCGGGGAAGCTGGGGCTCGACGAGGAGACCCTGCGGCAGGCTCAGAACCTCATCTACGACCCGGGCATCAGCGTGACCAGGGACGCCCTGATCGCACTGAGCAGCGGCGGCGTCACCGCCATGCACGATCCCACGGAGGGGGGCCTGGCCACCGGGCTTGCCGAGCTTGCAAGCGCCTCGGGCTGCGGTATGGAGGTGTACGGCGACAAGATCCCCCTCATCGACCTCGCAGCCAGGATCCTTCCCGCGTTCTCCATCGATCCGCTGGGGGCCCTGGCCTCGGGTTCGCTCATCGTGTGCTGCAGGCCGGAGAGCGCGGAGGACATCCTCGCGGCATGGGACCAGGCAGGCATCCCCGGTTCGAGCATCGGGGCCATGACCGCGTCGCAGGATCTCCTGCTCTACCGTGACGGAAAGCAAGGAAACATACCGGTCTTCCCTGCAGACGAGATCACGAAGGCCTTCTCCGCTCCTTCCGCATGAAGTCCGCCATTACTTGCTCATGAGCTGAGTCACCAGGGACGTATCGCCGTTGCCCGAAAGGAACCGCTCGTGGTTGAGAAGCTTGTAGAGCAGGTCCTTGTTGGTGGTGAGCCCCTCGACGACGGTCTCGTCCAGCATCCTTCCCATGCGCCGCAAGGCGGCATTGCGGGTGGTGTGATGGGCGATGAGCTTCACGAGCAGCGGGTCATAGAACGGGGTTACGATGCAGCCGGGGAAGAGGTGCGTATCCACCCGTGTGCCTGGACCGCTGGGCAGACGGAGCTTCGAGATGGTGCCCGTGGTGGGCATGAAGTTTTTGGAAGGGTTCTCCGCATTGATCCGGCATTCGATGGCATGACCTGTGACGGGAACCACATCCGGCTCTATCCCGGCGCCGGCGGCCACTATGATCTGCTCGCGGATCAGGTCGGTACCCGTGATCATCTCGGTGACCGGGTGCTCCACCTGCAGCCTGCCGTTGATCTCGAGAAAATAGATATCCCCCCCCTGGTCCATGAGAAACTCCACGGTGCCGAGTCCCCTGAAGCCGATGGAACGGATGATCTGGGCGGACCATTCCCAGAGGCTCCTGCGGACATCCTCATCGATATTGGGGATGGGCGCCTCCTCGATGATCTTCTGGTGACGCCTCTGGATGGAGCATTCGCGGTCGCTGTAGACGCGGATGTTGCCGTAAGCATCGGAGAGCACCTGCACCTCCAGGTGCCTGGGGGATGCGATGTAGTGCTCGATGTAGACCTCGTTGCGCCCAAAGGCCGCGCTCGCCTCACTGCTCACGCTGGCGAACTGGGCACGTAGCTGGTCGTCGTTGTAGGCCACCTTCATGCCCCTGCCGCCACCGCCATACAGGGACTTGAGGATCACGGGGAACCCGAGATCCCGGGCCAGGTGGATGGTGTGGGCCGCGTCGGACACCATCCCGTAGGACCCCGGAATGGTCGGTATGCCGAGTGAGCGGGCCACCTCCTTTGTTCGTGACTTGTTGCCGATGGTACGGAGCGTCGCGCTCGTCGGCCCGATGAACTCGATGCCGTTCTCTTCGCAGAGAAAGGCGAACTGGGGGTTCTCCGAAAGGAAGCCGTACCCGGGGTGGATGGCGTTGGCCTTCCATGCCAGTGCGGCGGAGATGATGGCGTCGATGTTGAGGTAGCTCTTGGATGGCTGCTCGGGGCCGATCCTCACCGCCTCATCGGCAAGGCCTAAGTATTCCATGTCCTTGTCCGCTTCGGAGTAGACGAGAATGGTCTGAAGCCCGAGTTCGCGCGCCGTCCTCATGATGCGCACGACCACTTCGCCCCGGTTGGCGATGAGAATCCTCTTCATGGCGTGGTTGTATGATGCACCCGCAGACAAGTCAAGCCGGGCTTTACGGTGCATGGAGATACCCCCTTGTTTACGAGGCATGTTCGGTATATATCCTGGCCAATGAGGAGTTCTCTCTTTTTCTGCACCATGATCGTCGTCATGCTGTTCCCGTGCTCATGCTCCCACCAAAGAGAAGCGATGGAGCCGACTGCAGCCCTGGAGGTCCAGCCGCCCGCTCCAGAGCCTCAGGCTCAGCAGCCCGTATTCGACCCGGAAGAGGAGATCAGGAATTACCTCACTCGGCTGCTTGAGGAAAGGGGTCTCGACCCGGATGATGCCAGGACGCTCATCGAAGACCCCCGGCTGGTCTTCGACCCCGGATTCATCCTGAAGAACCTGCGCATCGCACCCCCCAGGGCATCGCCGAAAACCCCTGGGGTCATGGAATACGACCCCGTCTATGTGGCCAGAGGCAGGGCCTTCATCGAGGCCAACCGGGAACGGTTCAACGTCATCGAGGAGCAGTACGGAACCTCTCCCGAGATCGTCACCGCGATCCTCATCGTCGAGACCCGTCTCGGCACCTATCCCATGCGGTACCGTGCCATGAGGGTCTTCAGCAACATGGCCCTCGCCCAGGATCCCGTCTTCATGGCCACCCTGGAAGAGCACTACAAGAGTCTGTCCACCCTGCTCAAGGACGAGGAAACCCTGAAGGTCGCTACGACCAAGGCGAAATGGGCTTCGGGCGAGCTCTACGAGCTGATCGTCCTGTCCCGTGATCTGGGGCTCGACCCCCATGAGATCAAGGGGTCCGTGTCAGGGGCACTGGGCCCGGGACAGTTCATACCGTCCACGTTCAGGAAATACGGGGTGGACGGGGACGGGGATGGACGGAAGGACCCCTTCAACATGGCCGATGCCATGGCGAGCATCGCCAGCTACATCCAGAAAGCCGGCTGGAGAGAAGATGGCGACGTCCAGAGGCTGCGCACGGCCATCTGGAGATACAACCACAGCGACATCTACGTGAACACCATCCTGAAGCTCTACGCGGAGCTGTCGCCGGAGAAAAGCTCGACAAAGGACACGGGGATAACTCCTTAAGGCATGTCCATGGGAGAAAGAACCTTAACCTGCTCATTTCGTGCATCCCGAACAAACAAATTCATGAAGAGATCTGCAGGATGCACGAAATGAGCAGGCCGGAAATGCACTCATCCACTTTCCTATCCTGGCGGCGCTACCAGAATGCCGCCCCTTGGCCTCCGTCAGGAGGCTCTGCTCCGAGCTGGCTTTTCAGCCATCCTTCTCGACTGTTGAAGATTGTCCGTGCCCGTGGTATTGCCTAAGAAAGAGGTATTATGGGTGAATATCGGTGATGCAATCGCAGCACGAAGGACGGTCTTCGACGAGTATCTGAACGGGTACCTCCGGGAGGCACACGACGGCTCCGGGATCTTCGATGCCTTCTCCTACAGCCTCTTGGCGGGCGGAAAGAGGATCAGGCCCGTACTTGCCATGCTCGCTGCAGAAGCGGCCGGCGGTCACGGGGAAGACGCCCTGCCGGTCGGTCTGGCCATCGAGATGGTCCATACCTTCAGTCTCATCCATGACGACCTCCCGGCCCTGGACAACGACGACCTGAGGAGGGGGTTGCCCACGTGCCACAAGAAGTTCGGCGAGGCCACCGCCATCCTGGCGGGCGACGCCATGATCTTCAACGCACTTTCCGTAATCCTGGCGGCTCCCTATCCGCCTACGGCAAAGGTGGATCTCTGCACTGCATTTGCCGAGGTCTGCGGCACGAACGGTCTGGTTCAGGGCGAGTATGAGGACGTCATGGCCGAAGGGATCGACCTTCCCCTGGACGCCATCGAGAGCATCTATACCAAGAAGACATCCAGGCTCTTCGAGCTGTGCATGTATGCAGGGGCACGGGTCGCCTGCGAGGACCCCGGGCTCGCCCGATGCCTTGCAGGGTTCGGGACGCACCTGGGGCTGGCGTTCCAGGCCATCGACGACATCCTGGACGTGACATCGGACAGCCGTATCCTGGGCAAGAGCACGGGCAAGGACATATCCCAGAGCAAGGCCACCGTGGTGAAGGTCCTGGGTATCGACGGCGCCAGGTCGTGGGCGCAAGATGCCACCGACCGTGCGGTGCAGGCACTGGCGGGCCTGGATCGGGACCGCACGGGGGTCCTCAGGGGGCTCGCCTTCTGGATGCTGGAAAGGGTGATGTAGCCATGGGCATCCTGGAGAGCATCACGATCCCCGCCGATCTGAAGGGACTCAGCACTGGCCAACTCGAGGCCCTGGCCCGGGAGGTCAGGGAGTTCATCATCGAGAACGTGAGCCGCACCGGAGGCCACCTGGCCTCGAGCCTGGGTACCGTGGAGCTCACTATAGCCCTGCACCAGGTCTTCAGCGCGCCCAGGGACAAGATCCTCTGGGACGTTGGCCATCAGGCATACACGCACAAGATCCTCACGGGCAGGAGAGACCGGTTCCCCACCCTGCGGCAGCACGGCGGTCTCTGTCCGTTCATCAATCCCTCCGAAAGCCCGTATGATGCATTCATCTCGGGCCATACGGGCAATGCCCTGCCCGCGGCCAGCGGCATCTGCGAGACCATGGCCAAGGCGGAGAGCTCAAACCGCGTCGTTGCCGTCATCGGCGACGGATCGCTCTCCAACGGGCTCACCTTCGAGGGACTGAACTTCGTGGGTATGAGGAAGCAGAACCTCATCGTGGTCCTCAACGACAACACCATGTTCATTTCCAAGAGGGTGGGGGCGGTGGCCGACTACCTGAGCCGGATCATGACCTCCCAGCGGGCCCGGGACGTACGGGAGAGCGTCAAGCACACGGTGAAGCGCATCCCGTTCATCGGTGATGCCGTCTACAAGGCAGCCAAGCTCATCGAGGGGAATCTGAAGAGCGCCGTCACCGAGGGACTGCTCTTCGAGGAGATGGGCTTCAGGTATGTGGGCCCCATCGACGGCCACAACATAGCCCACCTGGTGGAGGCCTTCCAGAACGTCGCCTCATGGAACGAGCCCATCCTGGTCCACGTCATCACCCAGAAGGGCCGGGGGTACCACCCCGCCGTGAAGGACCCTGAACACTACCACGGCGTGGGTAAATTCGACCTTGAGAACGGGGACAACCCGAAAACGGCAACCCCCTCGGAGCCGACGTACTCGGACGTATTCGGCAAGGCCATGGTCGAGCTCGCCGGAAAGGACCCACGCATCATCGCCATGAGCGCGGCCATGACCTCGGGCACCGGGCTCAAGGGCTTTGCCCTGCGGTACCCGGACAGGTTCTACGATGTGGGTATCGCGGAGGGCCACGCCGTGACCATGGCTGCGGCCATGTCTCTGTTCGGCCTGAGGCCCGTGGTGGCCATCTATTCCACCTTCCTCCAGAGGGGCTTCGACTCCATCATCCTCGACGTGGCTCTCCAGAACGCCCCGGTCATCTTCGCCGTGGACCGGGCGGGCCTGGTGGGGCCCGACGGGCCCACCCATCACGGGACCTTCGACCTGGCCTACCTCAGGAGCATCCCCAACCTCACCATCATGGTCCCCCGGGACCAGGTGATGCTCGAAAAGATGCTGGAGACGGCATTGAGCCTCCACCGGCCCGTGGCCATCAGATACCCCCGGGACAAGGTCGTAGCGCATCCCGTCAGGGGCCCCAAGCTGAAACACGGCAGGGCCGAAGTCCTGCGAAAGGGCTCCAAAGCGGTGGTCTTCTGCGCCGGCCCGCTCTGTTACATGGTGCTGGAGGCCGTCCGGGACCTGGAGGATGTCGCGGTGGTCGACCTCGTCTTTGCCAAGCCCATCGATGCGAAGGCTGTCAGGGACCTTGTCGTTTCCTGCGGCGGCAGGTTCGTGGTGGTGGAGGACGGGTGCATCAACGGTGGGATAGGTTCGGCGCTCCTCGAGGTGCTCCAGGATATCGATGTCCCCCTGAGGTTCAGGCTGCTCGGCATACCCGACCGGTTCGTCGAGCACGGGGCGCTCGCCGACCTGCGGAAGACCATCGGGCTGGACATCCCTGGCATCCGCAAGGCGGTGAGGGAGGTCCTGTGAAGACACGTCTGGACAAGGTCCTTGTGGACCGCGGCCTGGCGGAGACACGCACCAAGGCGCTCGCCCTCATCATGGCGGGGCAGGTGCTGGTGGACGGAAAGGCCGTCACCAAGGCCGGAACCCCTGTCCTGGTCGGCTCCGACATCTCCCTGAAACCCCACAGCGAGTTCGTGGGCAGGGGCGCCCTCAAGCTGGAGGCGGCCCTCGATGCCTTCACCATCGATGTCCGGGGCAAAACCGCCATCGACGTGGGGTCGTCCACCGGCGGCTTCACCGAGGTGCTGCTGAAGCGGGGCGCCCGAAGGGTCTATGCGGTGGATGTGGGGCATGGACAGCTCCACTGGAGACTCAGGAACGACCCGAGGGTCATGTGCAGGGAAGGCGTCAACGCCCGCATGATCACCCGGGAGCATGTCCCGGAGCCCTGCGATGTGGCGGTCTTCGATGTCTCGTTCATCTCGCTGAGGCTGGTCATCCCTCCTGTCCTTGCACTGCTGAAGGAACAGGCCTCGCTTGTGGCCCTCGTCAAGCCCCAGTTTGAGGCGGGCAGAAACCAGGTGGGCAGGGGCGGAATCGTCAGGGACCCCGCCGTACACGAATCGGTTGTTGCGGACATGCTCGGCTTTTTCCAGGACCTTGAGCTGATCCCTTCCGGGGTGATCCCCTCGCCCGTCAAGGGCGCCCGGGGAAACCAGGAGTACCTCATCCATGCCGTCAGAAAGGTGGTGCCCGTGCAATGAAGATTACCATCGCGCGACATGCAGGCTTCTGCTTCGGGGTCCGCAGGGCCATCGACATCACCTTCAAGGTGAGGCAGGACGATCCCAAGAAGAGGATCTACACGCTGGGCCAGATCATCCACAATCCCCAGGTCATCGAGGCCCTGACGCAGCGGGGGATCGGGATCGTCCACGACATCAACGATCCCAAGCTCAAGCCCGGCGACATCGCCATCGTCCGCGCCCACGGCATCTCCCCTGACAAGAAGGCCGCCCTCACGGAGCGCGGAGTGGAGGTGATCGACGCCGCCTGCCCCATGGTGCTCAAACTGCACAGCGTCATCAAGAAGGCCGGGCGGACAGCCGACCTCATCGCCATCGTGGGGGACAAGGATCACCCCGAGATGGACGCCCACATGGGTGTTGCCGGCAGTAAGGGCGTCATCATCCAGACCCTGGAGGATGCGAGGAAGGTGCCGTCGGTCAAACGGCTCGCCGTCGTGGCCCAGACCACCTTCGACGTTGCCCTGTACAAGGAGATCATCGACATCCTGCGGGACAAGGCCGAGGTACTCGACGTGTCGGACACCATCTGCCGCTCCACCGTGGACCGGCAGAGCGAGGTGAGGGAACTGGCCCGGGACCACGACACCTTCATCGTCATCGGGGGAAGGAACTCCGCCAACACCAAGCGCCTTGCCGAGATCGCGGCCAAGGACAACCGGAACGTCATCAAGATCGAGTCACCCGAGCAGCTCAGGGACATCAACCGCTCCCAGATGAAGCGGGTGGCGGTCATCGCAGGGGCATCCACCCCCCACTGGGTCATCGAGGAGTGCATCGAGGCGCTCAAGAGCATCCATGCCTCCTCCACCATCGAGAGCGTCTTGCTGGACACCCTGGCCGAATCGCCCCTGCTGCCCTCCCTGGGCGCCATGGGTGTGGCCATGGCCACCCTGGTCTTCAGCTCCCAGGCATACCGGTGGGATGTCCTGCTGGCCGTGTTCTTCCTGGCCTTCTCCTCCACCGCCCACACCAAACGGCAGCGGCAGTGGCCCACCTGGGCCATCGCCACGGGCATCGCCATATCGCTGAGCCTCATCTCCAGCGGGCTCGTGGGCGGGTTGATGTTCATCGGCATCTCTCTGCTGCGGCCCCTGCTGGACGTGGCAGACGTGAACGATTACCTGAAGAGCCTCTTCGGCGCGGTGATCTTCATCCTCATCTCCATCGTGATCCCGCTCAGCCTCACGCGGTCTGCCATCGCCCCGAGCATCGGCCTTCTCACGGGCTACGTGGCCACCCACTACCTGGGAGCCGAAATCCTGCTCGGGCTCAAGAACATGGAAAAGGACGCCATCATGGGCCGCATGAGCCTTGCCCGGTACATCGGCGAGGACAAGGCCATCATGCTGCTGGAGTATACCATTATGGGACTTGCCCTCATGCTCTTCCTGAGCTTCCCCCTGAAGGTGGCTCCTGCACTTGCGTACGGCATGCTGCCGCCGCTGTTTTTCATGGCCAAGGGCATCGACTTCTACAACGAACAGACCATCTTCGACAACCGCATGTACACCATCTACGTCATGGGGCTCTGGGCCATCGTACCGGTCATGGGCCTGCTCTGGCTGGCGACCATGATGTGAGGCCCGGGGGAACTCCACGACCATGCTGCACTGGAACCCGCTTCTCATCGCCTTTCTTGCCGTCTTCGCCCTGAGCCTCGCCTCCCGTCTGGGACTGAGGTGGCTCAATGTACGCAACCTCAGGGTGCACGGGCACAAGGTGCCGGAGGTCTTCAAAGACCAGATCGAACCGGAGACCCTTTCCCGCATGAGGGATTACACGGTGTCGTCGAGCAACGTCGGCTCCCTGGAGATCTTCGCGGACGACCTCGCCTCCCTCGTGCTCATCCTGAGCGGCCTTCTCCCCTTCCTGGCCGGGTCCGGCCTGCTCACCGGGCTCCACCCCGTGGCTGCCGGGCTCGTGTTCATCCTCGCCTGTTCCGTCATCTTGGGCGCCGTCGAGATCCCCTTCGACCTCTACAGCACCTTCGTGATCGAGCGAAGGTTCGGTTTTTCCACCATCACGTTCGCTCTGTGGCTCAGGGATCTGGGAAAGACGCTCCTCCTCTCAGGCATCATCTCGGGGGGCATCCTGGCTGTTTTCCTTGGCCTGATCTATGCCATGCCCCGGATGTGGTGGCTTCCCGCATGGGCATGCTTCGTACTGTTCCAACTGGGCCTGACCTGGCTCTATCCACGCATCATCGCCCCTCTCTTCAACAGGTTCGAACCCGTGGATGACGAGTCGCTCAGAGAGCGCATCAATGCCCTGCTCGAGCGCGCCGGCTTCCATCTGGAGGGCCTGTTCAAGATGGATGCGAGCACCAGGAGCAGGCACTCGAACGCCTATTTCACCGGCATCGGCTCCCATAAGAGGATCGTGTTGTTCGACACCCTCCTCACCACGCACACGCCCGAGGAGATCGGGGCAGTGCTGGCCCATGAGCTGGGGCACCTCAAGAAAGGACACATAAGGAAACAGCTCGCCGCGTCCGTCATCATCTCCCTGGCCGTGCTCTATGCAGCTTCGAGGTTCCTTGCCTGGCCGCTCCTGTACGAGACCTTCGGCTTCAGCGTTCCGGTCCCCTATGCGGGGCTTTTCCTCCTCGCCATCCTCGCACGTCCGTTCGCCTTCTTCCTCACTCCCGTGGGCTCCATGGTCTCCCGGAGGTACGAACGCCAGGCCGACACCTTTGCCCGACAGCTCACCGGCACCTCCGCTCCACTTGCCCAGGCCCTGAAACGACTTGCCCGGGAGAACCTCGCGAACCTCCACCCCCATCCGCTCTATGCCTGGTTCTACTACTCGCACCCGCCGCTGGTCGACCGCATCGAGTCGTTGGAACGCATGGACGCCAGGCCCTGATGGAAACGTGCCGGTTTCTTGGAGTCAGGGAGCCGCGTCCATTGTATTTCAAGAAAAACATTGCGAATTCCGAAATAGAGCCTTGACTGCTATGAGGGCTCCATTAATTAATGCACCTAGGGCACCCGTGGTTATACATCCCGTATCAGTCGGTCCGGCTTTTGCCGCAGGAACCAGAACAGGGAATTCCTCAAAAAGGGGGTAATGGATGTGAAAGACAAGGAAAAGAACTACTTCACCGCACTGTACGATGTCGTCCGGATGGTTCATGCATCCCTCGACGTGAGCACGGTCCTCCAGGAGATCGTCAAGGCCGTGGTGGAGACCATGGGTGTGAAGGCGTCATCCATAAGGCTCCTCGACGCCAGGAAACGCTCGCTCCTCATGGGCGCCTCCTTCGGGCTCTCCAAGGGTTACCTGAAGAAAGGCCCGGTCCTGGTGAAGGAGAGCGGGATAGACCAGAAGGCGCTCAAGGGGGAACTCATCTACATCAAGAACGCCCAGACCGACCCGAACTTCCAGTACGGAGCAGGGGCCAAGGCGGAGGGCATCAAGTCGGTCATCGTGGCGCCGCTGATCACGGCGAAGAAGGTCATCGGCGTTCTACGTATCTATTCTGACAAGGTCCGCGAGTTCAACGCCCAGGAGGTGCAGTTCCTGGAGGCCGTCGCCAGCCTCTCCGCGCTCGCCCTGGAGAACGCCCGCTTCCACCAGGCACTGCAGACCAACTTCGACCTGCTCGTCGCCCACAAGTACCGGCTCGACGACAATTGATGAGAAGAGGAGGCACGTCATGATCCGCGTTGGAATAAACGGTTTCGGCCGCATCGGCAGGCAGGTCCTCAAGGCAATCATGGAGCGCTCGGGCGACACGCTGCAGGTCGTGGCCATCAACGACCTCTTCGATGTGAACACCAATGCCCACCTCTTCCAGTACGACACGAACTACGGGCACTTCCCGGGAGAGGTAAAAGTGAAGAACGGCACCTTTATCATAAACGGCCACACCATCAAGAGCTTTGCCGAGCGCGACCCGGCCAATATCCCCTGGGAGGAAGAGGGCGTGGAGATGGTGATCGAGTCCACGGGCCTGTTCACCGCCAAGGCAGACGCCGAGGCCCATATCTACGGTGGGGCCAAGAAGGTCATCATCTCGGCCCCGGCCAAGCAGGAGGACATTACCATCGTCATGGGCGTGAACCACACAAAATACAACCCTTCGAAGCACCACATCATCTCGAATGCATCCTGTACGACCAACTGCCTGGCGCCGCCTGCAATGGTCGTCCACAAGGCCTTCGGTATAGAGAAGGGATGGATGACCACGGTGCACGCCTATACCAACGACCAGCGCATCCTCGACATGCCCCACAAGGACCTCAGGCGTGCTCGAGCCGCAGCCATGAGCATCATCCCCACATCCACGGGGGCAGCCAAGGCCCTCTCGCTCGTCATCCCTGACCTCAAGGGCAAGGTGGACGGCTACGCCCTGCGCGTTCCGACCTCCACGGTCTCGGTAGTGGACCTCACGGTTCAGCTCAAGAAGAACACCAGCACCGACGAGCTCAGGGCCGTGCTCAAGCGCGCGGCCAAGACGACGCTGAAAGGCGTCATGGGCTGCGAGGAGAGGCCGCTCGTGTCCGTCGACTTCAAGGGCAACGAGCTCTCCTCCATCGTGGACATCGAGTACGTCAAGGTCATGCAGGACAACCTCGCCAAGGTGGTGGCCTGGTACGATAACGAGTGGGGCTACTCCTGCAGGGTGGCGGACCTGGCCCGGTTCATCGCCAAGAAGGGCCTGCCGGACTGAGTAACCGTCTCGCCGGAAAAGACATGCAGATCCGGGTGCACAGGAGGGTTGCCTCCTCTGCACCCGGATCTGTCATCTCCTCCCCCGCTCCTTATCCCCGGGTTCCATTTTGTCTTGACTGATTTCCGGGGCTTTCCCTATAGTGCTGTAGCTCAATTTCCGAGGGGGGCATATGCCGAAGAGAACGGACATCCATAAGGTTTTGATCATCGGGAGCGGGCCGATCGTCATCGGCCAGGCATGCGAGTTCGACTACTCCGGGACCCAGGCCTGCAAGGCACTGCGCGAGCTCGGCTACAGGATCGTCCTGGTCAACTCCAACCCGGCCACCATCATGACGGACCCGGGCATGGCCGATGCCACCTACATCGAACCGCTGAACGCCGCCTCCCTTGAGCCCATCATCGCCAAGGAGCGGCCCGACGCCATCCTGCCCAACCTCGGCGGCCAGTCGGGCCTGAACCTCACCTCCGAGCTCCATAAAAAAGGCATCCTGGAAAAGTACGGGGTGAAGGTCATCGGGGTGAACGTCGATGCCATCGAGCGCGGAGAGGACAGGAGCGCATTCAAGGAGACCATGAACCGCCTGGGCATCGAGATGCCCAGGAGCGAGCTTGCCTACAGCGTGGAGGAGGCGGAGAAGATCGCCGCCGAGCTGGGATACCCCGTGGTCATCAGGCCTGCCTACACTATGGGCGGCACCGGCGGCGGACTCGTTTACAACGTGGAGGAGCTCGGGATCGTCGTCAGCAGGGGGCTCTCGGCAAGCCTCATCGGCCAGGTGCTCGTGGAGGAGTCCGTGCTCGGGTGGGAAGAGCTCGAGCTCGAGGTGGTGCGCGACGCCAAGAACAACATGATCACGGTCTGCTTCATCGAGAACGTGGATGCCATGGGCGTGCATACGGGGGATTCCTTCTGCACCGCTCCCATGCTCACCATCGCCCCGGAGCTGCAGAAACGCCTTCAGAAGCATTCTTACGACATCGTGGAGGCCATCGAGGTCATCGGCGGCACCAATGTCCAGTTCGCCCATGACCCGAAGACCGGCCGGGTCGTGGTCATCGAGATCAACCCCCGCACCTCTCGCTCTTCGGCCCTTGCCTCCAAGGCCACGGGCTTCCCCATCGCCATGGTCTCGTCCAAGCTAGCCGCGGGGCTCACCATGGACGAGATCCCCTACTGGAGAGGCGGCACCCTAGACAGGTACGAGCCCTGGGGCGACTATGTCGTGGTGAAGTTCGCCCGCTGGGCCTTCGAGAAGTTCAAGGGCTCCCAGGACAAGCTCGGAACCCAGATGCGGGCCGTCGGGGAGGTCATGAGCATCGGCAAGAACTACAAGGAGGCGTTCCAGAAGTCCATCCGTTCCCTGGAGACGGGCCGCTACGGACTGGGCTTTGCGAAGGATTATCATGACAGGGACCTCAAGACCCTGCTGGACATGCTGGGAGAGCCTTCCAGCGATCGCCAGTTCATCATGTACGAGGCCCTGCGCAAGGGGGCTTCCATCGACGACCTCCATGCCAAGACCCACCTGAAACACTGGTTCATCGAGCAGATGAAGGAGCTCGTGAACCAGGAGGAAAAGATCCTCTCGTACAAAGGCATGGAGCTGCCCGATGAACTGCTCGTACAGGCAAAGAAGGACGGCTTTGCCGACCGCTACCTTGCGAAGCTGCTGGGACTGACTGAAGAGGAGATCCGGTCGCGCCGCATGAAGCTGGGCGTCGTACACGGCTATGACAAGGTGCCGGTGAGCGGGGTGGAGAATGCGGAATACTACTATTCCACCTACAACGCCCCTGACAGGGTGGAGGTGAGCGACAGGCCGAAGATCCTCGTGCTGGGCGGGGGCCCCAACAGGATCGGGCAGGGCATCGAGTTCGACTACTGCTGTGTGCACGCCGCCTTCGCCATCAAGGAGATGGGGTATGAAGCCATCATGGTGAACTGCAACCCCGAGACCGTATCCACTGATTACGACACCTCCAACAAGCTCTACTTCGAACCGCTCACCGTGGAAGAGGTCCTGAGCATCTATCACAAGGAGAAACCGGCGGGCGCGATCTGCCAGTTCGGCGGCCAGACGCCGCTCAACATTGCAGGCGATCTGGAGAAGGCCGGGGTGAAGATCCTCGGGACCTCGCCGTACACCATCGACCTGGCCGAGGACCGCGACCGCTTCGCGAAGATGATGGTCAAGCTCGGCATACCCATGCCCGAGTCCGGCATGGCGAGCACCATGGAAGAGGCCCTCGGCATCGCCGGCCGGATCGGTTACCCGCTCATGGTCCGCCCCTCTTATGTGCTCGGCGGCCGCGGCATGGAGATCGTCCACGACGAGGACATGCTCAGGGAATATGTCAAGGCGGCGGTGGACGTAACCCCCGAGCGCCCCATCCTCATCGACAAATTCCTGGATAATGCCATCGAGGCCGAGGCGGATGCCATCTCGGACGGCGTCGATGCCTTCGTACCGGCAGTCATGGAGCATATCGAACAGGCGGGGGTCCATTCCGGAGACTCGGCATGCGTGATCCCGCCCATCAGCATACCCGCCAAACACTTGGACACCATCAATGATTATACGAAGAGGATCGCCATCGAGCTCGGGGTGGTGGGCCTCATGAACATGCAGTATGCCATCCACAGGGACACGGTCTATGTCCTGGAGGCCAATCCCCGCGCCTCCCGGACCGTACCGCTGGTATCCAAGGTGTGCAACATTTCCATGGCGGCCATTGCCACCCAGGTCATCATGGGCAAGAAACTCGCGGACTTCGACCTGAAGAACAGGGTCATCCCTCACTTCGGGGTGAAGGAGGCCGTATTCCCATTCAACATGTTCCCAGAGGTGGACCCTCTACTGGGACCCGAGATGCGCTCCACCGGAGAAGTGCTCGGCATTGCGGACACCTTCGGCCTGGCGTTCCACAAGGCGTCCGAGGCGGCTTCCCAGTTCCTTCCCCGGGAGGGGACGGTCCTGCTCACGGTTTCTCGCCGTGAACGGCCCGCAGTACTGGAGGTGGCGAGGCTCTTCAACGACCTGGGATTCAAGATCAAGGCGACCCGACATACCCACTCCTTCCTCGAGGAGAACGGCATCCCCTCCGATATGGTCCTCAAGCTCCACGAGGGCAGGCCCAACATCGTGGACGGAGTGAAGAACCGGGAATACGACCTGATCATCAACACCCCGAGCGGGAAGCTGAGCAAGCACGACGACTCGTACATCCGCAAATCGGCCATCCGCTACAAGATCCCCTACATCACCACCCTGTCGGCGGCAGTTGCGGCGGCCAAGGGCATCGCCGCCTACCGGCAGGGCAAAGGGGAGGTCAAGTCACTGCAAGAGTACCACAGGGATATAGGCTGAGCGAAGACGGTCCTTGCTTACACCGAAAGACGTGTTGTTTGATGATAAGGCATGCGGGCATACCTATGTATGTCATGAATCAAACATAGAGGGGGTAACACTGGCAAACATACATCAGCCCTGTTTTTTGCCTCCATCAGCTTAATATTACATGCATATTTCCATGTTGCTTTTTAATGTCCCCGAGAGTATAAATGCCGTGTCTCCTGTGCAGGTCTCGGATAGAAGGGGGCTAAGAGCTTAAAGAAATCCGGTGCAATGCCTGCATGATTGACCGTTTTGACATAGGGCATGAGCATTTATCTATGATTGAAATCATGCACAGGAGACTATCCTTTATTATTCCTTTCCCTTGTATTCCTGGGGATGCCCACTGAAATCTCCTCCTCTCTTTTTTCATGTACCGCGCGATGTGCCTTCAGGGGAAGCACCATCCCCTCCCAAACAGCCGCATACAGTACGTTTCCGAGGGACTCCCTACGGACGGGGGTATTCGTACTCGTGCTGATGCAAGGGGAAAAGGGGGTACCAAGGAATTTGGTAGCGGGGGGAGGATTTGAACCTCCGACCTTTGGGTTATGAGCCCAACGAGCTACCGGACTGCTCCACCCCGCGTCACATCGAGTGTTCTACAATCATTACGGAAGGTTTGTCAAGCTAGTAATTGGCAGTTGGTTGGCATATTTTTCCCATGATATCAAATCGTTGCAAGTCAAAGGGGCGTTGAACACACCCCGGGAGCCATCCAGGGACGCATTTTTCCCGCGCGCCGGCACATGGCTGTCTAACCGGCGAGGGTCGGATAGTCGGTGTAGCCTTTCGGACCGGGGGTATAGAACGTCCGTGCATCCGGCAGCACGAGCGGCGCGCCTGTCCGTATACGTTCCACCAAGTCCGGGTTCGAGATGAAATACTTGCCGAAGGACACCGCATCGGCGAGGCCTTCCCCGATGACACGGTCCCCGCTCGCGGCATCGAACCCGCAGTTGATGATCAGCGTCCCATGGTAACGCGGACGGAAATGCTTCGCGATCCGGGTGACCGCATGAGGCACATCGTCCACCGGCACCATGGGCTCGATGAGGTGGGCATAGGCAAGGTTCGGGTAGTCGTTCAGCCGCTCCACGATGTATTCGAAGGTCGGGATCGTGTCCCGGTCAATGGTGATGCCGAAGAAGCCGTGCGCCGAGGGGTTCAGCCTGACGCCCACCTTTTCGAACCCGATTGCACCGCCGACGGCATCGAGGGTCTCGAAGAAGAATCGCGCCCTGTTTTCGTGGCTGCCGCCGTAGCCGTCCGTACGGGTATTGGAGCAGTTCGTGAAGAACTGGTGGAAGAGATACCCGTTGGCCGAGTGGATCTCGACCCCGTCGAATCCGGCCTTCATTGCGTTCACTGCAGCATTCCGGAAGTCCATGGTGACGGCATGGATTTCTTCCGAGCTCAGCGCACGGGGGGTCACGGTGTCCTTGAACCCGCCCGGCGTATAGGACCGGTCGTTGGGGTTTATCGCTGAAGGAGCGACCGGCAGATCCCCGTCGTGGAAGTCAGGGTGCGACATGCGGCCGACGTGCCAGAGCTGGAGGAAGATATGCCCGCCCCTTCCGTGCACCGCCCCGGTGACCTTGCTCCAGCCTTCGACCTGTGCAGGACTGTAAATCCCCGGGGTGTTGACGTATCCCACGCCCTGTTTCGACACCTGGGACCCTTCCGTGATGAGGAGCCCCGCATCGGCGCGCTGGATATAGTATTCGGCCATGAGAGCCGTTGCGGCGTTGTCCGGGTTGTCCGCCCTGCTGCGGGTCATGGGGGCCATGAATATGCGGTTGGGAAGCTCGTACGGGCCGAGCCGGATGGGTCTCAGGAGAGCATGGTCGGTCATGGTATCCTCCTCGATTGAGTCGCTCAATCAATAGTATGTTCAAGGTGCATGAACTTCAAGGCGCACGTGCCGGCTTTTCACTCCCCCTCTTTCAACGTTTCATCGAGTCTGTTTGAACGTTCTTTTTAATTTCCCTGTGGACCACGGCGGCGGTGTGGCCCGGGAAGAAAACGCGGCATTCATATTTTATCTTTAATTATCCAATTGTTATATCGTTCCATTCTCCGCCGCCCCTGTTTGGCACGCTTGATGCCTATAGTTAAGCATCAAGCAAAGCCCACAAGGAGGAAATGAAAATGAAAAGAACAATCCAGACCATAATCGTAGCAGCCTTCGTCGTCCTCATCACTTCCACCTTCGCTTTTGCAGCGGCAGCGACCTCAGGCGGCAACAGCTTCCCCTATTTCCACCTCGGCTGCCTGATCATGGGCGGGCTTACCATCATCTCGCTGAAATACCGCTATCCCAAGCTCTACCTCTCCGAGGCGGTCGGCTCCTTTGCCCTCTATGCGGTGCTCGTTGCCATGTTCACGGCACCGGTGATCGAAGCGGTAAAGACCCTGGTCAGCTGAAGACACATACCCTGGACCGTATACCCTGCCTTCATGCGTGAGGGTAGGAAGATACAGGAAGGAGGAAACAGCCATGAAAAAGGATGAAACCGGAAACAACAGGCTCAAGAATCTCAATGAGCTGATCATGCTGAGTGCCTGGGGTGCCGTCCTTGTCGTTGCTTCGTTCCTGTTCCTGTTCGTGGGCATATGGGTGGACGTCGCCCTGAACACCGGGCCGTTCTTCATGCTCGGCATGCTCATCCTGGCGGTCTTTCTCGTCATGGCACGGCTCTACATCGAGTTCAAGAAGACCAATGACAGGATGGGAAACATCAGAAAGCGCCACGCCTGAGAAAGCGACCCAATGAAAAGGGGACCTCGACGATAGCGACATCCACGACACCACACCAGTCCCCTTCCAAATCAATACGAGGGAACGGCAGCCGCCGTTCCCTCTTTGTATTTCCTTCCCTCAGATGAGCAGTACCGTGGCGATGGCCGTTCCCAGGATGAAGACCATGCCGGGCAGAACGAGCTTCCTCGTCTGCGGTGATGCCGTGAAAAAGACGATGCAGCCTTTGACGAACGTGTTCGATGCTGCAGCAAAGACCACCGCCCGGGCTGCTACGGCAGGGATGAGATCACTTCCCGGACCGCTAAGCTTGGAGACGGATATGGTGATGGCATCGACATCCACGAGGCCGGTTGCAACGCTCGAAACGTACACCCCTGCATTCCCGAAATAGAGCTGGGCCGCATGTGCAACCAGGAGGATCACCGCATAGAGCAGGCCGAAGGTGATGGCAGGCCCGAGCTCGAAGGGATTCTTGAATTCCCTGGAGCCTTCCTGTTGTCTCCTCTGATGTCTCATATACAAATAGATGCAGTACAGCCCCGCCACGAAAAATGCGGCGAGAAGCGCCTTCCAAGCAGCCAGGAACACCTGGAGGTTCAGGACGGCCACGATCACCATGACCCTCAGGTACATGATGGCCCAGGCCGCCATGATCCCCAGGGCAAAGGCCCTGGAAAGGTCCTGGGCGTCGCGGCTCCGCTGGGACAGGCTCAGGGTGACCGCGGTGCTCGAAACCAGTCCTCCCAGGATGCCGGTGAGACCTACCCCCCGTTCCGGTCCGACGAACTTCATGACCACATACCCGAAGAAACTGATCCCCGAGATGAACACCACCATGAGCCACACGTTGTACGGCACGAGGACGTCGAACGGCGACGGCCCGTAACCGGTATGCGGGAGCACCGGGAGGATGAGGGCCGTGATGGTGGCGAACTTGATGGTCGCATAGATATCTTCCCGCGAGAGCTCCCGGGCAAAGGTGTGTATCTGCAGCTTCAGGGTGAGCAGAGTCATGGTGACGACGCCGAGGGCCGCGGCAAGGGCGAGGTGGTCCCCGTAGCACATGACCCCGATGAGGATGGTCATCAGCCCTGCCACCTCGGTGGTCATGCCGATCTGACCGCGCCACGCGTCGATGGCATATGCGGCGACGATCAGCATGCCCGCCGGCAGTATCAGGGCGACGGTCACCCAGAAAGCCCCGGCGGCCTCCCCCATGTAAGCCGCCGCACACCCGTACAGACCGAGAAGTGAGAAGGTCCGTGCCCCGGCGAAGAGCGTATGATCGAGGTCGGTACGGTTCTCCTCCCTGACATTGGCATATTCCCTCTGGATACCGATGAGAAACCCTATGATGAGCGAAACGCCGAAGCGGTAGAAGATATCGGTCAGTCCCATGGTCGTCCCCCCGAGTGTTCACCATCCGTCCGCTTAATAAGCGTCCGGTACGGATTCCTTCTTGCCGAGGATGATATCAACGACCCGGTTGATGCCCAGGATGCCCGCAATGAAGACGGCCCCGACCACGAGCTCCACGGCCATCCAGATGTACGGGGAGGGATCGGGCCCTTTCTTGGCTATGGCGGATACGAGGAAAAACATGAAGGAATAGCTGTTGAAGACGTACGGTATGGCGTCCTTGAACAGGACGATGGAATACACGAACAGACCGATGAAGGTGAGTTTGGCCGCCTCCGTTCCCATGAACGGCCCGAACAGGTCAATGAACTCACCGCTCAGAACGATGCAGACGATGCCGAAGAGCCCTCCGATGAGGATGTTCGGCACCTGCCGCACATCCTCATGCACCACGAAGAAAAAGACCATGACCATGAAGGCCGGCCACGGGGGCAGATTCAGCTGGGCAAGGATGATCTCGAAGACGATGATGAATGCCACCAGCAGAAGGCCGAACAGGACGCTCCTCTTGGAAAAAACCTTGTCCATCCGCACATTCTCCTTTTAAGAAAGATCGTATCAGAAATCAATTCACCGCGCACCATCATGACGGGGGGGGGTGATTCGAGTACATGCTTTTCACCATTGCCCGCATACCTGTGTATGGCTATACTAACCTGTACATTCTTCAATGAACAGAGGGATTCCATGGGGCCTTTCAAGATCGATGCGGAATACCTTGCCATAACGGCGGCGGTCTCACTGGCGGCCACCATCGCCATCGTCTACATGGTGAACCTCATGCAGCCTGGGATCATCACTTCCAAGCTCGGCACCGGCCTGTTCGTGTACATGGGTGTCTTTGCGGCGAACCTCATGATCGAATCGCTGCGCAACCGACTCGGCGGGGACCGGGACTGAGGAGCTCCCGGATGTTCTTCCTCGACCTGCTCAATCCCCGCAGGTTGCTCCCTGCTTCACCGGGGGGGAACCTGCGGGGATTGAGCAGGCCACAACGTGGACGTATGCGCTGCCCCGATGAACGGTGTCGAACCACGAACGAACGACTTCCCCGGCAGATCTCACATAGTATCCTGCCCTGGGTGTTTCAGCCTGTTTAAGACGATCGACTTCCCCGAAAAAGATGGGGAAGTCGATCGTCTTAAACAGGTCAGATGAACCGCCACTATGCATTCGAGGAAGCATCCCATCTTGAAAACCGGCCCCAATAGTGCCATACTTTCGTTCCATCCCACTTGAAGAACGAGAGGAACGTTCATGCGAAGCGATCAGACCAAGAAGGCCATCGAAAAGGCACCCCACCGCTCACTGCTCAAGGCGAACGGCTTCACCGACAAAGAGATCAGCCTCCCCTTCGTGGGCGTGGTGAACTCGGCCAACGAGATCATCCCGGGTCATATCCACCTGCGCACCGTCGCCGAGGCCGTAAAGGCCGGGGTCCGCGTCGCGGGCGGCACGCCCATGGAGTTCCCGGTGATCGGCATCTGCGACGGCATCGCCATGAACCATGCGGGCATGCACTACTCGCTGCCGTCCCGGGAGATCATCGCCGACTCCATCGAGCTCGTGGCCATGGCTCACGCCTTCGACGCCCTGGTCTTCATCCCCAACTGCGACAAGGTGGTGCCGGGCATGCTCATGGCGGCGCTGCGCCTGAACGTGCCCTGCATCGTAATCTCGGGTGGACCCATGCTGGCCGGCTCCCTGAAGGGCAAGCCCGTCGACCTCATCAGCGTCTTCGAGGGGGTGGGCCGGGTGAAGGCCGGAACCATGACACCCACAGAGCTCGCTGAGCTCGAAGGCTGTGCCTGCCCCGGCGCCGGGTCCTGCTCGGGCATGTTCACGGCCAACTCCATGAACTGTCTCACCGAGGCCCTCGGCCTCGGCCTGCCGGGCAACGGCACCATCCCGGCGGTGTTCGCCGAACGCATCAGGCTGGCCAAGCATGCGGGTATGAAGGTGATGGATCTGCTGAAGAAGAACATCCGTCCCCGGGACATAGCCACCCCTGAGGCCTTCACCAATGCCATCGCCGTGGACATGGCCCTGGGCTGCTCCACCAACACGGTCCTCCACGTGCCGGCGGTCGCCTACGAGGCGGGCATCGAGCTGAACCTGGACGACTTCAACTCCATGAGCGCCAAGGTGCCGCACCTGTGCTCGCTCTCGCCGGCGGGTCCCCACCACATCGAGGATCTGTACCGCTCCGGAGGCATCCAGGCCGTGATGAAGCGCCTCACCGAGATCAAGGCGCTCGACACGAAGGTCATGACCGCCACCGGGAAGACCCTGGGAGAGAACCTCAAGGCGGCCGCGGTCCTGGACGACGAGGTCATCCGGCCGATAAAAAAGGCCTACCACAAGGAGGGCGGCATCGCGATCCTGCGGGGGACCCTGGCCCCGGACGGGGCCGTGGTGAAGCAGTCGGGCGTGCTGCCGGAGATGATGAAGCGCAAGGGCACCGCCCGGGTCTTCGACTCGGAGGAGAAGGCGGTCAAGGTGATCCTGGCGGGCGGCATCGCCAAGGGAGACGTCGTGGTCATCCGATACGAGGGTCCCAAAGGCGGACCCGGCATGCGCGAGATGCTCACCCCCACTTCAGCCATCGCAGGCATGGGGCTCGATCGGGACGTGGCGCTCATCACCGACGGGAGGTTCTCGGGCGGCACCCGGGGAGCGGCCATTGGACACTGCTCACCTGAGGCGGCCGTGGGCGGTCCCATCGCCATGGTGAAGGAAGGGGACACGATCAGCATCGACATCCCCGGGCGCAGGCTCGACCTCCTGGTGGATGAGAAGGAGCTCTCTGACCGGAAGAAGGCATGGAAACCGCCCAGGAGGAAACTCACGGGCGTGCTCAAGCGCTATGCACGCATGAGTCTGTCAGCGGACAAGGGTGCGAGGTACGAAGACTGATATGGAACATGCACGGTTCTGGGAGGGGGCCGACGGCGGCAAGGTCCGCTGCATACTCTGCCCCCACCGGTGCCTCATTGCCGATGGCAGGGTCGGCATCTGCGGGGTGAGGAAGAACTACGGCGGGACCCTGATCACCCTGGTGTGGGGCAGGAGCATCGCCGCCAATGTCGATCCCATCGAGAAGAAGCCCCTGTTCCACTTCTATCCGGGTTCGAAGGCCTTCTCCATTGCCACGGTGGGGTGCAATTTCCAGTGCGCCTTCTGCCAGAACAGCGACATCTCCCAGTACCCCCGCGAGACGGGCCGCGTCACGGGCGACGAATTCCCACCCGCGGACGTGGTGGCATCGGCCGTCAGGACAGGTTGCAGGAGCATTTCATACACCTACACCGAACCCACGGTCTACCTGGAGTACGCCCTGGACACGGCAGTGCTCGCAAAAGGGCAGGGACTGTTCAACACCATGATCAGCAACGGGTACACCTCCGTCGATGTCATCGCCCACGAGCTCCGGGGGGTGATCGACGCCGTCAATATCGACCTGAAGGCCTTCACCGAAAGCTTCTACAAGAAGCTCTGCTCGGCCAGGCTCGCCCCGGTGCTGGAGGCCATCCAGGCCTACCACGACGCCGGCATCTGGATCGAGGTCACCACGCTGGTGATCCCGGGCGAGAACGACTCGGATACGGAGCTGCGCGACATCGCCTCGTTCATCGCCTCGGTGGATCGGGATATCCCCTGGCACATCAGCAGGTACTATCCCCGCTACCACTATGAGACAGCTCCACCCACCCCGGTTTCCACCCTGGAACGAGCCAGGGAAATCGGATTGAGCGAAGGCCTGCACTTCGTGTATACTGGCAATGTCATGGGGCATGAGGGGGAACACACCTACTGCCCCGGCTGCGGCAGGCCCATCATCGCACGCAGGGGCTTCACCATCGAAAAGAACGCCATGAAGGGCGGCGCGTGCGGATATTGTAGCCATACCATACCCGGAAGATTCTCATGACACGCCGGGGACACTCCGGAACAGACAGGGGATAAAGATGCCGACGAAGAAACAGACCGAAAAGAGCCCGCTGGCGTACAAATCGAGATCGGGATGGGATATCCTCCAGGGCAAGGAAGCGCGGATCGATGCCTACGCACGGGAATACATCCGTTTCCTCTCCGAGGTAAAGACCGAGCGAGAAGCGGTCTCCTACATCAGGGATAAGGCGTCCCTGGACAAGAACATCATCTGCGTCGAGAACCGGGGCAAGGCCATAGCCCTGTGCAGGATAGGCAACCGGCCGCTGGACGGCGGCATCAGGATCGTGGTGGCTCATCTGGACAGCCCGCGTCTCGACCTGAAGGCCAACCCCCTCTACGAGGACACCGATCTTGCCATGCTCAAGACCCACTATTACGGCGGCATCAAGAAGTATCAGTGGCTCGCGCGGCCGCTGGCCATCCACGGCGTCGTGATCAGGGAGGACGGGAGGGCGGTGAGCATCGTCATGGGCGAGGACGAGAACGAGCCCTGCTTCACCATCGAGGACCTGCTCCCCCACCTCGCCGGCAAGGCCCAGTACGGGAAGAAGCTCGAGGATGCCTTCGTGGCCGAAAAGCTCAACATCATCTGCGGATCGCATCCTGATCTCAAGGCCAAGGAGGACAAGGTCAAACGCCGCATCCTGGAGTTCCTGCACAGGAAGTACGGCATCGTGGAGCAGGACTTCACCTCGGCCGACATCGAGGTGGTGCCTGCGGGAAGGGCCAGGGAGGTGGGGTTCGACCGGTCGCTCGTCGGCGCGTACGGCCAGGACGACCGGGTCTGCTCCTGGGCGGCTCACTCGGCCATCCTCGATGCGAGGAAGGTCCCCTACACCACTGTTGCGCTCCTAGTGGACAAGGAGGAGATCGGCAGTGACGGCAACACAGGGGCGAAGAGCATCTTCCTCGAAGAGGTCCTCTGGACCCTCGGGGAGAGGCTCAAGCAGGACATCAATCCCGGCCGGGTCCTTTTCAGGAGCAGGGCCATCTCGGGAGATGCCAACGGTGCACTGGACCCCGACTATCCCGAAGTGCACGAGAAGAACAATGCGGCACGCATGGGCTACGGCGTGTGCATCACCAAGTTCACCGGAAGCCGCGGAAAGGCTGGCTCCAACGAGGCCCATGCCGAGTACATGGGATGGATCAGGTCGTTTCTGAACCGCAAGCAGATCCCCTGGCAGACCGGCGAACTCGGGAAGGTGGACGAGGGCGGCGGCGGGACCGTGGCCAAGTTCCTGGCCGAATACGGGATGGACATCGTTGACGCAGGGCCTCCCCTGCTGTCCATGCACGCCCCCTTCGAGCTCTCGTCCAAGGTGGACGTCTATGCCACCTATCTCGCTTACCGCGCATTCATGGAGGAATCATGAAGGACAAGATCCTCGCTCACATGGGGTCCCTGCTCGGCGGAGTGGTCCACAACCTGAACACCCCCCTGATGTGGGTCATGGGGAGGGCGCAGCTCATCCAGTCCCGGGCAGAACGGTTCGAATCGTTCCGGGACCTCTCCGACGAAGAGTTCACGACGTTCAGGGAGAAGAACGACAAGGACATCTCCTCCATCCTCGAAGGCGCGGAAAAGATCGATGCGATCCTCAAGGGGCTGGGGTACAAGATCCAGATGGTCAACGAAGGATACACCTCGGTGGAACTCCGCGAATACCTGGAGATGGAGACCAACTTCCTCATGGCGGACATGAGGTTCAAGCACGATACCAAGCGGGAGATCCAGCTGAACTCGCGGTCCCACTACGCCAAGGTGGATTACAACGCCCTTTCGGCAGCGGTCACCGGGGTCATCAACGCCATCATGGACCACACGGAAAAGGGAAGGAGCATCAGGATATCGCTGGAAAACGGCGTCATCCACCTGGCCTGTCCGGAGATGAACCCGGACGAGGCGTCACGCAGAGAGATCGAAGACGCATGCAGTGCGCTTACGACACATGCCGACATCTTCACGGACGATTCCGAGGGGCTGCATGTCACCATCACCCTGAAGGACCTGTAGATGCCCGTCCATAAGGAAATACCCTGCCCGTCCTGCGGGCACCCCGTTACAACATACCGCAACCCCGTCCCCACGGTGGATGCCGTCATCGAGTTCCAGGGCGGCATCGTGCTCGTGCTCAGGAAGAATCCTCCCCCGGGCTGGGCTCTGCCCGGCGGTTTCGTTGACTACGGGGAGTCCGTGGAAGAGGCCGTCCGCAGGGAGGCCCTCGAGGAAACAGGTCTCTCGCTGGCCGCCTTGAAAATGTTCTCGGTCTACTCCGATCCCCTGCGCGATCCCCGGCAGCATACCATCACCACGGTCTTTGCGGCCCGGGGAGCGGGAAATCTGCATGCGGGTGACGATGCGGCACGGGTGGAGGTGTTCGACCTCGACCATCTGCCGCACCTGGCCTTCGACCACGCACGGATCCTCGAGGACTACCGGGCATGGATAAGGGGGAAAGACCGGGGGCTCGCAAGGAAATGACCGGAGACAGAGAGATCTTTCTGGTGGACGGCAGTTCGTACATCTACCGGGCATTCTATGCCATGAGAGACCTGACCACCTCCTCGGGTCTACCCACCAATGCCGTGTACATCCTCTCCCGCATGCTGCTGAAGCTCATCAAGGACAGGAGGCCCGCGTACCTCTGCTTCGTGCTCGACTCCAGGGGGCCCACCGAGCGGCACGGGAAGTTCGCACAGTACAAGGCCACCCGCCAGAAGATGCCCGAGGCGCTGGCCGTGCAGTTCCCCTACATCCTCGAGGCCGTGGAGGCCTTCGGCATCCCCATGCTCAGCAAGGAAGGCCTGGAGGCGGACGACATCATCGCCACCGCCGCACGGAGGTTCAAGCACGAGGCCCGGGTCTTCATCATCTCGGGCGACAAGGACCTCATGCAACTCGTGGATGAGCGCGTATCCGTATGGGACACCCTCAAGGACAAGCTCTACGACCGAAGTGCCGTATACGAGAAGTACGGGGTCTACCCCGAATACATGGCCGACCTGCTCGCCATCATGGGGGACAGCTCGGACAACATCCCGGGAGTGCCCGGCATCGGTGAGAAGGGGGCCAAGGAACTGGTGGGAAGCCTGGGCCACGTCGATCGGATCATCGAGAACGCCGGGGCCATCGAGAGCAGAAGGACCCGGGAGGCCATCCTGAAGAATCCCGACATGGCGATGCTGAGCCTTGACCTCGTGAGGCTCGACCGCGATGTCGACATGGAGATGGACTACCGCGACCTCGCCGTAAAGGATATGGACCGCCCCCGGCTCGCACGGCTCTTCGGCGAGCTCGAGTTCCGTACGCTGGCGGAAGAGGTGGCAGGAGACGCCCCCAGAGAGAAGCCCGCCTTTGCCGGCAGGATCGAGCATGCCTGCAACCCGGCCCTGTCAGGCGAAGCAGGGTTCCATGTGCTTCAGGGCGTCTTTTCGGCGGTCTGCCGTGGAGAGACCGCCTTCGTCTGCATGGACAGGGATTCCTGTCTGGACGTGCTGAAGAACCCCCATGCCCGGCTCGCCGTGCATGACGCCAAGGAGGCGCTGGTGGCGGCACGGCGCAGGGGTGTGGAGGTGAAGGCCCGGGTCTTCGATACCATGCTGGCCGCCTACTGCTGCGACGCGGCCACCGGCCAGACCGCCCTGGAAGATCTGGCAAAACTGTATCTTGAAAAGGACCTGGAGCGCCCCAGGGACCTCCTGGGCTCCGGGAAGAACGCACAGGCGGCCGGGGACCTCGACGGGGAGGAGGTCGGCGTTTATCTGGCAGCGCATGCAGAGAGTCTCGTCCCCCTGAGGCACGCCCTGTCGGGCCGTATGGCGGACCTCGGGGTTGACCGGCTGTTCGAGGAGGTGGAGACGCCGCTCCTGGAAGTCCTTGCCGACATGGAGGCCACAGGTGTGCTTGTGGATCCGGACCTGCTGGGGAAGATCAGCACCGAGATCGACATCCAGCTCGGCGGCATGGAGCAGAAGGTGTACGCCCTGGCCGGCAGACCCTTCAATATCAATTCGCCCAAGCAGCTCGGAGAGATCCTGTTCATCGACCTGCAGCTTCCCGTGGTGAAGAAGACCAAGACCGGCTACTCCACGGACAGCGGCGTGCTGGAGGCGCTGGCTCCCAGGCACGAGCTTCCCGCCATGATCCTGGACTGGCGCATGCTCACGAAGCTCAAGAACACCTACGTGGACACGCTTCCCGCCATGATCGATCCGGCCACAGGCCGTGTGCACACCCGGTTCAACCAGGCGGTGACGGCCACGGGGAGGATCTCGTCTTCGGAACCCAACCTGCAGAACATCCCCATACGCACCGACATGGGCCGACGCATCCGGCAGGCCTTCCGGGCGCCGCAGGGCTTCACGATCCTCAGTGCCGACTACTCCCAGATCGAGCTCAGGATCCTGGCGCACATCACCAAAGACCCCGTCCTCATGGAGTCCTTCGAGAAGGGCCTCGACATCCACACCCGCACGGCCGCCGAGATCTTCGGACTGAGCCTCGACGAGGTGACTGAGAGCCACCGCAGGCAGGCCAAGACCATCAACTTCGGCATCATGTACGGCATGGGGCCGCACAAGCTCTCGGGCGAGCTCGGCATCAGGCGCGACGTGGCGAAGCGATATATTGACAACTACCTGGCCAAGTACCCCGGGGTGCGCGCATACATGGACGGCATCGCCCTCTCGGCCGAGCGGGAGGGATTCGTCACCACCATCATGGGCCGACGCAGGAGCATCCCGGAGATCGCTTCACACAACTTCAACGAGCGTGAGGGCGCCAGGCGCATCGCCATCAACACCCCCATCCAGGGCAGCGCCGCGGACATCATCAAGCTCGCCATGGTGAAGATCCACGCCCGCCTCGCGGACATGAAGAGCCGCATGATCCTTCAGGTGCACGACGAACTGGTCTTCGAGGTGGCGCATGACGAGATCGAGCAGGTCAAGGGCTTCGTGAAACACGAAATGGAAAACGCCTACCCCCTGCTGGTGCCCGTCCACGTGGACATAGGCACGGGTTCAAGCTGGGCCGAGGCCCACTGAGGACGGAACCCGTTCGCACCCCATGCTTACCGCTCTCCTCACCCGGGCAAGGGACAACCGGCTGGTCTGGGACCTGTTGGGACCGATCTACAACCGGAACATCTACGGTGCCCTCCATGAGCTCTACGGGCATATCGCCGAGGGTCTCGATCTCACGGATGGAGCACGGGTCCTCGATGTCGGGACCGGACCGGGGTATGCCGCGCTCCACGTTGCCAAGCGGCATCCCTCTTCCACCGTGTTCGGGATCGACTTCTCCCCCATGCAGGTGCGCGCCGCAGAGCGGCGGCGGAGGCGCAGGGGGATCGGGAACTGCAGCTTCACAAAGGCGAATGCCATGCAGCTCCCCTTCGACTCCGGGAGCTTCGGTGCCGCGGTGAGCGTGGGCTCCATCAAGCACTGGCCTGATGCCTGCCGGGGTCTGCGGGAGATGGGACGGGTCCTCAGGCCCGGCGGTCAGCTTTGCATCGCCGAAACAGACCGGGACGTATCCGATGAGGAATTCAGGCGTTTCCTGGCCCGTTTCAGCATATGGTACATCTGGGGTCCGCTGCTTGCATGGGGCACGAGGCGGATCGTGTTCGGCAAAAGCTACTCCGAGGTACAGGTCGTTTCCTTCATGGAGGAGGCGGGGTTCAGCGGCGTCCGCGCCGAGCGCCTCGAGGGATGCCCTTACGTGATCGTGAAGGCGGCGAAGACATGAACGGCAGGAGGCGGGCATGGTCCGCGCCATGCCCGCCTCCTGTGCTATCTTTCCTTCCCCGATATCTTTTCTATCTCTTTCCCAGGATGTTCCGGGCGACCACCATCCGCATGACCTCGTTGGTGCCTTCGTAGATCTGGGTGATCTTGGCGTCGCGCATGAGACGCTCCATGGGGTACTCGGTGACGTAGCCGTAGCCGCCCAGGATCTGCACGCCCTCCACGGTGGCCCACATGGCCACGTCCGATGCGTACATCTTGGCCATGGCCGCCTCCTTCTCGAAGTGCATGTGGTTGCTCTCGAGGTATGCGGCCCTCAGGATGAGCAGCTCGGCCGCATCGATGCGGGTCGCCATATCGGCCATCTTGAACTGGATGGCCTGAAATTCGCTGATGGGCTTGCCGAACTGCACGCGCTCCTTGGAGTACTTGACCGACTCCTCCAGGCAGCACTTGGCGATGCCCAGGGCCTGGGAGGCGATGCCGATGCGGCCCGAGTCAAGGGTGGTGAGCATCTGCTTGAACCCGTTGCCCGGGTCGCCGAGGATGGCGTCCTTGGGGATGCGGGCGTCCTGGAACACGAGCTCGGAGGTGCCCGAACCTCTGATGCCCAGCTTGTCCTCCACCTTGCCCACGGAGAAGCCTTCGGTCTCCTCGAGGTCGATGACGAACTGGGTGATGCCCTTGTAGCCCTTGGTCTTGTCGGTGACCGCGGCGATGACCCCATACTTGGCGATGTTGCCGTTGGTGATGAACTTCTTCTCGCCGTTGATGATCCAGTGGTTGCCGTCGAGCACGGCGCTCGTCTTCATGCCCGCCGGGTCGGATCCCGCATTGGCCTCGGTGAGACCGTAGCAGCCGTTGGCCTCGCCGGACGCCACCGGGGTGTTGAACTTCTTGCGCTGCTCCTCGCTGCCGAAGGTGTAGACCGGGAAGCCGTACAGCGAGTTGTTCACCGACATGATCACGCCCGTGCTTGCGCAGCCCCGGGATATCTCCGTGAGGATGAGGGCGTAGGCCATGTAGTCCATCCCGGCGCCGCCGTACTCGCTGGGGATCGCCACACCCATGAACCCGTTCTCTGCCATCTTCCGCAGGACCTCGTCATTGTGGCGGTGCGTCTGGTCGATCTCTGCCGCCCTGGGTTTGAGCTCCTGATCGACGAACTTCCTCGCCATGTCCTGTACCATCTTGTGTTCTTCGCTCAATGAAAAATCCATTCTTCTCCTCCTGGAATAAATGTCTCGCTCTCGTGCAGCATGCTCACACCATCCATATCAGTGAAGGCTTATTCTTGCAGCAAAGATGTAGAGCGTCAGCGACTATAACCCGGTTGCCGCCCCCTGTCAATGAGTGTAACCACAGCATACATCGAAGATTGCAGTCGTTTTCTCCGATCGATTCCCGGCGGAAAGGAAGATGTTGCCATGTAATATCAACCGGCTAGAATGAATCCCGGATTTTTTCATGAACAATTGCCTTTACGCGAATCCTCACTCACTGGTATATAGAATATTCCATCAATCACGGTAAGGAGGCATGATTTCCATATGAGAAACGTCTTCATCTTCAATCCAGGGCCATCGGTTCTTCCGGAACCCGTACTCGAGAGCATGAGCAAGGCAGTGCTGAACTTCGCAGGCACCGGCATGTCCATCATGGAGGTCTCCCATCGCTCCAAGCAGTTCGACGCACTGCTCATCGAGACGGTGGACCTCCTGAAAAAGGTCATGGAGATCCCGGACAACTATAAGATCCTCTTCCTCCAGGGCGGTGCGAGCCTGCAGTTCGCCATGATCCCCATCAACCTGCTCACCGCGGGTAAGGTGGCAGACTACGTCGATACGGGCTACTTCGCCACCCGGGCCATCAAGGAGGCCAAGCTCATCGGCAAGGTGAACGTCGCGGCATCCACCAAGGACCTGAACTACACGAGGCTGCCCTCCCTGGACGAGCTCAAGCTCACCAAGGATGCGGCCTACTGCCACATCACCTCCAACAACACCATCTACGGCACCCAGTGGCAGACCTTCCCGGACACCGGCGCCGTTCCCCTCGTGGCGGACATGTCATCGGACATCATGTCCCGGAAGATCGACGTGAGCAAGTTCGGCATCATCTACGCGGGCGCCCAGAAGAACATGGGACCTGCCGGCGTCACCTGCGTCATCATCAGGGAGGACCTCGTGGGCAAGGCCCCCGAGAACACGCCCTCCATGCTGAACTACAAGCCCCACGTGGAGAACAACTCCTGCTACAACACCTGTCCGGTAAGCGCCATCTTCGTGGTGCACGAGGTGCTCAAGTGGCTCACCGATATGGGCGGGGTCGCAGAGATGGAGAAGATCAACAACGCCAAGGCGAAGCTCATCTACGACATCCTCGACAGCAGCTCCTTCTACAAGGGCAGCGTGGAGAAAAGCTCTCGCTCCAAGATGAACATCCCCTTCAAGCTCCCCACCGAGGAGCTGGACAGCGAGTTCGTCGCGGCCGCCTCCAAGAAGGGCTTCATCGGCCTGAAAGGCCATCGCGCCGTGGGCGGCATCAGGGCCTCCATGTACAACGCCCTGCCTCTCGAGGGCGTCGAGAAGCTGGCCGACTTCATGAAGGAATTCGAGAAGAGCAAATCCTGATGCATCTTGATGGTGCAGGGCATGTTCTTGCCCTGCACCACAGCCATCCATCTCAAAGAATGTCCTGAATTTTTCCCTCACGGGCGGAAAGCCTTGCAGCGCCTCCGGAACTGGCCCGCCCGATTCATGCATCCCGGGGAAATACCCGGGATACATGAATCGAGCAGGTCGAATTACTTCCTTGAAAGAAACCTCGCCGAGAATCCCCTTGACACATGGCCGGAAAAGATTGAATTTATCTCTTTATTCGCACTTGATTCTCAGCGCACACTTCACGGGTAACGATGTGGTATGCTGATTGTATGAAAGGGGTGTTTATGGCTTCATGGCCCGGGAAAAGATCGTCGTTTCTCCTGCTGTTCCTGCTCATGCCTCTCATAGGCGGATGCTCCATGAAGGCAATGGCGGTGAGGTCCATGGACCCCATCATGGATGACATGAACATCGCCGTGAACCGTAACACCGACGTGGACATGATGCGCACCGCCCTGCCGGCCTTCCTGGTCCAGATGGATGGGTTCATTATCTCGGCACCCAGCGACAAGCTCCTGCTCAAGGCCGCCGAGGCAAACTTCGGCTATACCAACGCCTTCGTTGAGGATACGGACAAGCCGAGAGCCAGCATGCTCTATCTGAAGGCCCGGAACTATGCGGCCAGGGCGCTCATCGGCGATAAGGACTTCGATAAGGACTTCAACGTCCCGCTGGAGGCGTTCAAGAAGAGCCTGTCGGAATACGACAGGGATGACGTCCCCGCCCTCTTCTGGACCGCCAACTGCTGGCTCGCCTGGGTGGCCATCAACCTCGACGATCCGGAAGCCATCATGGACATGCCCAAGGCCCAGTCCATGCTGGAACGCGTCATCGAGCTCGACGAAACCTACTACTACGGCATCGCCCATGCCGCACTGGGAGCCATCTACGCCGCCCAGCCCGCGATCATGGGAGACAGCTCGGCCAAGGCCAGGCAGCACTTCGATCGGGCCTTCGCCCTCTCCGGAAGGAAGCTGCTGTTCGTTCAGCTTTACTATGCACAGTTCTACGCCTATCAGATCCAGGATCGGGACCTGTTCGTGAAGACGCTTGAGGAAATCATCGCAACACCCCCCGAGATCTTCCCGGAGCGGGCCTTTGCCAACGAGATCGCCAAGCGCAAGGCGAAAGTCCTGCTGGATAATGTTGACATGTACTTCTAGAGAGAGGCAAAGGGGGGCACGGTCCATCATGAAGACACTCTACGCGGTTCTTGTCACATTCGTCATGGCGGCCATGATTTCTTCCCTGCCGACCCCGGCGGGAGCCCAGGAGGCCAAGGTGGTGATCAAGATGGCCACGCTGGCCCCGAAAGGCACCGCAGTGGCCAAGGCCTTCGAGGAACTGGCCAGTCAGATCCGCGAGAAAACTCTCGGTGAGGTAACCTTCAAGACCTACTGGGGCGGCGTCCAGGGCGACGAGAAGGACGTCATGCGCAAGATCAAGCTCGGCCAGCTCCACGGCGGCGGGTTCATGGGACCGGGCCTGGGGCTCATCGTGCCCGAGGTACGGGTGACCGAGATACCTTATGTATTCCGGAACTACGAGGAAGTGGGCTATGTGCGGAAAAAGCTCCAGCCGGACATGAACAGGCTCTTCGAGGAGAAGGGGTTCAAGGTCCTCGGATGGATGGACCTGGGTTTCGTCTACACCTTTTCGAAGGTGCCGCTCACGGACCTGATGGTGGCCAGGAAGCAGAAGTGGTGGGCCATGGAAGGGGAGCCCATAAGCCAGGCGGTGTACCAGGCCCTCGAAATCTCCCCCATATCCCTGTCCATCTCGGACGTCGCAACATCGCTGTCCACCAACCTCATCGACTGTGCCAACACCACACCCTTCGGCGCCGTGGCCTTCCAGTGGTACACGAGGTTCAGGTACATGACCGGGTACCCTTCCACGAACATCCTGGGCGCCACCATCGTGAAGAAGGATATCTGGGACAGGATATCGCCTCCGAGCCAGAAGATCATCATGGAGGTGGCCGCCGCACAGCACCTCAAGATCGAGAAGGCGACCCGCTACGAGGACGCCAAGTCCATCGATCTCCTCCGGAAATCGGGCATCCAGATCGTGAAGTACGACATCAAGGACAAGGAGATGCAGTACGTCTTCGATGCATCCAAGAAGGCTCGTGAAAGCCTCGTGGGAAGGCTCTATCCCCGGGAGCTCCTGGACAGGACCATGTCCCTGGTGGAGGAGTACCGGAAATCCCACCCCTCGGACACCACGGTGATCCGCCTCGACCAGGGACAGTAGCCCATGAGATGCCCGGCGTGCGGCGCCCTGCTCAGTGATACCGCCATGGGCAGATGTCCTTCCTGCGGATACCCGATGGGTCAGTCCTACAGTCTGTTCCGGGCCATCGCATGGGTGGAAGATGCCGCTGTCTCCTTTCTCCTGTGTATCATGGTGCTGCTCGTTCTTGCCCAGATCTGTCTGCGGGACATCTTCTCCACAGGCATCGCGGGCGGATCCGAGATGGTCAGGCACATGGTGCTCTGGATCGCCTTCCTCGGGGCAGGACTAGCGGCCAGGGAAGGCAAGCACATCAGGATCGATATCGCATACCGGGTCCTGCCCCACGGCATGAAGCGGTTCGCCGAGGCCGCCACCTCCCTGTTCACCACGGTGATATGCGGCATCCTGCTGTATGCATCCGTCATATTCATCCGGGTTGATTACTCCACGGGAACCGCCATCCTCTTCTACAAGACACACATCCCCGTATGGACCCTCGAGGTGGTCATCCCGGTGGGATACTGCGCGGTCATGCTCAGATTCGCCCTGCGGTGCATGCTTTCATGCAGGGCGCTGCTCAGGGAGGACTGAGGCCTTGGTCACGGCGGTCATCATCTTCATCGTGCTCATGGCCTTCCTGGGGACCCCCATCTTTGCCGTCCTCTCGTCGCTGGCGCTGCTCGGGTTCTTCCTGTCGGACATCCAGTTCGCCGCTCTCATCGTGGACATCTACAGCCAGTTCTCCAACAACCCGGTCCTCTACACCATCCCCATCTTCACCTTTGCCGGGTTCATCCTTGCCGAGAGCAGGGCATCGGTGCGGGTGGTGAGCTTCTCCCAGGCCGTCCTCGGCTGGATGCCGGGCGGACTGGCCGTCGTATCGCTCATCGCCTGCGCCGCATTCACCGCCTTCACCGGCGCATCAGGGGTTACCATCATCGCGCTGGGCGGCCTGCTCTACCCGGCCCTGCTCAAGGGAAAGTACTCCGACAGGTTCAGTCTCGGGCTGCTGACCTCATCGGGCAGCCTCGGCCTGCTCTTCTTTCCCAGCCTGCCCATCATCATCTACGGGGTCGTGGCCGAGACCAGCATCACGGAGCTCTTTGCAGCGGGCATCATCCCGGGGGTCTTCCTGATCATCATCCTCGCCCTGTACAGCATGTTCTATGCCGCCAGGGCAAAGACCGCCAGGACAAGGATATCCCTGAAGAACATCCTGCAGGCCACCAACGCCGCCAAGTGGGAGCTCTTCATCCCGGTGATCCTCGTGGTGGGCATCTTCGGCGGGTTCGTAACGCTGGGCGAGGTCGCCTCCATCATGGTGGCCTATGCCTTCCTCGTGGAGGTCTTCATCCACCGGGACCTCAAGGTCAGGCAGTTCCCGGCCATCATCCGCGAGAGCATGGTGCTCGTGGGCACCATCTTCATCATCTTCAGCTCGGCCCTGGCGCTGACCACCTATATGATCGACGCTGAGATCCCCATGCACATCCTTGATTTCATCCAGGCGCACATCAGCTCCAAGGTGGTGTTCCTCATCGCGCTGAACATCTTCCTGCTCGTGGTGGGCTGCATCATGGACATCTACTCCGCCCTGGTGGTGGTGGTCCCGCTCATCGTGCCCATCGCGCTGAGCTACGGGATCAACCCCGTACACCTGGGCATCATCTTCCTGACAAACCTGGAGATCGGGTACCTGACGCCGCCGGTGGGCATGAACCTGTTCATCTCATGCATCAGGTTCAACAAACCCGTGGTTGACCTGTACCGGGCATGCCTGCCCTTCATCATCGTCCTCATCATCGGGCTGCTGGTGATCACCTATGTGCCCTGGATGAGCCTGTGGCTCATAGAACACTACGGTATACGGTGAAGGTGAGAAGGGAAGGTTCATACTGACCTCCTCGTTTCATGCATCCCGTGATAGGTGGGGGAGGGTCTCTTTTCTTGTGGGAAAGACGGTCACCCGATTCCCTCTAGAAATAGTGCTCAGGCAAGGAAACAACCTGCAGCGCCTTCGGCGCTGGCCTCCTTGTTTTGTGCATCCCGGATAAAAACCCGGGATGCATAAAACAAGGAGGTCAGAAAAATAATCTTCCTATTACAGTTATTACAGGATCTCGAGCAGCTCGATGTCGAAGGTCAGGGTCTTGCCTGCAAGGGGGTGGTTGGCATCCAAGGTGACCGTCTCCTCGTCCACGTCGACCACCAGCACCGGTACCTCTTCCCCGTTCTCATCCACGAGCTTGAGGGGCATGCCCACCTCGGGGACGATGTCCTCGGGGAAATACTCCAGCGGCATCTCGACGATCAGTTCCGCCCGGTGGGGTCCATAGGCCTCTTCAGGGTCGATGGTGACGGTCTTGAGCTCTCCTACGGACATGCCCGTGGCTCCTTCCTCAAAACCCGGGATGACCTCGCCCGCACCTATCACGAAAACGAGCGGTTCACCGCCGATGGATGTGTCGAACTCGAATCCGTCATCCAGCTTGCCCCGGTAGTGAACCTTCACCCTGTCGCCCGATTGGGCGGTCCTGTTGATCAGCATCTCGCGGCCCCTTTCTGGTAAGCAGATCGACCGAGGGTACCAGAACTCCCTGAGCCGGGCAACCCCTATTCGGGAATGGCAAAAAATGCAGCGCCCTCGGCTGTGACCATGGTGGTTATAATGAACAAAAAATTTGATTTGCCTATACTGCTCCCCTGTTCATCTGTATAATACCTCGGGCGTTTTCAGACTCAATCCATTCGGGAGGACACCATGGCTCTTGTGGAAATTGCACTGGACGGGCAGGTCGCCGTACTCACCCTGAACAACGGCGAGAACCGTTTCAACAAGACCTTCATCGAGGCGTTCCAAGGGGGACTCGACGAGATCGAGCACGACACCGGTGCCAATGCCCTGGTGGTGAGGTCGGCCCACGAGAAGATCTTCTGCAACGGGATCGACCTCGACTGGCTCATGCCCATGGCGCAGGCGGGCGACACCCAGGGCATGAAGGCCTTCAACTATGCCCTGAGCGGCCTGCTCCGCAGGATACTCCTCTACCCCATGCCCACCGTCGCGGCCATCAACGGTCATGCATTTGCAGGCGGTGCCATCATGTGCTGCTGCTTCGACTTCCGCTTCATGCGCTCCGACCGGGGGTTCTTCTGTTTCCCCGAGGTGGACCTAGGCATCCCGTTCTGGCCGAGCATGGTGGCCATGGTGAAGAAGGCCGTCCCCGCCTACAAGCTCGACGAGATGTTCTACCTCGGGACGAGGCTCACGGGGAGCCAGTGCGAGGAGCACCACATCGTGGTGAAGGCCTGCCCGGAGTCCGAGCTCATGCCCGCCGTGATGAGCTTCATCGGATCACAGAACAAGAACCGGCCGTACTACCTGGCCCAGAAGGAGCGGATGAACGCCCCCATCATCCGGATCATGGACGAGGATGACCCGGAAGTCCTCGACCGCGGTAACATACGGTTGTGAGGGCGTGATGCGGCCATGAAGAACCTTTCGATCTATGCAGGGCCCAAGGCCCGGGAAATCATCGCACGCCAGGGGCTGACCCCGGACATGGTGGAGGTGGTGGCAGGGGCGGCCGGCGGTCCCAAGTGGCTCGTCCTGAACGGCCTGGACAAGGCCATCTTCACCTCCTGGCTCATGGAACGGACCAGCCCCGTGTTCCTCATCGGATCCTCCGTGGGCTCCTGGCGCTTCGCCGCGCTGGCGCAGGGCATGGACGCCCATGAGCGGTTCCGTGACGCCTATCTCCGTCAGACGTTCACCTCCGTGCCCACGGCTGCCCAGGCAAGCACTGAGATCATGAAATTCCTCGACGCGGCCCTGGAGGGGGGAGGCCCGGACAGGGTCCTGACCCACCCCCATGCCCGGCTCAGCGTTCTCGCCGTGAAATGCGCGGGCCCCTATGCGGTGGAGCGGAAGTACCCCCTGCTGCTCCTCATGGCCGCCGCAGGCATCCTGAACCTTGCGAGCCGCAGCCTGCTCAGGCTCTTCTTCACCCGGATCCTCTTCCATGATGCCAGGGACCTCCCTCCGTTCTTCGCCATGGACGGGTTTCCCCTGGAACATGTGCCGCTGACCGGAGAAAACGTCCGCGCCGCGGTCATGGCCTCGGGGTCCATGCCCGTGATCATGGAGGGGGTAAGGGACATCCCCGGTGCGGGACCCGGCATGTACCGCGATGCGGGCATCCTGGACTACCACCTCGCCATCCCCTTTTCCAGCTCGAAGATCGTGCTGTTCCCCCACTACACGTCCCGCATCACCCCGGGCTGGTTCGACAAGCTGCTCCCCTGGAGAAAGCCCTCCCTGAGGGACATGACCAACGTGGTTCTGCTCTGCCCATCAAGGGAATTCATGTCGTCGATGCCCGGTGGAAGGATCCCCTCCCGGGAGGATTTCTGGGAGTTCCATGGCAGGGACAACGAACGGCTGACCTTCTGGAACCATGTACTCAGCTCAAGCGAAAGGCTCGGCGAAGAATTCCTGGAAGCGGTGGAGACAGGCACGATAGGGGAGAACCTCAGGCCCATCGAGCCTCTATGCCGCTGAGGGGCGCTCCCGGGTCCCTGCTTCAGAAATACCCGGTTCTGTGATAGACTGTCATCAGAACGGGTGCCCGTGCATCCGATGTCATGAATTCGAGGGGGAGGTGTCATGTCCGACAAGCGCTATATCATAGCCATCGATTCCGGTACCCAGAGCATCCGGGCCGTGCTCTTCGACATCGAGGGCAACGAGCTCGCCATCGAGCAGCGTGCCTTCGACCCCTACTTCTCCCACAGGCCCGGCTGGGCCGAGCAGAGCACCGAGGACTACTGGACCAAGCTCTGCATCGTGACGGGCGGGCTCATGAACAAGATCACCATCGACAAGACCGCCATAACGGCTGTCGGCATCACCACCCAGCGGGGCACGGTCATCCCCATGGATCGGGACGGCAACGCGCTGCGTCCGGCCATCATCTGGCTCGACCAGCGCTCGGTGGAGAACCCGCCGCCCCTGGGAGTGCTCGGCACCGCGCTGTTCGGCACCGCCGGCATGCTCTCGGCCATCAAATACGCACAGAAGCACTCCATCTTCCTCTGGATCAGGCTCAACGAGCCTCAGATCTATGCGAAAACCCACAAGTTCGTGCAGGCTTCGGGCTTCTTCGTGCGCAAGCTCACCGGTGAGTTTCATGATTCCGTGGGCATGGTCACCGGCATCTGGCCCTTCGAGTACAACAAGCTCAGGTGGCATCCCTTAGGCGTCGCCTACCCGCCGCTGGGCATCGAGAAAGACCACTGCGTCAGGCTCTTCAGGCCCGACGAGGTCCTCGGCCGGATCACGAAGAAGGCCTCCGAGGAGACGGGCCTGCCCGTGGGCCTGCCCGTGGTGGTGGGAGCGGGGGACAAGCAGAGCGAGCTGCTGGGCGCCGGTGCCATCGAGCAGTCCATCGCCGAAATCAGCTTCGGCACGGCCACGGCCATGCACATCCTCACGAAAAAGTATATCAAGGACGGCGCTTTACGCTTCTTCACCTGGCCTTCCGCCATACCCAACGCCTGGGACATCGAGATGTTCATCCACCGGGGCTTCTGGATGGTGACGTGGTTCAAGCAGGAGTTCGGCATGCGCGAGGCCCTCGAGGCGCAAAAACGCGGCGTGGCCCCCGAGGTGATCTTCGACGAGGTCATCCGCACCATCCCGCCTGGGTCCATGGGCCTGGTGCTGCAGCCCTACTGGTCGCCCATGGTGTACAGCAAGTTCGCCAAGGGGTCCATCATCGGCTTCGGCGACGTGCACACCCGGGCGCACATCTACCGGGCCATCCTCGAGGGCATCGGGTTCGAGCTCAGGCGACTCTCCGAGCTGGTCCAGGACAGGGTCGGCGTGAAGTTCAGAGAGATCCGCGTCGGCGGAGGCGGTTCCAAGAGCGACACGGCCGTGCAGATCGCCGCCGATATGTTCGGCCTGCCCGTGAGCCGCATGGCCACCTCCGAGATCTCGGCCCTGGGTGCGGCCATCGACGCCGCAGTGGCCACGGGCATGCACGGCTCCATCGAGGATGCAGTCTCTGCCATGGTGCGCAAGGGCAGGAGCTTCGAGCCCATCCCGGACAACCGGCGAATCTACGACGACCTCTACCATGACGTATACAAAAGGCTTTACACCGTCCTCGAGCCGGTGAACAGGAGGATCGCCCGGATAACGGGATATCCCCCGGAAGACTGAACGGGCGTTCCCTGCGGTGAGACAGAACGCAGGACTCAGCATCCACGAGAAACAGCGAGGTTGATCGAACCCCGTGCCGGAGGACATCTCCCTCGATCTATCCGGACTGCGGCCGGGAGTCATGGTCCTCACGATCCGTGAGGCAGGAAGGCGGGACGCCTCCTTTCCCCTGGGCGCCCCTTTTTCCGCCTTGACTTTCCTATCCACCTGTCGCAGATAGGATGAAAATTGTATTACCCTCTTGTGGGGTGGAATGAAGGGTTCTACTGGGGCAAAAACGGGCGTGCTGGCGCTCATCCTGGCGCTGCTGCCGACTATTCTTTTTGCAGCCGTCGTGCGCATCAGCTGGAACGCGAACACCGAGAGCGATCTCGAAGGCTACCGCGTCTTCTACGGTGCTTCGTCCGGCAATTACCCATACGTCATCAATGTGGGCAACAAGACCACCATCGACGTGAGCGGGCTCTCTGAGAGCGGAACGTATTACTTCGCCGTCACCGCCTTCGACTTCAGCGGCAACGAGAGCGACTACTCCCTGGAAACATCCGTGAGCATTCCCGCAGAGAGTTCAGACGACGGGAGCCTGGCGGACGATGCCGTTGATGTTGTCGAATGGCTGGAGCAGGTCGTGAGGAACATCTTCGGGCTGGATCCCGACGTACCGGTCTATGCCCTGGGCGATTTCGGCACCGTGGACACGACGACTTCGCCGAACCCCTCGGGGTCGGTGGTCACCCAGGGCTTCACCGACCAGGGCTCGTCGACGTACGCCGCGCTCTGCGATCTCTACCCCGTACAGGACGCCATCCTCGAGGCGGGCATCCCCTATGACCTCTCCTCCATCTACCCGTTGGGTTCGTATCTCTTCTACCCCCTGGACAGCGGGTGCCCCGATTTCGAAGGCGACCTCGTCACGGCGGAGCAGACCGGCATGTTCCTCTATGTGGTATTCGACGAATCGAGCTCCGTGGACCACCTGCTGCGCCTGTCCGTGGCCGAGGAGATCTATGAGTTGTACTCCTACAATCCTGCCAGCGCCCGCCTGTTCGAAGACCGGAATTCGGGCATTGTCGTGGATCTGGCCATCGGGGCCACGGACGACATCAAGCCCATCGCCATCGGCTGGGGAGGCTTCGATGCCTTTGCGGGTGCTGCCGTGCTGGCCTCGGACACGGACAGCTGCTACTTCGACATCCTGCCCTACGGACTGGAGCTCATCAGCCCGGCCGTTATATCCCTCCCGTTCGACGGGACGACCGCAGAGGTCCTGAGGTATGACGATGAGAGCGGCCAGTGGGTGGCAATCGAGGACGTCCAGGTGGCCCAGGGGTACCTCAGCTTCTCCTCCCAGACCCTGGGTCGGTTCGCGGTGACGGCCGCGGATGAGGGGACGGCCTCGGAGGACGAGCCCTACGAGGGCAGGGACGGATCCTGCTTCGTCACGGCATCCCATGGTCAGGAGACGCAGGGCATGCGTTCCCTCTGCCTGTGGCTCATTAGTGCGCTCATAACATGGAGATGTCGTTCCCTCTCCGGGAGAAAGACATTCTAACCCTGGATTTTCCCTCTGCTTCACGCCAACTGCACCTTGACAGGGCCATGGTTTTCTCTTATCGTACAGAACGTAAGAGTGCACGTTTTCCTTGAGGGAGGAGGAATGTTCATGAAGAAGTCTACAATCGCACTATTAGCTATAGGTTGTCTGCTGTGGTTCATCCCGGGCAATGCAGCGGCCATCAGCCTTCCGGATTTCGACTACGATTATGACTACGTCGACAGCAACGATGCGGGAGGGCCCGATTACTACTGGATCGACATCACCGGTACCGGGACGAGGATCTCGAACTATGGCGATGACTGGTATGCAGGGATCGGCTTGGGATTCTACTTCCCCTTCTTCGGCTATTACTATTCCGGGGCTTACCCTTCATCCAACGGGCTCATCGCCTTCGGATCAGGTACTCAACAATATAGCAATTACTGCATCCCCAGCTCCAGCAACCCGAACGACATGATCGCTGTCCTGTTTGACGACCTCTATATACCTGACTCACCGTACGGCATTTATTACAAGCACTACGACAGCTGCCCCCATCCCGACTTCTCGGGCAGGGAGTGCATGGTCATCGAGTGGTATCAGATAAACCACCTCGGCAACTACTCCGATTACTTCAGCTTCGAGGCCATCCTGTTCGAAAACGGCGACATCCTCATGCAGTACGGTTCCGGAAACCCCGAGTATGGGTCGTCGTCCACCACCGGCCTTCAGTATGATACCTCGGCCGGAAACTACCTGGCATATGCATGCAACGATTACGGGTCCATTACACCCGGGCTCGCCATCCTGTTCGTCCTCGATTCTTCGTCCCTCAATCCTCCGGAGGAGGAGCTGGACTGGGACGAGCAGTGGCAGGTCATCTATGGCCTCGAAGACTACTACGACAAGCTGCCCACCGAGGTATCCTCCAAGAGCGAGGACGACAAGATCTTGGGCATCGAGTGCTTCATCACGGCGGCCGGCCAGTCCGGCACACTGTTTCCGCTGATCCTCGCAGCCCTGACGGCCGGCGGCGTTATCATCAGGAAGAGGATCCCCAAGTAAGTCTCTACATCTTTTAATATGACAAGGTTCGGGGCAGGGTGCTTACCCTGCCCCTGTTTTATATATGCACCTTGTTACCTCACATTATGCATCCGCTCGGTGTATGATACCTTTCCCCAGATAAAAACCTCCCCGCACTCTTACAGGTAGATATATAGATATAACGTATCCCTCTCTCATCTAGACAGACAAGAATTTGGGAAACAGCTTATTGATCAAAGGAACGAGGCCTGATAGTATATGATCAAAATGCATGTCACTTACGTTACGGTCCACTTATAAAACAGAGGAGGAATGTTCATGGGCACAATACATAATCTACCACATGGGAGAAACTCTCGGTGGGCAGTGGGAATCTTCGCCATTCTCTGCATCAGTGCAAGCCTTCTGGTTCCGCAGTCCACTTTCGCTGCATGGAGCAGCGACCCCGATGTAAACACTGCAGTGTGTGTCTACACCGGCACCCAGTGCCGTCCGCAGGTGGTCAACGACGGTGCGGGTGGCTTCATCGTGACGTGGCGCGACTCGTCGAATGACGGCATATACGCCCAGCACTACAACAGCGACGGCGATGCCCTGTGGGGGGCGTACGGCAGCACGGTAACCAGTGAGTATGCCTATCAGAACGAGGCGACGCCTGATGGGGAAGGCGGGGTTATCGTCTCGTGGACCGATGGCAGCAACATCTATGCCCAGCGCCTTGATGCCGACGGCGACCCGATGTGGACCATTGACGGGGTCCTGGTCATCGAGGATGACGAGGACGCCTGGATTGCAGCGGACGGGGAAGGCGGGGCCATTATCATGACATACTATGGGGCGGTCAACCGTATCGCTGCCGACGGCAGCCTGCCCTGGGGCGAACCTGATGACCCTGTCGTGTACTCCCCCAGCGGGGACTGCTGGGCACCGAAGATCGTGCCCGACGGTGCGGGCGGCGCGATTCTCACCTGGGTCGAGGATTCATATACCGCTGTGCAGCGCATAAACATCGACGGCGATCTGCTCTGGGGAGACGGCACAAACCCTCTTCTCCTGTCCGAGACGGATGATGGCGAGTGCCCACGGCTCGTTCCCGACGGTCACGGCGGTGCGATAGTCATCTGGATGGATGATTCCGACAACTGGTTATGGGCACAGAAGATCGATGGCGCAGGAGATATCGTGTGGACCCCCGGCGGTGAGCTGATATCGACGGATGACGTTTACGGAGATACCATCGACCTGGCCTTCGACATGGACGGAGGTGCTTTTATCACCTGGAAAAACGGTGATGACGACACCGGGTATGCCCAGTACATCAACGAGGATGGTGACCTCGTGTGGCCCAATAAGGTGCAGTTCAGCGCCTACGATGATTATGATGACACGGCCCAGCATCCGCGCAAGACCGTCGAGGACGGCCAGGGCGGGTTCATAACAGGCTGGGAAAACTACAGTGAACAGATCATGGCCCAGCGCATCGACGCCAATGGAAACATCCTCTGGGATGCAGGAGGCACGGTGCTTTCCAATGCCACCAGCATCAATTACGGCCCCCGGCTGGCCAGCAGCGGCAGGGGCGGTGCAGTTGCGGTCTGGGTTGATAACCGTGGCTTAGGGACAGGCCAGGACATCTACATGCAGGGCATCAACGGCGCAGGTGAGCTGGGTGCCCCCAAAGCAGGCGGCGGCGGTACCTCTGGCGGAACCACCGTGCCCGATGACATCGCGAACTCATTAACCACACCCGACTCCGACAACGACGACAAGATCCTGGGCATCGAGTGCTTCATCACGGCAGCCGGCCAGTCCGGCGCGCTGTTCCCGCTGATCCTCGCAGCCCTGACAGCAGGCTGTGCCATCATCAGGAAGAGATTCACCAGGTAAGGCAGCACGACATTGAAACACCAAGAGGGGCAGGAAAACCTGCCCCTCTTGTCTTTGTGGAGCTATTCTCTTCTCTCTTTCCCTTCCAAAGGTTGCTCCGTCTCTCTCTTCTCCCGGTAATCTATTCCTTCTTATCATGTCGGTCTCTTTTCCGGTCCAACGGAAATGCATCATCTCGCATCGTCTATCACCATGAGCAGAATCTCCTGCTTATCAATTCAGGGAGTGGGCTGTGGTACCAGAGATCAGGCTGAATTGTACTGATGGATTGAAAACAGATCCTCCAGAGGTGGATGAACGGGCCTCTTGAGTATGGGCGTTTTGTATGTCTGAGACCATACGGAAACGAACTGTAGGGCACTCTGTCCTTCAGTCGTACTGTACCTTCCCGATGACTACAGCCAGTCCCTGCATCTCCCCTCATGCGAGGATGTTTCAAGGCATCATGGTTCCCTATGGATATCTACTTCACCAAGGCCTGTTGTAAAACAAGATGTTCTCAAAGGTTACAGGTGGGTCTCCATTGAGGAAAGAAGCTCATCAAAGATTTCGGTCCTGAAGACAGAAAAGGGGAATGCCCTGGCGGGCATTCCCCTCGGATGTACCAAAGAGTTGTGGTTCTAAACCCTAGAACGCTGCGTCGATATTGAACGTGTTGTCAGATTCACCACCAAGGATGAACCACTGGATCCAGACGTTGGAAGAGAGCTTCCAGCCGTCATGCTCTGCGTAGCACCAGGGGTTCAGGGACGTGTCGGTGAGGAACGGGGAGTCAGTGGCGAAGTCGATGGTGTAGGAACCATCTGCAGCCGAGATGGCGAGTTCTGCATCGGGATCCCAAGCTGCAATGGCTGCATCACCGTCGAAGTCGGAAGCGGGCCTGTAGGTGAGGGCGATGGTCATGACGCCCGCCGAGGTCATATCCACGGTGTAGTCGTCGATGATGTCGTAGTTGACTGCCAGATCCGTTGCATTCGCACCGTTACAGGTAACGGTCAGGGCGAAGCTGGAGTACACATCGACGGCGGCCTTGATGTTGTGGGTGGTTCTCATGGCCTCGCTGAAGGTCACGACGAAATCTTCGACCTGGAAGTCCAGTGCCTCGTCGCCTTCCCAGAGGGCGCCGCTGTCATCCGCCACGATGCTGGTGATGTAGGGCCTGGTCACGTCTCTGGCCGGGTCGTACTCGATGTATACGTCCACGCCGGCGAGGGTCGCGTTGCAGGCGGGGTCGCAGAGGACCTCGACCAAGCCACAGTCGCCGTCATCGTAAACCATGTCGCTCTGCCAGTCATTGTCCACGTAGTCATAGCCGGCCTTGGTGACCAGGAGGTCATAAGTGATGCCGGGCAGGATACCGGTGAAGCTGTAAGCACCGGTGGTGGTGCTGGTGCTGGCGATCAGCCTGCCATTGTAGTACAGGGCAACGGTGGCCGCCGTTGCATCCATGCCGGTGGTCAGGTCGTAGATGGTACCGGAAATGGAGGCATTGAGCGGGGCCAGTTCGAAGATCAGGCCGTTGGCAAGCTTGTTCACCGGTGTGTCTGCGCCGCTTCCGGACTCGGCCTCGTACATAGCGTAGTTGTCGCCGTCGTTCAGGTCACCGGCTGCAACCCATACCTCCTCGACCCAGGCATAACCGTAATCAGCATCGCCCGTGAGGTCGCAGGTCACGAAATAGCCATCGTCCGCGCCGAAGTCAAAGTCGCTGCCAGCGACCCAGTTTGCCGGCACATTGTTGAACGAGAACGCACCGGTGGTCCCTGTGGTAACGGAGTGCACGCTGCCCGAATAGGCGACTGACACCACCGCGCCCTGAATGGGTGCGCTGGCACAGTAATCCATTACCACGCCTGAGATGGAACCGGTGAACTCGACCACGTCGGGATTCGGGTTCACTACGGTTGCGCTGTCATCTCCCTCTGCACAGCCTGCCACATAGAAACCGAGCATAAGCAGTGCGATCAAAACGAGAAACCTCTTAGCCATATCTTCCTCCTCTACTTAATCTTTTTATTTTTCTGGGACTTTCTACACACCATTAACCATAACCATCAAGCGATAGGTACTATTATAGATGGCAAGGGCCTTTTGTCAACAAGGAAAACAAGGATTTGTGAGGTCCTGTGCCGACGGGGCGCCGAACCCTGCTGAAAAACCAGAACCTCTCCGTACCTGCCAGCCCATGTACTGTTTCAATAACACTCCTCTCCATAGAATGAGCCACATGTTAGCAACATGTATGCCATGGCTATATGTTTTTAAATCAATGGGTTATCTAGGATCATCCCGCCCGGAGTGTTGGATTTATGCCACAACAATGCATACACAGCCACACATCCCTCTCCATTCACTACAAGAACTTATTTTCCCGCCATCCCAGGGCAGGCCGCCCGCCCTCCCTTTTACAGACAGGGAAAGATCCGTAACTTTCACACAGGAGAACGGCATGGTCCATGATTTGTGTTGTCAATAAACTGACTGCAAAGCGTCAAGATTGATGTCATACATTCTGCAGACCCCCCGGCAACGCAGTCTTGCAATGCCCGGAGAGCTCTGCTAGAACACCAAGACGGGCGCCGGAGTGGTGGAACTGGTAGACGCGTCGGACTCAAAATCCGATGGACGCTAGTCCGTGGGGGTTCGATTCCCTTCTCCGGCACCATCATTTCATCTCACCCGGATACGCTCACATCAGGGGATGAACAAACGGCATGACCCACAACCCTGCGTTGGCCAGCGCATGGAGGACGAAGCTCGCCCAGATGCTCCTTCTCCACTCATACAGGGAGGCGAAGAGGATGCCCCCGGTGAGCTGCACCACGGAGATCCGACCGTGCATGGAGGCGAAGAGCACCGAAGTGAGGACAATGCATAACCAGGCCGCCATACCGCTGCGCATCCATTGATAGAGCATCCCCCTGAAGAAGAGCTCCTCCACGAAGGGACCAACGATGCAGGCGGTGACGAGGTACAGCATCCACCTGTCGAGGGGCTGCCTCACGAGCACCATGGCAAGCAGCCCACCTCCCGTGAAGGGCCTGCTCAGGAGGTCGACGACGATGGCCAGTGCACCGAAGGCGGCGGCGGCGGCAATGCCGATGCAGATCTCGCGATACAAGGACGGCGCGATGACGCCACAGACCCTGAAGGCAAAGACAAGGATGAGAGCCATCTCCACCAACCTGGCCACCAGCGTGTAGGTCAGTCCGTCCACCCCGAGGGGTCCCGAAAGGATCCTGAACCCCGCCTCCAGGATACACACCGCAAGAATGACCGCCAGTCGTCTGTCCATCAACCTTGTTATATATTAGGAATGCCGGATTGCGACAAGGACAACATCAGTGAGGGTTCAAATTGACGATCCCCGGCCTGTGCGTCTATACTGCATGTCATGAAAAGGGTGGTTATCGGCACTGCAGGCCATGTAGACCACGGCAAGACATCGCTCATCAGGGCCATCACCGGCATCGACTGCGACCGTCTCAAGGAGGAGAAGGAGCGGGGGCTTACCATCGAGCTCGGCTTCGCCTCCATGTCCCTGCCCTCGGGGGAGCGCGTGGGTGTGGTCGACGTGCCCGGACACGTGCGGTTCATCAGGCATATGCTCTCCGGGGCATCGGGAATAGATCTGGTACTCCTGGTGATCGCGGCGGATGAGGGCGTGATGCCCCAGACCAGGGAGCACGTGCAGATCTGCGAGCTGCTGGGGATCCAGCGGGGGGTCGTCGCGCTGACCAAGACCGACCTGGTGGACGCCGACCTGCTCGAGCTCGCCACGGGCGACGTGAGGGATTTCATTGCAGGCACCTTCCTGCATGACGCACCCATCGTTCCGGTGAGCTCCACCACCGGTTCCGGACTCGACGAACTGCTTGCGGAGCTGGACAGACAGGTTGCCATGGTCCGTGAACGGCAGGTTACCGGCATACCCGTGCTGCCCGTGGACCGTGTCTTTACCATCAAGGGCTTCGGCACCGTGGTGACAGGGACCCTGGCCCGGGGCACGTTCACCGGCGAGATGGAAGTGGAGGTCCTGCCGGCGGGCAGAACGGCCAAGATACGCACTATCCAGGTACACGACGAGGATGTGGACAAGGCCCTGGCAGGCATGCGCACCGCCGTCAACCTCCAGGGTCTTTCCATCGAGGACATCGACCGGGGCCAGTGGATCGCACCTGCGGGCGTCTTCGATACCACCCGCCTGATCGATGCCAAGATCAGCCTCCTTCGCAAGCCGGGGAGAGGGGGCATCCGCATGTATATCGGTTCGGCCGAGATCATGGGCGACATCAGCATCCATACGGCGGACGGACAGACCGCCGGCAGGATCCGGCTGAAGGAGCCGGTGGTGGCATCGTACGGGGACCGTTTCATCCTGCGCGCCGTTTCCCCGTCCGCAACCATCGGCGGCGGAACGGTGCTGAACCCGCACCCCGCACGGAGGTTCTCGGAGGAGGTCATCATCGATCTCCTCAGCGAGGATCCGGCCCGCCGCATCATAGGCCTGGCAAAGGACGCAGGCATGCATGGCATTGCGCGCAGGGTCATCGACGCGGTCTTCGCAGACGCCTCTGCGCGGACGGAAAAGGCCATCGGGGGTCTGCTCTCGACAGGGGAGATCATCAGGTTCGATGCGGCGAACGACCTGTTCGTGCATGCGGTATACATGGAGAAGCTTAGAGGGATCCTCCTCTCGAGCGTCAAGGAATACCATACGGCGAATCCCTCCTCCCCCGGTATTCCCCGGGAACACTTGAGGTCGTCCGTTCAGGGCGGGGTGGACCCCAAGCTCTTTCACAGGGTGCTGCAGGACCTCGTCAAGAAGGGGGACCTCGCCGAGTCGGGGCACAACATCTCGGAACCGGGGTTCAGCGCATCGCTGGCCGCAGACCGCACCGGCATGAGCGACCGGATGGCCGCCGTCATCGAGCAGGCCGCCTTCGAACCGCCCAGGGTCGCCGAACTGGCAGAGACGCTGGGCATCTCACCCAAGGATGTCACCGAGGTCCTGGGCTTCCTCTGCAGGGAAGGTCGCCTCGTCAAGATCAAGGACGACATCTACCTCTCCAGCAGGTATGAAGAGGCCCTGAAGGAGCGCGTCAGGGAGTTCATCGGCAAGAACGCATCCATGGCCGCCCCGGATATGAAGGCGGTCGTTGGAGTATCCCGGAAATTTGCCATCCCCTACCTCGAATACCTTGACCGTATCCACTTCACGATGCGGGTGGGAGACGTACGGAAACTCTCGGCCGCTAAACAATCGTGAACTCTTTCAGGAAGTGATGTTCACCGCCTGGGGATGAGCTTGCGGATAAGGAATGCCCGGTCCTTGAGCTTGAGTTTCCAGTACAACGGGCTCAAGACAAGCGCCCGTATGATCTCTTTCTTGGTCATCATTTACCCCCTGTCATGATAGACAACATGATTTCAACCTTGCTTAATCTATGCCAGAGCATATTATCATGTATTATTTCTGTGTGTTATGTGATTACTATTGATCGGCGGCCGATCGAGCTACGACTATATGTCGGTATTTATGACGTTATCAGCCATCGAAGCATCGGAGTGGTATCTCTTCAAATCAAGTCTTGAAGTCATTCTTTGGAGAAATCACAGGCTGTTTCCCTGGAGATATAGATGGTATCAATATTTTGACGAACGAGGTGTTATCAGTTCTTCCCGGCAGCGGCACCGGAAGAGCATGTCTTGGTGATCAGGGCATCGACATCTTCTTCCAGCTGGATGTCGGGATATTGTTTCTTCACCGACTGGAAGCGGCTGCAGGCCGCGGAGGCATTGCCTTTTTTCAGGTAGAACCTGCCTACGTATATGTCGTGCTGGGCGATGAGGGTCCGCGCATCTTTCATGTACTTGGCCGCATCCCCGGCGTGGGGAGAGTCGGGATAGGACCGGAGGAATGCATCGAAGCTCTGGATGGCCCTGGTCGATTCGCTCTGGTCCCGGTCAAAGGTGCCCATCTGCTTGTAATGGCACATGCCGATCCGGTAGAGGCAGTAGCCGGCATCCGGGTCGGTGGGATAGAGCATCCGGAACTCCTGATAGCTTTTGAGGGCCCCCGGATAGTCCTCCTTGTCATAGTAGAGATCAGCGGTAGCAAGAAGGGCCCTGCGGGCGAGATCGTGTCCGGGATAATAGGTCCGTACCTGCATGAAGATGTCCGAGGCCTTTTCCACGTTTCCCTTCGCTGCCTGCCGTGCCCCCTCGTCGTAGAGCTCCTGGGCGGGCTTGACGGCCTCGCCTTCGTGGGCACAGCCGTAGAGTATCCCAATGGAAAAGACGATGAGAATGATAATTCGTACAGACCTCATGCGAGGGCCAACGTTAGGATAATTCGCAACCGGAATCAAGGGTGTATTTCCTGAACAACCCCGTTCTGTACGGTGAGGAGATGGATCGACTTCTCGAGGGTACCGTCAGGGGCGAAGGACGTTATGCCGCTGGCCCCGTCAAACCTTCTGATCCCTGCAAGGTATGCCCGCAGATCGGCCCGGGAAGACCCGTTCGCGTGGAGAAATCCCTGCACGATGCGCGCGGTGTCGTAGGCACAGGCCTCCCAGACCGACGGCTGTGCATGGAAGGTGTCCTGGAAGACGCCGGTGAAGTTCCGGACTGCGCTCATGACGCTTCCCTGATAGAACCCACTGAGAAACACCGCATCCTCCACATATCTTCCCCCCACCTTGAGGAATTCGGGACTGTCCCACAGGGTGGGTCCGAAGAGCCTGACGTTTTTTATCTTGAGATAGCTGATGTACGAAGCGATCACGGCGGCATTCTGGGCGGAGTCGGGCACGAGCACCGCCTCCAGATCACCCGGCCGTCCCTGCGCCGGAGATTTCTTCAGGCCGGAGAACAGGGCTGTAAGCTCCTGCTTGTAATCGACCTTCTGCAGGGGATATACCCTCGTCCTCACGACCTGGATGCCGAAGGAGGGCGCCAGGCGCTGGAACTTCTCGGTAAAGGTGGCACCGAAGTGGTCATCGGGGCTCATGATCCCGAACCTCGTGATGCCCATGGACCGGGCGGCGCCCAGCAGAGCCCTGGCCTGCATTTCGATGGTAATAAAGTTTCTGAAGCAGTACGTCTCCTCGCCCGGGGCCATCTCCGCCTGGGTGAACATGATGAAGGGCAGCCCCCTCTTCTGCGCCTCTCTGCAGGCAATCTCCGAGGCGCGTTCACCCACGGGACCGATCACGGCCACAATCGAGTGATCACGCTCCAGTTCATCAAGGATCGGCGGAATGGAGTCCTCACTGCCGCCATAGTCTCTGAAGATGAACTGCACATCCGACGCCTGATCCCTGCTGAATACCCCCTCGGCCGTCAGTATGCCCCGGAGGATCTTCTGGCCCACGGATTCCCATTTCCCGCTTAAGGGTATGAGCACCCCGACGGCATTATCCTGCGACGGAGCCAGGAAAGGAAACGGTGATGCGGCCGTGCAGAACATGAAGGCCATACAGGCGGCACACAGGGTGAAAAGCGCATGGGCAGGTCTGTTCTTCATAACGACGATGCATATTAGAGGTATGGATCTCTTCCGTCAAGTAAGTGTCTAGGGATGCGCCCTCATCCGGAGAAGTCTTCATCATACTCAATCAGCTCATTTGACATGCCTTCATGAAATGATATAGATCGATACCATGTTCGGTATAGGTGGCCAGGAGCTGTTCGTTATCCTCATCATCGCGTTGCTTGTCATAGGGCCCAAGAACCTGCCCGAGATCGCCCGCACCCTGGGCAAGGCCTTCGGACAGTTCCAGAGGGCGGCCGATGACCTCAAGCGGGAGATCGACATCTCTTCCATGGCTGCGTCATCGGAGAACAACCATAAAAAACAGGACTCCGGGCCGTCCGCCGAAAAGGCCTCCCGGCCCGATGAAAGCTCTGACCAGAAGACCGAGCAAACACCGGATTCAGAAAAGAACACCTGAGCATCGAGAACGGAGAGGACGTTCCCGTGGAAGAAGAGAAGCTGCCGGTAACCGATCACCTCGAAGAGCTCCGGAGCAGGCTCATCAAGTCTCTGCTCGCCGTGGCAGCGGGGTTCATCCTGTCCTACTCCTTTTCCAAGCAGCTCTTCGACCTGCTGACCTGGCCCCTCATGCAGGCCATGCCCGAAGACGGAAAGCTCATCTATACCTCGCTCCAGGAGGCCTTCATCACCTACCTCAAGATATCCTTCTTTGCGGGGATCTTCATTGCTGCGCCGGTAATCTTCTACCAGATCTGGAAGTTCATCATGCCGGGCCTGTACAGCAATGAGCGCAGGTATGTGGTCCCCTTCGTGATCGCGGCCTGCTGCTTCTTCCTCCTGGGTGCGTCCTTCGCCTTCTTCGTGGCATTTCCCTTCGGGTTCAAGTTCTTCCTCGGGTTCACCACGGACCGCATTCAGGCCCTGCCTTCCATGAAGGAATACCTGAGCCTGTGCATGAGCCTTCTCCTGGCCTTCGGCATCACCTTTGAGCTCCCCGTGGTCATGTTCTTCCTGGCCAGGATGGGGCTGGTGAACCACCTCATGCTCAAGAGGTACCGGAAATACGCTGTCCTCATCATCTCCATCATCGCGGCCGTCCTGACGCCGCCGGATGTCATGAGCATGGCTATGCTGGGTATCCCTCTGTACCTTCTCTTCGAGCTCAGCGTCTTGATCACCTACTTCTTCGGGAAAAAGAAGGCGCCTGTCTCCGAAGAGGCCGCCGGCTGAATGCCTGCGATGCATGAGCGACCCCGGTCAGCGGCATTATCCATGTGCCCGTCCGGACGCCTGGCGGTCACGGCCTTCGCCCTCCTTACCCTGATGCTGTCCGCACCCCTCGCCGCCGCGGCACAGGGGCAGCAGCCCCGCAGGGTGATCTCTCTGGCGCCCTCGGTCACCAGGGAGATCGTTGACCTGGGAGCACAGGATCTACTGGTGGGAGTGACGAGCTACTGTCCCGTCCCGGAAGGCTCCGGGGCACAGATCGTTGGCACCCCCGGCCGCATCAGCATCGAAAAGGCCTTCTCCCTGAAGCCCGATCTCATCCTGGCCAGTACGGACTGCAGCAGCAAGGCGGATGTGTCTGCGCTGAAACGGCTGGGGTGCACCATCCACGTCTTTGCCGGGTGCGAGAACTTCGCGTGCATGTGCACCTCCTTCCGGGAACTGGGCGCCCTCCTGGGACAGGCCGAGAGGGCCGACGCCCTGGTGCGTGACATCCGGGCCCGCCTCCATGACATCGAGTCCGGCATCAAGGGCAGAAAGCGGCCGAAGGTCTTCTGGCAGCTCGGGGCGAGCCCCCTGGTGACGGCGAGCGACGCCACCTTTGCGGGCGAATTCCTGCGCAGGGCAGGGGCGGTCAACATCTTCGGCGATGCCCTGATGCGCTATCCCCGGGTGAACATCGAAGAGGTGCTCAGGCGCAACCCCGACATCATCATCGTGGTGAACCAGATGGAGCCGGGCACGGGCACCTCCTCATGGACGCAGTACAAAGGCATGGCGGCGGTGAAGGACGGGCGCGTCCACGAGCTGAACGCCGACCTCGTCTGCCAGCCGACGCCGGCCATGTTCGTCAGGGGCTTCGAAGCGGTGGTGGCCGTCCTCTATCCCGAGGTCCCATGAACCGCTGCACGACCTTCTTCATCCTCCTCGTCCTGCTGGCCGCCACCCTGGCCCTGGGCATCTTCCTGGGAGGATCCCGTCTCCCTGCGACCGACGTCATCGACGCCCTCATCCACCCCGGTGGCGACGGCATGGCACATACCGTCATCTGGCAGCTCCGCATGCCCCGGATCCTCAGGGCCCTCCTGGTGGGATCGAGCCTGGCGGGGTGCGGTGTCGTGTTCCAGGCCGTGCTGAGGAACCCGCTGGCGGAACCCTATACCCTGGGCGTGTCCGCAGGCGGGGCACTGGGTGCCACCATAGCCATCATCGCCGGTCTGTCGGGCCTCCCCCTGGTTCTGCTCTGCTTCGCCGGGTGTTCCCTGAGCATCGGAGCGGTACTCGGCATGTCCACCTTCAGGGATTTCTCCACATCCACCATCATCCTGAGCGGGGTGGTGCTCTCCTTCCTCCTCTCCTCGGTGATCATGTTCATCTTCAGCGTCGCGAGCTCCCGGGATGTCCATGCCTCGGTGCTCTGGGTCATGGGGAGCCTGGGCGGAACGGATGCGCTGTCCCTGCCGGCTCTCCTGGCGGCCATGCTCCCGCTGCTCTTCGGGCTGCTGGCGCTCACCCGCGACATGAACCTCATATCCCTGGGCGACGAGAAGGCGCACCTGCTGGGTCTTTCCCCGGGTGTGCTCAAGATTCTCCTGCTGGGCCTGGCATCCGTGGTTACGGGTCTCTGCGTGGCCGTAGCGGGGATCATCGGGTTCGTAGGGCTCATCGTCCCCCACGCCATGCGGCCCATGGCGGGCGCCGACCACCAGGTACTCCTGCCCTCGGCCATGCTTGCAGGCGGGATTTTCCTGCTCGCCTGCGATACCCTGGCCCAGGTCGTGCTCAGGCCATACGAACTGCCCGTGGGCGTCATCACGGGCATTGCCGGCGGCATCTTCTTCCTGGTCTACCTCTTCAAGGCCTCCCCCCCGGAGGTGTTCTAGATGACCGGGCTCACCGCTTTGGATCTGAAGGCCGGGTACCAGGACCATGCCGTGGTCAGCGGCGTCTCCTTCGAGGTAGCTCCCCGGACCGTCTTCGGGCTCATCGGGCCGAACGGGAGCGGCAAGACCACCCTGTTCAAGTGCATGTGCGGGATCCTGAGGCCCTGGGAGGGCACCATCAGACTCGGCGGGGAGGACGTCTCCAGGATCCCCAGGAGGAGGCTGGCCAGGATCGCGGCATTCATACCTCAGATCCACAGCGTGACCTTTCCGTATACCGTGGAGGAATATGTTCTCATGGGCAGGTATCCCCACCGGGGAAGGATGTCCGCCTTCACCAGGGAAGACCGCTCCATCGTGGACGAAACCATGGAGATGCTCCAGATCGCCCATGTGAGGAGGCAGCGCCTCCAGCGCCTCTCAGGCGGCGAGATGCAGCGGGTCTTCCTGGCCTGCGGCCTCGTCCAGAAACCCGAGATCCTCCTCATGGACGAGCCCACCTCGCACCTGGACATCGGCCACCAGGTGAGACTGCTCACCATGCTGCGGAGGCTGTCGCAGGAAACCGGCCTGACCGTGCTCATCACCCTGCACGACCTGAACCTTGCCGGCCTGTACTGCACCTCGCTGGCCCTGCTCGACAACGGCCTCATCCACGCCCAAGGCAGCCCGGAAGAGGTGCTTACCCGGGACAACATCGAGCAGGTGTACAAGGTGCGCTCACAGGTGGCCAGGGACCCGTTCTTCAATAGGCCGCACGTCTACTTCCTGGACTCCCGGGAATAGAACTCTAAAGGGTATTGGCCTTCCGATTTTGCTCACCTCGACAGCTTCTTCGTCAAGGTGAGCAAAATCGGAAGGCCAGCGCCGCAGACGCTGCAGAGTGCTCCCGAACCGATCGGCGCAGTGGGTGTTACGGTTTATCAGGAACGGCGGAACCTATTCCTTGATGATCTCCAGGACCTCGTATTCCCGCCTGCCGCCGGGTGTGGCGACGATGACCTCGTCGGAGATCTTCTTGCCGATGAGCGCCTTTGCCATGGGTGATTCCACCGAGATCATTCCCTTGTTGAGGTCTGACTCGTCCACGCCCACGATCTGGTAGCAGATCTCCTCCTCGGTATCCGCATTGCACAGGATGAACTTCGACCCGAACACGATACGGTCCGTGGGGAGCTTACTGGTATCGATGATCTCTGCGTTTCCGAGCTTGTTCTCAATGTCCTGCATCCTCGTTTCGATGAAGGCCTGCCGCTCCTTGGCATAGATGTATTCGGCATTTTCGGAGAGATCGCCATGTCCGCGGGCCTCTTCGATTGCAGCGATGATCTTCGGGCGCTCGTGCTTCTTCAGCCGCTCCAGTTCCTCCCTGAGTGCTGCGTAACCTTCCTTGGTGATGGGGTTGCGTTTCATAGCCATTATAGGGTCCTTGGTAAAAAATGAAAAAGATACCGGTAGTCGTCCTACCAGTATCATTTTGAAGACATTATCCCCAAAGAGGGTCGGGGTGTCAAGGGGACTTTCATTTTTCAGGGAAACCCCGATGGGGATTCTTGTGAATACCCGTACACCAGGTTGGGGTACGATCTTCTCCTTATTGTTGGGATCCTGTCATCAGCCTGCTCACCTCGGTGATTACCTCCCATGAGGCAGGTGAGAATCACCGCCGTGAGCAGGACACACCGTGTACGGAAGGAGTACCCTGATGAACGGTACCAGCCTCTGCGCGGGCACCAGGGACAGTGTCAATCCCCACAAGGCAGTCTGCCCCGGACTTCACCATTGACTTCTGGAGAGGCTTGCCGGTATAGAGAGTCTCTATTTTCAAGACTGGAGGATCGTATGGCGGCAAAAGAGAAGCTCACCCTGGAAGTCAGCGAGCGTATCCTGAGGAAAAAGAAGGTCGGAAAGCTTCGCAGGGAGGGTGTCATTCCCGGTATCGTGCACGGCAAAGACTACGAGCCGGTCCATGTCCAGGTGGATGAACGTACATTCGAACTGCTCTACCGGAAGGCCCAAGGGACTTCTCTGGTGAACCTCAAGCTCGACGGGAAGGACATCCTGGTCCTCATCCACTCCGTGGAAAGGGACAAGCTCAAGGGAACCCCGATCCATATCGAATTCCTGCACATCGATCCCAAGCGGCAGGTCACCGTGGATGTGCCTCTGGTCTTCGTGGGAGTATCTCCGGGCGAAAAGGAAGGCAAGGGCAAGGTCACCCACGAGGAGACATCGATCCACGTCAAGTGCTCCCCTGCCGATATCCCTTCTGCAATCGAGGTCGATGTATCGACAATCCTCGACAAGCACGACGTCATCCACGCGTCCGACCTCAATCTGCCCGATGGCGTGCACCTCGCCCACGGCGTGAGCGAGAAGAAAGTCATCGCCTCCCTGGTAACGGCCCGTGTCGCCGAGGCAGCACCGACGGCCGAAGAAGAGGCTGCAGCGACCGGGGAAGAGGCGCCGGCAGAGGGCTGATCTAGCCCTTAACCATGGCGAATGGCCTGAGACGGGCCACGCAGGATGTTATACCTGCTCCCGTGATGGTGTCCACCACGTCGGAGACGTCCTTGTAGGCCTCGGGCATCTCCTCCGCCAGGGTTGCCCGCGATGCGGCCATGGCGTGGATGTCCTTTCGCAGCAGTTCATCGAGGATCTTCCTCCCGCGTGCGCGCTTCTTGGCCTCGTGCCTCGACAACAGCCTTCCCGCACCGTGGCAGGCGCTGAAGAAGGTCTCGGCCGCCCCGGCCGCCCCGGACAGGATGTAGGACATCCTCCCCATATCACCGGGAACGAGCACGGGCTGGCCCGTCCGTCTGAACCTCGGAGGGAGCCTCGTGTCGCCCGGGGGAAGGGCACGGGTCGCACCCTTCCGGTGGACGCACGCCTCGATCTCCCTGCCTTCCCACCGTATCCTCTCCATCTTGGCGATATTGTGGCAGCAGTCGAAGAGCATGCGCATGCCGAGCCGTTCGAACGAGCCTCCGAAGACCTGCTCGAAGGTCCCGCGGATGAGGTAGGCGATGAGCTCCCGGTTGGCGAAGGCGAAGTTGGCTGCGGCGGCCATGGCCCCAAAGTACTCCCTGCCCTCCCGGCTCGTCACCGGGGCGCAGGCAAGCTGGCGGTCCGGCAGGGCGATGCCGTGGCGGGACGCGGCCGAGATCATCCCGTGCACATGGTCGTCGCAGACCTGGTGACCCAGCCCCCTGGACCCCGTATGCACGAGGACCACCACCTGGTCCCCGAATAGCCCTAACTCGCGGGCCTTTTCAGAATCCGCTACCAGGTCCACCACGTCCAGCTCCAGGAAATGGTTCCCCGAGCCCAGGGTGCCGAGCTGGGGCTGACCTCTTTCCAGGGCCTTTGCCGAGACGGCCTCCGGATCGGCCCCGGCGATGCACCCCTCGTCCTCGTGGGCCTCCAGGTCATCGGTCGGGGCATAGCCCTTCTTCACGGACCACCGGGCACCCAGCTCGAGCACGCGGTTGAACTCCTTGCCCGACACGGCCAGCGCCCTGTTGCACGACCCCACGCCCGAGGGAACGTTGTTGTACAGCGATGTCAGGAGCCTTTCCAGTCGCGGCCTTACATCCTCCACCTTCAGACCGGTCAGGATGCAGCAGACACCACAGTTGATGTCGTAGCCGACGCCTCCCGGCGAGATGACGCCCTCGTCCCGGGAGAAGGCCGCCACGCCGCCTATGGGGAAGCCGTACCCCCAGTGGATGTCGGGCATGGCCATGGAAGGACCGACGATGCCCGGCAGCGTCGCCACGTTGGCCACCTGCTGGAGAACCTGTACATCCCCCAGGGTCCGCTCGATGGCGCGGTTCGCATAGACGAGGCCGGTGGTCCGCATGGGAGGGATCCTGGCTATCTCGAGGCGGAAAGGGTCGATGCGCCTGATGTTCAGCCCGCTCATCGCTTCATCCCTTACATGTCGAGAATAATGGCTGCGACATAGGCATTGTCAATACATGCGATCTCGAGATTATGGTATGTGACCGCTTTCACCTCAACCAGAAGCGATTCACCGGTATATGCTCCGCGGAGCTCGCCCCGCAGGTCGGTATCGGTCAGCTCCATGAGTCCGGCCTTGGCAACTCTGAAACCCTTCACCTCCACCAGGTAGAGGATCTCCTGGAGCCACCGCACCAGAAGGTCTTCACGGTCGACGCCCTCGACCTGCACGACGGCCGTCTCTCCTTTCCCGGGTGTCAGGGCGCCCATGATATCGCACAGCGCCAGGGCCGCCTCCACGAAGAGTCCCTCCACGGTGGGGGAGCTCACCCTCATCCCGGTGTCGGCGGTATGGTCGATGAGGGTGTAGGGCATGGGTTATGACTCCTCCGGTCTCCCGAGCGTATCACAGAGTCGGCTGCACATAAAGTCGATGAAGCGAAACGTCTTTCCCTAGCCTGCTCATGTTGATGATTTCCCCGGTTTCATCGGGGAGATCATCAACATGAGCAGGACACAACGTGGACGTCCGGGTTGTCCCGACGAACAGATTCGGTTCGATACAAACAAGCGGCCACCTCACCAAACCTCACGGGGAAGCCTGCCATGTGGTTTTTTAGCCTGGCCGATCCGATCAGCTCCCCCCAAAAACGGGGGAGCTGATCGGATCGGCCAGGTCAGTTTGAAAACAAAAAAATAAAAGGCTTCAGATAATCCCCTGCTCCCTGAGTTTCCGCTTCAGTTCCTCCAGGGCCCTCTTCCGGTGGCTGAAATCGTTCTTCTCCTCATCGCTGAGCTGGGCGAAGGTCCTGCCGCTGGCGGGATCGAGAAATACGGGATCGTAGCCGAACCCGTTGTCGCCCACGGGCTTGGTGAGGATGACGCCCTCGCACTGGCCGGTGGCCGTGATGACGGTCTCCTCGGTAAGGGCCAGTGCCACCACGCACACGAAGCGGGCACGGCGGTCGGTCACGCCGTCCATGAGCCGCAGGAGGAGCTCGTAGTTCTCCCGGTCCCCGGCACCGGGCCCTGCGAAGCGGGCGGAATGTACGCCGGGCCTTCCCCCGAGGGCGTCAACGCACAGACCCGAATCGTCCGCAAGGCTCGGGATATCGCAGGCGCGGCGCCAGGCAAGGGCCTTGGCCACGGCATTGTCGGCAAAGCTGTCCCCATCCTCGGCGACATCGAGGGACAGATGCAGGTCCGCCGGGGAAAGGACCGTAATGCCCGAGTCCGAGAGGATCCGGGTAATCTCGCCGATCTTGCCGCGGTTCGTCGTTGCGGCCAGGAGCCTCATGAGATACCCAGGGCGAGAGCCTGCTTGATCATGAGCTCATTGATGCCCTTCCGGGCGAAATCGATGAGCGTCATCATCTGGTCGATGGTGAAGGGGTCCTTTTCCGCTGTGCCCTGCACCTCGATTATCTTGCCGGTCCTGGTCATGACGACGTTCATGTCCACGCTGGCGTTTGAGTCTTCCGAATAGCTCAGGTCAAGAAAGACCTGATCATCGATGATCCCCACCGAAATCGCAGCCACCTGTTCCAGAAGGGGGTTCCTGGCGATGACCTGCTGGTTTACCATGCTCCTGACGGCATCATGGAGGGCCACATACGCACCGGTGATGGCCGCGGTTCGTGTCCCCCCGTCCGCCTGCAGGACGTCGCAGTCGATCCATACGGTGCGCTCGCCGAGGTCCGGCAGTGAGGTCGCGGCACGCAGGGATCTCCCGATGAGCCTCTGGATCTCGTGGGTCCGGCCCTTGGTCCGGCCCCGCGAAGACTCTCGTGCGGTGCGGGTATTTGTGGAGGCCGGCAGCATTCCGTATTCCGCAGTGATCCAGCCGGACCCCGTATTCTTCAGGTGGGGGGGCACCTTGTTCTCCACACTGGCGGCACAGATAACTTTGGTGTCTCCTATCTCGATGAGGCACGATCCCATGGCGTGCTTGCAGTAGTCCCTGGTGATCTTCGCCTGCCTTATCTCATCGAGTGCCCGGTTGTCCGAACGCCTCGCAACCTTCGGCCGTGTGATGCCCTTATTTTTCAAGAGTTCCTCTATGGATGCCATGCACGCCCTTTTCCTTTCCTTTCTCGCAGGCAATTCTACGGGCACCGCCTTGAGAAGTCAACTATGGCAATAGCCGGGCATGGCGCGCAGAGGAGGAAAGATGTCTTTCCCTGACCTGCCACAACGTGGACGATCGCGTTGCCCCGACAACTTATTGTACACAGAAACGAACGGTCTACCCGGTATACTTCATACGGCAGCCTGCCATGAAGGATTCAGCCTGGCCGATCCGGTCAGGTCAGGAAAAACTTTCTTGAAGAATGATGGTGAAGACATCGTCATCCGTATGCCTTCCCCGGATCTCGGGTCTTGACACCGTCGGTCCCCCTCATGTAATCGCTCATAATGACTGGGAGGTTGAACCTCGTGATATCATGGAAATACGCCGCATCCCTCGTGCTGGTGCTTGCGGCGAGCCTTGCCCTGCTGCTGCCCCTGACCCTGTTTACGCCTCCCAGGGACAGCGAGGTCTGGCTCTTCCAGAGCATAAGCGAGATGCAGGAGCAGCAGCAACACCTGCCGCTGCTCAACGGCGAGATCCTCAAGGGCGGGAATCCCCTGACCCTGGCCGCCCTGTCCCTCATCCCGGTCAGGGACATCACCACGCCCAGGCTGGCCTCGTGCGCCCTGGGATGTATCTTCATCGCCTTCATCTTCCTCTACACCCTTTCCCTCTTCGACCTGAAGAGCGCCCTGGCCTCATCGGCGGTCATGCTGACGAGCTTTGGTTACCTTGCCCTGTTCGGGACGCTCAACCTCATCGCGCTGCCTGTTACCCTCGCCGCCGCCGCCTTCGGCATCTTCTCGCTGACCTACCTCGGAAGGCTGCGAGGGACCTGGTACATCGCCTCCTACGTGCTGGCCGCGTCGGCCGCCGTCACCGGGGGCTACCTCATGCTGCTGTTCTTCGTCACGGCAGCGCTGCTCCTCATCCTCTTCGACCTGGCGCCGTCACAGTTCTTCTCCATACACCTCATGCCCGGCGCCGCGATCATCGTATGCGCCTTCCTCGCCTATTTTGCAGCGTACCGTATCCTTGCAGGACCCGGATTCACCGACGGATCCCTTTCCAGCGGCGACCACCTCGGGTTTTTCCATGGGTTGTTCGCCTGTCTCACCTACGGAGCGCCCTGGATCTTCCTGCTGGCACCCGCCCTGCTGTACGGCGGGGGCCCTTCCGATCAGGAGACCTGGCGCAGGCTGCTCCCCCTTCGGACCGCCTGCTCGGTCGTGTTTCTCATCCTGTGGGTCTCGTCCAGAAGTATGCCCCAGCATGCGGTACTCCTGACGGCTTTTGCCGCACCGCTCATCGGCGACTGGATGGCCCATGGCATGCGGCAGGGGCTGCAGAAAAAAGCCTTGGGCGCCTGGATGATGGCCCTGTCGGGGATCACCGTATTCGCTGCCGCCCTGGTCATCCTCAGCCTGCCAATGGTCAGGGGGTCGGTCCTGCACCTGGAGCAGATCATCGCGGTGGCGGTCTTTGCCGTTGCGGCCCTGGCCTTCGTCATCCTCGTGCTGAAACGCACTCTTCCTGCCCAGTTCATCCTCGCTGCGACTGCGGCGGTCGTCATCGTGTGGTGCATGGCATTCGTAAGCCCTGAAGGCCAGTGGAGTGAGAAGATAACCTACATGGAAGGCGTCTCAGACCACGATCCGCTGATCGTCTACGAAGACGACCTGACCATGAGGGGGTATATGAGCGCCGTGACCGCCAGGCCCGTGGTGGTCGGAAGGGACGCCGTTCCCATGAATGACACGGCCTTCCTCGCAGTGAGCACCTCCGACCTGAGCTCACTCCTTGACGAGCTGAAAGGGCGCATGAACTCCGTGGTGCTGGATTCCTACCGTGCGGAGAACACCTATGCCCTCATGCTGATCTCGCCCAGGAAGAGAGGAAACTAACCTACTTGCCGGCCTTTTCCACCCGCTTCCGAAGGGCATCGAGCAACCTGGCCAGCTTGTCCTTGGCATCGCCGTCCTCAAGCTGGTCGTACAGATCCGAGTAGAGCTCAAGGGCCTTCCCCACATCCCGCATGCTGGTGTAGACACCGGCCAGCTCGGATAGCTTGAAACTGTCCCTGCGCATACCGGGTTCGGCCTTGGCGAGGAACATGCGCGCCTCCTCCTTTCTGCCGAGCTTCCAGGCAGAGTATCCGAGGCGATAGTACATGGTGTCTCGATGGGAAGGGCTGCCGGTGATCCTGTCCCTGTAAAGAGCCCGGTAGTGCTCATAGGCCATGACGTAATCCCCCTTCTCCCAGTACGCATATGCAAGACCCATGCGGGCCTCCGGGAGGTCGGGCTTGAGCTTGAGCGCCTGCTGGTAGTTGTTGATGGCGTTGTCGTACTGCTTCATCATGATCTGGGTCAGGGCCAGGTTGCTGATGGCGAGGTAGTCGTAGGGGAGCGCCTTGATGGCCTCGATGGACAGCCTCTGGGCATCGGCATACCTGCCCTGCTTGATATAAAGGGCCGACAGGTTGACATTCGCCGGGCTGGACGTCGGGTACTTGGCCAGGGTGTCTTCCCAAAGGGTCTGACTGTTCTGCCAGACATCGTTCTGGCGGAAGGTCATGTAGGCGTAGAAGAGGGTGATGAAGCAGAACAGTCCCACGGCCAGGGCCGTGAAGAAGCTGGGCGAGAGGACCCCGACCCTGATCTTGGCGTGCCACAGCCTGCTGAGCAGGTACCCGAGCAGAACGCACCAGCTCAGGGACGACAGGAGGGCATACCGGTCGGTCATGACCTGCGAGATGGGGAAGATGTGGGATACGGGAATCAGGAATACATAGTACCATACCACGAAGAAACTGTAGACATAGTGCCGCTTTACGAACGCCGCCGCTGCGCTGCCGACGAGCAGCACATTGAGTCCCACAAAGAGCCACGGCTGCCAGGTTCGCGGGTCGGTGAAGAGAGGTATGGGGTAGTCGGCGGAATAATTTATGTTGAACCCGATGAGCCTGATGTAACTGATGAGGATCTGTGATACGGCCAGAAGGTTCGTCCAGAAGCTGCCGCCGTGGTAAGGCTTTACCCCGCCGGTTATATGCAGGGTATTGACCAGACGCACCATCATGGGGATCACCATGATGAGCAGGGGTACGTACAGGATCAGGCGCTTCTTCCAGAACGAAGGCTCCTTCAGCCTGGCCTGCAGGGCGATGTCGAGCACGAACATGATGCCCGGCACCACCAGGGCCGTGGGCTTGGAGAGAACGGCGAGCACCAGAGCAAGGACGCTGAGGAGATAGTACTTCCACGACACCAGCCTGCCCTTCAGAAAGGCCCACAGGGACAGGAAGGTGAAGATGCCCAGCAGTGGCTCCTTCCGGGCAAAGAGCCACGCCACGCTCTCCACGTGTACGGGGTGGACGGCATAGAGCACGCTCGCCAGTGCCGCCCAGATGTAGCATTCGTCCTCATTCTCGTGAAAGACCCGCAGGAGCTGTCGGAGAAAGGCATAGCAGGCGAAGATCATGAGGATGTACAGGATGATGTTCTGGATGTGCATGCCGAGCACCGCCCGGTCGCCCCAGAGCCCGAAGTCGACCATATAGGAGAGGTCCCGCAGGGGCTGGAAGGTGGATCCGCTCCGGAAGGTGAGCGCTTCCTTCACGTGATCCCAGGTGAACCCATAATACATCTTCTTGGTGAAAAGGACCGGGTCATCCCAGTTGGTGGCGCTGTTATCCAGGGTATTGGAGTAGAGCGCGGCGACCATGACGGCCAGCAGGACAGTGATGATGAGCGGCGAACGGATCCTTTCTGTCATGACAACTCCCTTTCATCCAGGGTATGAATACTACAGGGGCCGAGCCCTTCCATGGCCTGTCACATATCACCACTTGCCGGACCTCACAAGAACCAATACCCGTCCGGGCCTGGGGCGTCCTGAGCCATGACTGTATCTGTACTTTCCCGTTCATGCCTGCTATCATCCGCATGTATTCCTATCAGGGGAGGGCACCATGCCGGTTGCTGCAAAGATGCTCGCATTCATGGACAAGTCCTCGTGGATCCGGAAGATGTTCGAGGAAGGTGCCAGGCTCAAGGCGATCCACGGGGCGGACAGGGTCCAGGACTTCAGCCTGGGCAATCCCGACGTACCGCCGCCTGAGCGCGTCATCGATCGAATGACCGCCCTGGCTGGCCACATGTTCCACGGGTACATGCCCAACGCGGGCTACCCGGACGTGCGCTCAGCCATGGCCGCCCACCTTGCGCCCATCTACGAGGTGCCGCTCACGGGCGATGAGATCATCATGTCCTGCGGCGCCGGGGGGGCCATGAATGTGGTGCTCAAGGCCCTGCTCAACCCGGGCGACGAGGTGATGGCGCTGGCCCCCTACTTCGTGGAGTACGGCTTCTATGCCGACAACCACGGCGGGTCGCTGGTGGTGGCGAACTGCGACAAAGACTTCCTCCCGGACATGAAGGCCGTCCGTGAAAAGCTCTCGGCGCGCACGAAGGCCATCATCGTCAACTCACCCAACAACCCGACGGGCAGGGTCTACCCCGAGGGCGTCCTGAAGGACCTGGGCATGCTCCTGAAGGAGTACCCCGATGTGGTGGTCATCTCCGACGAACCCTATCGTGCCATCGTGTACGACGGCCGGAGCGTGCCCTCGGTGCTGAGGCACATCCCCAATTCCGTGGTGGTGACCTCTGCCTCCAAGGAGCTGTCCCTGGCGGGCGAACGCATCGGCTATATCGTGGTGAACCCCGGCATCGACCGGAAGGACGAGCTCATCGGCGCCATGATCCTGGCCACCCGCATCCTGGGCTTCGTCAACGCCCCGGCACTCATGCAGAAGGTCCTGGCCGAGTGTCTGAACGACCGGGTGGACGTGGAGATCTACCGCGCCCGGCGGGACGTGATGTGCGCCGTCTTCGACGAGGCGGGCCTCACCTATGCCCCGGCCGAGGGGGCCTTCTACCTCTTCGTGAAGTCCCCCCTTTCCGACGAGGTGGCCTTCTGCAACCTCCTGGTTGAAGAGCGCGTGCTCGCCGTTCCGGGAAGGGGCTTCGGCTGGCCCGGCTGGGTGCGCTTCACCTACTGCGTGGACGAGTCCATCATCAAGGCTGCAGGGCCGGGCATCCGGAAGGCCGTGGAGAAGAGCGGGGCATAAGACCCTTACAACCGCGATGAAACGAAAAGCAGGACAGGCCTATCGAGACCTGTCCTGCCGTCTTTCGAGAAAAATCTAGAACGGTACGTCGTCGAACTCGGGCGAGCCCGGCATGCCGTTGCCTGCGGAGTACTCCCCGCCCTCGTCACCTGAAACAGACCGGTCACCGCCGCCCTCCATCGGACCAAGGATCTGCATGGCATTCGCCACGATCTCGGTGGTGTAGCGCTTGTTCCCGTCGCGGTCGTCCCACGAGCGGGTCTGGAGCCTGCCTTCGATGTACACCTGTTTGCCCTTGCCCAGCAGCTTGGCGCAGTTCTCTGCAAGCTTGCCCCACGTGACGATGCGGTGCCACTCGGTGCGCTCCTGACGCTCTCCGTTCTGATCCGTCCAGTACTCGTTGGTGGCCATGGTAAAGTTCGTGACCGCCCTGCCCCCCGGGGTGAACCGCATCTCCGGGTCCTTTCCGAGCCTCCCGATCAAGATAACCTTGTTCACTGATCCTGCCATACTGACCTCCTTTTCATATGCTTCACTGAATAAAAGTCTTTGTCACGATAAGGCATTGACACGGTAAGGAGGTGGTCAATCGATTGCACTTTATCCAGCATTGACGGATACTACCCTATCTCAGACCGATACTCAATACACCATATAAGACGCTTGCCTTATTATCGATATTGGTATATTTCGATAATAAGGCGCGCCGCTATTATCGTGGCCGCACACAGGGGATAACCATGTCGACACTGCCGAAAAGCCCAGGAAGGACCGTGAAGATAAAGCAGGGCGTCACCGCCTTCGTCCCCGACCAGCTGCCCCCGAAGCTGACCTGGACCCCGGCCCTGCTGCGCTCTCTGTCCGAGGCGGACAGGCTCATCGGGTGGCTGGCGGGTGAAGGGGGAAGGCTCGCGAACCCGCACCTGCTCATGCGGCCCTTCCTCACCCGCGAGGCCGTGTTGTCAAGCCGCATCGAGGGAACCCAGGCCACCCTGGGCGAGATCCTGGCCGCCGATGCCGGTGCCATGGTGGAACGCAGCCCCGATGACCTCAAGGAGGTTGCCAATTACGTGGCTGCCCTGGAGCACGGCATCGAGCGTCTGAAGGAGCTGCCGCTGTCGACCCCGCTCATCCTGGAACTCCACGAGCGGCTCATGCAGGACGTGCGTGGCGACCACGCCACGCCGGGAGAGTTCCGCCGGGTGCAGAACTGGATCGGCTCCCCGGGGTGCTCCATGGCGGACGCCACGTATATCCCCCCGCCGCCGGAGGAGCTGCCCGAATGCATGGCCGCACTGGAGGCCTTCCTCCAGGACACGAGCCTGCCACCCCTGGTGCAGATCGCCCTGGCCCACTACCAGTTCGAGGCCATCCACCCCTTCATCGACGGCAACGGCCGCGTGGGCAGGCTCCTCATCACCCTGTTCCTCGTGGAGCGCGGCGTGCTCCCCACGCCCATGCTCTACCTGAGCGCCTTCTTCGAGGCCACCCGGGACCACTACTACGCGAGCCTTCGCAGGGTCAGCCGTCAGGGCGACTGGGAGGCCTGGCTCACCTACTTCTTCAACGGTGTGGCCCGCCAGGCCGAGGACGCCCTCAGCCGCGCAGAGACCATCAACGACCTCATGGCCCGCTGGCGCACCGCCGTGGCCGGTATTCCCTCCAAGGTTCTTCCCCGGACCCTGGACCACCTGGCCGCGAACCCGTACATCACTGCGAAAAAGCTCTCCACGGACATGGACATAGCCTTCACCACGGCCCAGCGGGCCATCGAAAAACTGCAGGACCTCGGCATCGTCCAGGAGATGTCCCGGACCAGGCGCGACCGCGTGTACTGCGCGCGGGGCATCCTCGACGTGCTGGAGCAGCCCGCGCGGCTGGTGCCGTTCACGTAACGGGAGGACATGAATCATGGAACCCAGATCCCCCGGCAACGAACAACCCGGCATGACGACCTGTGATGCGGGGGACTCCGTCGTCCTGTCCGGCATAGTCGAGCACGTGCGCTTCCACCGGGAGGACACGGGCTACACCGTCATGCGTCTCAAACCCCTGGACGATGAGCAGAAGTCCGTCACCGTGGTAGCCCACCTCCCCATGCCCCGTACGGGAGACCTCTACCAGTTCACCGGGTCCTGGTCCAGGCACCCCAGATACGGGCTGCAGTTCCAGGCCACCCGATTCGAGGCGAGGCCCCCGGTGACCGCCGACGGCATCCGCGCCTACCTCGCCTCGGAGATCGACGAGATCGGCCCCGAGCTGGCGCGCCGCATCGTGGACGCCTTCGGCATGGACACGTTCATTGTCATCGACCACGAGCCCTTCCGGCTCAGGGAGGTCCCCGGCATCGGACGCAAGCGCGCCGAGGCCATCATCCGGGCATGGAGGGACCACCGGAACCGGAGGGAGACCTTCGTCTTCCTCTACAGCCAGGGGATCACTGCAGGCCTCGCGGCACGGGTCTACAAACGATACCAGGAAGGCACGGTCGAAATGGTCAGGGCCAATCCCTACCGTCTTGCCATCGACATCCCCGGGGTAGGCTTCCTCACCGCGGACCGCATCGCGGAAAAGACAGGCATCGCCAGGGACGCCCCCGAACGGATCGATGCGGGGGTCGTCTACATGCTCGAGGTCGCCGCTGCCCAGGGACACACGTTCCTGCCGCGCCGCATCCTGCTCCACGAGGCCGGGCGGCTTCTGGGGGTCGACCGGGACCTCATCGAGGGACAGCTTGCCGAGCTTGCATCCCTGAACCATGTTTCCGTGGAGAGGGACCCTGACGGCAACGAGGCCGAGGACGCCGTCTACCACACCGCCCTGGAGCGGGCCGAGAGGCATGCGGCCAGGGACCTCGTGGCACTGAGCCGTGCCGGCAAGGGGGCCTATGCCCTGGACCCTGAAGGCTCCGTGGACTGGATGGAGGAGCAGTACCACCTTGACCTGTCCGACTCCCAGAAGGAGGCGGTTCGGTGCGCGGCGGCCGGCACCTGTATGGTGCTCACCGGAGGGCCGGGCACCGGAAAGACCTCCACTATCACCGCCGTTCTCCACATGTTCAGGCTGGCCGATGCTCGGATCGTCCTGTGCGCCCCAACCGGCCGCGCGGCCAGGCGCATGACCGAGGCCACCGGACACGAGGCATCCACGATCCACCGGCTCCTGGAATTCAACCCCCGGGAAGGAGCGTTCAAGCGCAACGAAGGCGACCCCCTGGAGGCAGACCTCATCATCGTGGACGAGTTCTCCATGGTGGACATCGTGCTGCTCCACCACTTCCTGAAGGCCGTGGTCGCAGGCACGACCCTGGTCTTCGTGGGCGACGTGGACCAGCTCCCCTCGGTGGGCCCGGGCAACTGCCTGAAGGACATCATCAACTCGGGTATCGTGGAGGTGGTGCGGCTCGACACCATTTTCCGCCAGGAACTGGCCAGCAGGATCATCGTGAACTGCCACCGCATCAACCAGGGGAGGATGCCCGAGATTACGGAAAACGGCACCGGAGACTACCGCTTCATCCCCGAGGAGGATCCGGACAGGATCCTCTCGGAGATCGTCCGCCTTGCATCGGCGGAGCTTCCCGACCGGTACGGTCTGGATCCCATCCGAGACGTCCAGGTTCTGAGCCCCATGCACAAGGGCGTTCTCGGGGTGGAGAACCTGAACCGGCACCTGCAGCAGGCGCTCAACCCTTCGGGCAGTCCCTATCGGAAGGGATCCGTGGAGTTCCGCGTGGGCGACAAGGTCATGCAGACCCGCAACAACTACGAGCTCGAGGTGTTCAACGGCGACATCGGCACGTTGGCCGACATCAACGTGAGGGACGGTTCGTTCCAGGTAGCCTATGACGACAGGATCGTGTTCTACGCCCCGGCCGACGCCGACGATCTGGTGGTGGCCTATGCCACCACCATCCACAAGGCCCAGGGGTCCGAATACCCCGCCGTCCTCATGCCCATCCACCCCCAGCACTCGGTCATGCTGGCCAGGAACCTGCTGTACACGGCCGTGTCCCGGGGGAAACGCCTGGTCGTGACCATCGGTTCGGCCAGGGCGGTGAGGCTGAGCGTCGAGAACAGCCGAAGCAGGACGAGGTTCACCCGATTCGCCAGGAGGCTGTCCGGGAAGGGCTGATCATGAAGTACTGGAAAGATTATGGCCTGCTCAATCCGTGTATCTTGCACCTTTCAAGTATACATCGATGAGCGAGATGCACGGATTGAGCAGGGATGTTCCCTTCTCCTATCGATAGATCGTTCAGACTCCGGAAACAGGCCTCCGGCCTTCTTCTATCCGAGTTTGCTTGACACCCCCACCCCCATACGATACATCTCCTGGCAGGAGAGGGGGGGGTATATGATCACGGTACAGGTCCGGGACGTCACCTTCGGCAACGGCACCCTGGTGCTGATCGCAGGACCGTGCGTCATCGAGTCGCGGGACCATGCCCTGTTCATGGCCGAACGCATCGCCGCCGCAGCGAAGCGTACCGGCATGCCCTTCATCTTCAAGGCATCCTTCGACAAGGCCAACCGCTCGTCCATCGACGCCTATCGGGGACCCGGCCTGGAGCAGGGCCTGGCGATCCTCGCTGAGGTCAAGGATGCGTTGGGCGTTCCGGTCCTCTCGGACATCCATGAGCCTTCCCAGGCACAGCCTGCCGCCGCAGTCCTGGACATGATCCAGATACCGGCCTTCCTCTGCCGCCAGACCGACCTCCTGGTGGCTGCAGGCGGCACCGGGGTGCCCGTCAATATCAAGAAGGGGCAGTTCATGGCCCCCTGGGATATGGCCAATGCCGCCGCCAAGGTGCAGAGCACCGGGAACGACTCCATCGTGCTCACCGAGCGCGGCGCGACCCTGGGCTACAACAACCTGGTCTGCGACCTGAGAAGCCTCGCCTTCATGCGGGACCTGGGTCGTCCCGTGGTGCTCGACGTCACCCACAGCCTCCAGCTTCCCGGCGGCAGGGGCAGCTCTTCGGGCGGAAACGCCGAGCTCATCGAACCGCTGGCCCGGGCCGGTGTCGCTTTCGGCCTGGACGGCATCTTCCTCGAGGTGCACGACGACCCGGCCCATGCCAAGAGCGACGGTCCCAACAGCCTGCGCCTCGACCGCATGGAGCCTCTGCTGATGCAGCTCAGGCGTATCCACGAGGTTTCCGCATGAACTCTATCGCATGCATGGTCTTCGACGTGGATGGGGTACTCACCGATGGAGGCATCTCCATCACGGACAGCGGCGAAGAGATCAAGACCTTCAACAGCAGAGACGGCCACGGCATGAAGCTCCTCATGCGGGCGGGCATCGAGGTGGCCATCCTCACCGGGAGAACCTCCAGGGTCGTGGATCACCGGGCGAAAGAACTCGGCATCACCCATGTCATCCAGGGCGCCAAGGACAAGAAGGCCGCCCTCCTCGACCTGGCAGCGCGGATAGGCATCGAGCCCTCCCGCATGGCATACATGGGTGACGATGTGATCGACCTCCCTCCCATGGCGCTGTGCTCGCTGACCTTCGCTCCCGGTGACGCTATGGAAATGGTCAGGCAGCGTGCGGACGTGGTCACGACACTGCCGGGCGGGCGCGGCGCGGCCCGGGAAGCCATCGAGGTCCTGCTCAAAAGGCTGGACCTGTTCGACAAGGTCATGGAACGCTATGCTGAATAAGGTGCTGGTGCTTTCCTGTGCCGCCATCCTCATGATGTTCTTCTTCTTCACATCAGAAGAACCGGATCAGGGAACGACTCCATCGGGGAAGGAGAACCTGTCGCGGAGGTCCACCAACGTGATCATGGTCGAGCGATCCCATGCGACCGGCAAGATCTTCCAGATCAGGGCGCGCGAGGTGATGGAAGGGGGGGACCAGGTTGCCCGTTTCAGGGACTTTAGCATGGAGCAGGCGGGGGGACCGCAGTTCTCCGGCGCTGACGCCTCATACGATATGAAGACATCCGTGCTTACCATCCACGGTCCGGTTCATGTCGAGACCGCCGACGGCGCCCGGGCCCGGATCGACGACCTGAGGTGGGACCGGACGAAGGGCACGGCCTCCACGGATAAACCTGTCCGTCTCGAGGACGAGGGCAGTATCATAACGGCAGACCGGGCATCATTCTCGGAGGGGTTCACGAACATCGCGCTCACAGGCAGGGTCCATGCGAAGATTATGCGGAATATTCTTGATCTGTAGCCTGTTGTGGCCGCTGGTGACCCATGCGGCGGACCTCAAGGCGGAGCAGCCTGCATCCGATATGGTGGACATCGAGGCTGACAGGTTGGATGTGAGCACCAGAGACCAAACGGCGGTATTCAGGGGCAACGTGAAGGCAGCCAGGGACGACATCGTGGTCCGGGGGAACACCCTGGCTCTGGCCTACGATCAGAAAACCCGCAAGGTAAGCACGCTGACCGCGGACGGGGATGTCTCCATCCAGTGGAAGGGCAAGGAGGCAACCTGCAGCAGGGTGGTGTATAACCTCGCCGGGCAGATCATGGTCCTGACGGGCAACGTCGTCATCACCCGCGGCCAGGAGAGGCTCTCCGGTCAGAAGGTGACGCTGGACCTGAAGAACGACTCGCAGACAGTTGAAGGGAGCGGAGGCAGGGTGAAGGTCCGGGTGAATGCCGGGGAGAGCACGGGGATCATGCAATGGGGGAAATGACGCTGCGCGCAGCGAACCTTGAGAAGAGCTACGGAAAGGCTCACATCATCAAAGGCCTGTCCATCAGATGCGACCCCGGCGAGATCATCGGGCTCCTCGGTCCCAACGGCGCGGGCAAGACCACGACCTTCTACATGGTGGTTGGCCTCATCCGGCCGGACAAGGGAACCGTCTTCCTGGGCGAGAAGGATATCACCGGTATCGACCTCGCCGGCCGCGCCATGCGGGGCATCGGCTACCTGCCCCAGGAGCCTTCCGTGTTCCGGGGGCTCAGCGTGGAGGACAACATATCCGTTCCCCTGGAGGCCCGGGGCCTGAAGGGTGCCGACCTCGAGATGCAGCTGGACGAGATCATCGCAGGCTTCGGACTCGACCATGTAAGGAAGAGCAAGGGCGTCTCCCTCTCCGGAGGAGAGCGGCGCCGGGTGGAGATCGCCAGGGCCATGGCCCTGAAGCCCACCCATATGCTCCTGGATGAACCCTTTGCAGGGATAGATCCCATCACGGTAAAGGACATCCAGGACATGATCGTCAACTTGAAAAATTTGGGAATTGGTGTCATTATTACTGACCATAACGTGAAAGAAACCCTGAAAATATGTGACAGGGCATACATCATTCACCAGGGTATTGTCATAGAGGAAGGGACTCCGGAACAGGTAGTGGCGAACGACAAGGTGAAGCAGATCTATGTGGGCAAGGATTTTTCTCTGTAGGCTCGGGAGGTAGCGAGAATGGCCCTGGAACTCAAGCAGCATCTCAAGCTGGCGCAGCAGCTCATCATGACGCCGCAGCTCCAGCAGGCCATCAAGCTCCTCCAGCTGTCCAGGCTCGAGCTGAAGGAATACATCGATGCCGAGCTCGAGCAGAATCCCCTGCTCGACGTCGATGCCACCAAAGTACGCGAGGAAACACCCGAGGCCGTTGCCGAGAGGCAGCAGCTCAAGCAGCGGTGGGATGCCTACCTGGAGACCTACGGACAGGACAACATCCCCTACTACGAAGACGACGAACGCCCCTCCATCGAGTCCACCACCTCGAAACCCGAAGGCCTGCTGGATCACCTCCTGTGGCAGATCCGGATGAACGACTTCACCGACAAGGAACGCGAGGTAGGGCTCTTCATCATCGGCAACCTCGACCATAACGGGTACATATCCATTGATATCCCGACCATATGCCAGGAAACCGGTGCTTCACCCGAGGAGGTGGAGTCCGCCGTTGCCAAGATCCAGCGGTTCGATCCTCCGGGCATCGCGGCCCGCGACCTGAAGGACTGCCTCCAGATACAGGCCCGCATCCTGGGGCTGGAGGACTCCCTGGTATGGAAGATCATAGACTCGCACCTGAACGACCTCCAGACCAAGAACTACCACAAGATCGCCCAGGAACTCGGATCCACCGTGGACGAGGTGGCCCAGGCGGCCCAGATCATCGTCAACATGGAACCCCGGCCGGCCCGCGACTACTCGGATGATCCGCCCCAGTACGTGGTGCCGGATGTCTATGTGGTGAAGCTGGAAGATGAGTATGTGGTCCTGCTCAACGAGGACGAGCTTCCCATGCTCAAGCTCAACAGGGAATACCAGGGCATGATGAAGTCCGACAACATGGGCAAGATGGCCAAGGACTACCTGTGCGACTGCTACAAATCAGCCCAGTGGCTCCTGAAGAGCATCCAGCAGCGACAGAACACCCTGTGCAAGGTCACCGAGAGCATCGTCAAATTTCAGCGGGATTTCCTGGATCACGGCATCACCCACCTGAAGCCGCTGGTCCTCAGAGATGTGGCCGATGACGTGGGCATGCATGAATCCACCATAAGCAGGGTCACATCTAATAAATATGTGCATACAACACAGGGCACCTTCGAACTCAAATACTTCTTCAACAGCGGCATATCCAAGAGTGACGGAAGTTTCGTGGCATCCCAGAGCGTCAAGAATGAGATCGAGAACATCATCAAGGCAGAGGACACCAAACATCCTCTGAGTGACCAGGCCATTGCTCATAAACTGAAAGGGAAAGGGGTGAGGATCGCACGCAGGACCGTTGCCAAGTACCGTGAGCTGCTTGGTATTCTTCCTTCCAATCAGAGGAAGAAACACTTCTGAAACGCCGTTAACCACGAGAGGAGGATTTATGAAGACTGACATAACCTTTAAGAATATAGACTCGTCCGACGCCCTGAAGGAATATGCCCTCAAGAGACTTTCGAAGATCGACAAATACATCGACCGAACCGCTGAAGCCCATATCGTCCTTTCGGTGGAAAAGCGCAGGCACAAGGCTGATGTCACACTCACCGCCGATGGGGCGGTGATCAATGCCGTGGAGATCACCGAGGATCTCTATGCAGCCATCGACACGGTCATGGACAAGCTGGAGAGGCAGATCAAGAAGCACAAAGAAAAACTGCAGGGAAAGAAGACCCAGCCCAAGGCGGCCATCGCGACGGGCGCCGAGGCTTCTGAGAAAAAGGCCAGACCGCGCCTGGTCTACGAGCGGGACTACCCCGTGAAACCCATGAGCGTCGATGAAGCCATCCTCCAGATGGACACCATCACCCAGGACTTCATCATCTTCCAGAACACCGAATCCCAGCAGCTCAATCTCATCTACAAACGGCAAGATGGAGAACTCGCCTTGGTAGAGCCGCAGGTATGAAGATTGCCGATATCCTCAGGCCGGAGTGTGTCCTCTCCGACATTCAGGCCACCACCAAGAAAGACATCCTGACGGAACTGGCAAAACCAGTTGCCTCAGAATATCACCTCAATCTCGATGAGCTTGTGGGCGTGCTTCAGGCACGGGAAAAACTCGGGTCCACCGGCATCGGCGAGGGTGTCGCCATCCCCCACGGGAAGATAAACGACCTGAAGACCGTGGTCGCCGCCATGGCCAAGAGCTCCAAGGGGCTCGACTTCGATGCCATCGACGGCAAGCCCTGCACCATCTTCTTCATGCTGGTTGCACCCAGCAATTCTGCAAGCCTGCATCTCAAGGCCCTGGCCAGGGCGTCCATGCTGCTCAAGGATCCGTCCCTGAGAAACAAGCTCATGGAAACCAGATCATCCGGTGAGATGTACCACCTCATCGTCGACTACGACAGCCGGCTCGACGAGTAGGAGTTCCCTTTCACCAGAAGGAAAAGGCCCCGCCGAAACCGGCGGGGCCTTCTTAATTACCTGCTGCGTTTGAATGTTACCTAATCCTCATCATTATACTTGGGCGGGTTGAGCGCCTCGGGCGGAACCTCTGATGCGATGGAGCGGTTGATGCCCCTCGAGAGGATGACCGCGATGCTGAAGAGGATGACCATTGCACCGAAGAGGATCAGGATGATGGTGGTCAGCCATACCTGGGCTTCCTTCTCGATCTTGCCGGACTCGAGCTTGGCCTGCTCGGCGAACTTCTCGACATCCACCGCCATTGCCACCCACCCGAAACCGGCGGGCTTGGGGTAGTCCTGGGAATAGAAGGGAATCGGCGCGTAAGCCACGATCTTGGTGTGGTCCTCGAACTTGTAGGTCTTGATGCCCGGCTTACCTGCTGCAGCCTCTCTGGCCACCTCGGGCAGGACGGGATCGATGCCACCAAGCTGGTTGATGTTCAGCACCTCTTCACCCTTCTTCTTCATATCCTCATAGGTGGCCGACGTTACGGGTGGAACCGGTGTCCCATCCTTGTAGAGGCCTTCTATGTGATAATCGTCGGGGTGGGAAATAACGTATCCCCGGTTGTCGACGAGATAGGCATAGTTACCCGTGGAGCTGTCCGCCTCGATGACGTATTCAGCTTCGGTCGGGATGATGTTATCCGTGTACTTGGCGAGGGCCCTCACATCCAATGCGAGCGTGAGGACACCGGTGAAACCCTGCTTGTCGAACAGCGGAGTTGCCATTCGGATAATCCCCTCGAATCTCTTCCCTTGTTCAAACTCTGCCTTGTTTACATACCACCCGGTGACATGGGAGATGTAGACCTCACCCTTGTTGAGCTCTTTGGCCTTCATGAAGTAATCCTCAGACTTATACGTGGTGTTGGCGGGATCACTTACATTGGCCAGCTCTTCTTTGGGAACGATTTTGCCGTCCTTGATCTTGATGATCTCATTCCCATTGGGGTCGGTGAGCGATGCCTCCACATAGAGGGGCAGCTGCTCTTTCACGATGCCGGTATCTTTCTTGACCCAGAGGTCATAGGTCTTGGTATCCAGAAACTGTTTGTAGGCCTGTGCGCTGGCAGGAAGGATGGTGGTGATAAGGATATCCTTCTGTCGTTCACGAAGGAAATCCGCGATGTTCTGTGCGACATCGGTCGCCCGCACGCGGATCTCCTGCTGCGCCTTCTGGTCAAGAGCTGCCATCGTGCCTGTCTTTGACAGGCCGCCAAGGTTGAAGATGCTGAAGGCAATAAGGGAAGCTATCAGTAATAAGGGGATGATCACAAGCAGGAAAAATAACCTTGCAACCGTTAACAAGCGACTTCCTTTGATCGATTCAGGCATTTTTTCCCCCTTATTATGCATAGCGTTCTGTTAGAGTATACCCCCGGTAATCCATTATCCAAACAGGAAAGTCTTGTAGGGGTTCGCGAAGATGAGAATAAGGGTGATAACCAGCGCGTAAATGGCGATGGACTCGGCCATGGCCATACCGACCATCATGGTCATCATGATTTTGCCCTGGGCTGCTGGGTTCCGGCCCACTGCCTCGGAAGCGCCTGCTGCCGCATTACCGATACCAGCACCGGCACCGATGCATCCGAGCCCGATGGCAAGCCCTGCACCGATCATGGCGCCGACAGAGAAGATAACCTTGATGAGCGGATCCCCGGCGGGGATGGCATCAGCTGCAAAGGCGACGGGTGACGACAGAAGCCATACTGCTGCTGTTGCTGCAAACGTGAACAAGAATTTGGTTGCGTGACGGTACATATTGGTCTCCTTTCTTCCTGATAATGTTTTCTTTCGCAGCATTGAGTGAATCCTCAATGTTGGTCCCAGAAAAGCAATAGCTATGCCACCACATTTCATTTACTGGAAATACCACATAACGTATTGATTCTAATAGCATATATAATTTATGTCGCCTCGGGATATCAACTCCCCCCGGGCATCGCCGTTAAACATAACGTTCAATTGAGCCTCAGCAGGTTGAACAAAAGATGCTACACTCTGATTATCATGAAATCGATACCCGACCGTCCTCCATCGGGAAAGGTGTTCTCCTCCCTTGCGCGATGTCTCCCGGGAAATCCTGCGTGCCGAGAGCCGACCATGATACAGTGCATATAATAAGGACAAGAACAGGTAATGGCCAGGGGATACTTGGCCTGACACCCCAATTTGTATACGCCCCTGTATGTCCGGGATACCGGGGCACAGGTTGTCATACGACATTATGGTGTTGAATAGAGATTGTATTCCTTATACAATATTTACATTGAAATCAGGGAATCAGGCAGCAAGATCTCCCGTGAAAAGGCTAGAGGGTATGAGAGAAATCGGCGCCATTGCGGCATATCTCATTTCGTGGCTCTTCTGCGAGCTGGTAATCGGCATCCAGAGCGGTTTGCTCACCCTGGTCATCTCCCTGCTCTTTGCCTTCGGCATATATGCCCTCATCGCGGTTGCAGAACACGAAGAAAGCGACAAGAACGCATAGATGACGCATTCGGTGCCTTACTCCCAGCGCAACGAACGCGGTACAGGGAACAACAGGAGAAGATCCCCTCGTTTCGCATGAGAAAGATACTCCCCAATAACTATCTGAGATACTCCATATGGCTGACCGCATTGATCGTCGTTGTCCTGATCATCCTTCTCGCGCTGACCGTGTACTATGTACGCGAGCGGGCGATCATCGAGCTCTTCAGTCAGCAGCAGGCCTCCATAGCCGACCAGAAGGCGTCACGCATCAGCGAAACCGTGGCCAAATGCGAGAAGGTCATGGTCATACTTTCCAGGCTCGCATCCGCAGAAAACGGAGCACGTCAGGACAGGAGCGATCTCCTCGAGACGCTCCACGAAGAGCTCCCCGGGATCATCCTCACTGTTGTGGAGATAGACCGGGATGATGTGATCCGATCTGAATACCCTCACGACAATCCCCTGGGCATGCTCGGCTCCAGAGTCGATGATCCGTCCATCATCCATGCATTGAAGAAGATGCATCACCGGTACGTGGGGGAGTTGAGCATCCCTTCCACAAGCAAGGGGCAGGCCCCCTCAAAGACTGTGGCCATCGGGGTGCCCCTTATTGATGCCGAAGACGTATATCAGGGGGCACTGCTGGCCGTTCTGGATCCCGGTTTCATCATCGGCCGCAGGCAATCACCAGGGACCGTGGCCACGGGGGATTTCTGGCTCGTCGACGAATCCGGGACCCTCGTGTTCCATCCTGACAGTTCCATGATCGGAAAATCCGTTGAGGAGCTCTCCCCCCCGGGCACATCCCCGTTTCGGATGTTTGCCTACACCAGCAGGCACTACAACGACATCGTCCTGACAAAAGCCGGCACGGAAGAGACATGCATCGTCGCCTATGCCCCCATCAGGATCGGCATCGCCCAGTGGTGGGTCGTGCTGGTGACCCCCCACGAGAGGGTCCTGAGTCCTGTCCGGCGGGCATCAATGAATATCATGCTCGGCGCCATGGGGCTCATCGTGGTGGTCATCATCACCGCCGTATCCATCACCCGGTCCGATGTAAAGCGTCTCCGCCTCAAGGAGGAGCTCAAGCGCCTGAAGGAACGAGAAGAATGGCAGTCCAAGCTTCTGCGGGAAAAGATGACCATGGAGGGTATCGTGGAGGGCTCCCCGGTGCCCATGTTCGTCATCGACAAGAGCCACACGGTCATCCTGTGGAACCGTGCCTGCACCGATCTGACCGGCTGGAGCCCCGAGGAGATGATCGGCACGGATAATTATTACAAGCCGTTCTATGAAATCAAACGCCCGTTCCTGGCCGATTTCATCGTGGACGGCAACGTGGACGACTTCGAGACCTTCTATGGCGAGGGAAAGGTCGTCAAGTCCGAGTCCATCGAGGGCGCCTACGAGGCGGTAAAGCATTTCACGAAGCTCAAGGGGGAGAATCGTCATCTCCACTTCCTGGCAGCCCCCATCTATGACGAGAAAGGCGAGGTCGTGGCCGCCATCGAAACCTTCCTGGATGTGTCCAAGGAGGTCGAGCTCACGAGGAACCTCCAGGAGTATGCCGAAACCCTCCAGAACGAGTTGGAGGAGAACATCAGGCTCAACAGGCAGGTAGAAAATCTCTACCGGTATCTCCAGAGCATCCTCGACAGCCTGCCGGACAAGGTATACGAGCTGAACCGGGACGGTATCATCAACTATGTCAGCAGGCAGATCAGTTCGGGCACCCAGGATCCCCATGGGAAGCACTTCACCGAATACACGGCCCCGGAGCACCGTGACTATGTCATTGCCAAGTTCGAGGATGCCAAGCGGGGCATTTTCAAACCATACGAGCTCGAATTCGTGGACAAGGAGGGCAAAAAGAGGTACCTCTTCATGACCCCCGGCCCGGTGAAGGGCACCGACCGGTTCGTGCTGGTGGAACGCGACATCACGGAGCTGAAGGAGCTGGAAAAGAAATACTATGAGAGCCAGAAACTCGCCGCCATCGGTCAGCTCTCCGCAGGCATCGCCCACGAGGTGAGGAATCCGCTGTCGTCCATCAAGATGAGCCTGCAGATCCTGGAAAAAAGAATTCATCCGGAAGGCAATGACCTCAAACGGTTCAAGATCGCTCAACGGGAGGTTGAGCACCTGGAGAAGCTCGTCAGCGACGTGCTCATCTATGCAAAACCATCAGACCCCCACAGGACTCCCTGTGACATGCGGTCCATTGTCGATCAGGCCATGGCCATGGTGGAGAAATCGATCAAAGACAAGGAGATCGACATCAGCAAGCACTACCAGGAAGAGCTGGGCCTCATCAACGTCGACCCCGCCATGATCAACCAGGCCCTGATCAACATATTTCAGAACGCAATCGATGCCATGAACAAAGGGGGACGACTCGACATCTCACTGAAGAGCGACAGCTCATCCCTGACCATCGAGGTGGAGGACAACGGGTGCGGTATACCCGAAGAGGATCTGCCCTATCTGTTCAACCCGTTCTTTACGAAGAAAAGCTATGGCACCGGTCTCGGTCTCACCCAGGTGGAAAAGATCATCGACCAGCACGAAGGAACGATAGAGGTCCACAGCATAAGGGGTGAAGGCACGAAATTCATGATCGTTCTTCCGAAAGACGTGGTATGACTGCTATAAGGAAGACAATGACGGCTGCAGCAGGAAGAGGGTGAAGTGGATGGCGAAGATACTCGTCATTGACGACGACAGCTCGATCCGCGAGACATTGGATCTCTACCTCACCGAGGAGGGCTACCAGGTTCACACCGCCCCCACCGGAACGGACGGCCTCAACAAGTTCACCCAGATCGTTCCTGATGTGGTCATTCTCGACATCCGGCTCCCGGACGTGAACGGCTTCATCATCCTCGAAGACCTACGGGAAGAGGATGAGAACGTCAAGGTCATCATGATCACAGCCCACCACGACATGGAGTCCACCATCAGGGCCATGAAGGAGGGCGCCTTCGACTATATCCACAAGCCGGTGGATGTCAACGAGCTCGACATCGCCATCAGGAAGGCGTTGCATGCCCTGGAGATGGAGAAGAAGATCAAGGGGTTCGTGGAGTCCACACGGGAATACAAGGTCGGAGACATCATCGGCGAAGGCCCCCGGATGAGAGAGATCTTCAAGACCATCGGCGTGGTATCTCAGAGCAGGACCACCGTGCTCATCCAGGGTGAAAGCGGGACGGGCAAGGAACTCATCGCCAAGGTGATCCACAACAATACCGCACCCAACGAGCCGTACATCGCGGTCAACTGCTCCGCCATCGTGGAGACCCTGCTCGAATCCGAGCTGTTCGGCCATGAAAAAGGCTCCTTCACCGGGGCCATAACCCGTAAACCCGGCAAATTTGAGATCGCCAGGAACGGGACCGTGTTCCTGGACGAGATCAGCGAGATGTCCCTGAATCTCCAGGCCAAGCTGCTACGGGTCCTTCAGGAGATGGAATTCGAGCGCGTGGGCGGCAAGGACCGGATAAAGGTGAACGCCCGGATCATAGCCGCCACGAACAAGGACCTGCGGACCATGGTCAAGGAAGGTCTGTTCAGGGACGACCTCTACTACCGGCTCAACATCGTCACTATCTGGATTCCGCCGCTGCGCGAGAGGAAGGAAGACCTGAAGCCGCTGATCAACTACCTGCTGGCCAAGATCAACTTCGACCTCCACAAGCGTATTCACGGAGTGTCGGACGAGGTCATCGAGGTCTTCAGAAACTACGGTTGGCCCGGCAATATCAGGGAACTGGAAAACCTCCTGGTCCGGGCAGCGGTCATCGCCAAGGGGCAGGTCCTGGTCAAGAGCGATTTTCCTGACCTGCAGTATGTGGCCGAGCCTTCAAGGCCGTCCGATCAGGACATGGACGCATTCCGCGACGAAGCGGGCAGGGTCCTCACCCTCGACGAGGTGGAAGAGCTGCATATCAGGCGCGTCCTCAAGGACACGAAAAAAAACAAGGGCGAGATCTGCGAGATGCTCGGGATCTCGAGGCCGACCTTCGAGCGGAAACTGGAGAAGTATCACATCCAGTTCGAACGGGAATAACAGCAGCATCAATCCTTTTCTCCCACCCCCTCTGTTCGACGTTTCATCGAGTGGATTGAAAGATATTTATAAGAGGAGAGGTGTGGGTGCGGGTGTACGGGGTGGGTGTCGGAACGGGAGATTCATTTTATCGTGTGGTATTCCAATAAGTTGCGTGATATTTTCATTGATTCGCTCGAGTTGGCACGTTTGGTGCTGATAGGGAGGTATCACACGATGAACTCAAGGGAGGGAAAGATAATGAAAAGGACAATCCAGACACTGATCGTGGCATTCTTCGTAGTTCTCATCACCTCGACCTTTGCCTTTGCGGCGGCAGCGACCACCGGCGGGGGGAACTTCCCGTACTTCCACCTCGGGTGCCTGATCATGGGAGGACTGACCATCGTGTCCCTGAAGCACCGTTACCCGAAGCTGTACCTGAGCGAGGCGGTTGGGTCATTCGCACTGTATGCAGTACTGGTTGCCATGTTCACGGCCCCGGTGATCGAGGCGGTGAAGACTTTGGTGAGCTAAGGAGAAGACATATAAGGAAACCGGACGCCCGCCCCTGGTAAGGGGCGGGAGGAACCGGGAAGGAGGGGGCCATGAAGAAGACGAGACGCGGCAGGCTCAAGACCGGGACGCTCAACCGGATCATCCTGCTGAGCGCATGGAGCTTCACGCTGGTCATCTCCTCGTTCCTGTTCCTGTTCGTGGGCCGGTGGATCGACGTGAAGTTCAACACGGAGCCGACGTTCATGCTGGGGCTGTTCGTGCTGGGGATCGGGCTGTGCATCGCGCGTATGTACACGGACTACACGAAGGCCCGGGACGAGTTGAACGACCGGAGATACAGGACGCAGCATTAGTCGATACTCTCGCAGACGAAGACACGCACCTACGAAAGCGGGCCGCCCCCTCAAGGGCGGCCCGCTGCATTTTAACCTATCCCGATCGCCAGTACCGAGACCACTGGCGTGCACACCGCGTATCTCCCGTGAAACTCCGGCCGTTGCGGTGTGCATGAAAGCGGGCAGGTGCAGCTCCTCCGAACGGAGATGCATCAACGGTTACGGGGTTTCAGCACGTATCCCGTGTTGCATAACCCGCGACTCAGGCGCCTCTTGAACGCACCCACCGCGGTCTGAACCTGCTCCTGGTTAGGCAGAGAGGTTCACAGAAAAGATAGGAACCTCTCTGCCTAACCAGTCCAATAAAAGACTTTTTATTACTAAACACTGTTCCATGGGCACGGAAAACCACGGCCTGCCCACTGGCGTGCACACCGCGTATCTCCCGTGAGACACCAGCCGTTGCGGTGTGCATGAAAGCGGGCAGGTGCAACTCCTCCGGACGGAGATGCATCAACGGTTACAGGGTTTCAGCACGTATCCCGTGTTGCATAACCCACGACTCAGGCATCCCTTGAGCGTGCATACATGGCCCACCACCAGCAATCTCCTAATGAATCCCTGAAAGAAATCCTGTACAAAGGCATCAATGAAATATGTCGGTGTCGACGGGTGCAGGGGGGGCTGGTTCGCCGTCATGATGGGCGATGACGGTTCCTGGAAGACAGGGCTGTTCGCCGGTCTCGATGAGTTGATTACCGTCTCGCCCGGTGCGAGCCACATCCTTGTAGACATCCCCATAGGACTCCCAGCATCCAGGCCCAGGCAGTGCGACCGCGAGGCGAGGAGGATCCTCGGTCCCGGAAGAGGATCCAGCGTATTCCCGGCACCATGCAGGAGAGCCGTACATGCCCATGATTACGGCGAGGCATGCAGACTGAACAGAGAGCATCTCGGTACCATGATCTCTTTACAGACCTGGTACATATGCGGGAAGATCGCCCAGGCGGACGATCTTCTCCGGGACCGGCCGGACCTTGTGGGCATCATCCGGGAGTCGCACCCCGAGCTCTGCCTGTGGGCCCTTGCAGGGGAATGGCCCATGCGTTTCTCCAAGAAAAGCAGGCAGGGCAGGCTCGAACGCATGACCGTGCTCGAAACGGTCTTTCCTGATGCGGTTCAGGTGTATGAGCACGCCCTGCAGAGCTTACGGAGATCCGACGCGGCTCGGGACGACATCATCGACGCCCTGGCCCTCGCAGTGAGTGCCGGTATCTGCAGGGGTGATGTCGAAGCCGTCCCGCAGACACCCGAGCACGACGATGAAGGGCTCCCCATGGAGATCGTCCTTCCCAAGCATTTGAACACACACTGCCCTGTGAGGTGAGAGCATGAAGAGATCGGACAAGGCGGCCGAGGATTTCCTTTCGGGTTATTCCTGCGCCCAGGCGGTGGCAATGGCCTTTGCAGAGGAGTACGGACTGGACCGGAACGATGCTGCACGAATCGCCACCGCCCTCGGTGGCGGCATATCGCACATGAAGCTCACCTGCGGTGCGGTGGTAGGAGCGCTCATGGTCATCGGGCTCCGGCACGGCGGTGGCCCGGAGACCAAGCAGGGGGTCTACCTCAAAGCCCAGGAGTTCATGAAGGTCTTCCTCCGGAACCACGGCTCCCTCAACTGCACAGAGCTCATCGGGTATGACCTGGGAAGGCCGGAGAAGGTCGATGAAGCCAGGGAAAAAGGGATTTTTCAGACGCTGTGCAGGAGCTATGTCGAAGATGCCGTCAGTATCCTCGAGGAGATGCTGGAGGAATCCTGATCTCCAGGTCCGAAGGTCTCTCATGAAGGGTGCCCCGTGATCCTGCCGTGCATCCACAGGCTGCCTTCCACGTGTTAGGGCAAGGTATCCCCGAGCATTTTCATAAAATAATACCCCGCCCCTTGAAAAAGCCTTTGACGCAACTTAATACATCAAATATCGACAATTTACGATAGACGATATTCATGCGGGTGCGAGGGCTGATGCATAAACCTATCGGGTATTCTCATATGTCCGTGAGAGACGGCAGCATAGGATACTGTCGGCTTCCGGGTCGTCTTTCCGGTGACAGTCTGCAGCTCGCCTCTAGTCATGCGCCGATGTACCCATTATTATCAAAGGATGATTCTTACAGAACGATCCGCACGAACCCTTCAGCGATATTAATCTCAAGGAGGTATCCATGAAACGATTCGGCAGTATCCCGGCAGCCATCTTTCTCTCTGTCATGATGCTCAGTTCGGCGGCGCTGGCCACCAACGGCGACAACCTGATCGGGGTCGGCCCAGTTGCCCGATCCATGGGAGGAGTGGGTATCGCCGCGCCCCAGGACGCCATCAGCGCGGTCTTCGCCAACCCGGCCAGCATGTGCGTCGGGCCGTACTGCCCGGCATCGTCCTTCGACTTCGCAGGCACGCTCTTCATGCCCAAGGTGGATGCGGCGGTGAAGCATGAAGGCTCGGTGGTCAAGGACGAGAGCGCCACGTCCGTGTACGCCATCCCCGCCATAGGCATCTCCGTCCCCATCACGGACAAGCTGCCGCTCTGGCGGTTCGGCATCGCCGCATACGGCGTCACGGGCCTTGGGGTTGATTACCGTGGTGACGACCTGGACAATGCCTCGTACTACGATTTCGGCGGGGGATCCACCGCTCCGCTGGTCCAGGGTGAGTATACCCAGCTCCAGATCATGAAGTTCGCACCCGCCGTGGGGGTGCTCCTCACGGACAAGCTTTCGCTGGGCATTGCCGTGCCCATCGACTACGCCATGCTCGACCTCAGGAGCGGCACCTCCCCGGACTACACCGCAGGGGTCCAGCTGGGGATCATCTACATGCCCCTGGACAACATGAATCTCGGGCTGACATACATCTCGCCCCAGGAGACCTCGCACGACAACATCAACCTGCCCAACCTCGACACCCTCAAGCTGGAATCGCCCCAGCAGGTGGGCTTCGGTGTTTCCTATCAGGTGCCCCAGGCCATGAACCTCCTTGTGGAGACCGACGTGAAGTGGCTGAACTGGGCCGATGCAAACGGATACAAGGACTTTGACTGGAAGGACCAGTGGGTCTATGCCGTGGGCGTCCAGGTGGAGCCCAAGAAGAACCTCTTCCTCAGGGCCGGCTTCAACTACGCCAAGAACCCGGTGGACGAGCACGACGGCTTCGACGGGAGCTTCAACCCGACCACGGGCCAGCCCAACAGCGCGGTGGACGTGCAGGGCACCGTGTTCCCGGCCTACTATTACGAGACCTTCCGCATCATCGGCTTCCCGGCCATCGTGGAGAAGCACCTGACCCTGGGTGCAGGATACCGCTTCACTGAGCGCTTCTCCATGAACCTCGGGTACATGCATGCCTTTGAAAATACCATCTCTGAGACCGGCACCGACCCCTTCGGGCAGCCCGTCACCCTGGAATCGAAACTGAGCGAGGACAGCCTCGACTTCGGCCTCACGTGGGTCTTCTAGCCCCGGGGAGGATAATGCATACGAGCGGTGCAGCGGGCCTTCCAGGTCTCTTCCGCCGCAGGAGGAATGAACATGTCGAAACTCAGCAGCGCACAGAAGGAATATCTCTCGGGGAAGTTCAAGGACCGCGTCACCTTCGATGACGTGGAGCGCATGCTCTACAGCCACGACATCGCGGCCATGCCGAGCCTCATCAAGCCGCTCATCGGTGACACCACGCCGGATGCCGTGGTGCAGCCTTCCGGCGAGGAGGAGCTCCGGGAGCTGGCGGCCTGGGCCGCCGGCGAGCAGATCCCGCTCACCCCCCGGGGCAAGGCGTCCTCGGGCTACGGCGGGGTCCTGCCGGTGAAGCAGGGCATCGTGGTGGATTTCTTCCGCATGAAGAAGGTGGTCTCCATAGATAAAGGCAACCTCTCCGCCACGGTCCAGCCGGGCATCCTGTGGGAGCACCTCGACAAGGCCCTCAAGAAGGAGGGCCTCACGCTGCTCACCTACCCGTCGAGCTACCCGGGCTCCACGGTGGGCGGCTGGCTCGCCCAGGGCGGCGCCGGCTTCGGCTCCTACGAGGCGGGATGGTTCCGGGACATCGTCACCTCGGCCCGCGTGGTGGGTCCGGACGGCAGCGTACACGTGTTCGAGGGCAAGGACCTCGACCTGGTAAGCGAGGCGGAGGGCACCACGGGCTTCATCAGCGAGGTGACGATCAGGGTCCAGCCCGACGAGGAGATGGACGTGGTCTCCATCGGCTGCCCGAACCCCGGAGACCTCCAGAAGATGATGGAGGCCATGATCAGGGAAGACCTGCCCATCTGGTCGCTCGTGTTCATCAACCCCAAGATGGCCGAGATGAAGAACCAGGCCCCGCTCATGGAGCACTGGGGCCACCCGGCCGAGGAGCGGGTGCTGCTGCCGGCGTCCTACATCACCACGCTCACCTACCGCGTGAAGGACAGGCAGAAGGTCATGGACGGCCTGGGCAGGATCATCAAACTCTGCGAGGCCGAGATCCTTTCCGAGAAGATCGCCCACCACGAGTGGAAGCACCGCTTCAAGCTCATGGTGGTCAAGCGCCTCGGCCCCAGCCTCGTGCCCGCCGAGGTGGTCATCCCGCTGGCCTCCTTCGGGAAGTTCATGCAGAAGGTGGAGCGCACCATCCGCCAGCCCGTGGTCAAGGAGGGCGTGATCATCCGCAAGACGAAGTCCGGCAGGCCCGAGGTGGTCATCCTGGGCTTCATCCCGGGCGACGAGCGCGACTTCTCCTACAACTTCGTGTTCGGCCTGTCTCTGTCCATGATGCGCCTGGCCGAGCGGTACGGCGGCCGCGCATACTCTACCGGGCTCTACTTCACCACCAAGGCGAAGGACGTGCTCGGCAGGGACCGCCTCAAAAAGCTCAGGGAGTACAAGAAGCAGGTTGATCCGAAGGGCATTCTGAACCCGGGCAAGGTGCTAGGCGGCACGCTCATCGGCTCGGCGGTCAGGCTCGGCAGCATCTTCGAACCGCTCATCCGCCCCTTCGGCAATGCCGTGTTCACCAGGGTGGGCGAGCGGCCGCAAAAGGACGTGCGTGACATCCCGGCGGACGTGGCCTGGTATGCCTACAGCTGCTCCCAGTGCGGCTACTGCGTGGACGAGTGCGACCAGTTCTACGGCCGCGGCTGGGAGAGTCAGAGCCCCCGGGGCAAGTGGTACTGGCTGCGGGAGTACATGAAGGGAAAGCAGGAGTGGAGCCAGAAGATGGTCGACACCTTCCTCGTGTGCACCACCTGCGAGCTCTGCAACTTCAGGTGCTCGGCGGCCCTGCCCATCGAGCCCTCCTGGATGAAGCTGCGCGGCAGGCTCATCCACGAGGAGAAGAAGATGACCTTCCCTCCCTTCGAGATGATGGCCGAGGCGGCGCTCAAGGAGGGCAACATCTGGGCCGGGTACCGCAAGGACCGCTCGGCCTGGTTCCCCGAGGACCTCAGGGAGAAGCACGGCCCGGGTAAAAAGGCCAAGGCCGTCTACTTCGCCGGCTGCACGGCCAGCTACGTGGAGCCAGACATCGGCATGGCCAGCGTGCGGCTGCTGGATGCGGCCGGGGTCGACTTCACCTACGTGGGCAACAAGGAGAACTGCTGCGGAACGCCCATGCTGGTGGCGGGCAAGTGGGAGGTCTTCGAGGAGATTATGCGCCGGAACCTCGCGGCGGTCAAGGAGACCGGCGCGGACACGGTCATCGCCTCGTGCCCGGCCTGCGACATGATGTGGCGGCACGTCTACCCCACCTGGGCCAAGAAGCTCGGGATCGACTACGACATCAAGGCCGTGCACTACAGCGAGGTGCTCTCCGAGAAGATCGCCTCGGGCGAGTTCACGTTCCCTGACACCGGCCAGGAGCCGGTCACGGTCACCTGGCACGACTCGTGCCACATCGGCCGCGTATCGGGCGTGTACGAGCCGCCCCGCGACCTCATCAAGGCCATCCCGCACGCGAGGTTCGTGGAGATGAGCCACCACCATGCCGAGGCCCACTGCTGCGGCAGCGTGCTCACCCTCATCAAGGAGCCGCCCGTGGCGGCGGATATCGGCGAGGACCGCCTGAACGAAGCGGTGGAGGCGGGCGCTTCCAAGGTTCTGGCCCTGTGCCCGTGCTGCGAGTTCCAGCTCCGCGTGAGTGCGGACAAGAAGCAGGTGCCCGTCGAGGTCGTGGACCTGGCCAGGTTCGCGTCCTCGGCGCTCGGCTACGACTTCCCCGACCCCAACCCCGAGGTGCAGCGCCAGTGGGCGGTCTTCGAGGCCATGATCGCGCTCATGACGCCCCAGGGTTTCGCGGACCTGATGTCAACGATGTGGCCCGAGCTCATCAGGGCCATGCCGCTGGGCATGGGTCCCATGATGAAGGTCATGGGGAAGATCCCGGGTGCGCTGAACCTCATGAAGCCCCTGTTCCCGGTCCTGTTCCCGCGGCTGCTGCCCATGATGATGCCCAAGGTCATGCCGGTCATGCTCGAGAAGGTCTCCGAGCGCATCCCCATGCCCGACTACATGCGCGAGCAGATGCCCGAGATCATGCCAAAAGTCATGGACAGCCTCATGCCCCACATGATCGGCGACGTGGTGCCCCTGGTGACCCAGCCCATGATCGACTACCTCCAGGGCAGGGCGGCTCGATGAGAACCGGGTGACCCCCCTCATCCGGACTACCCTCCGGCCCGGGGGAAGCGTGCAGCGCCGAGGCTGAGCGTTTTCCCCGGGCCGTAATTTCTGTGGCATCGCCAGGGAAGATCTAGTAGGTTATGCACAGCATGCACTGACGGGGAGGTTGCCATGAAGCACACGTTCCTGCTGACCCAGGGCAGGTGGATCGCCAGCGGCGTGTTCACGGACGAGAACGGCTCCGCGTCCCCTGCGGAGGCCGAGGTCGCCATCACCCACCTGAGCGACCTCTGGCTCAACGAGGGCTCCATGAAGGTCTCGGGCGAGAACGCCCTGGTGATCAGGAACCGCTACGAGATCGTCCCCTTTGCCAAGGGCTCGCTCACCACCACCTGGAAGTCCACGAACCCGGCCATCGGCGTGCTCTATGGCATCTTCTCCATCGTGGGCGACTCCATCCTGTCCGCCTACTGCTCGGACGACGGGTCCTACTCGGGCATGGAGTACCTCCGGCAGGTCACGCCGGACGCCTACGAGAACCGCGGCATCCTGCTCCACGAGGGCCTGCGGGTCTCCTCGTGGGAGCTGGACCTCACGCGGAGGGACTGATCCTCTTCCCCCTCACTCCCCGATGATCTTCACGAGCACCCGCTTCTTCCTGCGGCCGTCGAACTCGCCGTAGAAGATCTGCTCCCAGGGACCGAAATCCAGCCGGCCGGCTGTGACGGCCACTACCACCTCCCGGCCCATGATCTGGCGCTTGAGGTGCCCGTCGGCATTGTCCTCGCCCACGTTGTGGTGGTACTGGGTGACGGGCGCGTGGGGCGCGAGCCGCTCGAGCCACACCGTGAAGTCGTGGTGCAGCCCACCCTCGTCGTCGTTGATGAATACGGACGAGGTGATGTGCATGGCATTCACGAGCGCCATTCCTTCCTTTATGCCGCTCTCCCTGAGGCACTCGTTGACCTGGGGCGTGATGTTGATGAACTCCACGCGGTTTTCCGTGTTGAACCAGAGCTCCTTGCGGTATGCTTTCATAGAGACCTCTCTGAGTGGGTTCCGTCCCGCCTCATTCCCGCTCCAGGGTGAACCGGAAGTCGCAGGAGGGTGCACCCTCCATGATGGTCCGGGTCCTGACCAGCCTGATCCGCGGGTTGAAGCCCCGGGCAAAGGGACCGTCCCTGCTGCAGGAGAGGCAGGGGCCGAGCTCTTTCAGGCCCAGGCGGTCGTAGAGCTCCGCGTAGCGGCAGGCCGTGATGTCGAAGCTCAGCCGCTCCTCGGACTCTTCCAGCATGCTCACCGTCAG